>Ga0070666_10000071_pt1 | contig 75539 bp, 69 predicted proteins | sample KBSS23metaG_FD_64677 | JGI IMG/M metagenome (GOLD analysis project Ga0070666, IMG submission 64677) | Switchgrass rhizosphere microbial communities from Kellogg Biological Station, Michigan, USA - KBS S2-3 metaG | ecosystem: Host-associated > Plants > Roots > Rhizosphere > Soil ... | reverse complement strand
CATTGATTCCCTGAAAGCCGATTCACTTCGCATAAAAGCAGCAAAGCCAATAAGCCCTGCAGGCAATAACAACCAGCAATATGAGTTTACAGACTTAACCAGGCATATTCTTCACCCGAAAAAAAAGCCGGATTCATTGCACAATAAATCCGGCATTACGGTGGTGCCCAATGTGGCTGCCAACCCTACTATAGGCGGACAACTGGGCATTAAAGCGGTAGCAGGCAGAAAACTGGGAACCGATCCCAATACGCTGTTTTCAGTGGCAGCTACTTCGGCATCCATCACCACCAAGGGCATTATTTATTTTTATATCAATCACAATGTTTTTACACCGGGTAATAAATGGAATTTTCAGGGCAACCTGGTGATTGCAAAAACGGTTACCCCGGATTATGGCCTGGGAATAGGTAAAACATACAACGGCACAGACGATGCCCAAACTATACTGGCCAATAGTGCGCGCAAAGTCTATCCCATACATTCAGTGTATTACAATATCAGGGAAAAGGTTTACAAGAACATAAAGCAACGTCTTTTTATCGGGGCCGGTCTGTCGTTTGAAATCAGGCGCAATATTCAGAATAAAGATACTGCCGGCAATACTACACCATCGGGCGTTTATAATACAGAGCATGGTTTTCCGCAAGACCATTATTCGGCAAATGGGTTATTGCTAAACATCGAATATATAACCCGCGACAATCCAAACCGCGCTTACAAGGGAATTTTTTTCGATGCCGGGATAAGGGCCAACCGAACTTTATTAGGCAGCACAAAAAATGCTTTACAGTTTACCACTGATTTCAGGAAATATTTTAGTTTGTCAACTGCTAATCCCGAAACAGTGCTGGCATTCTGGAACTGGGGCTCTTACCTGCTGAGTGGCGATCTGCCTTATATTGAATTGCCCGGCACGGGCAGGGATGGTTCTTTCAGGAGCGGCAGGGGATACACCGCGCAGTATTTTAAAGGCACAAAATTCAACGATACAGAACTGGAATTGCGTTTTCCCATCCTCAGGAATAAATTTATAAGCGGGGTTGTTTTTGGTAATTTACAAACTGGCAATGATGAGCATGGGACACAATTATTCCAGGTATTTCAGCCCGGTTATGGTGCAGGTTTGCGGGTATTGTTTAACAAAGCTACGCGGACCAATCTTTGCCTGGACTATGCATTTGGCAGATTTGGTAATAAAGGGTTTTTCCTGAACTTGAATGAAACGTTTTAAGGTGGCTTTTTTTCCGGCACTTTACCAAGGTCTATAACGGTCATGTATAATTGTTTTAATGGTATATGGGCAGACTAGCGAATCCAGCCCGCGTCACGGAGCAGTTTTATCAACTGCGGATCGCCGGCCTGTGTAGCGGGAATCCAGTCGCCGATGCGCTCCCGCGTCCACCAGGTATTATTGCCGGGTTTCGCAAATGAATAGCGGTATAATACCGCCCGCACAAACCGCGGCGGCTTACCGGGAAATGGGTTGCCGGCAAATAAATGTACAATAGCAGGATCGTTGTGAAGCAGTTTCCAAACCAGGTTATACGTCCAGGGATAATCGTCAGGGGCCGACATGGCTGCAAACCACATTTGCCAGTCTAAACGCAATTGGTAGGGCGCTATCTGCGGTGGACGCTGGTTGGGCAATACGGGCAGGCCCTTGTAGATATAGGGTTTCCATTGCGTGGTATCGCCGGGTTGTTCATCCAGGGTTCCTTCAAACACAATATTTAAACGCTCCTGGCCTACCGTGCCAAATGCGCCATAGGTATTAACCAGGTCCAGGGGATCGAATGAAGTGTTCATGATCTGCCGTGGAGAAAGCAGGTTAATGGCAGGCTCAATGCTGAGCAGGATGACGAGGGCCGTTACTATGCGGGCTGTTACAATCATGGGCCTGGATGTTCCCGCCACCGCGGCGGCTGCTTCGGATTTGCGAACAATATACCTGGGCAGTATTTTTCGCCAGAAGCTATCGTCAAAACAAGCCAGGGCCGGTACGATGGTGAGCCAGTTTAAAAAAGAAAGATTGCCGCTGAGTATAATGCTGAACTGGAATAGCACGATGATAACGCCCGCGATATGCCTTGTGAACCGCGGCCAGAATACAAACAAAGGCGCGATTATCTCGGCCAGAAAATTGAACCAGGTACCTATTTTCAGCATACTATGTGGTAAAAAATGAAACCAGCGGCTGAAGGGTCCGGGGATAGGTTGTGTTTGAAAATGATAATAGAGTGCGGTACCATTGCGCCAGATTTCATCTCCGCGTAGTTTAATTAATCCAGCGCCCATCATTATGCGAAAAACAAGCCATCGGAATAAAACAATGATCGGCAGGGGTGGCGGGCGACGGGGAAAAGGGCGCATATCAAACAGTGGGCAAAGAAAAATAGCCAGGAAACCAGTTTCGGTAAGTTGTATCTCCCATCCATACCCATACCATTCCTGGCCTATATGAATAAAGGACATGTAGATAAACCAGAGGATGGCCAACACCGGCGCATTTGCGAAACCGGCAACTACAATAACAGAAAGAAGCAAGCCCAGCCATGCCATTGTTAGCAGGGCCGTATCAGAATGCCACCACCAGAAGAGAGCGGGCAGCCGGAAAAATCCGGCACGGTGTGATCCCAGGGCATGGCTCACCCTGTCTATATACAAACCTGCGGGAGTTAATCCATTTTCGCCTACAAGGGGAATAATTTGATTAATGATTACCAGGAATGCCACCGCATACACCAGGCCCAGCAGGCGAAGCAGCACAAAGCGGGTTAGCCAATAAGCCGGCGGGTCTTTCTCTGCCGGTAAAACAATTGCTTGCTCTCTGTCTGTCTGCAATGCTAAACTTGTTTGCTGCTAAGTTATACAATGGCACGATTGTGTGCATTGATTCATTCACTAATTTCATACCAGTGGATAAACGGGACTTTGATGCTATTGTAGTGGGTTCAGGACCCAATGGCCTGGCTGCGGCAATAACGCTGCAGCAGTCGGGTCTCTCCGTTTTATTGCTGGAAGGCAAAGAAAACATCGGCGGTGGCATGCGTTCGGCAGCGCTTACATTGCCAGGTTTTACGCATGATCTGTGTTCTGCGGTGCATCCGCTGGCGGTACTGTCGCCTTTTTTTACAACACTGCCCCTGCATGAATTTGGATTGGAATATATCTATCCGGAGACAGCAGCCGCGCACCCCTTTGATGATGGATCAGCTGCAGTGCTGAAACAAAATATAAACGATACTGCTTTTTTACTGGGGCCCGATGAAAAAGTGTACCAGCAACTGATGGGTAAAATTTTGAAAGACTGGAATAAAATCAGCGACAATATATTAGCACCCCTGCGCTTTCCCGAACATCCGCTGGCGATGGCAGGCTTTGGCCTGCAGGCCTTACAACCTGCTACCTGGCTGGCAAAAAAATTTCACACAGCCAAAGCAAAAGGTCTGTGGGCGGGAATGGCCGCACATGGTATTCAACCCTTGTCTAATATAGCCAGCGCTGCGCCGGGTCTGGTATTGCTGGCAGCAGCACACCTTAAAGGATGGCCCTTTCCTAAAGGAGGTGCTGCATCCATAGCCAATGCACTGGCTTCATTTTTTATTTCATTGGGTGGAAAAATTGAAACCAATTTCTATGTGCGGTCACTGGACCAGTTGCCGGCTGCCCATGCGTTGTTGCTGGATGTTACACCCAGGCAATTACTGCAGATAGCCGGTCACCGGTTTTCTTCATTGTATAAATGGCAATTGCAACGATACCGTTATGGAATGGGCGTTTTTAAAATTGACTGGGCCCTGGATGCGCCGGTGCCGTTTACAGCCAATGAATGCCGGCAGGCTGGTACGGTGCATATTGGTAATTCATTTGCTGAAATTTGCAACAGTGAACAATTAACAGCAAAGGGTGTCTATACTGAAAAGCCATTCGTATTGCTCACGCAACCCAGCTTGTTCGATACTACAAGGGCGCCTGCGGGCAAACACACTGCATGGGCCTATTGTCATACACCGGCAGCTGCTGAAAAAGACATGACCGTGGCCATTGAGCAGCAGGTAGAAAGATTTGCGCCGGGCTTCCGCGAACGGATAATCGCAAAAAGTACGATGAACGCGGTACAACTGGAAAACTACAATCCCAATTATATTGGAGGTGATATTAACGGTGGTGTGATGGATATAAGACAGCTTTTTACAAGGCCTGTACTTAGACGATCGCCTTATACTACTTCAGCACCTGAAATATTTATTTGTTCCTCCTCTACGCCGCCCGGTGGGGGAGTGCATGGCATGTGCGGGTATCATGCGGCGCAACGTGTACTCAAAAATATATTCCATACCAGGCCGGCTGCATTCCAGAAAAACGCCGGTAAATAAATGTGTGTCGTTATTGATTGATTGGGTGCATTTCAAATTTTCGCTTTATCGTGGCTGTTATGGTCGGTGGGACACCGACCACAGACACCGACCATGAACACCGATCACGGCTACGGCCCTCGCTGGTGTCTCCACCAGCCAGCCAAAATTTGAAATGCACCCGATTGATATAAACAATTTTCTATAATTGCTGAATAATAGCTTTAATTATCCAGACAAGACATACCAGCAGGTTCAATATAAAAACAATGGTTTTAACAGTAGTAAAAAAAGCCACAGCGCCTGCCAGCCCATCCTTTGCCGATGCCAGAAATACAGCAAAGCTCAGATCTTCCAGCCAGTCAAAACAGGCGCCTGCAATAATCAAAATGGTTAAAAAAACTTTCAAACCGGGCTGGTTACAATAAAGCAGGCAGCTCAGAAACAGTAAGGAATAAAACAAAGGAAAGATCAAATCGAGCGGCAGAAAGGACCGGTAGTAACGCTGGTGATCATAACCGTTCTTTTTTGCAGTAATAATATATTGCCTGCTTGCATACCTGCGGTTCTCAAAAGCATCCACATCAATTGGGTGGGGCGTTACAGTTGGATTTTTTATATAATAGCCGTTAATTCTTTGAAATATGAACCTGAACAGGAAAAAAATGATCAGGTAAGGAATAATATATTTTGTTGCAATAAGTTGTTGAAGCATAATTGATATTGTTACCGGGGTTATTACCTGAATCTCTTAATGACGGCTGCAAGGCTATCGTTGTTATGGAGCCTTTTAATAATCCTGTCTGCGGTAGTGTCTGACATAAACCAGTTCATAGCGTAGGCAGGCTCCCTGGTATAAATTTTATGCAGGTCTGAATCTTTTGCCCATTCTTTATTGCTTTGGTACAATGAAATGCGCGCATAATCAGTATAGATGCTGTCGTACGTTTTCAGGTCTTTCAGGTAATTGGTAAGACGCCCGTCGTTGACCGTGGTTTGCATATCGTACGCACCAAGAATAGTAAGCACAGGCGCCAGCAGGTCATTCTGAATAGGTTTGATGGGTTGGATGCTGGTTGGATCATATTCAATGGGACTGTTAACAATATGGAGTACATGAAAGCGAATCCTGGCAATGATATCGCCCAGTGGATCATGTGTGCTGCGGGCAGTTTTGCCAATGGTTACAATGGCGCGTACCAGTTCCTGCACCACACCGGCACCCGAATTGTCAAAATAACCACCATCAACAAAATCGCTGTTGCCAATTCTGCCGGCCGGACTCAGATACGGAAACCGCGCTCCCAGTATTGAACCGGTGGCCAGGCTGATATCCATTGTATCACTCAACAGCCGGATAACATCCACGCGGCTGTTAAAAACGGCACTGTCTATTTGCAAATTACTTACCACCCCCGGCGTACCATCCTGTACTCTTGTGGTATTGATAAAAAGTAAGGGATAGTTGATGCTGCCATCTTTTGTAAGCGCCGTAAACCCTGAGAAACTGGTATCAAACGGGATTTTATAAAAATGCGGATCTTCATCCTGCACCGACTCTTCAAACGATTCTTCCAGTTTGGCGGCACGATCCCTTGCATTTAAACCGGGTATGATATAATGAAAATAATCCGGGCCCAGCAACCGTGCAAAAGTATAGGTGAAATAGTCTTTGCCCAGGTAAGTTTGCAAAGAACGCTCGTAATTGGGCTGGGTAATGCTGTCTTTATTTTTTAATGCGGCAAAATAACCTGCCACACCCACACCGCCACCCGATGTGCCGGAAAGACAAAATACCTGGTCAGAAAATTTCTTGCTGCTATGAAAACTGGCATCTTCAATCCTGCCCAGTACGGAGGCCGTCCAGTAACCCGACCTGGAAGCACCACCGTTAGACATAATAAAATACATATCGATGGGAGCAGTATGGTTTCCGGTATCATTCTTTTTCAGCCATGCACTGAGATAGGTTTTTAAATCTGGCCGGGCCATTTTTTTTACCGTGTTGCCGCCAGATTGTAATTTCTTCTGTCTTACTGTATGCGTTTCATGTAAACCAACAATAAACGCCAGCAGAAAAAGCAGGAAATGAAAATTCAGTTTGTATTTCACAGAAAACGCGGTGACCAGGTTGCCAAAGGCCAGTAATACGCCAAAGGCCAGCAGTATAAATGAAAAGGGACCGATGATTCTTGCAAAGCCAAGAAAATGGATGCTGATATAATAACAAACAATGGCGGCAACGCTGGTGTAAATAAACCATCTGTAATAACCGGATTCTTTCAATGGTATGCAAAAAAAATCCATGATCATTTCCGTTAGTTTTTTCATTCCTTTTGCCTGCTGGTCCCTGTGCCTGGCCGGGGCCAGGACCATATCGCGCCGGTGCAGGTTGGTATAAAGAATATAGATAACATGCAGCACAATTATCAAAGCAAGAATAGAAGCAAAATAGATTTTCGGTAAAAAGCTGATAATAACAAGGGTGGCTGCCAGGGCAGTGCCCAACCAGTTAAACAAGGTGCGGAAAAATGGTTTGTCAGACCACTGCGCAACCACCCACCTGTTTACAAAATAGAAAGCAAACAACAGTTCTATCAGCAGTATCCAGGCAAACGAGGATTGCATGGCCAGTATCATTAGCGGCGACTGCAGGAAAGCCAGCTCCAGCACAAGGAAACAGGCATTGCCGGTCATTCTGGGAAACTCAATCATAAAATCGCCATGAATATTGGGATAGGTCTTGCCCTCTGCCGGTACATCCTTTTGTACAATGGCATGAATTTCATCTACAGGTTCTGCCTGTTTTCTTAGCTTGATATAATAAACAACACGGGCCGAATACCAGGTAACATATGCCCAGAAGGCGATGGCCAGAAAAAATACAATTCTTGAATAACTCCAGTGCAGGCCCCCCATGTCAACGGTCCTGGCTTTGTTTTGTGTAAATGCCACCATAAAGTCTTTGCCCTGGCCGGCTATCCAGAAACTGGCTATACATAAAAGCAGGAATAAAATGCCCGGGAAGAATACCCAAATGCATTTTAGGAATTGCGACAAAGCCAGGCGTAAAACGAGGAAGAATTGGATCCAATATGTTTTGATGTTTGCCCAGCTGACTTTGTGTGCGGGAACAACAACAATCAGCGAAGTAAACATGCTAAAAGCAAGAAGTATTAACTTGGGAAAAGTATACCAGCGCATATCTGCAAAAGGCTGGTGGGTGCCTGTAAACACGTAGGGCATCTTGCGGGAAAGCGCATCAAGTGCGCCTGTTGCGGCGCCAAGAATTTTACCATCCTGTATAACATCAATGGCAGTGCCGGCTACCAGTGCAACCATGCCCGTTAGCAAAACATTTTTAACCAGGGGCCTTGTATTGTTTTTGCGTAACTGGAATAAAATAAAAAAAATGGAAGGGAAATAGATAATCATTAATACATAGTCGAGCCTGATGAGTTCTATGACCGATGTAAGCCGGAGTTGATTGGTCTGCCAAAATTGAAATATCCTGTTTGCTTCTGTTGCTGTGCTGCGGTTGAAACAGGTCAAGCTGCGGTTGGTGAGTCCGGCGCCGGTGCGATCGTTTAACAGGTCAAGGTAGGAAATAATCAGCGTGCAGCAGATCAACGCTGTAAGTGCAACGGGCAAGATGCGTTTCATGTTAACTTGTTAAAAGGTTAAGGCTTTGAAAAGGGTTCAGCAGTTATCTGTAGGGCGGAATGCCGGGCTGGTAAAACAAGAGCTAATATAGACGAAAATAATAGTAAGACAGCAGGTGATTATACGGTTAATTATAAACCCGTTAGTCGGTTTAAGGGTAAACAGGCAACAGTTGTTCAAAACTGCGGGTAGCCAGGGCGTTTACTTTTAACCCAGTTGACAATTAATGGAAAACCCGGAAGGGGAGGTGAATGTTATTTAGCTTTTTTCAGCATCGTTCTGGCTACCGGGTTCCTGATTTTGCTTTTGAGCCAAAGCATTCTTTTTTTCGGCGCTATGCTGGATGGCGCCATAGCTTACCAGTTCCCCTTCAGGGCTGGCCAGGTAGAGCAATTTTTTTATAAAGCTGATGATATGAGTGGCGATTGTTTTCATAATTACTGCTGTCAATGTTTTTGAACAGGGGTCGTAAAATAAAATACCTGCTGTATAAAGCAGGCATTCGTTGGGTGATTTCCGTTATGAAGGCAAAACTAATACCAGTAATTGGCATTATTAACTCATCTTATACCGGTTTTAGTGATACTAAAACACCAGTTCCTGCCGGCAAACCATTCATAGTAAATGGGTTATTAAAAAATAATCATGATCGCCAGAATGGCTGGCAGGCGTATTGAGAATTTAGTACTTAGTATTGAGACTTTGCGGAGAAAGCCCACAGGTATTCAGAACCTGGTATTAAGCATTAAGACATCGCGGAGGAAGATCGCTGCAGGGGCATAATGCCTGGCCGGAAATGAAAAGAGGCTGCCTCATTGGTTTGAGACAGCCTTCTTTACATTAGACCTGTAGTGAGCGTTATTGTACAAGAATTTGCTGAGAGGTAATCAATTTGTTTGCGCTATCGAAAATGCTAACTGTATAGACACCTTTGGCCACATTTTGTCTTGGAATTATTTCCGTTTGGTCCGGCTGCGATATGTAAACTGACTTGCTCAGGGATGACTGGCCAGACGAATTGTATAATTGTATGCGATAGTTACCGTTGCTTAAGCCGCTCATGCGTACATTGATATCTGCCAGTACCGGATTGGGCGCTACCAAAACAGCTGCCTGGTACTGCTGCCTGAATGGAACATTGATGGTGACAGAATAAATAAACTGTCCGTCTTTGTCAACCATTTTAAGACGGTAATAATTGTTCCCGGTAACCGGGTGTTTATCAGGGAAATTGTAATCATCATTTTGGGGCTCTTTTGTAAACACCATGGCAAGGGTTTTAAAATGCAGGGCATCGGTGCTTTTTTCCAACTGGTAGTAATTTAAGTTTTCTTCAATGGCGGCTGTCCAGGTCAGCAGCACCGACTGTTCAGTGGCCGTTCCTTTAAAACTGGTCAGTTTAACAGGCAACACGCCTAAGGGAGCGTTGCAGGTTCCGAAACCAAAAAGGAATGCCTTTCCAAGACCATTATTGTCGAATACAAAACTGTTCAGCACCGACATCGTATTACCCAAATTTAAGAGACCGGCTCCAAAGTCAAGTGCATTGGAAGGCGCACCCACCAGGGCTTTTACGCCCTGACTATGACCTTTAACATAACCTGCACCTGCCACCGAATTACCGATTAATGAAGTGGCATTTACGCCAAGTAACGATGATACGTTGGCGTACACATCCCAATAGGTTGCAGGATCATAAGTACCATCTGCTTTACCCAGGTAAATATATGCCGCGCCACCCACTACATTGGCACCAATGGCCGGTACGGCCGTAGACAGGGGCTCACCTACGATAATATCGCCGATATTATCGCAGTTTACATCCATCATATTATCGATGCTGGCACCAAATAATAAAGACACATTAATTGTTTGACCGGAAAGTATGCTCAAAATAGAACTGGAACGTGGAGAAGCAATTACCTGGTCGGAAACAAATGCACCGCTGGCCGAGGGACTTTTAGATTTGAAAACATTCAGTTGGCCGCCTTTAACCTGCAGGCCGCCGACTATATTGCTTAAAATTCCGGCATTGGGAGCACCAATAAGAACATTGCCCGTGTTAAGTCCTGCAGCATCTTTGGCACCTTTAACAGTATATCCAAACAAATTGGCTGCATTGCTTAACAGTCCGCTGGCGCTGGCCTGTAGTCTCACCGAACTGGTAGTCTGGATACCTGAACTGCTTCCATAATAGATGTAAGCGCTGCCGCCTAAAAACTGCCCGGTAAAAATGCCACCCAAACTATTCAGGTTTATACCTGCAGGTGCGCCCACAACTACATCCGGGTATCCATCACTGTTATAATCGCCTGCGCCATCGGCACTAAACCCAAAAAGCAGGCCGGCTGTATTTGCCAGGGGCAGTAAAGGCAGACCTAATAAAGAGGAAGAAGGTGTAGCCAGTTGAGCCGGCGTGGTAGTACCCAGGTTATTTGAATAATATATGAAAGCAGCACCACTTTTTACCGAAAGAAGATTTACACCCATATAAGCCGGTGCACCTACAATGATATCATCTTTACCATCGCTGTTTAAATCTTTAGCTACAGCTACGGAAAAACCAAAAAGTGGGTCTACCGATACATTGCTGGCGGCGACACCAAGAATCCCCGTACTAAACCAGGTACTGCCTTGTAACCTGATTTGCAAAAACGGCGACACATTGCCTGCCCCTGATAGATCTTCGCTTCTGTACACATATACCTTACCGGCTTTTACTGTAACGCTGGTAGGGCCTAACAACGAAGAAGCCGTTGTTTGATAACTGTCGAGCGGTGCACCAATAATGATATCATTTTTGCCATCTCCGGTTACATCGCCGGCACTTACACTGTATCCAAACAGCGAACCGTTAACCGGTGTTGTTGGCTGCAGTACTTTATAGGGCGTTGCAGATAAGCCTGAAGAAGAACCCAGATAAATAAAAACCGCGCCTACACCTGTTAATGAACCGGTGCCTGAAATGATATCGGCCATGGTTGGCGCACTTACGGCCACATCATCGTATCCATCGCCATTGATATCTCCCAAACCACTTACGGTATAACCATAATTGGTTTGTACCTGTAATTGTAAATTGTTCAGCAATGAAGGCAGTACCCCGTCGGCAGACGAAGTCCATTCCGCCGTACGGTTCAATGGGTCGATGGTAACAGGGTATACAGCATTTTTATCTTCAACAGCAATTTGCACATTGTGTGTTGAAGCATTGTAGCTGATGCCGGCTTTCAGGGCAACACCTTTTGCATCCCAGACAGCCAGCTGATCATAAATAAGTTGAATATTCCGGGGTTCATTGGCAGTTGAAAAAACCAACTTTTTGCCATCAGCAACCGATGCAGTAAGGTTACTATTAATATGCATGCTAACTGACAGATGCTTTTGAGATCCTGGTCTTTTATTCACGATAAAATTCTGCCGCATTCCTTTGGCATCGTTATAATATTCTACTTCCATACCTGCATACCGGTAGACCAGTTTAGATGATTTTCCTGTTTCTTCTATGATGGTTGCACCGCCAAATGAATTGATACCATTCATTGAAAATGACGCCCAATACCCGGCTTCATTTTTACCAGTCTTTGTGCTGTGTACGCTGTATCCGGAAGGAGTAAAGGTAAAGCCAAGTTGCTGGCAGGGGTTGTTTGTTTTAAACTGATTCGTGTTTGCGCCCTTCGAAAATTTGTACTGCATTTGATTAATGGCAGCTGACTGGGTATTAAACCAGTTATCGGTTACAGACTCCGGGCGGTTTGGTTGAGCAATGGAGGTGAAAAAAGAAAACGTCAATACAGGCAAGAGTAAACTAGTTTTCATGGTATGAAATTTAGGTTTAAGGGGTGGCAATACAACGCTTGTACAACATCGAATGCCGTATGATCAATAAGAAATCAAACATTTTTAAACTAAACCGTGAATATGGGCAGACAATAACAGCAGCCGCATATTGCTTGTAAAAGGAGGAATTGGATTAGGAAAGGATAATTGGATGAGAAAAGGATAAATAAATAAGAAGGATAATTGGATTAGGAAGGGATAATTGGATATTTATCAGGCAGGTTTTATTTGCTGACAATTCAAAAGTAGATATTATCCGTATGGGCAGATAGCCGAAAAAGCATATCAATACCTTTTGCAGACCAAATGGTACTAAATGTTAGTACTTATGATGTAAATAAAAAGGGGTATCCGTTTGCATTGGTGTCTTTCTATTAACCAAATGAAAGTCTTTCAATTATGACTAATAACTGTATCACTATTCCGATGAAGGAATACAGTAAAAAAAGCTAAAGCAGCCATGAAAAAACAAGCTGTTTTTCAATAAAGTTTTTCATTCAGGCCTTGCTTTGGTGCAGATTTTCGTGCTGGCATTTGCGATGTTACCATATTAAATTTTTTGAAAGAGGCGTTTTTTATACCTTTGAAAAAATCTCTTTCCCCTGAAAATCCCTGGGACTAAACCAGTTCCCTGTTCACATAACCATTTTGATACCGGTTGGCTGCCATATTGTCTCATTAAATGAACCAGGTTCAATTAACTGCTAATTCAAAAAACTCCCGGCAAATTTTCCTGCCATGGCGATTAACCTTTTATTTCATTTGCTGTACAATTATTAAAAGAGTATATAGTCGGCCTTTTTTCAACCGGGTGGTAACCAGTCATATAACCGCACGCTCATTTCTTTTCTTGTCCAGGTACTGCCTGCCGGCAATCAAAAAATGTTTTGGAAGGCAATGGATATTGAATCGGTTGGATAAAAGAGATGATAGCGATCAAGAAAACAAAACCGGTCAAAACCAATTTCAATGTAGCACTCTGTGCAGGGAGTCAGGAAGTGCTGCAGTGTGTTTAAACCAATAGTAAACACGGGTACAGTCTGGAAACTGTGTCCGTTTATCAAAACTAATTCTGCAAATGAATAGGATCAAAATTGAGTTGGATTCCTTTGCTTCGGATAAATTTAATCAGTCTTTGTTATCAGCACTTGATGTAGTTGATAATAGTGAAAGGGTAGCCATTCCGCCTGCTGCAGGATCGGGCTTTGTATGCCGGAATAAGCTGGAAAAGGGACTGGGAATCGTGTATTGGGATTTGGTACTTAAAAGCCAATTGGTTGCACAACATAAAGTGACAGCCATCGACGACCCCGACAATTCTTATGCTATTGTTTATGTACTTGCCGGCGGTGATATGAATGATGCAGGCACCAGGCGGAATGCGCAGGAACACACGGTCTCCAAAAAAACGATTCTTTTTGTATCGGCAAATACAGCAATCAAATTTGAAATACCGGCGGGTAAACCGTTTAAGTTTTTGGGTATTACCTGTGGCAGGGAATGGCTTAAAAATGCTTTTGAGGGAGAAGGGCCCGGCAAGCAGTTCATGGAGAGGTTGCTGAAAAAGACCACGCCGTTATTCCTGGTAGATTCAACTACGCCGGCAGAGTTTAGGATACTGCTGCAGGTGGAAGCCTATTTTGCTGCCAATACAACCAATCTGTTTCATCTAAAGACAAGGATCCTGGACATTGTAGGTGAATTTTTCCCAAAATTGTTTAACAGAACTTTTGATATTGCCGCCAGGAAAAAGAGCCTGCATTACGACAAAATAATGGAAGTTGAAATTATATTAAGGGCCAACCTGGAAAATAAATTCCCATCGCTCGATAGCCTGGCGGAACAAACCGGCATTAGCAACTCAACATTAAAAAGGCAGTACCAGATAATTTTTGGCAAAGGCATTTACCAACATTACCTGGAAATGAAAATGGACCACGCTATGGTTTTGCTCCGCGACCATCTATTTAATGTAAATGAAGTTGCTACCAAACTGCATTATGAAAATGTGAGTGGCTTTATCGGTATGTTTAGAAAACACCATGGCGTACTGCCCGGCTCATTAAAACGAAAAGAGCTTTAAAAGCCATGATAAGCATAACGCTGCAGCCAGCTTTTAATCAGGTAAGAGGCCACCGGTACGCCCATCACAAATGCAATCAATACCAGCAGGTCAAAATCTTTTGAAAGCAGCAACCAAAGATTTGCCGTGAAAGATCGTACTTGCAGAGAACCTAGCGCGGAAGCCTTAGGCGAAAAAAGAAAACAGTTTAAAATTTACCTGCCATTTGCCCGCCATTCCTGTGGCGTCAGTTGGTATTCCTGTTTGAAAATTCTTCCGAAATACCCGGGATCGTTGTAGCCGCAATCCAACGCAATGGATGCAATACTATCGGAAGAGTTCTTTAACAGCTCCCTGGCTTTATTCAACCGGATCATACGGATGAATTTATTGGGAGAACAGCCTGTGAGTGCATCTAATTTCCGGTGCAACTGGGAATGACTCATGAATACCAGTTTACACAATTGCTCCACCGTAAAATCGGGTTTTGCTATATGCTCTTCTATGGTTTCTCTTACCCTTTTTACAAATCCATCTTCTGTCTGGGCAGCAATAATTTCAACAGGCAATGCTGTTTCCATGAGTCCATTGTTGCCAAGACCGGCTTTTTTAAGATAGAACTGTTGCAGGTCTTGCCGCAGTTCCAGCAATTTTTTTATCCGTAGCAATAATTCTTCCGGGTGAAATGGCTTTTGCAGGTAGGCATCGGCGCCCTGTTGCAGTCCTTCCAGCTTGCTTTCCATATCGGCTTTGGCCGTAAGCATAATAATAGGTATATGGCTGGTGCGTTCATCTTTCCGCAGGCGGCGGCACAATTCAAAACCATCCACAAAAGGCATCATTACGTCGGTAATAATTAAATCGGGAATGATTTCAGTGGCTATTTCAATGCCTTCTTTTCCGTCTTCGCCAACGGCCAGGCGGTAATCGGGCAGGCAGGAGGCCGTGTAAGCAACTACATCTGCATTGTCTTCTACCAGTAAGATCAGTGGTCTTTCCTTGCTTTGTTTTTCTTCGGGAATTGTTTCAATAAAGCCTGCAGCAATAGTTGTTTTTTGCTGCGGGGGTTTTGCATCGGTTCCGTAAATGCCTTCTTCTTCCGGCGCAGCAATTTTTTGCAGGGGAAGCATCACGGTAAACTCAGTGCCTTTATTGGCGCCGGTTGGCGGGCTCTTTACCGTAATTTCTCCTTCCATCAATCTCACCAGTTCTTTCGTAAGTGCCAATCCAATACCCGTTCCCTCTGCCTTTCTTGTATGACTGTTGTCTAATTGATAAAACCGGTCGAAGATATGTTCCAGTTCTATTTCAGGGATACCCATTCCGGTATCTTTTACTTTAATAATGAATATGGAACGCGTCGCATCGTGTGGGGCTGTCGTTTCACTTAAACTAATGTAAATATTACCTTTCTCCGGGGTAAATTTCAGGGCATTGGATAACAAGTTGGTAATGATCTGCCGGATCTTTTCCGTGTCATAGGCCCTGTACAATACATCTATGTCGGCTAAAAAGTGCAGCTGTTTTTGCTGACTTTCGGCCAGCGATTGAAAAGACTCAACAATGTACCGGAGAAAATTAAGTATATCGCCATGTACCAGGTGAAGCGACATTTTACCCGTTTCAAGTTTCGATAAATCCAGCATCTCGTTAACCAGGTTCAGCAAACTTTGACCGTTACGGATGATCATATTGATGCCGTTTTCCAGGTGGGCCGCCGGACTGCTTTTAATGCGTTGTGCCATACCCAGTATAACGGTTAAGGGTGTTCGGAATTCATGGGTAATATTGGTATAAAGTTGTGTTTTTACCGTGTCCAGTTCCTTTACTCTTTTTGCTTCCAGTATTTCAAAATCTAACTGAGATTGCAGCCTGGCCCTGTTTACCGAGAACCTGAACCAGGCCTGTACGCCGAAAGCCAGCAGCAATGCATAACACAGGTAGGCCCACCAGCTGCGCCACCAGGGCGGCAATACCGTAATCTGCAGTTTCGCCATTTTATCGCTCCAGATGCCCTGGCTGTTGCTGCCCTGCACTTTAAAAATGTATTTTCCGGCGGGTAAATGTAAATAGGTGGCCGTTCGCCGGGTGCCACTTTCTACCCAATCCTTATCGATGTCCATTAATTGATAGCGGTATTTATTCTGGCTGGACGCTGTAAAATCCAGCGATGAGAATTCGAGTGTAAGAATATCCTGCAAATAGGTAAGTGAAATGCCCGGGGTGGTTTCAACAGTGTTTTGCAAAACGCCCGTTTTATCACCTTCTGTTACCGGCGAATTGTTGATCATAATACTGGTAATAAAAACATCGGGTGTAAACTTAGCGCTAAGAACTTCTTTTGGATTAAAGATATTTAAACCATTCACGCCGCCAAATGCCAGATTGCCATTGGACAATTTTGCGTAAGCGCCGGTATTAAACTCATTGTCCTGCAGCCCATATGCTTTTGTAAAATTCCTGAATACCCAGTTGCTGCTGTCTTTGTTTGTATTGGCCAGCAGGCAGAAAAGGCCATTGTTGGTACTGCCCCATATATTGCCTTCATTATCCGGAAGCGTACCATATACAACATCATCGGGCAGCCCTTCTTTGCTGGTAAGATGAAAAAAATCTCCGGTAGTTTTATTCAGCCTGTTCAGGCCGCCGCCTTTTGTACAAATCCATAAATACTTACCTGGTTCAGCAGGGTCATCCATAAAACAGGAGACATGATTATAGTTAAGTGAATTGCGGCTGGCACTATTGGTATAGTACCATTTTACCAGTGGCAGGGTATTTTCCTGGTCATTGAAAATAACCCTTGCAAATCCCTCCTGTGTGCCGATCCAGTATGTGCCCTGTTTGTCTTCATACAGGGCGGTACAGATGGCCTTTGGCTGAACCGTTTTAGCGGCATCGGCATTAATGGTAAAGCTGTCGATTCTGCCGGTGCCGGCATGATAGCGGGTAAACGCTCCGCCGAGACCGGGAAACCAGATATCTCCTTTGCTGTCTTCCAGCATCGGTTGCTTGGCGCCCCTACTATGGTAATCATTGATTTCAGGATAAGGCGTTAAACTACCGGAAGATGCATTATAGGCAAGATATCCCCGGCTATCGCTTTTTATCCAGTAATTCCCCTTTGTTGAAATGATAAAATTATCTATCTGGGTAACCGATGGAATAATATGAAACGGATCATTTTCTATTGAATCTGTTGTTATTTTTCTCCATCCGTATGCATAATCGCCCAGAAAAATTCCACCGGTGCTGCCGGGAACAATCCAGCGAACACTATAGCCGGGAAGCTGCCATTTGAACTTACTGCTGGCGCTGTTGTACTTGCGCAGGCCATAGCCAACTGAACCAGACCACAGCATGCCTGATCGGTCAATAATAAACGGGTATACAAGCCTGGTAGCCTCGGGCAGGTGTTCGTTCCATTTTACCATTTTACCGGGTTCCCATTTGCTTACTTCATAAAAGTGTAACTCACGGTGATGGTTCTCCCAGAGTTTTTCTACGGGCTTAAAAATAATATTGCCGGCAGGCATTTTGTTGATATCGAATAAAGGGAATACTTCCTTTCCATCCGAAAGGAACAGGTTATTATTTATCAGGATGTTTCCATCTTTTGTAAAATAACCATTGTTGAACAACTGGCCCCGGGGTAGTTGTATAAAATCATTTGTTAGCGGATCAAACTGGTATACCAGTCCATCCATGCCGCCAATCCACATTCGCCCGGTTTTGTCTTTTCCCATACCATATACCTGCTCATTGCCCGGCAGCGCCAATCTTATTATAACAGGCAGGGCATCTTTTTCAAAAAACTCATTGCCGAGGGTAACCAGGTTCAGGCCCATACCGTTGGTGGCTACCAGGAACCTGCCATCGGGCAACTCTTCCATACACCTTATGGCATTGCCCGCAAGACTGGCCGGGTCGCTTGCTTTGTGTACAATGCGGTAGAATTTTCCCTTTTTTTTATCGTAGACATTTACACCGGCATCTTCCGTTCCGGCCCATATCCGCCCCTTTGAATCTTCAAAAAGCCTTATAATGGTATTACTGCTAAGTGTGTGGGAATTATAGGGATCGTTGCTGAACACTTTAAAACTATAACCATCATAGCGGTTCAAGCCGTTTTTGGTGGCCGCCCAGATAAAACCTTCATTGTCCTGTAACATGTCGAACACCATACCCTGTGATAAGCCCTGCGCAGTAGAGATGGTTTCATACTCAGGGGCCTTTTGTGCAAGCGATGCGGTTGCCGGCCATAGCATGACCAGCATAATCATTGTAGCAGGCGCAATCAGGAACTTGGGCATCTGTTACTAAAGATAAATTAAACACTGCCTGCTTTGAGTCCGCTCCGGATAATACATTCGGTTTTTTTTTGCGGAATGACGAATTTGTCCGCATCGTGCACAATTTGTCCTGGCAAATGCTGAAAAAACAGGGATAAATGGTGAGAAAATGCACATCAAACGGAACTGCCTGTTTGACCTTTACAGCATCACCCATTATTGGCCTTCCGGCTTAAAACAACCAAACAATGCATATGAAAAAGAAATTCAAATTGCTGCTGGCATTAATTATGTCCGGCATTATTTTTTCGTGTAACAACAGTGCCGATACGGCGAAAGACAAGCAGGGCGATACCACTAAATCAGCGGACACAGCCATTGCCACAGCCGCACCGGTAAAACCTGCCCCTGCGGCTTTCACGCCATTTGATGTACTGGAGATAACGCACACGGTTAAAGACTATGCCAAATGGCGGCCTGCTTTTAACACAGACTCCACCGCGCGCCGGGCCAGCGGAATGACCGATATCGTAGTGGGCCGTGATATAGATAAACCCAATGATTTAATGGTGGTGCTGAATGTATCGGATGTACAAAAAGCAAAAGATTTTGGTGCCAGTCCACGATTAAAAGAAGTAATGACTAAAAACGGTGTCATCTCAAAACCGGGTATTTCGTTTTTTCATGTCATCAGGTTTAATCCCGATTCAAAAGAGAAGCAGTGGGTAGTAGTAACACATAAAGTAAAGGATTTTGATGCCTGGCTAAAAGTCTTTGATAATGAAGGCGCGGCTAACAGGGCCAGCCAGGGGTTATTTGATGTAGTACTGGCCCGTGGTATTGATGATCCGGGTATTGTTCAACTGGTATTTGACATCAAAGATTTGTCAAAAGCAAAGGCGTCTGTTTTTTCTGCCGAAAAGAAAAAATTAATGATGGATGCTGGCGTAGAGGGTAAACCGAAAATTGAATTTTATACGAGTGCCGAATAGGTATTTCTCCAACCATTATTTTTAACCAAACAAACCAAACAGCATGAAAAAGATTATTCAACGCAGCCTTTTATTGGCGATTGTTTCCCTTACCGCATTTATAGCCCCGTTAAAAGCACAGGATGCTACCAAAGAACTGGCTGTGTTTACCAAAAAATTCCAAACTGCCTATAACAGCAAAGACGACAAGACATTGAAGACTATGTACACGGATGATGCAACAAGAACTGCTGCAGATGGAACTGTGAATAGTGGCAGCGAGGCAATCGTAGCCCAATTCCGGGACTACTTTACTGAAAATAAAGTGATGCTGAATTTAAAGCAAACGAATGTAGCGGTGCAGACTGATGGCAGCGCTACTGCTACCGGTATTTTTCATGTAACCGGCACCAGCAAAACCGGAGAAAAGATTGACAGAAAAGGCGGCTATACCAATACGGTTGTTAAAGCAAACGGACATTGGAAAATAGCAAAAAGCGTGCTGACCGCGCTATAAAACTGGTCCTTCACCTAAGCGGACCCTTTCTTTAAAAACAGAATACCTAAACCCTGCACTACCACCGTTGCAGACATTTCCTGCAGCGGTGGCCTTTTGTAAAACTATTGACCCTCTTCATGGAGCCGACCAACCATTTCAAAAACGGGCCTGCCGCCAGGGCATCATAGCGGGGCGAAACCGAAAAGCCAGATGAGTAGGGACAACCAACATACGCAACATGAAAAAGACTTTTTTTACCAGCGCTCTATTCCTTTTTGCCATGGCTGCTTTCTCACAGGCAGAAAAAACAAATGGCACCATTTATATTAAGCATCCATATATCGATGTGGTAAATAAAACCGTCAAAGCCTACCTGGCAAAAGATGATGCCACCAACAAAAAATTTTATTCAGACACTGCTACATTCTGGTTGTCTGGCATGGAGAAGAAAATACCAATAGCTGAGGCGTTCAAAATGTGGGCCAGCGATTTTGATTTTTATGACGACATCAAACTTATACCTGTTGGTTACCCCGACTATTTGCATTATATACTCCGGGACGACAAATTTGTGCAATCCTGGTGGAAATGGTCTGGCAAATCAAAAAAGACAGGCGCGGTGGTAGTTATTGATTTGGTTCAATTCGATAAATTTAACAAGGCCGGGAAAATTGTTGAAGAAGGCATTTACGGCGATTTCTCGAAAATGGTAAAAGAGTAAATCTTATTTCTTTATTAACAGGCCATACCCGGTTTACAATGGTGTGGCCTGTTTTAGTAAAGTTACAATACAGGTATATGACAAGGGAACTCACCCGCTATGATAGCCTGGCCCTGGTGTGCGCCATTTGGGTGGCCGTGGTAGCAGGTTTTACCCGCTTTGCAAATGGTGGGATGCTTATAAAACCAATCATAAAGAAAAATGATGCCTGAGCTATTTGTAAATAATATTTTCTAAATAAAAAAATAAACATGACCAAACTGTTTTTACCGGCAACCGTGCTCTTGATGGCTGGACTGTTTTTGTTGGCTTGTAACGGTGCCGGCAAACCGGAACCTGTTTCAGCGAAAAACGAAAAACCTGCTGAAGTACCTGTCTATTTTAACCTGCGGCCAAAGCTTGAAAAAGAATATGGCTATTCCCATGCTGTAAAAATCGGAGACCACCTCAAAATTTCCGGTGCGGTAAGTATGAATGATACCGGTCATATTGTTGCGCCGGGCGATATGGCGCAACAGATGAAAAATTGTTACAGCGATCTGGAGAAAATCTTACAGCATTATGGCTACACGTACGATGATGTATATGCCGAAAATATTTATACCACCAATATGACTGATTTTATCAAAGTATCCGGCTTCCGGAATACTATTTATAAAAAACAATTTCCTACCGGAACCTGGTTGGAAGTAAAAGGTCTGGCGGTAGAAGGACAGTTGATTGAGATAGATATGGAAGCGCGCAAAGCCAGATAATCTTTGCGCCCCATACCGGGTAAAGTTGTACTTTGAAAAAATATGAAAATCAGCAAATGCTTTGCAGATACAGTTTTTTGAAAATATAGTTTGCAGGCAGGGTATGATGACTAATGCATGGCAAAACAAATAAGTACACCAAAATAATCTGCAGATTAAAAACATTTTTATGACCCATTCAATCAGGTTGATTCTTTTCTTCATTATTTTTTTATTTTTTGCCGGCACTGCAAACAGTCAGCCTGGCTATAACAATGAAATAAGGCAAGTGGCTGTTTCACTGTACAACTCCTTTAACCCCATGCAAAAAATAGCCGGCCGGCTTCAGTTTAATGATACGTCAAGGTCTAAGTGGAATAATTTGCCAGTTGGTTTAAGGCCAAGGGTGGGCGTAAGCATTGGTAATATGACGGATGACCAGCGTAAACTGGTACACCGAATCCTGTCTGTTTCACTCAGCTCTCAGGGCTACCTGAAAGCAACCAGTATTATGCACCTGGACGATCTGCTAAACCGTTATTATGACAGCATGTACTACAAAAAAGAGATTAATGACACGGTACATAATATGGTAAGCGCATTGCTTTGGTCGCACAAAAACTTCTATTTCGCTTTTTTTGGGCAGCCAAACGACAGTACCTGGGGATACAAATTAGAAGGCCATCATTTGTCTGTCAATTTCACTTTTGTAAATGATAAACTCTCCGTAACGCCTTTTTTCATTGGTACAGATCCGGCAGAATATCCCAATTCTGACTATGCAGGCTGGCGGGTGCTGGGCCAGGAAGAAGACCTGGGCATAAAACTGGTATACCTGTTCTCTGCCGCCCAGCAAAAGAAAGCCACCATGAGTACCGCCGTTCCAAAAGATATCATTACTGCAGCAGAAAGTGGAAAACGACTTGTAGATAACTGGGGCATACGGGGATCGGAAATGACAACGGAACAAAAATCGGTATTGCAATACATCATCCGCGAATTTGTTTTCAACCTTGAATATGACAAAGCCGTAATTGAATACGACAAGATTGTAAAAGCCGGCATCGACAAGATTTATTTTGGCTGGATTGGAGAATACGATGAAAAAAAGCCCCATTATTATGTTTTAAACGGCCCGTCTTTTCTTATTGAATTCGACAATAATGGTGGCCCCCGGAATGGCGCCAATCATATCCATGCCATATGGAGAGAAAAAGGAAATGAATACGGAGAAGATGTATTAAAAAAGCATTACCAGGCAGAGAAACATTAATTCAACTAAGAAAAGTTGCTGTCGTTATCCATATACCAATAATTTAATCCGGTAATAAATCTGCTCAACCCACTTTGTTAATGCCGGTAATTTTGCGAATATCCTGGCATTGTCAGCGGCTGTATTGTATTTTGCAATCTGAAACAATTCAATCCCGGTCATGTTTCTAATGATGGGCGATGAATATGGGTTGGGTGATAGTTTTAAGTAACAGATCCGCAGCGCTGCGCTTAAAAAATTGTGATAGTGAGGTTCTGCCGTATGCACCCATTACCAGGAACATGTTTTTTCTTTTAAAAAGGTAATCAAACAAAGCATTATCGCTATCACCGCGCAATGCTTCAAAATGGATAGCTGAATAATGCCCTTTCAGCCACTCAATAAATTTATGTTTTTGGCTGTCTTCCCATTTGCCTGTTTCATTAACCTGTATAACTGATACTTTTTTAGTGGATAGCTGCGGGAAAAGATAAGTGAACTGTTTAATGGCGAACATAGCAGAAGCTGTTCCGTTATAAGCAAAAATGACTTCTTCCACAGGCTCAAAAGAAGCCGGAGCAATGATAACCGGGCATTCGGCTTTTTTTAATATATCCTGTACAAATGCAGAAGGCGGTCCTTCAAACCGTTTCCGAAAAGAGGTTTCTGCATCTGTTACCAGCACATCGGCAAACCTGCTTTCAATAATCATTTCATCGGCAGGCACACCATGATCGCGGTGTACTGTGTAAGTTACTTCCCGGTTTATGCAGCCCTGCCTGAACCACTCAATATTTTGTTCAATCACTTTCCGTGCTTTTGAGTAAGCATCTATCTCATCATAGGCCTGGGCCATTACAGTTTGTGTAAGTTTAAAGGGAATCTCGCCGGCCAACAGGTTGTCAAGAAAAACCCCGGTAATTTTTGACTTGGTTAAACGGGCCAGGTAACAGGCAAAGTCCAGGCTTTTCTTATCAATTTCAGCTGCATCTATTGCAAGCAATATCTTTTCCATAATAATTTTATTTCAAAGCTATCTTTTAACAAAAAGAGGATGGCTGATCCTGATTGGCCGGGATACTGATTCTTCTCATGATATTTTACCGGGCATACTGGTTGAGAGTAACATGATATTCTGTTTTGCCTTTAATATTGCCAGCCGCCTGGCACCGGAAAATATTTTGCCAAAGCCGCAGCTGACCAGGCAGGTGTTCCAGTCAAAGACCGGGCAACGTGGAAATGATACTGACTTTGCCAGATTCAATGCCCTGCACGTGCACTGCGTAACAATGCTGTGCCTGTAAAGCGTTATCCATCATCGTGTTCCATAGGAGAAAAAATTAACTCATACTCATGTATATAAGATTTTATTTTTAACGACCGGGCTAAATTTTGTATATTCAAGTGATGTAACCATGCAGTATGCCTATTATGATTCCACAACTTGATCAGGAAACTTATCAGCTTTTAGTTGAGAGCGTAAAGGACTATGCGATTTTTATGATCGATACACAAGGGTATATTCTGACATGGAACAAAGGCGCAGAACACATCAAAGGTTACAAAGCCGAAGAGATCATCGGGAAACATTTTTCTATCTTTTATAGCGGACAACAAATTGCTGATGGCGAGCCTGAAAGAAATCTGCAAATGGCAAGAGAACAGGAGCGGTTTGAAGAAGAGGGGTGGCGTACCAGGAAAGACGGCTCCGTTTTTTGGGCAGATGTTGTTATTACCGCGCTCCGCGATGACAAAGCTGTGTTGACAGGATATGCAAAAGTGACCCGGGATTTGACAAAAAAAAGAAAGGTTGAAGAAGAAGTTAAGCGTCTTAACAACGAACTTGAAAAAGAACTGAAAAAAAGCAGGGCCCTGGTAACGGATTATCAGCATGCGCTGGAAGAATCTGCTATTGTTGCAATAACAGATCAGAAAGGGATTATCAATTATGTAAATGATAATTTCTGTACAATATCAAAATTTTCAAGGCAGGAGCTGCTTGGGCAGGATCACCGTATTATTAATTCAGGTTTTCATTCCAGCGATTTTATCCGCGATCTATGGCTAACCATTGCCCGCGGAAGCATATGGAGGGGGGAGTTAAAAAACAAGGCCAAAGACGGAACTTATTATTGGGTGGATACAAGCATCGTTCCCTTTCTGGATGAAAAGGGAAAACCCTATCAATACCTGGCAATACGCAGCGATATCACACAGCGCAAGCTTGCGGAGGAAGCCTTGCGCAAAAGTAAATCTGAACTTGAGAAAAAGGTGGAGGAAAGGACAATTGATCTGCTGGAAGCAATAGCGCGGGCAAAGGTATTAAGCGAAATGAAATCCCGCTTCGTGTCCATGGCCTCTCATGAATTCAGAACACCACTTAGTACTATACTTTCCAGTGTTTCTTTACTGGAGCATTATACGAATCCTGACCAGCAGGAAAAACGCCATAAACATATTACGCGCATTAAATCATCCGTCCGCGACCTGATTGGCATACTGGAAGATTTTCTCTCTTTGGAAAAACTGGAAGCCGGTAAACTGGAGTTTCATTACGGAGATTTTGATTTAAAGGAATTTATCGAAGAAATTATCGATGAAATGGATGAAGCGCTCAAAAGAAAAACACAGCAAATCGATTTCAGGTTTACAGGGGCGTTACAGGTTTTTACGGACAAAAAAATTTTGCGCAATATTATTCTAAACCTTCTTTCAAATGCCATGAAATATTCCTGTGACAATAAAATAATTTACCTGGCTGTTAATTCAACCGGCATGGAAACAATTATTTCGGTGAAAGATGAAGGCATTGGAATTCCGTTGGAAGATCAAAAAAATCTTTTCAGCCAGTTTTTCCGATCACAGAATGTTTCCGATATTCCGGGCACCGGGCTTGGGTTAAATATTGTAAAAAGATATGTTGAAATATTAAACGGCAATATTCATTTTACAAGCCAGGAAAATGCCGGCACAACTTTTACAGTTCAGTTTCCTGCAGGAAAAGCGTCTTCTTAACCGTTAATGCGGCGAATAACAGTAGCGCAGCCTCCTTATCCCGGGTTTTTATTTAGTTCTTCCAATTCTTCCGGTACCCCATCTTCCAGCCGGATCAAAAGTAAACGATTGCTGTCTTCCAGTGTTAGCAGCCAAACCAGCCTGTGGTCTTCACTGATCTTTATCGCTTTTCTTATTTCATAACCTGCATAATCCCTTTTTATTGCGTTGCGAATATCATCTGAAAGGATGTTTTCAAAGCCATAGCTGATATGGTAAACCAGGGCTCCCCGCCTGGTAAATAGTGCCTTGTTTTCACTTTCGTCGAGCATAAACTTTACCAGGTATTTTTTATTAATTTCATACCACTTCGTTACAAAAGCACCATTGAAATAATTACTGAAATTATTCCAAACCTTTTCCGGAACTTTTAGCGTGGTGGCTGTAACAGTAACTGGTGGCAGGTTTTTATATCCAGCAGCATCCTGCGCAATTAAATGACTGACACAGCATAATAAAATAAGCCAGGTACTGGTTAAATATTTCATATTTTATTTTTAATGAATTAGTAAAGTCAATATTTTTCTCAGCGCAGCTGCTTCCCTTTATTGCTTTATATTTTCAGAAGCCTGCCTGTTAAAACATACTACCGGTGTGCAATGAATATCGGCAGGCCATCATCTTTCAATATCCCGGATAAAAAGCTTTCCCTGACCATCCGTGAAAAATCGGATCTTCCAAACGCCCCTGTTATCAGTATGATATTGGCGTGGTCTTTCAGCCAGGAAGCAAAATATTTCCGGGGATTGATATCCATTGCGAGTGTTGTTAGTCTGGGAAAGTAAACAGCACAGAGCTCCCGGATATTTCTGTCATCCGGTAAGTTTTCGGTTGTTTGATGACCAGCATAAACAACCAGCGTTTCATTCTTGCACAGTTCGGGGAAAAGCGCTGCAAACTGTTTGATGGCGTAAACGGCCGATGCACTGCCGTCGTAGGCAATGATGTTTTGTACGGGAGGATGGAATTTTTCAGGCACCAGCATTACCGGGCATTCCGCCTGGTGCAAAGCATCATGTAAAAATAAATTGGGTGGCTCCGGACCCGCTTCGGCGTAAAATGATTCTTCTCCCAGGATAAGCAGGTCTGCGTACCTTGATTCCCTTTTCAGTTCATGCAGCGTAAAGTCTTTAAAATCCTGGTGAACCGTATAATTAATCTGATTACCGGCACAAACGGATTTGAACCGTTCTATATTGCTGCGTATATTATCCTCCGCTGCTTTTTCAAGTAGCGGGATAAATTTTCCTTCCCCCTCTACTGTGCCCGCATAGCTCCACAGATTTGAATAATCCGACAGCGGAAGAAATGCACCGGTAAGCACAATCGGCTGAAGATGGTTCATCCATTTGGCACAAGCCACCGCACCCTGCGAATAATGCGTGCCGTCAAAAGCAAGAAGTACATTTTTCATGATTGTTGATTGTACAATAAAAGTAAACCTGGCCCCACAATGGAACTATGTCTGAAAACAGTAATAGTACTGACATTTATCAGCGGTAATTGACTGTTTTGTACCGGATGACATGGTACCAGCTATTTGGAATGATGCCTGTCAGGACTGTGATTGACGGTACTCATTGAATACAATGCCAGGTTCGTCTTATTTTGTATTGCCGGTCCAGGTGGTCACCATTAAGGGCGATCTATTTAACCAATTGGCCCACCGCCGGCACATAACCAGTTTGTTTATTAAAGCATTCAAATATGACATCGATAAAAATTTGCCAGAGCTGTTCCATGCCAATTAACAGCCCCGCGCTGGCGGGCACGGAAAAAGATGGTTCGCCCAGTGAGGATTACTGCACTTATTGTTATCAGGCAGGGCGTTTTATAAACCCCGGCTTAACAATGCAGGAAATGGAACTGATAGTTCGGGAGCAGATGGTTAAAAGAAACATTGACCAGTCATTGATAGATAATGCATTAAAAAGTATACCTGCCTTAAAACGATGGCACCATGAATCGGCGGGTGGTTCGCAGTACAAAAAATAAAAGCTATTGAAAAGGCCCCAAACAAATAAACGCGTACAAAACCATCTAAAATGGAAAACAAAAATATTTATGCAAGCCATGATTGCATTTACCCCGGGCTATACAGGCCAGAGCCTGCAACAGAACTATTAGCGAACAAAATCAGGAATAAAGCCAGTTCAATTACGTCTGTTGAGGCCAATATGGTGAAGGAGGCTAACCATATCCTGCTTGAAATAGCTTTGCCGGGATTTAACAGGGAAGACATTTTTATTACTGGTTACGAAAATATATTGTCTGTAGTTGTATTAAGACCCGGTACAGGAAGGCCGGCAGACAGAAATGATAACCTGCAAAAACAGCGTGTAAAGACATATCATCAAAACTTTCTTCTGCCGGCAAATGCAGATGGTGTTTTTGGTTCTGCCATATATAAAGATGGCTACCTGACCATTTATATTCCAACCGGCCAGTCATGCACCTACGATGCAAAAACCTACCTTATAATAGTATACTGATTTGTATGAAAACCGTAAAATTGGCATTACCTCAAAATAGAATATTAACCTGTATGGAAACCGTTAAATTAACCCAATACCGATACGAAACGGATGCCTGGAAACGCCAGCTGGGCTTTATGACAGAGGAAAGCATTTTTGCGAAAAACCACATTGCAGCCATCCTTCAGGAGCCAGGAGATGCTGACATGCTGGAAGCCCTGGAAAGCTTTCAATCAAATTTTATAGAAAATGACAATCTTATTTCTTTATTGAAAAATGAAATAGCCGAATTTGATAAACTGCTGACAAGGAAGACATTTACAAATGGAAAAAACAACAGCCTGGTTAACAACAGTGCCAGAAAATTACGGCAGCAAATTCGTCTTGCCGAACAGGCATTCAGCCGCTATCTAAAAACGTTTAACCAATTTCTTCTGGACAATTTATGAAGAAGCGCGCTGGTGATAGCTCAATACTTGCTCGTGATACGTTCATTTATTTTGATTGTTTTAATAAAAATGAAAATGAAAAAATCCACTAAATTATTAACAGCAACAAGTATAGCTGCGGGCGGCATCCTGGGAATTTTGTTTGCGCCCGGCAAAGGTTCGGACAGCCGGAAAAAATTTGGCAGGCAACTGCGCAAGCTTGCGGCCGCCGTACTGAATGGCGACTGCAGTAAGGGGAAACTGCTTTTGGCAAAGGAGAAGCTTGAAAAACACAAATCAAATATTGAAAGACATTTGAAAAATATTGAAGACCGGCTTGCCAGGTATGATGATAATGCCGGGTAAAGAAAATAACCTTTATGCGGCCCTGGTGAAGCCCCGCTTGTAATCTTTTTCAAAACGGGCGCCAGCATATCAGCAGTTTGTATACTGTCCTGATGGAGCTTCCAAAATACCCCGGCGTTGCGGTAGCAGCTTAATCTATCTTATCCGGGCAATAAAGCTGCCGGCATTTTTTTATTCTTGCATTCAGCGAAGGAATATTTTCAAGCCGCACACGGGTGATCAATTTTTCTAAGTCTTTTTTTAGCTCATTGTCTCCGTTTGCCATTTTGTAGAGCGCCTCTATTGCATTTGCCCTTACGATTCTTGAGTTGGTTTTATTGACTAACCATGATTTTAGTTGTGTAAAACCCCTGGAAAATTCTTTGTGGTCCATATGCAACCTTGAAATCAGCTGTGCCAGGTGCCACACCAGTTCTTTGTTTGTTGCGCTTTCAGCCAACGCAAGTATTTCACTGGTATGTTTTGCGAGATATTCAGGGTGATGCAGGGTGATTTTTTCGATGGCATCGGCCGACCTCATTACAACGATACGGTCCGGATCAAACAATAACTTAAAAACGGCGTTAAAATCTCCCTGGTCGGCAACGATAAGTGAAACAGCCTTGCTTTGCCCGATGGAGCGCAAATCCCCGCCAGATAGCATTTGTTTAAAGCCCGTCATTTAAATGTATTTTGAATTGTTTCCGTTTATGACCCGGCGATTTTTTTTAAGAAGCCAGGGACATATAGTCTATTGGATGCGCATATGACAAAAGACATAACAATAATATGTTTAGTCATGCATTTACTGCTGCGTTAATTCGCCAGGTATTCCAGTTTTCGCTGATTGAGTATAGTGATAGAGCCATCAGTTATACCAATCAAATCCTCATTTTTAAAATCGGCCAGTGTGCGTATTAATGACTCCTTTGCGGTACCGGCAATGGCAGCGAGGCTGTCTCTGCTAATGTCTATTACAAATGCTTCGTCCTTTGTGCGCTGGTATTTTTTCTGCATCCTGAGCAATGCATCTGCCACTTTCTTTCTGAGCGAATTATAGGCCAGCGCCAGCAGCTGATTTTCCTTTGCAGCAATACTTCCCGCCAGCAGCTGAATAAATTTTTGCGCAATGCCGGCATTATTGCTAATAAGCGCGGTAAAATCTTCCATTGGTATAATGGCAATTTCTGAGTCTTCCAGGGCTTCTGTAGTATCCCTGTAGGGTGTTTCCTCCAGTAAGGCAACATAGCCAAAAAAATCGCCCTGGCTAAACAACTCTGTCACCAGCTCTTTTCCATCCCCGTTGCCTTTAAACGCCTTTATTTTACCTTTTACAACATAGTAAATGCGGTTGGGATGATTGCCCTCAGCATAAATAATCTGCTTTTTTTTATATCTATTGCTATTTCTTCCTTCTTTAAAATCCTTCAGTATGTCTGCATCGCTGGCAGCACCCGGGCCGGTAATGCCAGTCATTAATTCATTTTTTAAAAAATCCATTTTACGTAACCTTCCGTCAACGGCATTTAGCAATTCGGTTGCATCAAATGGCTTGGTAATATAATCATCGGCCCCCAAATCCATGCCTTTGCGAAAATCGCTCCGGTTCGTTTTAGCGGTTAAAAAAATAAAGGCTGTGTTCCTGATATTTTCATGTTTCTGAATGGCATGCAACACGCCGTATCCATCCAGTTCCGGCATCATAATGTCGCAGATAATTAAGTCCGGTTTGTGTTCTATCGCCATTTCAAGCCCTTGTTTACCGTTGCACGCGGTAAGAACTTTATAATTTGACAGTTCCAGTATTTCCGCTGTGTTATTACGGATATCTGCATTGTCTTCAATAAGTAATATTTTTTTCATGGTGACAGCTTTATTTAGCGGGAAAGGTTATTGAGATTTCAGTTCCTTTGTAAAGTTCACTTGTACATTTTATGGTGCCATTCATCAGTTCACTGTACCGGTCTGCTATGTGCAAACCCAGGCCGGTGCCCTGTATATTAACCGCGTTGGCAGCCCTGAAAAATGGTTCTTTTAAATGAAGCTGATCCGCTGCAGCAATTCCAATTCCGTAGTCTTTGACCGAAAGGGTTACAAATCTTTCATCTTTCACCGTTTTGATTTCTATGTAGCCATCATCAGGAGAAAATTTGCTGGCATTGGAAACCAGGTTCATCAAAATATGTTGTAATAAATCAGGATCAAGTTTAATGAGCGAACCGCCTTCATGGTCATATTTGATGGTTTGTGTGCCCTTCAGATTATTTTTGATTTCAGTTATCATTCTTTGAACCATTTCACGAATATCAAATTCAACAAATACAACCGGGATTTTTCCCTGCTCAATCCTACCCAGGCTCAGGAAATCGTTTAATATATCTGTCAGCAAACCAACCGATGAAACAATTCTTTGCACATGTTTTAACCTTTTGGGCTGGTCCTCTGTATTGGGGTATTTTTCCAGCAGGTGCGCAGAAGAAAGTATGGCACTCAGGGGTGTTCTGAATTCGTGGGAGGCCATTGAAACAAACCGCGACTTTAATTGACCAAGTTCTATTTCTTTAGTTAATGACGCCTGCAATTCAGCCTCCATTTTTTTTATTCTGCTGATGGCGCCTTCGCACAGATTGTCGCAAAGCGCCATCATAAAGGTGCTGTCAATATTCAGACTATCAGTATGGTTATGGTTTGCCATTGCGGCGGTTCATTATTAAATGTTGATAAAGGGCAGGGATGATTGTTTTTCCAGGGCCTGGCCGGTGTAATTAAATTATAGTTTCAGTGCTAAATTGGAGAAATGGTAAATGATTTATGTTGACTTTTATCAGTTGCGGGAGTGATTCAAAGGCATTATTTCATCCTGGCTTTTGAGGTCTTCTATTGACGAATGTTATTCCGGAGTCTGAGCCCGGTCATTTAAAATTAGGCAGTAGCAGCAGATCTTTAATGCAAAACTCATGGTAGATGAAAATAGCGTTTAAAATTATACTGCCTGCTGCATTTTTAATATTGGTTGCAACCAAAGAAGTAGATGCCCAGGACAGCATTGTAATTAAGACTTTGCCGCCCGTTACTGTAACGGCCGCCACCCTGCGTGTTCCACCAGTGGTTTGGAAAAACTTTGCCGATTATTTTACCGGTGCGTACAATTCAAGGTTTTTCAGGCTGAACAGAGATTACCTGGCTAAATTTATACTAAATAACCAGGAAAACAGGGCGCTGTTTACAAAACGTGGCAGCCTTGTTTATAACATTGCCTACGGGTATGAAAGAAACCTGCCCGAAGATTTGCGCAGGCAGGTAAAAACATCCTATCTTGATTACGAGATAACAAGGGCAATAAAAGTAACCGAAGCTAATCGGGTAATCTGGGTACTCAACCTTGAAACGAAAAAAAAGTTAATTATTGTGCGGCTGGAAGATGGCGACCTGGAAGAGGCAGAACAGCTGGACAAGCTGTAAATAATTCGGACCATTTACAGGAGGATGCATTGTTTTGGCAAGTTTACTGATCGGTTGTTTTGGCAAAAGCAAACCGGGGTGAATGCGGGGATAGGCCGTAAATTAGTTTCACCGTTAAACAATAAGAGAACTAATTTTTGGTTTGCCTTAGTATTTTTCCGTCTTCCATTTCTATTACCCGGTTAGAGATGGAAGCCATTGTTGGGTCGTGGGTTACTATCAACAATGTTTGGTGGTATTCGTTGACAAGTTTTTGGAAGATTTCAAAAACAAGTTCCCGGTTTTTTTTGTCGAGGTTGCCGGTGGGCTCATCACCCATTATAATATCGGGGTCATTTACAAGCGCCCTGGCAATGGCCACCCGCTGTTTTTCACCCCCTGAAAGCTGGTTCGCCATTTTACCGGAAAGATGGGTGATGCCCAGCATGTCTAATTTTTCCATTGCTTTTATTTTTATTTCATTTTCACTGTGCCTGGCCATTTTCAGGGCAGGTAACATAACATTACGCAGCACGGTAAATTCATTCAGCAAATAATGAAACTGAAAAATGAAACCAATTTTTTGATTTCTTATCTGCGCCAGTTCCTGTTCTTTTTTGCCATTGATTATTTCATTACCAATCAATAATTCTCCTTCGTAAGCAGTGTCCATGGTTGAAAGGATGTACAGCAGTGTTGATTTGCCACAACCTGATTTGCCCACTACTGATACAAATTCCTGCCTGCCAATGATAAAGCTGATATCATCCAGTATTTTTACATTTACCGGCTCATCAAAGTATTTGCTGATATGCCTGGCCTCAAGTATAATGTTATTCATATTATTTTCCACGGATAATAATTACAGGATCAATTTTGCTTGCCTTTCTTGCCGGAAATAGTCCTGCCATCCAGGTAGTAGCCAATGAAAATATCAGCGCTGTCAAATAAATGGCAGGATCATAATTTACCGGGTAAGTGCTGATGGTGGGCAAAGACGCGGTATGAAAAGGTACCTGGTCAATCAAAGACGAAAGACCAAAACCAAAAACCAACCCGGTGAGTCCGCCTGCCAGCCCGATGCTCAATGCAATAAAAATAAAAATCAGTTTTACATCTTTTCCGGCAAAGCCTGTTGCTTTCAAAATAGCAATGGTATCCATTTTTTCATAAATAAGCATATTCAGAATATTATAGATGCCAAACCCTGCTACAATCAATAAAGTAATACCTACCGCGTAGGAAATAAGGGTGCGGATGAAATTGCCCGTTTCAAACTGGGCGTTGGCTGTTTGAATGTCTTCTGCATCGGTATCAAATTTTACAGCATATTCCCTGGCAATGGCTGGGGCCGCAGCAATGTTTTTTAGTTTGATTTGAATATCTGTAATATAGTCATCAGACTTTCCCATCAGTTTCTGTACAGTGCTTACCGATGCGAAGCCCTGGGTTTTATCAAATTCATTAAGGCCCGATTGGTAAAGCCCCACCAGTCTCAGGGGGAAGCGATCTCCGTTGGGGGTAATTACCTGCACCAGGTCGCCTGTATTTGCATGTAGTTTTTCAGCCAGCGTTTTTCCCAGTATAATGCTGTTGGAGTTTGATTGTAAACCGAATGCATTACCGCCCACAATATAATCCTGGAAATTGAAAAGACGGGTTTCTTCTGCCACATCGATTCCGCTTAATGCGCCTGTAAGGTTTACGGTGCCATCGTTATAAAAAACCTGGGTGTTAATTTTTGGCGCAATGCCTGCTAGGCGGCTGTCTTGCCGCAATATTTTTTCAATTACCCTGCTGTTATAAATCTTGTCCCTGCTATTATCAGCTTTTATTGAGCTGATAAAATTATAATGATTCCTGAATGGCTGGTAAATAGATACCGGTTGAACCGGGTTGGGTTTTATTTCGGTAAACAACCGGATATGCGGGGTTCGGTTCAATACCAGGCTATCCAGCATTTTGTTTAGTCCTGTCATAAAGCCCAGCAATGCAATAAACATGGTGATACTGAAAGTAACGCCAATCGCTGCCACAAGGGTTTGCCGTAATCTTGATACGAGCAATGCCCTCGCAATACTGAAGATTAATGTATAGTTCATTGCCCGGGTTTCACAAGTATATCATCTTTTGTAAGCCCACTAATAATTTCGGCCTTTGTATAATCCATGATACCGGTTATTACACGCTGCTGTTTACCATTTTTCAATACAACCATGGTATCGCCTTTTAAATAATCCCTTGGAATGGTAATTACATTATTTTTTACACCTGTAACAATATTGGCATCAACCGTAAGATTGGGATAAAGAACCGGTGGAATTTCAGTGAGCCCGGCCTCGATAGTAAAAGTGCGGGTGCGCTCATTCATCAATGGTATTATTTTGCGTACCCTGGCTTCATACACTTTGTGTTTATAGCTATCCATCGTAAATAACACCTGCTGGCCGGTATGCACTTTTGTAATATCATATTCATCAACCTGAAGTTCAAGCATAAAATCCCTGCTTCCACCAATCCATGCAAGCGGTGTTTGAGGCATTACCATTTCGCCTTCCTTTATCAGGATGTCGAACACTTTTCCATCCAGGTTACTTCTAACCAAATAGTCGCCCGCAATGGCCCTGCTCATTTTGAGATTGTTTACCGACTGCGCTTCACCGAATTGTATTTGTCGTTTCAAATCATTGTAATGAAACAGGGCCGCATCATAGGCGGCACGATCATTCTTGTGTTGCAGTTCTCTTTGTTCCAGTTCATTTCGTGTGCCAATTCCGGCGGCCCATAAATCCTGCTGACGCCGGTACAGTACAGAATCGTTCAGGTATTTGTTTTTCAGCGATAGCATATTTGCGTCCAGTTCATTTATCCTGTCCATATTTGCGCGCATGGCTGCGTTCGCGGCAGATAACCTGGCATTATCTATATTGATGGGCATCGCTGTGTTTTGCAACTGCATTATCAGGGCATTTTGCTTTACGGTATCACCTTTAGACACGAAAATCTTCTGCACCAGGCCGTTGACTGGCGAATACAACTGGTATTGTGTATTGCTTTTAACTCTTCCGGAAGCGTAAACAGACGCAGTAATATTCTCCACTATAGGATGTATGGCTGGTGTTCTGTGCATACAACCGGTAGATAGTATGCCAGGCAGATACAACGTAATTAGCAGTATTATTGCTTTTGCATGGATTTGATTTGTTTGCTCCATTCTTAATTTTCTTCCTGTACAAAGGTTTACAAGATCTAATGCTGGCATAATTTAGAGGATGTGAAAAGCCCAGCCCTTATTAACCGGCAGCCTTGTAATTGATGTAAGACCAAAAATGATGAAACAGGTGCAATCGGTGGCTGATTGATATCATGGTAGCCAATGATAATAAACAACCACAACGATTGCTGATTAACATCAGCCCGATCGGTAAGGACAATCACGCTTTTGGAAAATCAATTATTATAGGTTTGAGATAAGTATGGGTAACCCGGAATATAAAAAAGGGAAGAAAATGGCTTGCAGCAATAACATATTGCGTTTTATTTCTCTTAAAAGCGGGCCTGATTTTTTATATAATGTATGCTTTACAATAATCAGTTGCTGTTGGGTGGTAAATGCCGGCGCCCAAAATTTGCATGGATGTTACACTTGTGATGTTGAAACCCTGTCGCGTGCCAAGCCCGATACCATACGCCAGCCGGCCGGTAAATTCTGTCTCAGTACCGCCACTCTTTTACTATCTGAACTAACCCCCTGGGCAGTTGACCATTATATACGGCACGTGGATTATGCAAATATTTCTATGAAAACGATTGGCGATAATGTAAACCCCAAAAGCTGGAGCTGGGATGGAGATGGCTTTACTACCAACCAGTTTGGTCATCCCTACCATGGCAGTTATTTCTTTAATTCCTTCCGGGCAAACGGCTACAATTTCTGGCAATCGGCTGCAGCATCTTTTGCAGGAAGCTATATCTGGGAAACCGTAGCAGAAAACCAGGCCCCTGCGCCCAATGATTTTATCAATACAGGTTTTGGTGGGTCTATTCTTGGAGAAATGACGCACCGGATTGCAAATAAGATTATTAATAACCGGGCCACGGGATTGAAAAGACAGGTAAGTGAAATAGCTGCGTTTTTGATTAACCCGGTAAATGGGTTCACCCGTTTAACGGACGGCAGATGGGGAAGATTGCTGCCAAATGCTCCAAACAGGGACACCAGCTCCGTACTGACTGAATTTGATCTGGGGGTGCGGAAACTGATCAGTAAAAACGAAAAGGAAAGCAGCGGTTTGTATGCTCATATAAGGTTGATCTATGGGTCAGCTTTTGAAAAATATACATCGCCCTTTAGTCATATTTATATCAATGCCGAGTTTGGTAAAGATGATAGCTCAAAGCTTAATATACTGAGTGTTTACGGATCGATTGCCGGTTGGCAAAGCCGGGGCATGAAGAAAAAGAGCCAGGTATTACTGCTTACTGCAAATTATGATTACATACGCAACAGCGCTTTTTTTTACAGTGCCCAAAGCCTGAAATATAATTTCTACACTTCATTATTGAAAACAAGGCGGGTAAAAATAAAATCGATAGCAGGCGCTGGTTGGATTGTACTGGCTGCCGTGCCCGACCGATATGGCCATGAAGAAAGATTTTATGATTATTGTACAGGAGCCAATGTAAACGGCCTTGTTAATACCGACGTGCTGGGGCGTTTTTTATTCAATGCCAGTTTCAGGGGAAGCTGGTTAAAATCCGTAGACGGAACCAATTCTAATTATGTGCTGGCTACGCTGACCGGTGAAGTTGGGGTAAGGGTTTTCGGAACATTTTTTATTTGTGGAGAAGCCGGGTACGCTACGCTGCGCGGAAGCTATAAAGAATTCGACCCCGTAAATAAAAAGTATGCCTATCTGCGGTTATCATTGAGGTATAACCTGTTTTGAAAATATACGGCAGGAACAACTATTCATGGAAGGGAACAATTGACATGCCGGTGTTTGTTTCCTCCGGTTTAAACAGGTTTTAAAAACACCTATTGACAACTGTCAGTTTTGGTTTTGATACGAATCATTTGCAGAGAAAACAGTAGGGAATAATTTTGGCTGCTACAAAAACTGAACATATGAATAAGATAATCGCCGCAATGGATGGCCTGAAGTATTCTACTGCTACCGAACAGTGTGCTATAGACATTGCAAAACAAACCGGCAGTCATCTCACCGGGGTATTCCTGGATGATTTTACCTATAGCAGTTTTACCGTGTATCAAATGGTTCAGAAAAATGATGTTTCTGAAAAGGCAATCCGGCAATACAGTGAAAAAGATAAGAAGACGCGCGACAAGGCAGCGGAACATTTTGAAAACGCCTGTCGTAAAGCGGGTGTGCAGTATAACGTTCATCGCGACAGGAATATATCTATCCAGGACTTATTGCATGAAAGCATATATGCAGATCTGCTGGTTATAGACCAGAAAGAAACGTTTACACATTACGAAGAAAAAACGCCAACGGGTTTTATCAGGGAGCTTTTATCGGAGGTGCAATGCCCGGTACTGCTGGTGAATAAAAAATATATCCCGTTTGAAAAATTGATTTTATTATATGATGGTGGCCCTTCGGCTGTTTATGCGGTTAAGATGTTCAGTTACCTGTTACCATCATTTAGCAGTTTGCCTGCTGATGTGCTGGCTGCAAAAGGATTTTATGGCGATCTTCATTTGCCCGATAACAGGTTGATGAAGGAATTGATGAAACGTCACTACCCGAAAGCCTCGTATGAGGTATTGAAAGGGCAGCCGCAAACAGAGATTATAAGCAGGCTAAAAAAAGAAAAGGAAGGAACGCTGGTTGTATTGGGTTCAAATAGAAGGGGCGCCCTTTCCAGGTGGTTTAAGGAAAGTATGGCGGATATACTGATGGAAAAAATACAGGGACCTTTGTTTGTTGCATATCACAAGTAACAGTACAGGGTAATTTCCTGCCAGGGGTTTGTTGAGCTCCGGGCCGGATTTATTAGAAGTTTTGAAAGGGGAAATAATCTTTAAATGCGCTGATTTTATGCTGGGTATACTTTCTAAAGAGGCAGGCAAAGACGTCCTCCGGGCAAATATCATTGGGCGCATAGGTTGTAATGATGGCACAAGAACGTATATAGTACCTGTTCAATATGTATTTGACGGTAAAGACATTTATTCACATGGCGCAGAGCGAATGAAAATACATATAATGCGCAAAAACCCGGCAGTCTGTTTTGAAGCAGATGAAATACATCATCTTAATAACTGGAAAAGTGTTATTGCATGGGGCAAATACGAGGAATTGAAGAGTGAATATGCACGTTATAATGCTATCAGCTTGTTTACAAAACATTTTCTCCAATTAAAAATCAGTAAGACGGCGATGTTGCCGCAAATTGGAATTGATAATGAGTTTCCATTTAGTGCGGCACATATACGTCCGGTAATTTTCCGGATAATCATTGAAGACCTAACTGGCCGCTTCGAAAATACCTTGCCGGCAAATTTAGGAAATTGAATGCGCGTGATTAATTAAAGTCTTTCATACAATGCAACTTCGTTTTATCGTACTTGCATTGAAAACAACAAATGTATATGAGCCCATGTGAATGGCGGGATGTTTGAAGTTTATACGAAACGCCAGATGCTATTACAACAAAATTGATGAATACATTTTCTCACTGGTTGGGGATGCTGCAATCCTGCAGTACGGTATTTGTAATATTGCCAATGTGGGTTTAAAAATGCCGGGTAATCACAGAACGGTGGACGTACATACCATCACACCCTGAAAAACTGGAGGAACAGCCATAGACATTGTCAAAAGCCATGTCATTTGTTTTTTTGTAAGAAAGACTGCCGGTCTTTAAGTTTTATCCGGGCTCCGTATACAGCCGCGTATAATATTCCTGTGCCATGCGATTGCTGTCGAACACAGGTGCAATATCCTGCATACTATTTTTGATCATTTTTATCCATTGTTCCGGCTGCTCATAATAGCAGGGCAGCAAATCTTTTTCGATGATATCGTATAAGCCGGCGGCATCGGCTGCGTCCTGCAGGTGATCTGGTTGTGTATTGTCACTGCAAGGAATTGTGAACGCGTTGATTTTATCTTTTGCAAATTCCGGAAACCATCCATCCTGTGTGCTTAAATTTATGGCGCCATTCATTGCAGCGCTCATTCCGCTGGTTCCCGATGCTTCATGGGTTAGCCTGGGCAGGTTCAGCCATACATCAGCTCCTTTCTTGAGTGCTTTTGAAAGCCGCAGTTCATATCCTGCCAATATTGAGCAATTGTTATACTTCTTACAGATATCAGCAATTTTGTCAAAAATGCCTATGGCCGGATAATCCATCGGGAACGGTTTGCCCGCCCAGATAATCTGCACCGGTTTTTCCTTATTGGTTACCAGCCTGTGAAACCGATCCATGTCATAAAGAAGCAAATCAGCTCTTTTATACCCGGCAAATCTTTTTGCAAATACAAGGGTGCAGATTTTTTCATCGTAGATTTCGCCTGCCTGGTCTGCCACCAGTTCAAACAAATCTTTTTTATGCTGTTTTTTGACAGCAACCAGCTTTTCATCATCATTGGCAGCAAGCGCCTGGTACATCGCTTCATCGTGCCAGTAGCCATAGTGCTGTGCATTGGTAATGGCAATAAGGTGTGAGGTAACGCGCTTGTCCGGCCACATGCTGCGCAGCGTTTGGTGATGTTTTTTTGATACCGCATTGGCCTTTGCTGAAAACCCGAAAGCTGTAAGGGTATGGTCAAGCTTACCGGCGGTGGTGCTGGCAATGTTTAAAACTCCGGGCAATGGAATACCACAAAAAAAGCCCATTTTTTCCAACAGGTCAAGGTTTGTCTGCAGGTTACCGGAAGCCTCCGGTGTGTGATTGGTATAAACAAGTCTTTTTATAACATCAGCCTTGTTTTTATACTTATTATACAGGTAAAAAGCCAGCGGCAATGCATGCGATTCATTCAGGTGGTAAATGGCCGGTTCTTTCTCCAGTATTTCCAGCAAACGGGCGCCACCTGCCCCTAATAAAATAGCGGCTGCAATTCTTGCTTCTGGGTTGGCATCATATAATTTAAAACAAATAGTCCTTGCCAGGTAATCATTTTCGGGCAAGTCTGTAGAAAGAAAAAAAACCGGTGCTGTTCTGAACAAAGCAGGCGGCAGGTACCAGGCAGTAACCCAAACTTCGTGACCGGAAATTCGTATGGTAAATTTTATCTGCGTGGGAATAAGAAAGCCATAAACCTTTTCTATAAACTGTACATCCATGCCCTGGTCAGGTTTTCTTACCTGGTCATAATAACCATATTTCCACAGAATGCCAATGCCAACCAGGTTTTGTTTAAGATCGAAAGCACTGCGCATATGCGAGCCGGCAAGAAAGCCAAGTCCTCCTGCATAGGTTTTTAGTGGTTGATGGATGGCAAATTCCATACAGAAATAAGCCACCGGCGTTTGATAAGCCGGATCAAATTCATATGGGTGATGAAAAGCAAAAGCCATAGTGCTGGAATTTGAGTTGCCTGCCTGTCTTATTGTTTTTCGAACCGGCCCGTTACATGCTCAATTTTAATGCGGTACATGACTTGTTTAACGCGGGTACTGTCATCTATTGTTGCCGTTTGTTCATGTCCGTAAGTATGAACGGTACTGCTGGTCATTAAGGGCAATACACGGCCAAAAAGAATTTCCCTTGCGGCAATGGCATCACGGTCGTTCAATTCCTCAAATTTACCGGTTACAACAACGCTTTGCCAGTTTCGCATATCGGTCATGGCATCTACTTCAAAACAAACATGCGGATTTTTTCTGAGTATTTTCAATTTGGTGCCTTCATTGGTTTGACCATAAATACATTTTCCGTCATAGGCGTATGTTACCGGTACAATATATGGTTGCTTGCCGTTGCTGCAGGCCAGCCTGCCAATTACCTGGCTCGATAGCAAATTACGTATTTGCATTTCTTTCAGTTCTCCTAACATCATTGTTCGTTTTATTTTGTAAATAAGTATATTAATTATCCAAAGTACCATTTGCCGGCGGGCTGGCCGGTGAGTTTTATCATGTTACAGCCTGATTCCAGCCATGATTTCATAAGTGTAAAGTCTTTTATAGCCTGTACAATAAGGTTTCCATGGTCTGATACAAATAATTGTATTACCTGCTCAGCAGCGTACTAAGTGCTTTGCCGCCGGCAATATTATCCGCAATAATTTTAAGAATACCTGTAAACGGAACAAATAAAATCATTCCGGCAACACCCCAGATAAGCCCGCCAACAATAATAGCAACCAGCGTTGCCCAGGTGCTCACGTTTATTTGTGCGGCCACAACCCGTGGAAAAATAATATTTGCTTCCAGGTATTGAACAAACGTAAATAAGATAATCACACCTGCAGGATACCATAAGGAATCTTTGGTAATCCATGCAACGGTGATGGGTAACAATGCGCCAATGAAAATACCCGCATAGGGAATAATGGTAAGGATAGCAGTAAGCATGCCGAACAGGAATGCATGCGGAATGCCCAGTGCCAGCAGACCGAGGCTGTTTAATAAACCAACTATCAGATATACCATTGTCATGCCCTTTATAAACTTAAAATAGGTGTTGGCAGTCTGTTCCAGGATAACATGCAGCGGCCGGCTGTTTTTGCCGCCCGCCATTTTTTCAAGAAATGATGTGAATACGCGGCGGTTATAAAGAAACAATACGGCAAAGACCGGGGCCATCAGCAGGGTAAAGAGTAAACTGCCGGTAGCTTTGAAAGTAACCGGCAGAAACATACTTATACTGCCTGCAAGCTTGTTTACGAGGGTTGTTCCCCAGTCTTTTTGGTCTTGCAAACCAATGACGGGGTTTTGCTGCAACCATTTTTGCAGGCCTTTCATAATTGGGGTAAGTTTATTAATAATAGCCGGTAGTTCCTTTCTGAAGGATTGCATTTCCAGTACAACCAGTATAACCAATGCAGCGGATAAAAATACAATGATACTGAGCGATGCGGTGATGGCCAGGCTGCGCGGCCAGCCCTTTTTCTCCAGCCATTTGCAGGCAGGAAGTAAGACAATTGCAATAAACAAACCATAACTCATGGGTATAAAGAGCGTGGCCCCAAAATATAAGATGCCGGTCAGCAAACAGACTAACTGCAGATAGCGCAGGGTGGGTAGTGTTGTTGTGTTGGTAGTAAGCATAAAGGTTTATTAAAGATTAGTAAACAGCCTGCTTTTGCGGGTTCTGAATTTCTTAATCCATTTCTCTGTTTCAACTGCGTGAAAAAAAATTGCCGCAATTGCAAAGCAGGCAATTAATTCAGCGGCCGATAAGGGCTTTGTTTTAAAAATGCGGTTTCCGGCCGGCAGGTAAATAACAGCTATTTGCAGCAATGCCGTAATGCCAAGCACTGCGCCAAGCGGCCTGTTCGAAAACAGTCCTTTGCGGTAAATAAAATCAACTTCGCTCCGGACTGCCATAACATGCGCAAGTTGCGATAAGCTCAATGCGGTAAATACAATTGTATTCCAATGTTCATTGCCGTTATGATAGTACCATCCCTGCATGCTTAATAAAAGAGCGGCCAGCAATATGCCAGCCCAGAGTATATGGAAGCCGGTTCCGTCAGCAAAAAGACTTTCGCCGGCTTTGCGGGGCGGTCTTTTCATAATATTCCAGTCGCCTTTCTCAGCAGAAAGAGCAAGCCCCGGCAGTCCATCGGTAGCAAGGTTAATCCAGAGTATCTGTATGGGTAGCAGCGGAATCGGTAGTCCAAACAGGGGCGCCAGGGCGATAATATATATTTCTGCGCTATTGCAGGTAAGTATATATTTAACAAACTTGCGGATATTGTCATAAATCCTGCGTCCCTCCCTGATGCCCCCTATGATACTGGCAAAATTATCATCCAGCAAAATCATATGCGCTGCCTCTTTACTAACATCCGTTCCGCTGATACCCATTGCAATACCTATATTGGCAGTTTTCAATGAGGGTGCGTCATTAACCCCGTCACCGGTCATGGCAGTAAAATGATCACTGCGCTGCATGGATTCAATAATAGCAAGTTTTTGCTGCGGCGAAACCCTTGCATACACCCTTATCCGTTCAATATTTTTATCAAGTTCAGCGGCAGGTAACTTTTCAAGTTCAGGGCCCGATAAAAGCAAGTCGCCCGGTAACAGGATGCCGGTTTGTTTAGCAATGGCAGCGGCCGTTTGCGGATGGTCTCCTGTAATCATTACCGGGATAATGCCGGCCGATTTGCACTCTTTTATGGCGGCACTTACTTCTTCTCTTGCCGGATCGATCATTGCGGCAAGCCCGGCAAAAATTAAATTCCTGCCATCTTCGTGTGCAATTCTTCCTGGCAAATTCTCTGTCAGGCGGTATCCGTATGCAATAACACGTGCTCCATTTGCTGCCAGCCGGTTATGTTCAGACAATATATGATCGTTAGCGGTACTGGATTGCAACAGTCCAACAATTGTTTCCGTTGCGCCCTTTACAATCAGTAAAAACTGGTTGGCATAGCGGTGAACGGTAATCATACTCCTGGTGTCTGCGTTGAAAGGCAATTCTGCCAGTTTGGGAAAGTTTTGCAGGATGTCTTCCACCTTGCAGGGGCCTATATTTTGTTGCGCATATTCCAATAATGCCATTTCGGTAGGTTCTCCCTTCCAGGTATTGCCTGTTTTTATAACATCATGATTGAGGGCCATCAGCAGGCATATATCCGGTGCCCCCTGGATGGAAGGCGCTGGCTGGCCGGCAGTAACAAGTTCCACTACCTTCATTTTGTTTTGCGTAATGGTCCCGGTTTTGTCTGTGCAGATGATGCTTACCGCACCCAGTGTTTCAACCGCTGTAAGTTTTCTGATTAGGATATTTTTAGTAACCATTTTTTTTGCCGCAAGTGCAAGCGAGATGGTTATCAATGCCGGCAGGGCTTCTGGTATGGCTGCCACCGCAAGGGAAACGCTTACCAGCAACATATCAAGTATGGGCTGGCCCCGGAAAATGCCCGTTGCAAATACGATTGCACATATTATGAGGATAATACCGGAAAGCCGCCTGCTGAAATCGGCCATTTTCCTTTGCAATGGAGTGGCCGGATCACCCGGTTCCAGCAGGGTTGTAATATGACCGAACTCCGTATTCATACCAGTAGCAATTACAACACCAATTCCTCTTCCGCTGGTAACCATCGTACTTTTATAGACCATATTGAAGCGGTCGCCCAATGCAACAGTGCCGTTATCGCAATCGCCTGTATGTTTATAAACGGGAACGGATTCGCCCGTCAGTGATGATTCGTCGAGTTGCAAAGAAAACGTTTCAATTAAGCGCAGGTCTGCCGGCACGCGGCAACCGGCTTCCAGGAAAACGATATCACCTCTGACCAGTTCTTTCGACGAAATGGTTTGGGCTGTACCGTTGCGCAATACGGTTGCAGTAAGCAAGTCCAGTTTTTTCATTGCTTCCATAGCCTTTCCGGCTTTGTATTCCTGTATAAACCCGATGATCGCATTTAAAATCACAATTGCCAATATCACCAGCATATCTGCCGTTTCCCCTGTTATGCCGGCAAGCAACGCGGCCCCCAGTAAAATTAAAATCATCAGATCCCTGAACTGAAGAAAAAAAAGTTTCCATACCGGTTGTTTTTTTTTAACCCTCAGCTCATTGTATCCTTCTGATTGTAACCTGGCGGATGCGATCTGGGTTGTAAGGCCCTGGTTGGACGATTCGGTGATCTCAAATATTCTATTGATATCAAGCTGGTGCCAGTTCATTTCAAAGCAATGCGGGTTTGTATGGTATGCAGTCCTGCAAACCAACAGTATTTAATTGGCAGCTTTCCTGATGCATATTAGTTGCGTTCTTGATTCGTATCAGGCAGGTTGAACCGCAAGCCTTGTTTAATGATTGATATTAATCATTGTAAATTCCAATCGGCGTCATGGGTTGCTGTTTTAGTCATACCTAGCTTAGCATAAAGTATCCTGCGAAAAAAATGCTGATGGCTGCAAATGATCGTTCCGACAGCGCAATGGAGCTGGTCGGTGGAAAATAACAAATAGGTGGATGGTATAAAATAATATGCAGCAAAAAATAATCTCACCCGGGTTTAGCGACGGTAAATATCAGGCGCTGGTATGACGCTAATCAGCAATTTGTACCCTTTTACACCAGTAATTTTAAACATCAGGCTAAATAAAATGCAGTCAGTACTAACAAAAGAAACGCCGCCGGTAACAGCAGCTGCACATTACTGGCCGGCTGTTTCCGTGTTCATGCCGTTTGATCCCAAAATGGTTGCCAGTACTGCACTTACAGAATTGGGGAGGCATAGCATTGCCCCCGAAAGAATATTAAAAGACTATAATCATATTGCGTTAATAAAATCTTACTAATAAAATTTAAACATTGACATGAAAACAATTATCGCTGCCGTGGATTTTTCTGAAAATTCCGTTAATGCGGCCAACTATGCAGCAGACATGGCCTGCGCTACCGGTTATGATTTAATGCTTGTGAATATATGCCCGGACGTAATACCGCTGGCAGAAGCGCCTGCCGCCTTTTACTCTTTGGAAAAATTGCTGGAAGACGCCGAAAAGGAAATGGATAAATTAAGGGATGCCATCGTTACCCGCACCCTGGGAAAAATAAAGGTTTCAGGTATTGTAAAGCGGGGTGATATTATTGAGGGGTTGCGCGAATGTTGCCTCGATAATAATACTTATGCGCTTGTAATGGGGCGGGAAGATATGGGGCCTTTAGAAAGATTGGTATTGGGCAGCAGAACAGTTTCAGCAGTGCAGCACCTTTCCTGCCCGTTGATAGCAGTGCCGCCGGATGCAAAATTTACGGGTATACGGAATATCGGGTTAGCCTGCGATTTCCGTGATGTAATCGAAACATTGCCGGTGCCCGAAATCAAAAACCTGGTAAAAGAAACGAAAGCTGCGCTTCACGTGCTGCATGTAAGTGATGAAACGGGCGACGAATTTGATGCAACGACCATTGAAGAATCTGGTTGGTTCCAGGATATGGTGGGCGATCTGAAACCGCAGTATCATTTTATTAAAGGAAAGGATGCCGATGCAGGCGTGATGGATTTTGCAGATAAAAATCACCTGGATTTGCTGATTGTAATCCCCAAAAAACATGGACTGCTTGGCAGACTTTTACAGCATAGTCATTCTAAATCATTGGTATTGCATGCACACGTGCCGGTAATGGCACTTCATTCATAAATTATCTTATCAAATGGACAAGTATATCAGAAAATTTGGAGAAACCGGTATTAAGGATATTGAAGCCGTAGGAGGTAAGAACGCCTCCCTGGGTGAAATTTTTTCACAACTGACCAGCAAGGGAATCAGTGTGCCGGATGGGTTTGCCACCACCACATTTGCTTTTCAGTCTTTCCTTTCGCATAATTCTTTGCACACACCTCTTTACCAGTTAATGCAAACACTGGATACGGTAAAATTTACCAATCTGGCGCAAGTTGGCAGTAAAGCAAGGGCAATGCTGCTGCACGGTAATATGCCAACCAGTGTAAAGAACGCAATCATAGCAGCATACAATCATTTAACCGGCAATGGGCAGGATGCAGTGGCGGTAAGAAGCAGTGCAACCGCCGAGGATTTGCCACATGCCAGTTTTGCCGGGCAGCATGAAAGCTTTCTTAATATTAAAGGAAAAGATGTACTAGTTGAAGCAGTGATAAAATGTTTTGCATCATTGTATACCGACAGGGCCATTAAGTACAGGCACGAAAATGGATTTGCGCACGAAAAGGTTTCTCTGTCTGTCGGAATTCAAAAAATGGTGCGGGCGGATAAAGGCTGTTCAGGTGTTGTATTTACGCTGGAGCCCGAATCTGGTTTTAAAAACATTATCCATATCAGCGGAGTATGGGGTTTGGGCGAAAACCTTGTTCAGGGTTCCGTTACGCCAGACGAATACTATGTTTTTAAACCCACTCTGCTGATGGGCAAAAACGCCGTTATCAGCAAAAAGATCGGGAGCAAGGCAAAAACAATGATTTATGGAGAGGGTAACGACCAGCCGGTGATTAATATAGACACACCTGCTGAACGAAAGATACAGCCTGTTCTTTCAGATGATGAAATAACCAGTCTTGCAAAATGGGCAATTGTTATTGAAGAACATTATAGAACACCCATGGATATTGAATGGGCCAAGGATGGACTAACAGGAAAATTATACATTTTACAAGCCCGTCCTGAAACGGTTCAGTCTGCAAAAAACCTGATGGAAACAACCGAGTATACTTTAATCAATAAACCGCCGGCTATCACCAGCGGACAAGCCATTGGTTCAAAAATAGCTTCAGGAAAGGCGCGGGTATTGGCATCGCCGGCAGAAGCGGGTAAGTTGTTCCCCGGTGAAATAGTAGTGACAGACATGACCAGTCCCGATTGGGATCCTGTCTTAAAAAATGCTGCTGCCATCGTTACCAATAAAGGTGGCCGTACCAGTCATGCAGCAATTGTTGCCAGGGAATTGGGCGTACCGGCAATTGTTGGTTGTAACAATGCTACGGCTGTCATTACAGAAGGGGAAACAATTACCGTTTCCTGTTGTGAAGGATCGGAAGGTTTTGTGTACAAGGGAAAAATAGATTACAAAGCTACCACCAGAAATTTTTCGGCCATCAAAAAACCCGATGCAGTGAAAGTTATGCTGACAGCTGCCGACCCCGACACTGCATTTAAACTATCTATGTATCCATCGGATGGTGTTGGTTTGTTGCGCCTTGAATTCATTATTACCCATTCGGTGCAGGTGCACCCGATGGCGCTTATCAGGTTTGATGAACTGAAAGAAGGTGAAGCGAAGGAAAAAATCCAGCAACTTACCGCAGCCTATCCCGATAAAAAGCAATTCTTTGTAGACAAACTTGCCGAAGGTGTGGCAACCATAGCAGCAGCATTCTTTCCCCGGCAGGTTATTGTAAGAATGAGCGATTTTAAAACCAATGAATATGCAAATCTCCTGGGTGGTGAATCCTTTGAGCCACTGGAAGAAAATCCAATGATTGGTTTCAGGGGCGCTTCACGTTACTATGATGATCAGTACAGGGACGGTTTTAAACTGGAATGTGAAGCCATGCGCAAACTGCGCGATGACATGGGCTTGACCAATATAAAATTAATGATCCCGTTTTGCCGGACAGTAGAGGAAGCAAAAAAAGTAGTCGGTGTAATGAAAAAATCCGGGCTTGAACAGGGGGTGAATGATCTGGAAATCTATATGATGGCTGAAATTCCCTCTAATGTAATACTGGCTGAAAAATTTGCCGCCGTGTTTGATGGGTTTTCAATAGGTTCAAATGATTTAACCCAGCTGGTGTTGGGTGTAGACAGGGATTGCGCTGCGGTAAGCCATTTATTCAGCGAACAGAACGAGGCTGTTAAACAGATGATTTCAGACATGATACAGCGGGCCAAATCTGCAGGTGTTCCGATTGGCCTTTGTGGCCAGGCACCGAGTGATTTTCCGGAATTTGCCAGTTTTTTAGTGTCTGAAGGTATAGACAGCATTTCATTCAACCCCGATGCGTTCTTAAAAGGCATTGAAAATATCAACAGGGTCACCGCCAAATCCCTGTACAAGGTTTAACATAAACGCCAGGTAACCGTGGTTTTTATTACCATAAACTATTATGAAAACACTTTTCTACAGTATAACCAGGCCGGAAAAGACTTTAATAGAGACGCAGCTGCATTTCTTCAGGCACATAAAGATGATTGAGGAAAGGCTTTCAATGTACACTGCGGCCCAGTCGATTTCTTTCGATGCAATTTGTGTAAATGCAGCAGATGATTTATCAGCGCCGGTATTGAGTGAACTTTACAAGAACGGGATAAGATATATCACCATCAGGGCTGCATTCAATAATACCCATGACCTTGCCAAATCAATTGAACTTGGTATAGTGGTGGCGCATGTTCCGGCTTATTTGCCAGAGGCTGCGGGAACAATAGAAACAGCCATGCTCAGCTATATGATAGATACCACTTTTTATAACCTTCACTGCCGCAAAAAAGACCTGTATTCAGGTAATGAACTAACGCCTGCTACAGGACTGGCACCCGCCACTATCTATTGCCGTTAGATGTTGAAACCTGTTACGAATGCATTATCATTCAGTATTTGCCAGGGAGATTATTATTTGCCGGCAATTACAGCCATTATTGTTGGGAGAGGGCCATTCAATGCCCGTTGCTGCAGCAAAGGGTATTGTGTAATTGTGATAAAACTCAATACCATCACTGATACGCATCATAAAGCACTGGCAGGAACAATTTTTAGCTTTGTTTACAGCATGAGCGCTTACGCGTAGTGCCGGATGCAACTAAAAATGTTTATATGCCAGGAATCATATCCATTACCTTCAGCCCATGCATAGATAAGAGTACCTGCGTTGAGGAACTTATTCCTGAAAAAAAGCTTGCCTGTGCTGCTCCTGTATTGGAACCGGGCGGTGGTGGCATTAATGTGGCACGCGCCATCAGGAAACTGGGTGGAACTGCCACTGCCATTTATCCATCGGGGGGATATACCGGAAAATTTCTGGACTCGCTGATGCGAAAGGAAGAAGTACCTGCCATTGTTATTGAAACAATCAGCGAGACCAGGGAGAACATTATTGTATTTGAATCGGGCAAAAAAAGACAATACCGTTTTGGAATGCCCGGTTCTGTGCTGCTGCAAAACGAATGGCAATCATGCCTGCAGGCAGTTGAAGAACAAAAAGAGGCCTCTTTTATCGTTGCCAGCGGAAGCCTGCCTCCCGGTGTGCCCGTTGATGTTTTCGCGATGCTGGCAAAAATTGCGCGCAAAAATAATGCAAAGCTGGTGGTGGATACAAAGGGCGCCGCGCTTCAGCATGCGGTATCGCAGGGGGTATACCTTATTAAGCCAAACCTGGGCGAGTTGTGTTCGCTGGCCGGCATTGAAAAAACAAACGATGTGGATGCAGTGGCTGTTTCAAAAAAACTGATAGCGTCTGTTGATTGCAGTATAATAGTTGTTTCACTGGGACCCGGCGGAGCATTACTGGTAACAAAAAATAATACTTATCATGTAGTTGCGCCCTCAGTAGAAGTAAAAAGTACGGTGGGGGCAGGCGATAGTATGGTGGCCGGTATTGTTTATAGTCTTTACAACGGAGACAGTATAAAACAAGCGTTGCAATACGGTGTGGCTTGCGGAACAGCTGCAACACTGCATAGCGGAACAGAACTTTGCCGCAGGAGTGATGCAGACAAATTATATGATGTGATATGCGGTAGCCAGGTGCAGGGTATTGCAACCAATCTGCCGCTATAGCAATGCCGAAATAAAAAATGAATGATTATTATGACGCCCTTATGATATAATACAATTGATCTTAAACGGGCGTGGGCATTTGTGAAGACAAATACTGCCGGAAAAATAAAAGGGGCAAAATGGACATTTCACCCCGTGATTCATCCAATATAACCTTAAAAACCTGGATAAAACTACAGGCTTTCCCGATGGTAGCAAATGACGGCTGTCAGATTGCTGGCTGATATAAATATGTTTAAACGGTCTTGAAGTTTATTAACATTGTTACATGGCGTAACTGTCATACTTTCCCCGGAAATGGTTAATTGCTTTCAATAAAAAACCCCGCTATCTTTTATAGCGGGGTGGTAAGCCACGGGTGTATATGGCTTATTTTACAGCGATATGCTTCGCTGAAACTTTTTTATTGTCTTCCCTGCGTGGCAATACAATATGCAGTACCCCATCAGTATAGCTGGCTTCAATTTTTTCCCTGTTAATTTCTTCCGGCAATGTAAAGCTCCGGCTGAAGGAAGTGTAATTATATTCCCTTCTTGTAAATTTTTTTTCCTTTTCTTCCTTGTTTTCTTCTTTTTCGCAACTAATAGTGAGCATGTTACCATCAATATCAATATTGAAATCGCCTTTCTTAAGGCCGGGCGCAGCCAGGGATACATTATAGGCATCCTTTTGTTCAACGATGTTAACTGATGGAACTTCATTAAAACGGTTCATTAGTCCGCCATTATCAAACCATTCATTCCATGGTTTGAAAAAATCATTAAAAACAGATGGTACTCTGTCTTTTATTCTTGATAAAGCTGGTGTTTGCATAAAACCTCCTTATTTTTTAAATGAATAAATAAATGGATAAATAAATTATTACTGCCAAAATTCCCGTTGTTGCCCCATCCAAACAAAGACTGTGGTCACCGGTATCCCTGATAATGATCAACTATCCTGCTGTACCTGCATAGGTTCCGCTACTAAAATTTAGTGAACATTGCCCAAGTAAATAGCTTGCTGTTTTATCGCCCTTTAAACTGTATTTGTCAGTCCTCATATGAATACGCCGGCAATACAATCTTAAGTTTGCTGTCAACATTGGTTACGCCGGGTGCAGCCCAGGCTGCCGCCTCCGCATCCTCCTTTTCTGCAATAGACCGTACACTACCGGTGAGTGTTACCGTACTGCCATTAACATTTGCAGTTATCCTGCCTGCATCTATTGTTGCATTACGGGCGAAAGCCGCGGTAATTTTAGTTTTGATGTCCACCGCAAATACTTTTGGCTTTACCCTGATAAAATTGCTGATTGATTTAACGCCGGCGAGGTTTTCAACTGCCATGCGGGCATTGAGTCTTTGAAACTCCCATTCCACTTCGCCTTCAAGTGTAACGGCGCCATTTTCTACTTTAATTTTGATTTTATCTTCCTGCACGGCAGCATGCCATTTTAAGGCATTTACTATGGCTTCGGCTATTTCTGTATCCGTTTTATTGAATGCAGGCGATACGCCAATCTGCATTTCTTCTGCGATGGCTTTTACTCCACTCACTTTTTTTGCTGCCTCTTCAGCTTTTGTTTTTTTAAAATAGGAGTCTACCTGCCCTGAAAGTGTTACCACCCCTTCTTTAACAGCCACGCCAATTTGTGACGCTGTTAGCAGGGGTTCCCATTTAAGCTGGTCCATTACATCTTTTTGGATTTGGGCATCTGTTTTCATGTTGCTTGTTTTTAAGTAGTTGAAAATATTTATCCTGTGTAAGAATGATCGTTTTGCCATCTTTAAGACCCGTATTCACAGGCCCGTTATTATTGCGTGTAAAATAACAACTGGAAAGGGGGCATTACAATGAGCTGTGTCAAACACAATACTGATTGGCATCAGGCAAAACCGGCTATTGCCGGTTCAGGCAGCGATTGCACACACGATATGCATAAATCATGTTACTGGTTGAGGCCCATCATGCATTTTCTTTCGGGCAGATGATATTTTCACAGCGTTTTTGTGACTCATTTTTGTGACCACTATGATACATGTAAGATTTCTCCTGGCCGCACTGCTTAATTTAACCTGGTGTGTGGCCTATACCCAGGCAAGCCAGTCACCGGCCCGCGAACATTTCGAAAGGGAATTGCAGAAATCCAGGGATGTCAGATGGCGTGAAGTGCTGATTAAATATTCCTTTTTGCCAACAGGTATTAATTCCAGAAACGAAATAAAAAAACTCAGTCCGGCAGCATCAGGCTTTACCGGCGGGAAATATTTGATATGATTAAATTATAGGTCAGGGAGAAAGATTTATGTTAAAGCCCCCATTTTTTTTTGGCCTTTTTATTCATTTCCGCAGTAATGATCTCTTTTGGGTGTTGAACGATATACGAATTGTTCACCTGCAACGGTGTTAATTGGCCATTTGCTCCTGTGTAAAAATGAGTGGGTATAGAAACGAGATTGGAGAATGCTGGTTGATCTTCGCTATTACCGGCATTCATTATTTTTTTTTCGTCCAGGTACCAGGTTGAAAACAGTATTGCATATTTTTCACTTTGTATGGTAAAAATGCCAAGCGGTCTTCCGGGATAAACAACGTCTCCGGGGCGGACCAATAATTGTATGGGGGCCAGTATATCGTAGACACCCAGGCTGCCATCATTGTGCTGAATATGTATTTTATTGCGGCCGGTTTTATAGTAATCATCTGTTTTTTCACCTTCTGATACATTATCAGTATAGTCATAAACAATACCGCCGCGGGAAGCACAGATGGTATCTCCTGATTTATAAACAAAGCCAGTTCCAAAATAGTCGCCTGGTGTTTCCTGTACAGGTAACGCCGCAGGCGGGGAGACTTTTGATATGCGGATATTATTGCCAGCATTTGCCGGTAGCAAATACACAAAGGAACTGTCTGGCGCTTTCCTTAAAGCCCTGCCCGGAAAACACAGGTAATTGTATTGAAATGCAGAGGCACTTGCCAGCTTATTTTGCAGTTTAAGTATTTCTCTTTTACCCGGCTTAACCGTTGCCAGCAGGGTGTTGGCAATGATTGGTGAAGAAGTAGTATAATCCGCGAGGGAGGTGAAGATTAATTTCACTGTATAATCTCCGGAAGCACGGTTGTCTGAAATTATACTAATGGAATTGTCAGCATTTCGTTCCAGGCTGCAGGTAATCAATCTTTGTTGTGAAAAAGAGGGAAGAATATAAAAAATGAATAAAACAAGTGGAATGATTTTGATGATCATGTTAAATAATTTAATAGCAGGTGTAGCAGCGATTTTTAAATCGCAATCATACTAACTGTGCCGCCGGAACCAATGCTGATGGGGTATCAATTACAATCCATGACAAATTAACAATAAAAAAGCCAATGCGTGGTAAGGTGGAAACTGGCAGGTACCGGCTAAATGAAATATTCATCCGTTTGGGTGTTAAAAGAGCTGACCTGTGAATATGGAACCCTGCGGCAACAGCAGGAAATAACAGAAAATAGTTATTGAAAATGGTTACATCGGCTATGCCGGCGGATACTCATTTATATTAACATCACCATTAAAAAATAACTTTATGAAATCATCTAGTCTAAAAGCCATCTGTGTATTATTTGTTGCCGCTGTTTTTGGCTTTACATCCTGCAAGAAAACATACGATGCTTCGCCTGCCCCATCCGCCGCTGCCGACAGCGTTACTACAGCGCTTACAACCGGCAACTGGATAGTCAGCTCACTAACACAGGCCAAAGAAGACAATACCTCCAAATTCAAGGACTATGTTTTAACATTTTCAGCCAACGGAAAGCTATCTGTTACAAAGGGTAACGTAGAAACGCAGGGCTCCTGGACATATACACCTGCCGTAACGTATTATGGGTCTTCATCAAAGGAAGCCATCAATATTAATATGGGTGCCACTGAACCTTTCAGGCGTTTAACCGGCACCTGGAATATCGTTTCACGAAGCGCCACATCATTTAAAATGGACAACCCGGAAATAGCTGAGGATGAACACCTGCAGATTCAAAAGCAATAATAGCCAGTTTCATTTCAGACATAGGATCGCCAGCCCGCTGATTGTGCGGGGTAAAAGAGCCACCGGTTGGCTCTTTTACTCATTTTGGGCGGTAAGACACCGGGAATTAACTATTTATACCACGATATGATTAATTTATTTGCCCCCCAGGGAAAAAAAAAGAAAATTTGGTTACAAATTGATAATTAATATTTACCAACAACTGTAACAAGATGGGCACAGAAAGGCAATTGCCAGATAGTATAATTTTGGCTGTTCTTCGCTCAGATAAGGCGCCTGATGAAGCCATAAGGCAATTATACCGTTCACAATTTGGGGTGGTGGCCAACTATATAAAACAGAACAATGGAACAGATGAAGACGCAGAAGATATATTTCAGGAAGCCCTTCTCAGTTTTATTGAAATGGTGCGGAAAGATAAGTTTCGTGGCGAAAGCAGTATTGGCACATTCTTTTACGCCATTGCCAGGAATACATGGTTAAATGAATTGAAAAAAAGGGGCCGGTCAAAACTACGTGATGAAAAATTTGAAAAAGCCAGAGACGCAACAGAAATGGATATCAGCCATTACATTGTACACCGCGAATTGAGAGCGAAACTTATGCGGACCATCGACAGTCTTGGCGAAACCTGTAAGAAAATATTGTTGGCATTTTATTACGAAAATCTTGCCGTTAAAGATATTTTACAAAACCTGCAATATGAAAACGAGCAGGTGGTAAGAAATAAAAAATACAAATGCCTGAAACAACTGGAACAAATGATAGTAACAGATACCCAATTGGCCGAAAACCTGCAATCCATATTACATGAATGAGAATTTTACAAATAGCGACATACTAATTCAATACCTGGATGGCGAGCTGGAAGGGGAACAATTACTTGCTATCCGGGAAAAGATAGCCACCGACAAAAACCTGGCGGCAGAGCTGGAAAGCCTGCGTCTTACCAGGACTGCCGTTGCCACCTACGGACTGAAAAAAACCATTGGTTCGGTACACACGGAAATGATGAAAGAATTGGCTAATCAAACCCCTGCTCCGGTAATCAGCTTGAGAAATCTGTTGAAATACGGCTTACGTGTCGCAGCGGTGTTACTGCTGGTTGCGGGTTCAGCGGCGGTATTTCAGTATTTTACCGCAACACCCGAAAAATTATTCAACGACAATTTTGAAGCCTACCAGCTGACCGAAACGCGTGGCAACGCAAACAGCAACCTGCTGGAAACAGCATATAAAAACGGACGCATGCAGGATGTGATGGACGCATTCAAACAATTGACAGTGCCACAGCCACAGGATTATTTTTTGCAGGCCAATGCCGCCTTGCGTCTCCGCAATGCACCAGCCGCAATTGCTTCGCTCCAAATGCTGCAAAAAATAAACGCCGGGAACAATGCCCATTATTATGAAGACGATATAGAATATTACCTGGGTCTTGCCTATCTGGATAACAATCAACCCGCCATGACTTTGCCTATTTTTGAAAGGATACACGCAGACAAGAATCATCCTTACCACAAAAAAATAAGTGCCTGGCTAATGCAAAAGCTTCGGCGGCTGGCGGACCAGCAGGCTGTTTCCCGGTAATTGCAAAAAAGTGTTTCAAAAAAAATGAAACACTTTTTTTTAACGGTTGGTTACAATTGAAGCCTTTGTGGTTACTCATTAAAAAGCCACTTATTTCTATCATCTAAAAACTTATTATGAAAACATTATTTCCTGCACGCCCGCTAATAGCCGCTATTGCCCTGCTGGCACTTTTATCCATTGCCGGTTGCCAGAAAAACTTCACCAGGCAAGATGAAGCTGCCGGAACCCGGTCGGCTGTAAACATATACCTCACTGACGACCCATCCCTGGTTTTTGACCAGCTATGGCTGGACGTACAAAAACTTGAAATAAAAGCGGAAGACGATTCGCAATCAAAACACGAAACGGAACACCAGGACGAAGTTGATGACAATGATAAAAGAGGCAATAGCTCCGGTGGCTGGATAACTGTAAATATCAATCCTGGGGTATATGATATTTTAAAATTCCGCAACGGTCTTGATACCTTGTTTGCAAGAACCAGTTTTCCGGCCATTCAGCAGTTAAAGAAACTGCGCATAACACTGGGCAGCAAAAATAGTATCACAATCAATGGTGTTAATGTGCCACTTACATTGAAAGGCAATGACAATTTTATAGTCATAAAAACCGAAGCTTCTTCCGTTAACATTAATAGCGGCGGGCTTAGCAATTTCTGGATAGATATTGATGCAGCCCGCTCTGTCGGCAGACACGGAAACGATTTTGAACTGAAACCAAGTGTAAAATTATTCAGCAAGGAAACAACAGGTCGTATAGAAGGAAGTGTATTGCCAAAAGAAGCGAATGCATTGGTAATGGCTGTAAATGGAACAGATACTGCTTCAGCAAAACCCGGACAGGAAGGCGAATTTAAATTTACAGGTTTAAAACCCGGCGCTTATTCCATTATATATCATGCGGTTTCAGGTAATTATAATGATACAACGATCCGGAATATAATCGTGAAAACAAATGAAGATACAAGGCTGCCCAACATTATGCTGCACAAATAGCATTATAATTCCTGTGATACCGTCAACGGGCATATCAAAGTGCCCGTTTTCTTTTAAACCAGTAAATAAAGAATACAATAATCGGCAAAGAAGTAATGAATGCAATCAGGCGCCATTTAATGGCAGCTTTTACCACAGGCTGCCGGTCTCCAATCAATACCATATGGGCCCAATAAGCCGGTGTTTTATACCGGTCATCTATTTGCGGATTGGCGAGGTAGTCAAGTTTAGCCTGCTGCAATGCTTCGTCTTTTGCATATCCTTTGCGGAGATAAATGTGCAGTTGCATCATGATGAAGGCTGTAGCGGCATCATCTGCTTTCCATAAAGAAGTAACAACGCTCCTGCAACCAGCGTAGGAAAAAGATCGGGAAAGGCTCACAATTCCCTCTCCATTGACCAGTAATCCATTGCCGGTTTCGCAGGCGCTCAATATAACAAGCCGGGCCTGTTGCATGTCAAGATTATATATTTCCTTTTCATACAATCGTTGTGTGGTATCGCTATCTTTCTGCTCACCATAAAATTCAATATAACAACCCAGCGGATCCGTATCATTCGCCACGGCGTGGGTTGCAAGATGTATGATTGGATAGTGACCAGACTGTGTTATAAAAACGGCCTTGGTAGCGCCGGCGCCTGTTATCAGTTTGCCCGGCAGGTTAGCTATTTCCGCGGCAGAAGATGGCAGAGTTGGTAAAATTGAACTGGCTCCCTCAGATCCCGAAAATGGCGCCATTGCCAAAACACTATAGTCTTTATTTGAAACGTTGTTTTCATCGAACAGGAAATTGGCAGAATAATGATAGCTGATGGCAAAATGAGTAAGCATTACCTGGTCCGCTGCATTGTCGCGTAGCAGTTCAAATGGCAGGTAGCTGATCTCATTGTATGGTATAACAACCAGGTGCTTACTGTTTTTTATTTTATCCACAACAGGCTGAACCAATAACTGAAAAAGTTGTGCTTCAAGACCAATCAGTTGCTTTCTGCCAGCGCCTGCTGGTGTTTCCAGCTGTTTTCGAAGACTGGCGATGTTGAGAAAAAAATCGTCCGGCAGGGAAATGGTGGTGAAGCCCGACTGACTTGCTGTGATATAAAAACAGATTAACTGGTTAGTGGTATAATAATAAGAAAGAATAGCCTGATCTTTTTTGTTCTGCAATTCTTGTTTTATTTTCTGCCAGCCAATTTCTCTTGTGTCAAATTTTAACCGGTGATAAGCCGGGTTATCTTCCAGCTTTTGCTGTACCGATGAGAGTGCCAGCTCAGCTTCCCGGATTTTATTTTGTAAGGCTACCTTTATAAGGCTGTCATTTTCCTGTGAGATACCAATGGTAAGCCTGGTAATGGCAGCCTTATACTTTTTTTCTTCGGCCACCAAACGGGTGGGCAAACCAGCAATACCAGACAACTCCAGTTGTTGCAGGCCCGCCTGCAAAACAGATGCTTTGTTATTTTCTATATAACCGAAGGCGGCAGCAATATACCGTTCGTCTTTTTTTTCAGTGTACAATTGAAGCGCCAATGACACCGCCCCGCTACAGGCTGCATTGATTTTATTTTTCAGAAATAATTTTGCTTCGTCTGAAGAATAGGTGCGTTCTACATAATGCGCAAGTGCTAACGCAGAGCCAAGCGCATCCAGTGCATCTTGTTTGTGTTGCAGCCCATCCTCCTGGCTGAGAGCGTTACTTTTTGCTGAAAGGATATCGAATAAAACGGAAAAATGCTGCAGGCCTGTAAATTGCCGGGGATTTGCTGAAACCTGGTTGCTTTTAAAACCCGGAACCAGCTGAACCAGTGCTGCCTGGTAAAGTGATATTGCTCCGGCATAATTTTTTTGCATTGAACAGATATCCCCACCATACTTCAGCATCAGTATATAATCTATGCCATTGTTTTTTTTCTCCTTTCCATAAAATAATTTTGCCCTGGTATTATAGTAAGCGGCAGAATCTGTTTCCCCCTCTTTCAAAAATACCATTGAAAGATGGTTGTACTTTTCTGCTGTATTTTCTTTTACCCGGCGAAAATATTGCAGGCTTTCCTGCAGTTTACCCTGCTCGTAGTAAATTGTACCAATATTTGAATACAACTGATCTTTATTGATGTTATAAGAGAGCAGTGCTTTATAAATATCAAGGGACTGCTGATAGGCACCCAGTTTTAGCAGGGCCGTTGCAATATTATTTTTGTAATTAACAATGAAGAAATAAGCATTGGGCAGGTTTTTCGAGGTTACAATTGCAAGTGCTTTTTCAAAATACGGAATTGATTTTTTAAGTTCCCCGGTTTCATAATACAATGCGCCCAGTTTGTTGTACAGTCTTTCCGACTCTGACAGCGACTGATAATGACTATTAATTTCGTCCGCTTTTTTATAAAAGAATACGGCACTGTCCAGTTCATTCATGTTATATTGAATGCTGCCCTGGTACAGGTATGGCTTGAATAACAATGAATCGGGCAGGTTTTTCCCTTTTTGCCATGAAAGACCTGCTTCACGGAAATAGGCAAGGGCTTCTTCATTTGAATTGCCGGTCATTTTGAGTATGCCGCATTTCAAATTACAATCAACCAGAATCTCGTTAAATGTATGGCTGTTTTTTAATTGCCAGGCAATGCGTTTGTAATAATTAAATGCAATACTGTCGGTAGTCTCATTTGCATTGTCGGAATGAAACCATTTTTCTGCGATCCGGTAGGAGGATACATAGTCCGGAACCATTTTCGCGGATTGTCCATTTAACAATAGCGAAACCAACAGAGTCAATAGAAATAAACAACCGTAACGCCGCATCCGGAATGAATTTGACCTCTTTTTAAATAACAGGTAAATTACAGAAACAAACCGGAAACTGGGGCATCAGTAGCTATTTAGCCACTATAAAAATACAAGGCGGGCGTGGCTTCGCTGCTTTGTCTATTGCGCCAGCCCTGGCATTGGCGCTGGTGCGAAAAACAGTACCGCTTCTGGAATTGATGATATCGTAGACTTCCTGCGTAACATCGGACATAGAATTGAAATAATACAATTTTACCCTGATCGTATTTAAAGCCTTTCCACTTTTATCGTTGATGCGGTAATTCATCTGAAATTCGTGGCGATCGTTATTGGCAGGCGTGGTACCAAATACGCCGTTACGTACAGTTTGTGCAAGATTAATACTGCCTGAAGCAAAATTTACATTGCAGCCTGCATTATTGCAACCAGATCCCTCATCAAAAGTGCTTCCATTGTTTACACCGGGTACCGGATTGGTAACATTTCCATTGTATACAGGTTTTAATATTGAATCAGCAGTATTAAGTTTATAAAAACCATCAAGGAAGTTGATACCCGACAATAGCACAACGGTGGTAATAGTATCGCTGGCGCCATCTGGTAAAAAACTGATGCGGTACCGGAGACCCATTTCACTTTTTGACAGGTTAATGGCACCGGTTCTGCTGTCTATTTCAATTCCATCCGGAAAGCCGGAATAGACACCAGGTAAAGGGTACGATACAGGGCTTACAATGTAATCAGTAGCCTGGTTTTGCAGAAACAAAATAGAATCACCATAGCTCAGTGTAAAACCGGGAGGAACAACCGGACCTGTACCGGCATTGTCTTTTTTACTACAGGCCATTGCCAGGCAGCAAAAACCTGCTATAAATAGCTGCTTGTAAAGTGTCATAGTTTGATTTGTCTGTATTAGTAAACACCAGTACGTCAAATGTAACCAGTGTGTTGCCATCTAATCAAAATAAAAACAAAATAGCTTATCTTATATAGTAAGATGGAGGCTGCTTTCAGGTAGTACTTTGGTATTCAATACGTACAATATTGCCAGATGGTTGGTTTTTGGGGCTTATGGGTAGAAAATAGTAATGCAAGGTTTTTATGCTATAATTATTTGCGCCGGAAACTATAAGGGATGATGGCAACCTGACGAAAGCACAGTTCACAATTTTTACAGCCATTTCCCTGTAAACTAGTTAAAAGCATCCTTATATTGATTGCCGACAGTAATATTCTTTTTGCCGATCTGCAGCGAGTTTCTGGTCATTGAGGTAATCTTATCCAATGCCACGATGTATGAACGTTGTATCCGCATAAACCTCCTGGAAGAAAGTTTTTCTTCCAGGGCCTTCAGGCTGGTGAGCGATAATACGCCATTTTGCGTGCGGGTTAATGTTAGACTACTTGATATTATTTTCCCGCCAAAATTTACGGCTATGCTGATAGCGCCACCAACCATGGGGAAACACCGTAACTGTATTATCGCCAGGCCTGGAAGATAGAGAGGCTAAAAAAAATCATATTACCCATGCAGAGCTCGTTGGAGGGATTCCGGCAATAGTAGTTGTTTTCTGGAAAAAAATTAATATGAACAGCTATATCATGTTTGCGGCTTTATCTTTTCAATACGATTTATCAAAGAAATTTTATTCCGGGATAAAGCACGCCATTCATCAAACTAACTGTAGTGGCAATCGTATGTCTGCTCATGTAAAAGGCGAGCAGCTTTTACAAAGTGGAAAAGCCGGTAATCTATTGAAAGTCTCAATCATTTTTTGGTATAAAGCTCAAAACAGTTTTGCCGCCCGGATAGAGCTTTGATTGTATAGGCGTAAATTTTTGCACGCTGTCAAGTGAGTTAAAAATAGTCATGCCGCTGCCCATGGCTGTTGGATTTATAATAAGATGATACTCGTCAATGAGTCCTTCTTTTATTAGTGATGAAACAAAACCTGCACCTCCAAAAACAAGAATGTCTTTGCCGTTTTGTTTTTTTAAACGGGCAATTTCTTCTGCAAGATTTCCTTTTGCCAAATTGGTATTGTTCCAGGTTGATTTTTCGGTTGTTTTGCTGAAAACAATTTTTGGAAGAGCCGCTATTTTTTTTGCAAATGGGGGAGCCGGATCTTTGTCTGCTGCAGACTCCCAATATTTAATAAAGCCGCCGTCTGCCAGTTTTCTGCCCAGTAAAAGGGTATCCGAGGTATCCAGCAGGGAATCGAGAAACGCAGTAAATTCAGCGTCAGGATTCCATGTCATCCAGTCATTTTCTCCATTTGTTCCGCCAACATATCCGTTTATGGTCATTTGCATTTGCAATTTTACTTTCCTCATCGTGTTTTATTTTTTGTTTTTTGTAAGTCTGTTGGTTTTTAGTTTGCCTGTTTTAGGTTGTTACTTTGCCAAAGAATGGCGGCTAAAGTTCAGGAACAGGCCCGTATATTTAGGTGGGTGTTCACTGTTTATTGAATAGATCGAAAATATTCATCGAAGCGTCTTTTTAATACCAGATACCGCATACTTTTTACACCCATGGTCGGTGTCCTCACCGACCATCGAGCGATTATGTTTATTGTAAAAAACCATCCAGGTAACCCGATATTGTTTTCGTCTGCATCATCAGGCTAATATGGCTTTGTGAGGGAACAACGGCCAATTGCGATTTTGGCATTGTTCCCATGTCAGCCGAAACAGCACCTCCCAGCAATTTATATGTTTTTATCAATTCGATTTTATCCAGCCCGTCATTGTCACCGGATATGATCAGGACTGGCGCAGAAATTTTTGAAATATTGGAGTCGCCCAAGTTAAAGGGCGTCCCGATGAAAGTAATCATCTGCTCTATGAATTTTGTCCATTTTGATTTATCAGGTGCAACTGCATCGTAAGCGGTTTTCATAGGACTATCCGCAAAAAGTTCAGGCTTCATGTTTTTAAACGCATTGGCTATTTCCGGCAGCCAGCCACTACTTTTATAAGTAGAAGAAATGATTACTAATTTTCTTAACCGGTGAGGGTTTTGTATAGCAAACTGGTAAGCCACAGAGCCGCCCATACTATATCCTGCTATATCTGCACTGTCAATTTTCAGGTAGTCCATTACTCCTTTCACATCATTCGCCAGCGTAGAAACAGCTAATTTCCTATCAGAAAATGGTGTATGTCCATGTCCCTGCATTTCAATGGCAATTACTTTCCTGGTTTTTGACAATTCAGGTATTAATTGGCCCCAGTTCCCCTCAATGGTCATAAAAGCACCATGTAATAAAACGACAGGCCTGCCCTCGCCATATACTTCGTAATAGACTTTAATGCCATTAACAGGTGCATAACCACTATTGGAGGATTTGATTGGTTGTCCGTTTAATTGGGATGCTACAAACATAATGGCAATTAGGAGTATTGATTTAGACGTGTTAGGTGTTTTGACTGGATTTTTCATAACGCTGTTTAAATTTTGATTTTATTGACAATACAAAACTAGAATGATTTTGGGATTTGACGCGGTGCGGAAACGACAAGTTAAGGGGTGAATTCCGTCAAAACATAGAACCCAAAAGCAAACAGATCCATTTGCAATGGATCATGGAATTGTACAAGGCGCATCCACATAAAGAAAAATTCTTTGAACGATTGAGCATCCAGATGAACCCGATCGAAATTCAGACTGGTTCCGGTGTTTCCGCCAACAGATTATCAATGGTGTCTCAGAAAAAGATATTCGTGCAAGCCGGGAACCGGGATTGAGCCAATATAAGGAGATGAGAAAAATATTTGTTGTATGAGTAATTTTGATTCATGTATAAATTATCTTTTTTGACTGTTTGGTCATTAATCCACGGGAGCGAAAAAGTATTAGCCCTTTCAAATTTTGATATGGGTAACCATGGAAAGCAATACATTTGATAGTTACTGGTGAATGCAGGACAATATACTGGTACACAAAGTCATATTACGCCCTCCACCATTATGCCGGAAAATCCCCGCGTCAGCGCAATAGCGTAACCACACCCGATCTTGTATTGCTTGTTTCACCCTGCAACCGGTAAGTGCAAACCCAGGCGAAACTTCCCATATCCTGCCGCATACCTTTTACGGTACCGTCCCAGCCTTTTAAGGGGTCTGAAGATTGAAATATCAACTGCCCGAAACGGTTATATACCATCAGTCTGAATTCGATGACCGTCCCAAATACCAACGGCCTGAAAGCATCGTTTCGTCCATCTGTGTTAGGTGTAAACGCAGTGGGCGCGTAAAAGCCCTTGAGGCATTCTTTTGATGCTACTATAACGGAATCAATACCAGAACAACCCCATTCGTCGGTGACCTGCAGCCAGTAGGTACCCGGCCGCTCTATTTTAACCGACGGTGTCGTTTGGCCGGTATTCCACGCATATTTTGAATAGGTGGAATGCGGGAATAGATCAATGGAACCGTATAGGCAAACTGCCGTATCTGCCGGTAAAAAGCCGGCCGGCAATGGCCGCAATTTTGTAATAGCTACCGTATCGCTGCCCATGCAATGATTAATGTCTTCAACGGTAACATAATAGGTACCTGTTTTGGTTGCGGTGAATGAGGGCATTATGCTGCCATCCTGCCATTGGTAGGAGGCAAAAATACCGGCATTCAATACACGCGATACGCCGGTGCAAAGCGCGGAGTCCTTGTTGAGCGATACTACCGGTTTTGGCCAAACGCTTATGATCCGGAGTGTATCGAAGGACGTGCACCCATTCGGCGCGGTTGCTTTAACGTTGTACAGGCCAGCGGTATATACAGTGACGGTTCGCGTGGTATCGTTATTGCTCCATAAATACCGGGCAAAGCCCGCTCCCGCATCCAATATGGCACTGTCGCCGGCGCAAAAATTTTTGTCGGCCCCCAGTTGTACCGGTGGCGAAGTGTTTACTTTTACCTGCACCGTGTCGTACGCATAGCAGCCAGGAGATTGCTCTGTGCGTAAATAATATATTGCGTCCGCCGCGGGGTTGACAATATACTGCTGTGTATGTCCCGAACCACCAAGATTATCCGACCATTCGTACAGCGAAAACCCGGGCGGTCCATTGAGCCGCACTGTATCCGCATTGCACTTGGTCCGGTCTGGCCCTATGTTTATCGAAACATTGTACGCGTTGACAACAATGGTATCGGCAAAGCTGTTGCCGCAGGCATCGGCGGCTTTCACCCAATACATGCCGGGCGCAGTAACGGTGAGGAGTGAATCGGTGCTGGCATCCTGCCAGAGGTAGCTGGTAAATTTATTACCGGCATGCAGTACCAGGTTACGCTGGCTGCAAAGTACGGTGTCCCGGCCAAGATTTATTTTTTCCGGAGATCTGATAATGGCTAGGCGGAGTGAATCCGTTCCGGAAACAGCGCAAGCGGTCTGCGGGAGGCTGGCATACAGCTGTCCCTGCCAGTTGATATTTTTAAACCATACCTGTACAGAAGTATCGGAAAGAATGCGGAGGCTGTCGAAAGCCGTTTTGTCCAGTTTCCATTGCACGGTGCCACCACAAGCGGCATTTTTAAAACTGGTAAAGATCATGGAACCTGCAGTTCCGCAAATAAAAGCTTCGCCATGGATCTTTAATGTATCGCAATAGTTGGTTTGCTTACAGGCATAGGGATCGCTCACGGTGGCGGAAGGAACCGATGGACCTACACTATATAACAGCGTCACCATTTTGTTAGGTTCATTATCATCCAGGTAGCGGTAACCCGGATCTTCAACCACATTCCAGGGTAGGAATTGGAATCGCGCAATCTTTGTTCCCAGGCAAACAGACGACGTGTCGCTATCATGCATTTTCCTGAATTCGATAAAGCTTTTGTGCGTTGGCGTGATTTGATTGATGTTTTGCACAAGAGCATTGCCGTCGTCTGTAAGCCGCGTGAATCCTCTGGCGCCAGAGAGGGCGGTCTCGTCGGACAATACCTGGCGCTGGTGCAGGAACTGCTTGTCCCTGAAACTGACAAACGTAACCTCGGCGCTGAGATAGGAAGGGGAGTAATCGAAAGTGGAGAACAACCCTTTTCCCGTTTTATCAATACGAATGATATTGCCGTAGTAATTGGTTTTTTTTGCTGAGCCGATGGTGTAGGCATCGACTAAGTTAAACCCGGCGTCAAATTCCATAATGCCGAAATGATCTATCGGGGAACCATATACCGCGAAATCGGATAAAAGCGATCCATATACCAGGTAATGTCCATTGGTCAGGGCAGTGACGCCGCTATAATAGAAGCTGAAACTTTTATAAAATTCTTGTAAAGCGTCGGGATAAACGGAACGGAAAAACCTTTTGCTCAACAAATTCCCACTGGCATAATCCAGGGTAAGGAAATTCACCGCCGGTGATATCATAGGGTTGTTGGTGCCATGGGTGATACCCACCAGCACGATATTCCCGTTGCGCATGATGACGGACAGTCCCTCTGCACCGAAAAGATAAGAGCCATCAATACCATGATTTCCGTAGTTGGCGTCCCACACCAGTTGCCCGGTATTGTTGAGCCGTACTACCGTTTCGATATGGCCGCTGGACAACCCGGAATTGGAGGTTCCGCAAATGATTACATCGCCATTCAGTCCGTCTGTTGCGCACGATGCCGTGAACGTGAAGGTGCCGGGTTTGCTGTTGAATATACCGATATTGGTTTGTAAGTAATTTTTCCAGATGATATCGCCGTTGGCGGTTAGCCGGTAAACGATGGTGCTGGAGCTGGGACCAACGCCGCTGGTATCCAGTGTTCCGGTACAGATGATATCGCCGTTAGACAATTCGAACGCCGCGTTCAACCAGGCTAATGAATATTTGCCCGGACTAATGCTCTGGAAGTGTTTTACCCAAAGCAGGTTGCCGGCTTCGTCGATCTTTGTCAGCAGTCCGTTTGGCATTCGGTCAGGCCCCGGCAACGTAGTATCATAGCTTGCTCCGCATATGAGTATACCGCCGGTGACCGCAGTGGATGTAGCCACATAAATTTGCCGGTTGGCAACACTCAATAAACGGGTATAGGAAGTGTCTTTGCACAGTGCATCGGCTACCCTGTTTGGAACACCTGATCCATTTTTCCCGCTGCCTGTTTTATTGGCCCTGCTGTCCGGCTTTTTCTTTGCTGATGGAGGTTGCAACAATTGGGTCGGGGGTATGGCCGGCCGCATAGCGCCAATAGACGCATTCTGCACCAGGGGCAATGCATAGTTCGGCGCCTGCCGGAAATCGTCCGACCTGAGGCGCTGGCTTTGCAGCTTTTCGAACACTGCCTGTTCCACGCTGCCGGGGGCAGATTGACAAAACGCAATAGCATAGTATAAAGAAAGGGATAGGGCCAGGGATAGGGCTTTCATGGGCTAAATATAGGGACAAAAAACCCTATTTTAAATACCCGGCAAAGGAGCGCGGTGTGTTGGCCGGTATGTGGTCCGGAAAACTGGGAGATGCCGGCTTTACGTGGAATCCCCCCGATATTAAACAACTCTCCTATTGCTAACGCGGAATACAATTCATTGCAGATGTTGCATAGCAGAAATAATGGCCGATGAAGAAATATTCGGCCGTCAACGCTGCCGGTTTTCCTCCTTATATTTATTCCATCCACATAAAGAAAAATTCTTTGAACGGTTGAGTAACCAGGTGAACCCGATCGAAATTCAGACTGGTTCCGGTGAGTTCCGCAAACAGATTATCAAAGGTGTCCCAGAAAAAGATATTCGTGCAAGCCGGGGACCGGGGATGAGCCGGTATAAAGAAATGAGGAAAGAATATTTGTTGTATGATTAACTTTACCACATGTTTAAATTAACCTTTCTGACTGTTTGGCTATTGGTTGTTTTTTGCAGTATGACTGGATTTTCTGTGAACGCGCAACCCCGGGATAACCTGGTGTTGTTTGGTCGCGGAACCTACCCGGGAGATGATTCAAGTTTTGCCTTCATCCGCAATGCCGGGTTCAACACATTCATACTTTCCAGCTTTTATATCAGGTCCAACGGCGATGTTTATTCAGGCGATGATAACCGTCATGCCATTATTCAGAACGGTCGCTATACCGGTGATAAAGCATGGCTTGACAGGATTGCTTCCCTCCGCAGCCGTAAAGGAACTATTGCCCGGATTGAAGTATTGCTGGAAGGCAGGTGGTTTAACCAGGCACCCAATACCTACGATTTTATCAGGGATTGGCTGGATAGCAATAAAGCCGAACAAGGAGTTGTAGCTGGAATGGAGGACAACAGTACTTTGTACAAAATACTCAAAGTCTTTAAGGACGAAATGGGGGTGGACGCTATCTGTATCGATGATGAATCAGTGTATGATAGTCTGTCTATCGTTCGCCTCTCTGCAATGACCCGGCGGGCAGGGATGAAAATGAGCCTGTGTCCTTATACAAGAATGGCTTATTGGAAATATATTCTCGGCAATGCTGCTCCGGGAGTAGTGGACGCGGTCTACCTGCAGTGCTACGACGGAGGCAAAAGAAATACACCAGGGCCATGGATACAGGGATTGGGTGGTAAGGTGCCTGTCTATCCTGTTTTTCTTTGCCGCGGTGCCTTCGGTACCTGTGCCACTGATCACAATAGCAAAACGCCATCGGAGATCCAGTTCGCAATGCGCCAGTACAAAAACGAATCACCGGCACTGGCAGGTGGGGGTATCTGGCAGATGGAAGATATTAAAAATTATGTCCGCATGAATTGTGCAGCCAAAGACGTGGAATCAGGAACGGCGGTAACCGTGGCTGACTATCTTCAGCAATTAAAAAAAGCCCTGCAACTCCGGCCATGATAAGCGCAAGCGCCATGTTAAAAAGGAACACTGAATGTAGTGAACATTGAACCCTATTCAAATGTAGGTCTGGAGTTATCAGGCAGATTCCCGGAAGATCAGGATTACATTATTTTTAATTCGCCCTATGATACGAGTTCTTTTTTTCAAACAGGAAAGGACACCTTTGATATTCACTTTGTCATAAATGCATTGCTCTCAAAATTACCAGCAATTGAGTACGATGAAAGAGTTACAAAAATTGTTGAGTATATTACGACTAATTATTTTGAGCAGGATATAACCCCCAAACGTTTGCTGATTTGGTTTTCCTTTCTCCGTCCAGTTTGGCTTCGCTTTTTAAAGAGCAAACAGGCAGCAGCTTGTCGAAATATCTATTATGGACAAGATTGCGGCAGGTTATTTTCCTTGCACTTTCTGATAAAGACAGAAGTCTTACCGATATTGCGTATGACACAGGCTTTTATGACCTTCCTCAGCTAAATAAATATATGTATGAAATGTTTGGAATGCCACCGAAAGCCTTGAAATTTAACAGCGATTTGATTCACGTTTATTGAGCTGTAATTGTTATTGCGAAAAAGTATGAAAGAGCAATTAATTGACGGTATAAAATCATTTATAAGACTGGAATCCCATGAAACAGATCTCCTGGAAGAATTATTTAAAGAGCGATTTATAAAGAAGGGAGACTTTTTTTTGGGAGAAGGGCAGGTGTGTAAATACGCAGGCTTTATCGTAAAAGGTCTTATGCGATATTATATTAATCATGATGGAGAAGACAGGACATACGATTTTGCGCATGAAAACAATTTCGTTTGCAACTACGAGAGTTTTATACCCAAAACACCCTCAACAAAAATCATTCAGGCGCTGGAGGATTGTGAAATTTTGCAAATCTCTTATGAAGACCTGCAGATACTCTATAAATCTATTGAGGAAGGTGAGCGCCTGGGAAGACTGGTAATTGAACAGGTTTTTATACAAACATTGCAAGCCCTGACTTCATTTTATACAGATGCGCCAGAATACAGGTATGAGAAGTTTATTCAAAAACATCCGGATTTACAGCAAAGGATTTCACAGTATCATATTGCATCCTATGTGGGAGTAAAACCCCAATCACTCAGCAGAATCCGGAAAAGAATTTCCAGCTTAAAATGACTTTCTCACCCAGGCAATGAACTTATGCTTTTACCTCCTTATCATCAGGGGGCACAAACTCCTGCGTAAAAGCCAAATTTTAAATTTTTCAGCATATCTGTCATTTATTAACCCAGGTGCATGAATTTGGGTAGCAGGTGGTAGAATTTTGTGTCATCATTTTAAAACAAAAAATCATGACACGCAAAATCGCCATCACATTAGCAGCCCTGACAGGTTTAGGGATGATTTTCCTGGGAACAAGATTTCTCCTGTTACCAGAAGTAGCCGAAACGGGTTTCGGTATCAAATTTAGTGAGCAAGGAGACTATTCCTTCCATTACATGAAAGGCATCCGTGATATTTTCTCTGGTATTGTTCTATGCCTGTTGTTGTTCACTAAGCAAATCAAAGCCTTGGGCATTACATTGTTAGTGGGAACAATTATTCCGGTAGTGGATATGCTTATAGTGCTAAGCAAAGATTATAATGGTGTAACTCCGGCGATGCCGCATATTGCTGCCATAATTATTTGTTCAGTAGGCGGCTTAATACTTCTTGTGTCTAAACCTTTAAATCAAAGATCATGAAAACTCCGGCGTTTATCAAACTGGTTAGCTTAGCCGGTAATAAACACGAAAGTGTGATGGAGCTGAATATTTTGCCGGGTGAAAAAACGCCGTGGCATTACCACACCGATTTCTCTGAAACTTTTGAAGTATTAAAAGGCACATTGGAAGTTGGAGGTCTTGAATCCCTGACCCGCTATTTTGCAAAGGAATTTGCAGCAAGGAAAATAAGGTTCAATAGCGTGGCACCAGGAGCAATTGATACAGAATTCGGTGGTGGAAAAGGTGACGAGGCACACCGTCAGCAAATTGCTGCAGCCATAGCTTTAAATCGTTTGGGTGAAGCCGGCGACACAGGTCTTTTTATTGCTTCACTATTATCTGATGATAGCCGTTATCTCAATGCACAACGCATCGAAGTTAGTGGGGGGAATAATGATACAGGGCTAAATCTTTGCCCCGCCATTAAGACTATTTAACGATTTTTACGGGGCTTTTAATAAACAATCAAAAAATCACCTAAAAACAAACAATGTATGATAAACAAGGCAAGATCAATAGCCGGACATGATGGCAAATTCATTTCGGTAGTAGGAGACACATATCGTATAGTTATTTCCGGGAAAGACGCTCAGGGCGATTATGCTTTAATTGATATGTTGGTTCCCCCTGGCGGTGGTCCTCCCCCTCATGCACACCCATCGTTTCATGAATCATTTTATGTAGTAGATGGTGAAGTGGAATTTAAGACGGAAGCTGGCAGGCACATTGCTAAGAAAGGTGAACTCATACACATTCCTAAAGGCGGTGAAATAAATCCAGGCCGCTAATGACTGGCGGGCATTTGGTCTCATCCTTGGCTATACATTTAACGCCGCGCTTTCAGCAGGATACGGGGCAGATTTTCAGTCTGATAAGATCGATAATTTAGCTGGCGTTACAAAATGGATGCAGAGCGATGAAGCCACATTCAATTGGACTCACGCGGTATCTTCCGGAACCGGTGGATTTCTATCATCTGTCACAGAAGGCGTTCTTCACTCTTATAATCCCACAACCAATAAATGGAATACCCAGTTGGGACCGATTATTGGCAAAGCAATTATTGGAAGTGGATATTTTGGTTCAGCCTTGGGCACAATGTTACAAAATGAAATCGCGGAGGACTTCATGCATCAGCAGCCAGGTGACAGCCCCGTTGGAATCATCTCAGGTGCTTTATTTACCTTTGGATGGGGGTTGCTTTGGCCCGAATAATTGATTACCGTTAGCGGCAACACTATGAATCTAAAAGGTTTAATAAATTCTATTCAGGTTGTAATTGCTATAATTTTAATCTCGTTTTGCGGGAAATCGCACGCTCAATATGATATTAACCCCCATTTTGAGAAAAGAAGATTGACTATTAGTGAGTTACCCTTCAATGAAGTTAATATTTTAGATAAGCGATTTGATACGGTTCTATTTTATGTTAATGAATCCGGAATATATCCGCCTGGATTCCTGGCATTTCAGGGTGGTGCAAAATTATCCATGGAGAGATACTTCAATGATGCAGTTGCAGGGTTGCCACATTTAAATAACCGGTTATTAATAAGATTAAATCAATGTAGAATCCCGAATAGACAATTGATAAAGCGAAAAATTGGTAGGCACCGTTACGGGATAGGACGATGGAGTCATGAACGCCTTTTGCTTGATGCGGATGTTTACTGTCAGGTTTCGGATGGGCAATATAAACACATAATGGACATACAAAAACGATATTTTATTTCAAAGCAATTATCTATCCTGCAGGTTGTTGATAATATGATGGATGAAATAACTATGGCAATTTGCAAATATTATGCATTTACCGGTGAGAGAAACAAATCAAAAACAAACCCTTTAAAAGGAAGTCAAATAGACAAGAAAAAAATAAGGTTTATATATGATACTACGTTATGCACTTTCAAATATTTAGATTCAGGGGCTGTCGATCGGTGGAAATTATCGCCAATATTTACCGGAGCTTTTGACAAAAACGGAATGTTTGAAACTTTTGACGATTTTAAGGAAAACAAGATAAAAGAGGATAAGATAAAACTTGATTCGGTTTCCACAGATAGCGTATTCCATTTTTCCGGGACTTTGTATTCTATAAAGAAACGTTTCAAAATGCCCTTTGCAATTGTGTACAACGGCAGATGCTATATTGGGGTTTTTATTGGAAGTTATTTACCGATAGAAAAGGACAATAATATTTTTAGATTTTATGTCCCAGGCTCTTTACCGGATATGTACGCACTTTTGTCCTGCGAGTATTATTACTTTGCTTTCAGTAAATCATCGGAACATTATAATAGGATTGAAACAGCAATAATTGGAATTGCCATTAATGCAGTAGAGCACGCAATAAAAGAAAAAAGAGATTCGCCGGCCACCATGCTGACAGAAGGAATAAAACATAATTTCCGCTATTGTATTATCGATCTGGATAACGGGGATTTTTTGTATGCCGACCATCCATAGTCTAAAGGCAAACACTAATGTGTTAGCTTGCAGGTTATTTAATTGTTTTATTCATTTTTGGTTTAAAACTATAGCCAGATAAACTGAAATCCATAATATGGGTGGGATGGGAATTTTTGCGGACTTCCTACATCGGGGATTCATATGTATGAGATATTCAATATTTCCATAGTTTGCAAGTGAAAATGATGGCGCTAAAAGAGCCATCATTTTGACAAGGTAACTTTGGTTAATATTTTAAAAGTCGTAATATTTCTTATGTCGAGAAAATGCAATTTTATGAATTTATCAATAAATATCTAATACCAAATATATGAAAAGTCATTATGCTGTAATTGTGATCTCAGTATTGATGTTCTTAACAAGTTGTGCATCATATATCGTTACAACAGATAGTCTCGCTAAACAATTAAATGGAGTTGAAGTTAATAAGGGCTACCTGTTTGCTTCTTCATCGGTGAAAGGAAATGATTTGAAGACTATAAAATGTATGGATAAAAATGGGAAAGAAATGGTACTTGCTGTTACCAATCGAACAGGAGTAAGAATTTTTAAAACTGATAGTTCAAAAGTAACGTTTTATTTTAATACATTATTAATTAAAGATAGCTCAATCACTGGAAGTAAAACTCATTTTTTTAAGGACAATGTTAAACCAATAAAGTTTAGCGATATTAGCAAAATAAAAATAATTGAATAAAAACATTATAATTCATCGAAGTCAACCAGGTTGAAATTTTCTACCGAAACAGATATGAGTTTGGCCATCATTTTAAAATTGAAATTAAGTGGAGATAAACACCGAATAATAAAATGGTGATGAGCGCTCCGATTGCACCCAAATTCGATGATTATTTTAGGGAAGAAGACTATTTAAAGGGGAACGAGTTTTTAATGACTAGGCGTAAACATTTATTATTTTGGTAATTTTTTTATAATACATTGTGATAGTTGTTTTTGTAAAAGATTCAAAAGTAGAAATTGTATTACATGTATAAATTGTTTTTAATTGGGTGTTTATTGTCAGTCACCAAATTTGCATTTTCCCAGGGAAGTGTCACCAGGTTTTCAGGTAATTTACTGTTTGGAGGCGTGTTTCCTGTGGGAAAGTTCGCCGACAAATCACCCAATCCAGCTGGCAGAGAAAAGTCAGCAGGATGGGCCAGTCCTGGAATAGCGATGCAACTTAATCTGCGTATTAAAATTAACGGGTCTGTGGGTGCTTTACTGACAGTTAGTGGCCAGCAAAATAAGCAACGAGCCGAATCAATAAGTGATAATTTAAAACAATCAGGCTATTATCCTCCAACCGCAATTTTTGATATGCATTCAGAAAGTTGGAAGATAGGTAAAATCTTATTGGGTGGTTATTATTCGGTACCTCTTTCACGGGATAAAAAGTGGTCGTTGGAAGGTAATGCCACTGCCGGGATTCTTAAGACGTCAATACCGGGATATTCGTATACCTATGCCGACGGTAATTCACGTGTTGCCGGGTCAATGGTTAAACAAAATTTACCACTTTCATTTTGCTACCAGGTGGGAGCTATTGTTAACTGGAAGTTTGAAAAGAGCATACATGCGGTAGTTGGCCTTAATTACGCCTATGCCGCACCTGTTTATAAATATCGGCTATATACAGATTTTCCCAGTAATACCACCTATGTTGATTATAAAACGAAATTTCCGCTTGGAACAATTGGCTTAATGGCAGGCATCGGTCTGGATTTTTAAAAGTAAGATTTGTGTATTGTTTTTATGAACAATGACAATTTGCCCCTGTGTTGCACAAAAAGAAGCTTTACCCATGAACCTTGTAAAGTTTTTCGTGTATGGTTATTGCTTTTGTTTCTTAGTAATGCAGTTATAGTAAATGACAATACGCCAATTTTAATACAAAGGGCGCGTACAATATTACACTTGTTGTGACTACCCAAGATGTTTCTAGTTTTTTTCAACTGTAATGGGGGCTTTTATAAAACGGAGCTATCAGTATAATGGTCATGGGAGGCATAAGGAAAAGTAATAGATCAACTCCCCGAACCAAAGGTAAGGTCGCGCTTAAAACATAGCTTGGCCACCTAATTGGTCGCGCGAGTTTTGACTTTATTTGCAATAAATATTGATATAGATAAAATAAAAAAGCCCGTAAAACCAACGTTTTACGAGCTCTATCAGTTTGGGCTGACACCCTTTTAGTCGGGAAGACAGGATTCGAACCTGCGACCCCCTGGTCCCAAACCAGGTGCGCTACCGGCCTGCGCTACTTCCCGAACAATTTTTTTCTCCACTGCATCAGGTGCGCTTCTCCCGCTTTTAGCGGGACGCTACTTCCCGAACAATTTCTTATTCTGCCGCAAGATAAGCAGAAATTTGCGGTGAGGGAGGGATTCGAACCCTCGGTACAGAGTTACCCGTACGGCAGTTTAGCAAACTACTGATTTCAGCCACTCATCCACCTCACCGAATGAGAATTTTCAAGAACTTTTCAACCAATCTTCGTAACAGTGTTACCGGTACAGCTGTTCAGCAAACTATTGATTTCTCCCGGTATCGACCGGGACATCC
>Ga0070666_10000056_pt1 | contig 91596 bp, 69 predicted proteins | sample KBSS23metaG_FD_64677 | JGI IMG/M metagenome (GOLD analysis project Ga0070666, IMG submission 64677) | Switchgrass rhizosphere microbial communities from Kellogg Biological Station, Michigan, USA - KBS S2-3 metaG | ecosystem: Host-associated > Plants > Roots > Rhizosphere > Soil ... | reverse complement strand
AAGACCGGGCAGGTGGAACAACTGCAACAATTAAAACAAACCATTGCCCGCAAGATAGACACGCTTCAAACACAGCTGCCGGAGCTGGCCGCTGATCTTGAAAATACCCGCAAAAAAATTGAGCACCTTAAAAAAGAAACCAACCAGGACAAGCCAGATACAGACTCAAAAGAGCAAATGTCTAAACGGTCGGCTGAATTGAACAGTGCTATCAACCTGTCAGAATGCCTCCGGAAAAAATTTGAAACCCGTTTGGCAGCACTTGATAAAGCACTTAATTTTCAAAAAGACCTGGAAGATAAAATCAATGCATTGCTGAGGGACAACAACAGGTAACAAATTGCATGGATGTGAAGGATCGGCCCCTGGTTGTAAAAGACACCAGCAATTGGTTGATTTCATGTATCTATACAAAAGCGGAAAGCACCAAACATAGTCTTTTGTACCAGCCGAAGCTTGTACGCTTTACTATACCCGATGCTTTCGTTGAGATTGTTTTCTATCTTTTTACAGATTTCTTTTCTTCTCAATTGCATACTAAAGGTAAGATCCTGTTATATGGTTTTCCAAATTTTTCGTCACTGCGTTTTGCACCTGTTTTGCACCGGGTTATGCACACTATCATCTGCAGCTAAAATAAAAATATACCGACATCAGTTGCTATAACCCCGCGCCCTGGGCCGGGAATAAGAGCGCCATTATTCCACGCAAGGCTTCAGCCAAACCAGTTTGGCTAAAGCCAGTTGAAGACATAGTTGCAATACCCCGGCCTAAAGGCACGGGGTTGTATTGGTCGGCGATTTTCATTGGGCAGTTTATCGCATCTTTCAATAAGCCACTGCGACATTAGGTATTACATAATCCATAATCAGATTTAATAACCCCGAGCCTTTAGGCCGGGGAATAAGAGCACCATTATTCCACGCAAGGCTTTAGCCAAACCAGTTTGGCTAAAGCCAGTTGAAGACGCAGTTGAAATACCCCGGCCTAAAGGCTCGGGGTTATATTGATCGGTGGTTTTCATTGGTAGTTTATTGCGCCTATTGTCTGGCTACTTTGCTACTTAAAAATTTTATCAAAGAAAACAATCATTTCCTTCCACGATGCAGTATCGGCGGCTGCATTGTATGCAACCGGCATGTTGAATTTTTGGCCAATCGCAGTAGCACCGGGATTGGAGAATGCATGCCCGGCACCGGGATAGGTTTTCAGCGTATAACCGGCACCGATAGAATCCATCTGTTTCCTGAATGCTTTTACTTCTTCGGGTTTTACCAACTGGTCTGCTTCTCCATGGCATACCAGTATTTTTGCTTTTAGCAAATCTTTATTGGCTGGCACCCCCAGCAGGCCACCGTGAAAACTAACCACCCCTTTTACATCTTCGCCCAGGCGGGCCATATTAAGCACCTGTGCACCGCCAAAACAATAACCAATGGCAGCAATATTGTGCACATCTGTTTGCGGATAGGTTTTTAGTTTGTCCAGCGCAGCATCAAACCGTGTTTTTGCAATATGCGGATCTTTGTAAAATGGCGAAGCCAGCTTCATAGCACTGTCTGGAGTGGCAGCTGTTTTGCCATAGCCATACAGATCAACTGCCAGCGCTATATAGCCCAGTTCAGCCAGTTGCCTGGCCCTGCCTTTTATATAATCATTCAATCCCCACCATTCTGGTAAAATAAGTACGCCCGGTCTTTTTTTGTCAGTATTTTCATCATAGGCAATAAAACTGTTCATGGTGCTGTCGCCCGCTATATAACTGATATCTTCTGCTTTAATCTTGTGCGCATTGGTGCCACTGTCTGCAGTGCCCGCAGTTTTTTCCGTGCTGGCAGGCTGGTTATTGCAGGCACTTATATGCAAACAGGCAACGGTTATACATACTATGACTAAAATTTGCAAGTCTTTCATGTATTTAGTTTTTGTTTTTTATTCAATTAAAACAAGCATAAAATAATTGCACAGGGGGCGGATAATACAGAAGGGCCGGTTTTGCGGCAGGGTAGTTTGGAGTAGCCTGGTATTGGTTACAAAGGGCGTGCCTGATCGTTTTGCACGGCGGTAGTTAAAAAAAAACGGGGAATAGCCAGTTTTTGTATCTTAAGGGATTAATATCTGCCAAACCTAAACTGTAAAAAAATGAAAAAACTGATTTCTTTTGCCTCCTTTCTGCTATTCAGTGTTACACCTGCCTTGTATGCACAGCCATTGCCTTTACCAGATAGTGTGGCAAAACCAGAGAAGTTTGTAACAAAGCACAGTATTAAGATAGACGGCAAGCTTATCAATTATACTGCCACAGCAGGCACCATTGTCATCAAAAATGAAAAAGAAGAATCAGTAGCAGTAATAGGATATACCGCTTACACGAAGGATGCGGAAACGGATATCACCAAAAGGCCGGTTACATTTGCCTACAACGGCGGTCCCGGCTCTTCTTCCATGTGGCTTCATTTAGGCGTAATCGGCCCCCGCCGCATTGTAGTAAATGATCCGGGGCTTAACGGCCCGCCACCCTATAAACTGGAGGATAATAATTATTCCATACTGGATGTATCGGATATTGTGTTGATTGATCCCGTGGGCACGGGTTTTAGTCATGCCACCGGCAAATCAAAAAATACCGATTTCTGGGGTGTAGATCAGGATATAAAATCCGTAAGCCAGTTAATCAAGCAATATATAATGGATAATGAGCGCTGGAATTCTCCCAAATACCTGCTGGGCGAAAGCTATGGTACTTTTCGTTCTGCGGGTGTTGCGGATTATCTTTCACAAAACATGGGAATAGCGGTAAATGGGGTAGTACTTGTTTCAAGTGTACTGGATATACGATCGCTTGCATTTTTGCCGGGCGATGATCTTTCATATATCGTAAACCTGCCAACCTATGCGGCCACTTCCTGGTTTCATAATAAGCTGGCCAATAAACCTGCCGACCTGTACGCGTTTTTAAAAGAAGTGAGAAACTTTGCAGGTGGCGAATATGCCGCCGCATTAATAAAAGGCGATCAGTTACCACCCGCAGAAAAAGAACAGGTGCTGAACAAACTGGCCGGCTATACCGGTTTAAGCAAGGATTATCTTGATAAAGCCAACCTTCGTGTGTTGCAGCCGCAGTTTTCGAAAGAGCTGTTACGCAATGACCGCACTGATATTGGCAGGCTGGATGCACGCTATAAGGGCATCAGCCAGGACCTGCTGGGTGAATATGCATTTTCCGATCCGGCCGACAATGCCATCAGCCCCGCATTTATTTCCACTTTCATGAATTATTATACAACGGAGTTGAAAGTAAACAAAGAAAAAACCTATAACACGGCTGCCTATGCTTTCCCTGATTTTAAATGGGACTGGAAGCACCAGCGCGGCAATGGCTTGTTTGGCGATGCCGCTACACCCAATACCGGCCCCGATTTGGCCAATGCCATGTCGCTGAACCCACAACTAAAAATTCTGGTGCTAAACGGCCTGTTCGATTTGGCTACTCCCTTCTATGGTACGGAATATACTTTTGATCATTTGGGGCTTGACAAGAAGCTGAAGAATAATATTACCATGAAATATTATGAAGCGGGCCATATGATGTACATCAGCAACACAGCGGCAGCAGCATTTAAAAAAGATGTAGCTGCTTTTATTGCCGATGGCATTAAACAATAAGTATATGCAGGCAGATCATTGGGATGCTGGTGAAAATACCGGCGCGTATTATTTGTATTTGCACTGCTTATTATCAGCTTTCATATAATACGATTTGTAATTCAGCGCCCGTTTGTCCATACAGCCTTCCAGGTTCAGCAATTCAACTTTCCTGAATTCTACGGGGTGACTTTCTGCCTGTAAAGCTATAAAGCCGGAAGAAAGCGGTGTATTGTCTTTTTTTATCCAATCTAGGGAATCCGCCGCAAAACCGCCTGTGGTCCAGGTCATGCCTGTATTAACAAATCCGCCGCCCACGCGGGTATGTTCGTAGGTTAATACCGTATCTCCATTAATGATATGGTGAATAACAGAATCGCCATATACTACTGCTTCTGCTGTTACCCATTCATTGAGGTAAGAATTTTTTGACCTGGAATCGATGCAATGGGCCGACACGGGCTGCCCATTCATACTTACTTCGGTGCCGGGCGTACAGAGATTGCCGTTATGGCGTTTTTGCTTTTCATCGCTGGCCAGTAACTGCAGCTCAAGCGATACGGGGAAGGACTGATTTTTGGTGACAGAGGCAGCAGATTGCGAATGCAACATCACACCACTGTTAAGATAAGCATAGGAAGGGCCGCCTTCCAGCTGCTGCCCGGTAAACCGGTATTCTACCCGCACTTTATACCAGGAAAATGGTTGCTTGTAATACAGGTGTCCAAAAGCGCCGTCAAATTTTTTGAAATGGCTGTAATCAACTTTTAATATGCCGTTTTCAACATAAAAATTATGGTTGAAGTTGTCGTTCAGGTCATGACCGGCTATTTTAATATCCCAGCCATTAAGGTCTTTACCGTTAAACAATTGCAGCCAGTCTTTTTTTGCAGGAGCAACTGGGGTGGTTTGCCTGGAAAAAAACAGGCCGCTTAAGCAAAGAACAAGAACAAAGCGTATGACCGTCATAAAAAAGCGTTATGGTTAACAATAGTTGCGGGTTAAATATAAGCATCAAAAACATGCAATGGCAAAAAAAGAAAAAAAGCCGGGTGCAGCCCCCAAATGCCGGTACCCGGACATTATTTTCATTTTTATATACGCCAACCCTGTTACATAACGGATAAGTATAACCGTAAAAAATCGACCTGCATATTTTTGCCGGTGCCGGCGGGTTTCAATGGTGGTGATACATCCGGGGGATATTATTGCAACGCTGCACTGGCTGTTGGGCTATCGTCCTTGTCGCTTTGGATGATAAGGTATCTGATGGCAGCAAGATTAATTCCAGCCGGGAGCGGGTAGTAAATATTGCCCTGTAATTTTTTAGCACTGAATATTTTCACCGATGTGGTAGTTAGTCCGGCGCCGGCAGACAGGTAAATATTTGTATCGAACAAAGATTGGTAGTTCATTTGCTCAAGACCCAGTACATATGTCCCGTCTTTTTTCAGGTAGATTTTTACCCAGCCCTGGCTGTTCCCTTCATCAGAAAAAACAAGCTTGCCGCTGCCTGATACGGTGGCATTGTCAAGACCGTTTGTAACGGGATCAGTGGCAATATAGGAGGTACTGTCTTTTTTGCAGGAGATAAAAAATGTGGCCGCCAACAACAGGAGCAAAAGATTTTTCATGATAAATAATTTTACAGCAGTGAATAATTAAGACCCGGGTAAACTGCGTTAGTGGGGTATCCGGCACACACCTAAATTTACTAATTTAAAAGAGGGAGGACAAAAATGTTTTACTGAGGGGGAACAAGGAATTGGGAATTGGTTATTTGGAATTAGGTCCCTTTGCTTAGAGTACCCGCGAAGCCAATTCCTAATCCCTAATCCCTAATTCCGAATTCCACTCTCTTAGCTGGCCATTTGGAATTAAGCCCTTTACTTAGAGTACCCGCGAAGCCAATTCCGAATTCCTAATCCCTAATCCCAAATCCCAAATTCCTAATTCCAAATTCCTAAATCCATTATCTTCGCAGCTATGACACAAGAACAAATCAAGGTTATGAGGGATCGGGTTACCGTCCTGGGGAGGTTTCTTTGACGTCGCAAACCGACGATATAAAATCAATGATGAGAAACAGCTCTCGCTGAGTCCGGGCTTCTGGGATGATAATAAACGGGCCACGGAAATACTTAAGAATATTAAGCAGAATGAGTACTGGGTAAAGCTGTACGAGCAGACCGAATCTGCCGTGGAGGATTTTGCTGTGCTTTTTGATTTCTGGAAATCGGGCGATGCCACCGAAGAGGAAACCCGCGAGGCATTTACAAAAGCATCCGAACTGGTAGAAGATACTGAGTTTAAAGCCACACTGAACCAGCCCGAAGACAACCTGCCTGCGGTATTGCAAATTAACAGCGGTGCCGGTGGTACAGAAAGCCAGGACTGGGCCGAAATGCTGGCGCGTATGTACCGCATGTATGGCGAAAAACAGGGTTGGGCCGTAACGGAGCTGGATTGGCAATGGGGCGATGGCGCCGGCATAAAAACTGCCACCCTGCAGTTCGATGGGCCTTTTGCCTATGGGTTCCTGAAAGCCGAAAGCGGCGTTCACCGCCTGGTACGCATTTCGCCTTTCGACAGTAATGCACGCCGGCATACATCCTTCTGTTCCATTTTTGTATATCCGCTGGTAGATGATTCCATCAATATTGAAATAAAACCTGCGGATGTAAAAATGGAAACCTCGCGCAGTGGAGGCGCGGGCGGACAAAACGTAAATAAGGTAGAAACCAAAGTGCAGTTAACACATATACCCACCGGTATTGTGGTGGTTTGCCAGCAAGACAGGTCGCAGCTGGGCAATCGTGAGCGCGCTATGGAAATGCTGAAAAGCCGGTTGTACGAACTGGAACTGCGCAAAAAGAACGAACTAAAAGACGCCGTAAACAGCTCCAAGAAAAAAATAGAATGGGGCAGCCAGATACGCAGTTATGTTTTTCATCCGTATAAAATGATAAAGGACCATCGTACCGATTATGAAGTGGGCAATATACAACCCGTAATGGATGGAGAACTGGATGGGTTCATTAAAGCATATTTGATGATGGAAAAAGAAGCGGCCAGTTCGTAGTTGGGAGTTAAGAATTTAGAGTTTAGAGTTAAGAGTTGAGCGTTGGAGGAGTGGTAAAATGTCCGGACCGGGATAGATTGGATTATTGGGATATCCATTGCGAAGCAATCGCTGTGTATGGCCTCAATGTCATGCTGCGAAAAACTAAAATTCCCCCTGTCTCTCTTTAGTGAAATCGCCGCCACCCGGCATCTCAAAACGTATAATGAAACCAGTTATCTTTGCAGCTTAATTTTTCAAACATGAGCCTTGGTTATTTCTCGTATCCCCTGCCTGTAAACGAACCTGTACTGCAATACGGACCCGGTACCGCTGAAAAAAAAAGACTGAAAGAAGTGCTGGCGGAACTAAAAAAGCAGGAGGCCGATATCCCCATGTATATCGGCGGCAAAGAAATCCGCACCAATAAAAAACTGCCCCTGCACCCGCCTCACGAGCATGCACATACGCTGGGCTATTTTCATGAAGGAGAAGCCAAACACGTACAGCAGGCCATCAGCGCTGCACTGGCTGCAAAAGAAAACTGGGCGGCCACGAGCTGGGAGAACCGTGCCAATATATTTTTGAAGGCGGCTGATCTGATAGCAACTAAGTACCGTCCTTACATGAACGGCACTACCATGCTGGGGCAAAGCAAGAATGCCTACCAGGCAGAAATAGACGCAGCCTGCGAGCTTATCGATTTTCTGCGGTTCAATGTTCATTTTCTATCTGAGATTTATAAACAACAACCCATCAGCAGTCCGGGTATGCACAACCGGCTGGAGTACCGTCCGCTGGAAGGATTTGTGCTGGCCATTACGCCGTTTAATTTTACGGCCATTGGCGGCAACCTGCCCACCAGCGCGGCCATGTGTGGCAATGTGGTAGTGTGGAAGCCGGCACATACGCAGATCTATGCAGCGCAAATGTTTATGAAAGTGCTGATAGAAGCCGGGTTACCGGATGGTGTCATCAACCTAATTTATGTGGATGGCCCGGTGCTGGGCAGTATATGTTTTAACCACCGCGATTTTGCGGGCATCCATTTTACAGGCAGTACCGGGGTGTTTAACCATATGTGGGAAACCATCGGGAAAAACCTGCCCATGTACAAAACCTACCCGCGTATCGTAGGCGAAACCGGTGGTAAGGATTTTGTACTGGCGCATAAAAGCGCCGACCCCGACGTGGTTGCTACCGCATTGCTGCGTGGCGCGTTTGAGTACCAGGGCCAGAAATGTTCTGCTGCTTCCAGGGCCTATATTCCCTCTAATATTGCAGAAGCCGTAAAAAAGAAATTAATTGAAGGCATAAAGAGTTTCAAAATGGGTGGGGTAGAGGATTTCAGCAATTTTATCAATGCGGTGATTGATGAAAAAAGTTTCGACAAGATTAAGTCTTATATAGACGCTGCCAAAAAAGATGACAAGGCCAGTATCTGGGCAGGTGGCAAATGCGATAAAAAGAATGGTTATTTTATTCAACCAACAGTCATCGAAACAAAAAATCCCAAATCGGTGACCATGTGCGAGGAAATTTTCGGTCCTGTATTAACGGTATATGTATACCCGGCCAACGGGTTTGAAAAGATTATGGAAACGGTAGATACCACATCACCGTATGCCTTAACCGGGGCTGTTATTGCACAAGACAGGTATGCCGTGGAGCTGGCCACCAACAAACTGCGCCATGCTGCGGGCAATTTTTACATCAACGATAAGCCAACCGGTGCGGTGGTGGGTCAGCAGCCATTTGGCGGCGCCAGGGCCAGTGGTACCAATGATAAGGCGGGTTCTATCCTGAATTTGTACCGCTGGTTGAGTGCCAGAACAATTAAAGAAACCTTTAACCCGCCGGTAAATTATTCCTATCCTTTTATGCAGGAGCCATAAAACCTGTTTTATAAAGTGTATAAACGCCACACTTTGTGTAATAAATCTACACTTTGTGTGGTGTTTTTATTTTCAACAGGTTGTTAATCATATGATTACAGGCGTGGTATGCAATTTGTTTCCCGGGGGGTATTGGTTTCGTATTCCTCACAAAAATGTAACATATGAAAAAAGTATTTTTATCTGCATTGCTAATGGCCGCTATTATAAGCGCCCATGCACAAGATAAGTCGCGCAAAGAGCGTGAACATGGTTATCCCCATGCCGAATTTGGGTTAAAGGGTGGTGTAAACATTGCCAATCTGCATATACAAAATACCAGTAATCCCGATGTAAGAACATCGTTCAATATAGGAGCGCTGGCGCATATTCATTTATCAGAATATTTTGCAGTACAGCCGGAGATCTTATTTTCCGGCCAGGGATACAGGCAGGAGGTAGGTGGTACCATTACCAATAAATACAACCTCAATTACATCAATTTGCCGGTCTTGGCGCAGGTTATGTTTGGCGATGGGTTCAGGCTGGAAACAGGCCCTCAGCTGGGCATACTGGCGGCCGCACACCAGAAAGCGGGAAAAACCAGTACTGACGTAAAGGACAATTTTAAACCGGCCGATTTTGCCTGGGCATTTGGCCTGGGTTATGTTACCCACTCAGGATTTGGGGTAGATGCCCGTTATAACCTGGGTTTAAGCAATATCAACAATGTGAATGCCACCAAAGTGTATAACAGGGTTTTCCAGGCAGGCGTTTTTTACCAATTTAGGTAGACCAATGTCCAAATTATTTATTTTAGCCACGCGATTACGGGAGATCGCGTGGCTATTTAAATTTTATGACTGTTTCTCCGGTGTTCTATTTTTTCCTTTTTGAGAATTGTTATATATTTGCCACCCGTCTAAAAAATGTATGGCTGCGTAGCTCAACTGAATAGAGCATTTGACTACGAATCAAAAGGTTTCAGGTTTGAATCCTGACGCGGTCACTAAAACGGTATCAGAGGATATCAAAACCCAGCAAAACACCTGATTTTGCTGGGTTTTTTGTTTTTTAAGTATCAAATAATTTCAATTTTTATCATTCCACTGGTGAACAGTCCGGTGAACAGTTTTTGATTTCAAAAACTGTTCACCGGATCGAAGTGAAAGTTAAGCCCAGGTGATCAGAAAATTACTTTTATTGTGGCGATCTTTGATCCACTGGCTGCATTCAATACTTCTGCAAAACAGGTATTGCTACGGAGGAACTGGCCTGCTTGTATATTTATTACATTCTCGCCTATTTCTACGGGCACAACAGCACTGCTATAAAGGGTTCGCCCAAGCAGGTCAACCACCCGCACCACTACCTGTTGTTTAACCTGACTATTCACATACAAATTAATAATCTTATTTATGACCGGATTGGGCCTTACGGTAACTGTTGTTCGGGTAATAGCTGATAATTGCAGCGTAAGTACGGCACTATAGCTGCCATAGCCATTGTTATTAATTTCCCTGATACGGTAGCGTATAGTACCACTTAACCCCGTAACATCTTCGGTATATGTATAATTATGCTGCCCGTTTGCGGTGGTCTTATATACCTCCTGCCAATGAACGGCATCCATGCTTCTTTCCACTATATAACCGGTTATACCGGCGTCGGCACTTGTTTGCCATTTCACATCTGCATACACTTTTTGTGATACCGGCCGTTGCGATACTGATACATGGGTAAATTGCAGGGGCAGCACCGACAGTCCGGATTCGACAACAACCAGACCTCGTCCTACTGTACTCATATATACGCGTCCGAATACGTTCATATCTCCCATTACAAAATTACCGTTCCCCGGCCCCCCCCACTCATGGGCATCGTCGTTTATTCGTGTCCACGAAGCGCCCTGGTCTGTAGAACGGAACATACCTCTAACTCCGCCAACAGTTCCCCAAATATAAATGGTAGGATAAGTAGCCCCCGTTGAGGTTTTACCAAATCCAACAGCTCCACAATAACTAACATTAGCAACAGTTGTCCATGAAGTTCCATTGTTCGTGGTGTATTTCAATCCGCTCCCGTTTAAAGCTACCCATACATTTCCTTCATTATCTGGAACTGCGCTTGCCCGTCCTGATCCCCATTGACCTGGGTTAGATGCTGAAGCGATAAAGCTTACACCTTTATTTGTACTTACAAATAGCTGTCCGCTATTAGGGCTATAAATGTAAAATTTATTGGTGTTAACATAATCTGCTATTGGATGAGCATCCTGAACATTGGTTACTCCTGTACTGGTCCATGATCCGCCATTATCTGTTGAATAATAAGTGGTGGTTCCGCCGCCCGGACAATGAAGTATTGTATTTCCATCTGCCGACAATGCTACTTTCCCATAACCTCCGCCGTTAGTAGAAGCCGCTGGCGCCCAGGTTGACCCCTGATCGGTAGAGTAGTATAATTTATCTGTAACCCGTACCACTTTGTTGATATTATTTGCCGCATAGGCTATGCCGTTATTAGAAGTAACGGTGGGACTATGTACTTTGACCGGATACGCATAAATATCAGCATATACAGCCCCATATTGGTCTCCTACTGCTGAAATAAAATTACCACCGGGAATGCTTATTGCATCAAGTACAACCGTTTCTTCCATTCCTTTTACATCAAATTTCCAGGAGGTGGTGGATGCATTGATATCATCGCAGGTAAAAACTCCATTCCCCGATATAACCCTTACTCTTGCCGTATTTAACGGATCAAAGTCAATGCTGCCTGTCCAATGTACTCCACGACCGGCGATCCAGCCAATGCCATTATTGTTCTGGATACTTGTGGGCGTCAACTTTGAGGTCCAGGTACTTCCTCCGTCGGTAGAAAAGTAAATAAAATCCGCCCAGGTGGTGCCAAACTGGTTGTTACTCCACACGTTAGTAGTTGAAGCAATAATCCTGTTCGAATTTGCCGGATCAACACTAATTCCGCTATAAGGGTAATTATTCCCATTTGGAGTAATATTGGTCCAGGTTTCGGTAGCAGTAGCAAGTTTGTAAACTCTTCCACTGCTGCCGTTCGATGGACCCTCAGCATCCGCCATTGTCACATATAAAGTGGAATTATCAGAAGACAAAACAGCCCTGTGGGGCATAAATGAATTATCAGGCTGAATTGCAGTGAAAGTGCTGCCGCCGTCGGTACTTTTGTATATATTATTGCCTCCCGTGCGGGAAACACCTATATAAATAGTTTGGGTAACTCCTGCCGAAACACTGGAAGGATCAAACACCACAAAGCAGATTCCGTTTCCATTGGTGGTAGTGGTTACGCCATTCCACGCCAGTGTCCAGCTGGATCCTCCGTTGGTACTTTTCCACAAACCATTTGATCTTGTCCCACAAAAAAGGATATTGCTGTTATTAGGATCCACAGCCAGGCGTTCTCCATTAGATCTTCCCATTCCATTTCCATGAGCAGTAAATTGTGAGGTTACAACCACTTCAGTAAATGTATTTCCCTTATCTGCGGATTTTAAGATAGCTGTTTTTCCACCGTTAAAGTAGCTAGTCCCTGCAAGTAAATATAGATTATTTGCATTCTGAGGATCCAGCGCCAGCGCTTCCACCCCCTGGTAGGTAGTTTCATTCTCTGAAGTCCAATCGAGCAAAGGAATCCATTTTGAATTTATGGCATCCCAACGGTAAGCGCCTCCAACATCTGTGCGACAGTAAATATCGCCTGATGTTTTATGACTTATAATTCCTGATACAAAACCGCCTCCACCCAAAGCCACATTACCAAATGTTTGTGCAATTAGTTTTGTTTGTGAAAAGCAAAAAAGAATCAGCAAAAAAAACACTATAAATCGTGCCCGGCAATAAAAAGGGCTGAAATTGTTAGATTTTGTCATAAACGTAGTTTTTAACAGGAAATGTTTTTTATAATGATTATAAACCTTCTGATTTTTTTCTCTGCAGGGCCTTCTACAGAAGACCTTGCGGGAGAAAAATTATCAATTGTGTTATCAATCTTTCAATGCGGATAGAACTCATGTTGGAAGGATCTTTAACATGTGTCTAAATGAAAAACATCTGGCGGGCGTCTTCGAAATGACAGTTCAAATGGTCGGTAGATTTGAGCAATAGCCTTTGCTGATAGTATATACAACATTAAGAACAATAAAAGCTTTTCAGGATAGCATTGTTTCATGTGGGCGGATTTTATTTGTTGGTTGAATCCGTTCAGGGTCAAATGCTATGCCATTAATGTTGCACCATTGTGTTAGATTGTTTCAGGATGGGGTGGGAAATGTTGCAAATAGTGTAGAAATTCGGAATGTTACGCAAGGAATACATGGTCTTGTGGAAACAATGCGGCTAGGCAATAACCGCTGCAAAAGATTTGATATCTGCCATGACTTAGGCATGCCCCCGGAAAATGGTCCTAAATGCAGCAGATAACAAAGATTAAAAGAAAGAAAAAGTAAGTTGACAACAGGTATATATAGTAAGCCGTCTCTTGAAAGCAGGCCCCAAAATCCGGAATTATACCCCTCTTTTTTAAACATTTGCACCACTGCCTGTCTACGGCAATTCAGCAGATGACGGGGTGTTTCAATTATGATTCATCCGTTCTGCCAATATGGTGAGACCAATGGATCAACAGGAAGCCATTGTGATTAGCTATTCCATTTTTTGCAACCGACCGAGTATTGGTTTTTCTACAGCCTGTAAACTATCTCCGGATTTTAATAATTCCAGTACAGAAATTTCATTCGTTCCTTTTTTCAACCATTCAACTGGTACGTATAATGTTTGTTGCGGGCCTATGCTCCAATATTTGCCCAGGTTATGCCCGTTGATCCAAACCATTCCTTTACCCCATTTACTCATGTCTAAATAGGTATCCCCGGTTGCATCCAGGGTAAACAATCCCTTTTTCAAAACAGGCGCCTGCAGATTAACCACTTTATTGGGTTTTGAAAAATTAGCAGTGGCAAAGGGCAATGAATAGATTTCCCAATTCTTTAATTCATTGCCGCCCAGCTTTACTGTTTCTGTTATTCCTTTTGTATTGTGCAACAGGTAAGGTCCAAAATTAATACGCCCCATATTTTCCACCAGTATATCCAGCGTAGCATTTCCTTTAGGAACATCCAGTTGCAGACTGTCCTGCGCAAGTCTCCGGTCCAGTACCCCGATTCTTTTACCATTTACATAAACAATACCATAATCGCGCAGATCTTTTATTTTCAATATACCCGGTGATGCATTTTTTAATATAGTGCGGTATAAAACAAACCCATATGCCTGGTGCAGATCTTCAAACGTTAGCGGATTTACCGATCTTTTGGGAACAGGCAATATATCAAATACACTCGTCGTCTCCGTAAATGCAATATTTGATATGCTGATAACCGGTTTGGCAGCGGGCACGCCTGGTAAGGTTGTACCGGCAGGCAAATTTTTTTCAATCACTTTTCTGAACTCCATAAATTTGTGGGTGGCATTGCCAGCTTCATCTAACGGTGCATCATAATCGTAGCTGCTGATCTGTGGTTCGTAAGGCGTATTGCCTTTGTAATTGGCGCCATTCATAAAGCCGCGGGTAGTACCGCCATGAAACATATACATATTGATAGAAATGCCTGCAGCCAGCACCGCATCAAGTCCGGGTGTATATTTTTCAGCAGGCACAGTGTGGTGCTCCGTTCCCCACCAATCAAACCATGCGGGATACCATTCAGCAATGTAATACGGCCCTTTTCCACCGTGATTATCGTTAATAATTTTCTTTACCGTTAGCGGTTTATCCACACCGTTTACTGCCGGCAGCAAACCTGGCAAAGATCCCTTTACCAAATCAGGCAGGGGGTCGCAGGTGTAGAGCAATCCGTCGAAGCCCGCTGCAATAAACATCTTCCGGTTTAAATCAAGATACTCTTTATCACTGTCGTATGAGCCGTATTCGTTTTCAATCTGTACCATCAATATATTACCACCATGATTAACTTGTAAAGGGGCCAGTTGCTTTCCTATTTCGTCAATATATTTTTTATATTCTTCCAGGTACTTCGGCTCTTTACTGCGCACCACCAATCCCTTTTCATTTTGCAACCAATAAGGGTAACCTCCAAATTCCCATTCGGCACATACATACGGACTTGGGCGCAGAATAACCCAGAGGCCTTCTTCCTGCGCAATTTTTACAAAAGCTGCAATATCGTTTGAACCGGAGAAATCAAATTGTCCTTTTTGGGGTTCGTGCAAATTCCAGAAAATATACGTGCCTATTGTATTTAGCCCCATGGCTTTTGCCATCTTCATACGGGCACGCCAGGCCTCACGCGGAATGCGCGGATAATGCATTTCACCAGATATCATCTGGAAGGGTTTGCCATCCAGTAAAAAAGCGGAATCCCCCAAGGTGAAACTGTGATTTTGTGCAGCCGCACTTATTATTAATCCTGTCAATAATACACTGGATAAAATTTTTAGTCTGATGCGGAACTGTATCATATTATGTTGCTATGTTTTGGCTGAAACAATTCAGGTATGGATTTACTTCAGCATGAATTATGATCAAATGTAAATACATTAGAGCGAAGAAACCGCGAAACATATCAGGATTCAAACGATGCGGCGCATAAAAAACGATTTTTACGTATTTAACCAGCCGGTTCACATATTTGTTATCCAATAAGCATTGAAGTCAATTATTGTGGGCATGCGGGAAACGGATCCAATCACCATGCCCGGCAATATACCTGCCGCCACTATTGAACGGTATAAGAAAAAAGGCATTTTCACCATCTGCAAATGTATCTGTTTGAATTTATTTTTTGCTATTTTTAGTGGCTTCCATATCAGTAAAGAAAGGATACAGCTAACCTCAATCGATATGAAATGTTCAGAAAAATAATTTTTCTTTTACCCGTTCTGATACTGTCTGATGAAATGTTCTCCCAGGGCAATTTGTCTGGTTATCTGAAGAATAACGCCTACCCTCTGGCCCTCAATCAGCCCCCGCCTGAAAAAGTGAACGCAGTTTTCTCTGCGATTGCTAAAGATTCAAAAATAATATTCCTTGGCGAAAGCGGGTCTCACTATTTAAAATTCTATGCACCGCTCGAAGCCTACTTTCTCATCACCCTGAATCGCGTACTGGGGGTAAAGACCTTTCTCATTGAAGGGGCCAGTGCCGCTGCTTTCTTATGTAATAAGTACCTGCAAACCGGCGATACGACTTATTTGCCAAAGTTTAAATACGACAGGTTATTGTTCTGGAAGCTTATCCTTCAGTACAATCAAGCCATACCTGTGGCCAACAGGCTGAAGGTTATAGGTGTTGATTTTGAATCGCCATCGTCGTATTTCAAAGCCTTGAATTACCTGTTGCCGGAAGGACTGGCTCCGGAAAAGATTGCTTCGGAAGCAGCATTGATAAAATCGAATACCCAGCCGGTTAATTGCGGGGAATTGCTGCGCATTGATAAACGACTTAAAAAATCCCTGCAAGAAAATACTGATGAGTGGAAAAAGTATACCGGCGCCAATTTTAGCGATTTGTACACAATTATATCTAATGAAGGATCATGTAAAGATGTGTATCGCGACAGGAATAAAAACCTGAAAAAAAGGTTTTTGGCATTTGATGCTGTGCTGAATGAACCTATTTACTATGCTGAATTTGGCCAGGCGCATACGGCCTTAAATGGCCCCATGCATTTTGCGGCATTGTTGAATAACGATCGGGACACCCGGTTTTATAATAAAGTAACCGTTATAAATACTTATTGCCAGGATTGTACTACCACTGCCGAACCCGTATCGAATTGGGTACTTGAAAAAATTGAGAAGGATGTTCAGGCGGAACTGGTGCCGTTGGCAAATACCAATTTTACTTTGTTCGACTTTTCCCGTGATGCTTCTTTAACAGAAAAATATTTTAAGTATGGCCAGTTATTATTGATTGTTAAAAATCAGCAATAATGTTTCCGGGTTTGCATTTAAAATGCCGTACCCGCAGCTTCAATCGTTTATTCGTTTTGATAATGATGTAATATATGTTACGAAGACTACTTTTTTTATCATCGACCGAAAAAAATCTGAATGGGTTTATGTTAAAAACGCTGTTTGTCATGAAAATTTATTTAATGTTTTTTGTTGTCCTGTTTTTTCCCGCCAGGAACTACTTGTGTGCACAAAAAAAACAGGTGATTAGTGTTTTGATTATTGACGGATTTAGTAACCATGACTGGAGACAAACCACAGCCGTTACAAAATGGATATTGGAAAAAACCGGCCGGTTTAGCGTTGCAGTTTCTACCATCCCTGCTGATAGCAATGACCGCTCAGTATGGAAACCTGATTTTGAAAAATATGCGGTCGTTATCCAGAATACCAATAATATTAATGATACATCATTGCGTTGGCCTGTACCGGCAGAGCGGGCATTAGAGAAATATATGAACGCAGGCGGTGGTTTATATGTACTTCATTCGGGTAATAATGCATTTCCTCACTGGAGCGAATATGATAAAATGATCGGCCTGGGCTGGCGGCCTCGTTCCAGTGGTTATGCATTGGAGATTGATGCTGCAAAAAATATAATTCGTATACCTCCAAACGAAGGGAATAACACTGGCCATGGTAAAAGGTTCAATGCTGTTATCCACAAATTGAATCAACATCCCATTAACAAAGATTATCCTGAAGAATGGCAAACTGCCAATACAGAGGTATATAATTATCCTAGGGGCCCTGCAGAAAATATTACGGTTTTGTCTTACGCATTTGATAGTACCGCCACACAAAGAAACTGGCCGGTAGAATGGGTGGTCACCTATGGCAAAGGACGTGTTTACAACTCAAGCATGGGGCATCTCTGGCAGGGAGAAATTTATCCACCGGCTTATCGCTGTGTTGGTTTTCAAACAACAATGATCAGAGCTGTTGAATGGCTGGCAACCGGTAAAGTAACATATCCTGTGCCAATTGATTTTCCTGTAAAAGGATCAATAAGCCTTAGAAACGAAAATGAATTTATCAATTCAGGTAAAAATAGGTAACCAAAATTCCTTTGGTTATGTTTTCCCATTAGTATTTTTATATAGCGCCTGTTTTTTGTATAAAATTGTGCAGTGCTTCTTATTAACTTCTGTATCAAAATAGTGCTGGTGGATGAAAGAAAGGGGGGAAGCGGATGGTGTGACTTGCTTTTTGATGACCCTGCAGGTATTTGCCGGGTAATAAATTTAGTGGGTTATCTATTTTGCTAGCTTTGCCCTTAACCGGCAACATATGAAAAAGCGCACAAAACTGCGGCACCAACTACAGGCTGCTGTCAGGTCCATGAAAAAAAGCCCCAACCCGGATACCATCCATGCTTTCAGGGTATCGGTAAAAAAGCTCAGGGCATACCTGCGATTATTGTCACAAGGAAAGAAAAAGCTATCACTGCCGGCCAAAATAGAAAAGTTATACCATCGCGCGGGCGAATTGCGCAATATTGAATTATATGCGCATACACTTACCGAAATGTTTGCTGGTTCAGAAAAGCCCACGGGGTATTTCTTTCTTTTGGAAGCGGAAAGAAAAAAACGAAAAAAGAAATTTCAGACCGCACTGAAAAACCTTAAAATATCCCGGATAAAAAAAATGCTTCCGCACGGCAACCATGCCAGTGACGCTTCCGGCAGTGTACAGGCTTTTACCAAAATAAAGCAGCGGCAGGTAAACGAGATAGTACATAAAGGCCTGACCAGCGACACTGATTTTCACAATATCCGGAAATACATGAAGGATATGATGTATAACGGCGGCGAATCGGCAGCGCATAAACAGGAAACAAAAGAAATCACTGACGAACTGGGTGTACTCATGGACCGTTCAGTGGCTTTGTCGTTTTTTAAAAAAAGCTGGCTGCAAAAAATCAGCGTGGCTGAAAGAAAAGAAATGGAACAGGTTCACCAGCTATGGGAAGCGGAAAAAAACGGTATGGAAAAAAAACTGGGCAAGGAATTGGAACAAATGACCCGATAGCGGCGCTCAGCCAAAAAAATGAACATTGCATGCAACAACCATCCTCTTAAACAGACCGTATGAACTTTAAACATTTTGTATTCACCTTAGTAATAGTAATGGCTGTTACCGGGTGCGCTTCCGAAAAAAACAGTGCGCAAACAAAACTAAGAGGTCTGTGGAAACTCGACAAATATGAATCGCTGGATACAACTACGGGAATATGGCAAAACACGCAAAGCCGGCTTAACTACACCGGGTATATTGTATACGATGGTTGGGGACATATGTCTACTCAAATACAACCTCCGGGATTCTATCATGCTGAAACTATGAATAACCCGGACAGCCTGGATGCAGATAAAACTACACGCTTATTAAAATTAGAACTTAGCAGCTTTTGTTATTTTGCCAATTACAAACTGTCTGGCAACGGAAAAACAATTGAACACGTTAAATTATCATCGAACATTCCAAAGGAAATTAATACGACCGTAAAACGAATGCTTGCATTTAGCGGAGATACGCTGATATTGACAGCATTTGAACCGATTGCTGGTCTTAAGACAAGATTAAGATGGGTAAAACAATAAATCCCAATTCCCAGGCGGCTATAACAACTTTTCCAAAGTTCAAAACTTTGGAAAAGTTGAGCGTGCGACCCCGGTCTATTGTGCATCCCGTTATTGTAATTTCTCCCCTGATTGGAAAATTTCTCCCAAAATAAGACTTCGTTGGCACCTCCGCCGGATCTGACACATTGATAATTAACGATGTATAAAATGGATCTAGGTTTGAATACTTAGTGGTATTCTAAACCGTACCCTTATGATAAAGACTTATTTGTTAAACCCTATGTTTCTGCTGGTGGTTATTACTACTACAGCCAGTGCACAGAATTGTCCGCTGTCTGCAACCAGTACAATTATTACCAATCCCAATACATATTATCCAGGTGCCAGCAGCACGGTGTCAACAGGCGCCACCTCCATTACGCTGGGTGCCGCTGGTGCGGGCACAACGCCCATTGCAACCGGCGACCTCCTGCTGATTATACAAATGCAGGGCGCACAGATAAATAGTGCCAATTCAGGCAGCTATGGCGATGGCGTTAGCGGTGGTGCTGCAAACGGATACCTGAACAACGCAGCATTGCAGGCTGGCTATATGGAATACATTGTCGCTACCAATGCTGTTCCTTTAGCGGGTGGCACCCTTACCTTGTTAACCGGAACAGTAAACACCTACCAAAATGCAGCTTACGGAACTGACGGACAATACAAGTACCAGGTCATCCGCGTAGGTCTTTATTATAACCTTGTACTGGCGGCCACTATTACAGCACCCAATTGGAATGGTTCTACCGGTGGTGTGGTAGTCATCAGCGTTACCAACAACCTTAATTTTAACGGTCAGCAAATAAGTGCCGCAGCGGCTGGTTTTCGCGGAGGCGCGGCACGCAAATTATCAGGCGGTGCTGGTGGTTCCAGCACTGATATAGTCACCCTGTCATCACAAAGCTATAACGGTTCGAAAGGAGAGGGCCTGGCGGGCACTCCAAGATATGTAAACAACCATAGTACACTTGTCGATAATGGAACTGAAGGATATCCCAATGGCAGTTATGCAGCCGGTGCACCGGGTAATGCCGGTGGTGGCGGAACCGACGGTAATCCAACCGTCAATGACCAGAACTCGGGTGGTGGTGGTGGTGCAAATGGTGGCGCTGGTGGAAGAGGCGGTAATACCTGGAGCTCAAACCTTGCAACAGGTGGCGAACCCGGGGCGGTATTTGCGCAGAAGAGTGCCGCAAGAATGGTAATGGGTGGTGGCGGCGGTGCCGGCACTACCAATAACGGAACAGGTAGCCTGGGAGCCGGTTTTTCATCAAGCGGTGCAACAGGTGGCGGTATTGTACTTTTAACGGCTACCAGCATATCAGGAAGCGGAACAATTGATGTAAGTGGAGAAAGTGGCTTTATAACTGTGTTAAACGATGGCAGCGGTGGCGGTGGCGCAGGCGGAAGTGCGTTGGTATTTGCCGGCAGCGGCCTGTCAAATGTAACGGTACTGGCCAATGGCGGCACAGGTGGCACCAACACTGGTTTGGGTTCACCACACGGACCCGGCGGCGGTGGTGGTGGCGGCGTTGTTTTCAGCAACGCAACTTTAAATGCAGCAAGCAGTGTAACAGGAGGAACTGCAGGTTATACAGCATTGGGCAGTACGCATTACAATGCCGCTGCAGGCAGCAATGGTATACTGGTGCAGAACATTGTAAGGAGCCAGGCCCCCAATCAATTTTTAAACTGTTCGTTGTTGCCGGTTAATTTTACGGGTGTAAGCGCTTTGTGGCAACAAAACAATGTTGTTGTAAAATGGGAAGTAACCAATGCAGATGCCGTTAAATCATATACAGTAGAAAAAAGTACCGATGGCATCAATTACACCGAAGCCGGCACAGTAACGAATACCTACTCTTTTACAGATACAAAAAACACCAATACAGGTAATACCTACTACAGGATAAAGGAAACCGGCCTGGCTGATGATATCACTTACAGTACAACGGTGGTTGTAAAAGCACCAACTGTTGGTGGAACTGGTTTTTCAGTAAGCCCGAACCCGGCCATTGGCAATACGGCCAGCATTCATTTTAAAGTAAACACACCCGGCGGTATGCCAGTAATGCTGCGTATGATATCATTAAATGGGGTAACCGTATGGCAGCAATCGTATAAGGCGGTGAGCGGTGTCAATACCGTAACGATAGATAACCTGGCAGCTATTCCAAACGGTACTTATTTCATACAGTATACAGGTAACCTGGTTGCAATGAACACAAAATTAATCGTGCAGCATTAAAATAGAACCCGGCCCACAGTCCTCTTAAACAAAATATGCCCTGCCTGGAAATGATGCAATACCAGACAGGGCATATCTACGCTATGTTGATGCGGGGCCGGGAAGCGGGGATTCCAAGAGGGATTCATTACCCTGATATACCGGGTTTCCCTGGTTCAAATTTTACTGGCAGATAAACTGAATTGCCTCTTGCACGGAGCCTCACTACAAATGCCGGTGTTAATTACTTTTTAATAAAGCTGTAATAATCCCGCTCCAGTTGAACAAGCATATTGAAAGTATCTGTATCAAGATTTCTACGATTTACCGACACACCATTGTTATCGACCGGGGCAATTATTTCCTTCCCATATTTTTTATATAGCGCCGGGTAAGTATCCGCAAACCATTTCATAAAGCTATTGTATTCCTCTTTTTGCTGAAATGTTGTCATACACCACATTTAACAAAATAATTGATGCAAAGAACCTGCCATGGCATGCAGTGCCCTGTTCACAATGTTATTAACTATGTGTAAAAGGCAACAGATTTTGAACGGAAAATGCGCCTGGTATTAACAGCGGGTTATGATTTTATTAACCGGTTGTGACATCTTTTTTATAGACGGATGATCGTAAGGTTAAAATTTTTTTTCATTCAAACATTTGATACATTTACCCGTTGATTGATCCCTGTGTCAATTTAAAACAACAACAATGGAAGAATTAAAGAATGAACTGGAAGTATTAAAGAATTCAATACCCATTAACTTTACCCTGCTCAATCTTCAAAAGCTGAAAATTCATTTTTCGGAATACAAAAAGTTAATTGGCGCCCTTCAGGATAATTTTAAATCTGTAAAAGAGCATTGCGAACATTATTTTGATTTTATTGCGGCAAAGATTGAAACCATTGAAAACAATCATGGTTTCCAGGAGGCCATTGATCGGATAAAATCGCAGATTGATATGGTAATTGCCACCCTGCAAACAAGGACGGCTTAATGCATATGCAAACCTATTTTGCGAACTTGTTTGGTTATGATAAATGGGCCAGCACCTGTTTACTCAGCGTGTTTGAAGAACGCGCGCCCGTCAACCCGCGTATTTATGAATTGCTGTCTCATATGCAATCGACCCAGCGTATCTGGCTGGACAGGTGTTTGGAATTACCGCAAACTACAGAACGTTTCATGAGCCGAACACCCGGAAAGATTAAGGAAGATATGGAAAATTATCACCGGGACTGGATGGATTATATCAATTCGTTGCAGCCGGTTGATTTTGACAGGCGCATAACCTATGCAAACAGCGTGGGCCAGGTATTCAGTGATAAACTGCAGGATATAGTCACCCAGGTTATCAATCATGGCACGCATCACCGGGGCACTATCATAGCACTAATGAAAGAAGAAGGGTTTCCGCCGCCGGGCCTGGATTATATTTCTTATACCAGGATAAGCTAAACTGCCCAGCGGTTAAATATTTTCCGTACCGGTGAATTTGGGGTTGTCTCAATTGGAAAGAGCCTGCCCCGGAAACAGCTTCGGCACCTACAATTCAATGAGGGAATTGTGTTTTGTGGAATTTTTAGGCGTCACTGTAAATTTACGACCCCATAAAAATACCAGTAGCAACCAGGTTACCAGATTTTTTTATAGTACCCTGCTTGCAGTCTGTCATAAATAATTTACCCGGAACCCCATTTTATACCACCCGGGCATTAACAATGACGAATGTTTTCTACACTTTAAAAGAGATATGGGCATTTATTTAACCTTTTGCGCCTAAACACAACTGGCATTTCGTTTGAGTTTTGATAAATACTCTCTCTCAATTTAGCAGCAACCATCTTACAGTTAAGGAATTTGGTTTACGGCCCCGGTTTTTACCAGGGCTTTTTTTTGCTGGCATAGTTTTATTGTATAATACCATGATAGACTTATTTTTCACTTCAACACTTTTTTTATGGGAAATCTATTGTACGTTGTAGCAGTTATTCTGGTTATTGCCTGGGCCATTGGGTTCCTGGGTCTGCATGCTGGTGGTCTGATACATATTCTCCTGGTAATTGCAATTATTGCATTTTTACTTAAAGTAATTGGAAGGGCCGCATAAAACCAGCAAGTATGGAAAAAAGGATATTGGGGGTAGTGTTATCCATATTGGGTGTTGCAGGTTTAATTTATGCAGGTATTGGTTTTGTAAACGGCGGCGCCAGCACCAGGTCGGTAAAGCTAATAGTATTTGCGGCGGTGCTTGGTGCCGTTTTCTTTTTTTCAGGAATTGCACTGGTAAAAAACACACAGGATAAAGCAACCTGAAACGCCTGCTTGCAGGCCGGCATTATACCACCGCAGCCACACATATGAATACAAAACCTTGCCCTGCAAGGTTGGCAATTAAGTATGCGCCATAACAGTACCGGATAAGGATATCTTCATGATCAGCCAGGTTGTTCAGGTACTTGTAGCAGCTGAAATAACACGGTAAGCCCCGGCTAATAAAAAGGGCCGCATAGAAATGCAGCCCGTAAAAATTTAATCTTGGTCTAAAACATACAAACTAAAAACAAACAACTAATAACACCTGCAGTCATGCAGTTTGTATAAAAACGCAGGTATTGCAAAATAATTGCGGCATAAGAAATAAATGCAGGGCGGCTACATACAAACACTTAAAAACGCCTGCGAAATGGCGCGATACTATTCTGATCATTTTGCAGCCGCCTGGCTGGCAGCATAGTTAACCGGTATAAGAAAAAGCCATTGCTCATTGACGGCCGCAATAACCTCAGCAATAAAATATTGATGCCGCGGATTCGCAGATTTGTTTTTGAATATTGGGCGGCAATTGCCGGAGCTGGTGAAACGATGGTATCATCCAGAAATAATTAATAAGATATTGGTGCCGCAGATTCGCAGACAAATCTGTGAATTGGCGGCTTTTTTTTCGCGCTCCCTTGTGTAAAACAAGAAAAGGCCAATGCTGGCAGACAATTGCCGGAGCTGGTGAAATGATGGTATCATTTAAGAATAATCAATAAAATATTGGTGCCGCAGATGCACAGACAAATCTGTGAATCTGCGGCTTTTTTTGCGCGTTCCTTGTGTGTAAAACAAGAAAAGCCCCGGCTGTCCGCTGCCGCCACGATTATGCATGCAATTTTTATTTTACCGGCGTTATTTTTTAACATATATAGGATGATATGAAAAAAATTGCTACTTTTCGTATGATATTACCCCGGAAATAATAGAGAAATCCCTTCATCCCACATTCCGATCGTATTTTTTTAATCGCGCATCATCCAATTGCCTGAAAGCCACACCCATCCCAGCCTGAAATCCGATCGCTGACAAAGCCAGATTGTATACCGTACAACCGGAAAACGAGCCGTTATGAAAACTTTTCTGAGGGTAGTTACGATTTTTATTGCCTTCCTGTTGTTGAATGCCGGGGAACTGCATGCACAGACCATAGAATTTCCCTCCAACGGTTGTGCTGTGCGGATAGGCGATCTTGATGTGCCCGGTGCTCAAATTACCGTAGAAGCGCTGGTATACATGGAGGCGAATACATTGGCTGGTAATGTAGTAAGTAAGCACCTGAACCCCTCCAATGTAAACTACCTGCTAAGGCCCGGTTCATTTGAACTGACCGCCTACCAAAAAGGAAGCAACGGCGCTACCCACTTTATACGAATAAACAATCCTGTTAAGCTGGCTGTAAACAGGTGGTATCATATAGCCGGCACTTATGACGGCGAAAGAGTAAAATACTATGTAGATGGTTGCCTGGTAAAGGATACTGCATTTTCAGGCAATCTTTTTCAGAACAACGAAATGACTGTTATTGGCAACAGGGGCGTTTGCCAGTGTGAACAATTCCTGGGCAGGCTGGATGAAGTGCGGATTTGGAAAGTGGCCCGGACACAAAATGAAATAGCCCGCAATATGCTGGCATTGCCCAGACCAGCCAACCAGTACGGATTGCTGGCCTGTTATTCTTTTGACGGCAATTATGATAACAGCCAGGGAGACCCGCAGTGGAATGGGGTTCAAACAGGTGTGCCGGCATTTTACCCGCCTGGTGCTGCCATACAGGCATTTGAAGTAACCGGCTTACAAACTGCCGATGCAGACTGTAATAAAGTGAATAACGGCAGTATAACTGTAACGTCTAACCGAATAGATGCGCTGTACTCTATTGACGGTTTAAATTTTCAGTCTGCCGGGGTGTTTCCTGCAATAAAGCCTGGTAATTATACGGTGCTCGCAAAAGATCCGGATGCCTGTATTATTAAAACTAACGCAGTAGTGGGTAGCCGGCAGGAGATAGTACCCATTTCTGTGACGGCTTCGTTATGCCGGCAGGGCAGTTACGGGGGACACGATTCCGCGGGTGTTTATGTTGATACCATTCCTGCGCGCACCGGGTGCGATACTCTTCGCACACTCATTCTTACAGATAACCGGCCCCCGGTGCGCAAAGAAACCCATACCATTTGTGAAGGCGAATCCTACCAGGGCCATGTTAAAACGGGCGCTTATGCAGATACAATGGCAGCTGCAAACGGTTGCGACAGCATACATGTACTGCAGCTTACCGTATTGAATAAACCACAACCCAACCTCGGCGAAACGCAGATGCTGTGTAATGGCGACAGTATTCGTCTTTTTCCAGGTAATTATAATTCCTACCTATGGCAGGATGGATCTTCTGCCGATCATTTAACCGTTAAACAGGCAGGGATTTACGCAGTAGTTGTGGGAAATTCCTGTGGCACCCGGCAGGCGCAGGTGGTAATTACCGAAGGACCCTGCGGGCTGTTTTTTCCCACAGCCTTTTCGCCCAATAACGATGGTGTGAACGATGTGTTCAGGCCGGTAGCCCGCCAGGCAGACAATTTGCAATGGCGGATATACAACCGTTTTGGACAATTGCTGTTTGAAGTAAATGCCGCCAGCAAGTCCTGGGATGGACGGGTAAACGGTCAGTTACAGCCCGCTGGTGTATATGTGTGGCTATGTACGTATACCCGAAATGGCAAAACAGTTGCTAAAAAAGGCAGCTTTGTATTGATCAGGTAAGGACAGCCAATAGCGGAAATGTTACAGATTCTTTTTACTGATAATAAATTCGTGCAGGCCGCTTGTCATCCTGTATTGAACCAGCAAATCATTGCTGTCCAGTATTTTTTTTACAATGGCCAGGCCAAGTCCGTTTGATGCGCCTGGGTTGTCTGCAGCACCGGTAAAACGCTTAAACAATTTATCCTGCGGTATGGCAGGAAGCAGGCTGCTGTTGCTGATTTGGTAAGCGTCACGGGTTGTTACAATGTTAACAGTTCCACCAGGATAATTGTATTTAATGGCATTGCCCAAAAGGTTGCTGATAAGCGAATCTGCCAGGAATGGGTGTAATGCTGTTCTAAAATCGGCTGTAAAATTTGTTGTTACGGTTAGTTGTTTGTCCTTTATCAGCGCGTCAAAAAGATGGAGGTACTTTTTTGTTATATCGCTAAGGCTGATAACTTCTTTTGTCTGGTACTGATCGTTGTCAATTTTGGCCAGCAGCAATAATCCCTGGTTTAATTTGCCCAGGCGGTTCAGGGCTGCGGCGGCTTGCACCACAGATTGTACCTGCGCATCGTCCAGGTTGGCATCCTGCAACAACAGCTCAAGTTTACTTTGCACAACGGCAATGGGTGTCTGCATTTCGTGGGCAGCGTTTTCGGTAAATTCTTTCATGGAAATGTAATCGCTGTAAATTTTATTGGTCATCGCATTCAACGAGCTGTTTAATTCATTGAATTCGGCCGTATTGGTACTGTCAAAACGAACGGCCTGCATGTGCTGCAATTCTGCTGACCTTATTTTTCTGAGCGATTCACGGAAGGGCGCCCACAGCCGGCGGCTGATGATCCAGTTAAAAACAAGACTCACAAAAAATAAACCGGCAAATACAAAAAGCATCACGCGGGTAAATCCGCTTACAAGGGCCGCTTTTTGTTCCTGCGATTTTTTGATGATGATTTGGTAAGGGATTCCGGCAATAGATACTACCTGCGAGAGTTGCCGGTAAGTAGTGCTGTTATTGGTTTTAGTATTTTTGCCGGTTACGTCCTCAATTTTTGGATAGTCATTCAATGGTTCGTTAACAGGAAAGATCGACAGTTCGCCTGTTCGTAAAATAAATGTAGTACCATTTTCAACGCCTGTTTCAAGGTAGTCGATCCATTGTGCCTCATCCGCCAGCAATTCCTTATCGCTGCGGTCGTTCAGTTGTACACTAAACTGGTGAAACAGGTAAAGACCGGTTACCACCAGCAGGGCCACCATCGCCGAAAAAAAATACAAGGTTGTTTTTGTTAAAAGCTTCATTGCATTGCTTAATTGTCAGTAAGCCGGTAACCGGAGCCATACACCGTTTTTATATAGTCGCCACTGCCCGCATCCAGCAATTTTTTTCTTAAATTTTTGATATGCGTATAGATAAAGTCATAATCGCCTGCCTGCACATATTCATCTCCCCAAACATGTTCAGCAATAGCCGGCTTGGTCAGCACCCTTCTTTTATTGGCAATAAAATATTCCAGTAACTGGTATTCTTTTTCCGTTAAGTCCACCGTCTTTTCATTCACGGTCAGCCGTTGTCCTTCCGGATCCAGCTTAATTTCATTGAATTGTATCCATTGACTGCCTTCAAACTTTCTTCTGCGCAGAATAGCATTGATACGTGCATTGAGTTCTGAAAGATGGAAGGGCTTTACCAGGTAATCATCAGAGCCCAGTTCCAGCCCTTTCAATTTATCATCGAGCGTATTTTTTGCCGAGATGATAATAATGCCGGCAGCAGAACCAAAATTTTTCAGGGCAGCAACAATATCAAAGCCGCTGCCATAGGGAAGGCCAATATCTACTACAATACAATCGTATGCGTACCGGTCAATTTTTTCTTTTGCCGCCGGAAAATTGGCTGCGGTTTCGCATACATAGCCCTGGTACTCCAGGTATTTTTGAATGGATTCCCTTAAATACTGCTCATCTTCTATAATAAGGATCTTCATGGTAGTAAGTAAAGATAAAAAAACCCGCCCTTTTACAGGCGGGTATCAGTAACAACCAGTACCACTAACCCAACTTTACTGTCAAATTGTTACTGTATGCTGTTTAAATCGTTCAGTGCATACTGGTAAACTGTGCCTGGCGCATTCGGATATACACCACTGATAACTGCACTATTGCCTGCACGCTTCAATGCTTCTTTTAATTCATCTGTGCTGCTTACCCTTGTGGCATTGACTGATGTTATAATAAAACCTTCTTTTATCCTGGTCTGGTCGGACAGGATGCCCTCACCAAGACGTTTCACCTGTACACCCTTTCCGTTTTCAAGCGCCTGGAATGAAGCACCCAATTTTTCTATTACCTGTTCCCTTGCGCTGGCATATGCGCCTGCATTGCCTTTCAGCGAAGCACTGGCATTTTTTTCTTCACCATTGTGCTGGTAAGTGATGGTAATTTTATCACCGGGACGAAGCGCCGAAATTTTTTCCAGTACTTCATTGCCGGTATTGATGTTCATGCCATTGATTTTGGTAATAAAATCACCTTTTTGTATACCGGCTTCTTCCGCAGTACTTCCTTTGGCTACATCCATTACAAACACACCTTTGCCTTCTTTAATATTGTTTTTCTGACGGTCTTCTTCACTCATCTGGTCGTTGGGATACATAATGCCCAGGTAAGCTCTTTTGCTGCTGCCATATTTAATAATATCGCTGGCAACTTTCTGCACCAGGTTAGAGGGAATGGCATATGAATATCCGGCATAAGAGCCCGTAGGAGAAGCAATAGCACTGTTAATGCCAATCACATCGCCGTCGGTATTTACCAGTGCACCACCGCTGTTGCCGGGATTAACGGCCGCATCTGTTTGTATAAATGATTCTACCGGCGCAGCGCTGTTGCGGCTGTTAATGCCAATATTTCTTGATTTGGCGCTAACAATACCAGAAGTTACGGTAGTGGCTAAATCCAACGGATAGCCAATGGCGAGCACCCACTGCCCAAGATGCACATTGTCTGAATTGGAAAAAGTGAGGAACGGCAGATCATGACCTTCTATTTTAATAACAGCAAGGTCGGTGCTGGGGTCGGTTCCAATTATCTTTGCTTTATAGTCTTCTTTGTTGTTCAATGTCACGGTTAAATGATCGGTGCCTTCTACCACATGGTTATTGGTAACAATATAGCCGTCGGGGCTGATAAGTACACCGCTGCCGGAAGCTTTTTGTGGCTGCATCATCGGCGGAGTGCCAAAGCCCTGGCCAAAGAATTCCCTTAATGGATTGTCATCCATATCCTGGTTAACTTCCTTTGCCTTCATTACGGTTCTGATATGAACTACCGCAGGTGCGGCTTTATTGGCTGCTTTTTCGAAATCCACCATGGGACCGGATGCCGGTTCAGTGTATTTGGCAGGGGAGAAAAGAGCCGCCGGGGATGAATCATTTGGAAATGCTTCCTGGTGCCTGTACTGGCTGTATCCCCAGGCACCGCCGGCAAAACATGCTGCCCCAAGCATTACAGCAGCTATTGATTGTTTGATTGTCATAAGATTTTATTTTTGTTTAGACAACAAACCTATCGGCCGCTTCTGGAGCAAATCTGTAGAAAAATGTAAAAACTGCGTTAAAGAGTGGCTGTTTTGTGGCCGTTGTAGTCAACAGCGTGCTTCGCAATGTTAATGACACCAGGAATTGTTAATAGCTTGTAACTTGCCGGTATGCATGGAAATGGCCTTCTGAAATTATTTGCGATCATTTCAATCATTGGATGGTTGCTTGATTGGTATGTACAAGCGGGACTGAAAACATGGTCTGCAGCCTGGCCAAAAAAAAGACAGCGAAACATGTTGCGGACTTACTGGATTATTTCCATTGCAACAAGCGTATTGCTGCTTGTAAGAATTCCTTCCTTCAGAACTGCCATGGGCGTACGCCCGTTCAATGAGTGGTTGCTGAGTATTTTTCTTACGTTCTTTTTTACCAAATTATTTTTTGTTATAGTATTATTTGCAGGAGACATTGCCAGGTTGCTGGCAGGCATTTTTAATAAGATTGCCAGGCCGCGCAATATTCCTGCCATACCGGCCAGGCGTACATTCATTGCTGAACTCGCTATTCTTTTTGCCGCATTACCTTTTGTTTCTTTTTTGTATGCCATGACCAGGGGTAAGTATGATTACCGGTTATTTCGCATCACGCTTTATTTTGATGATCTGCCTGCTGCTTTCGATGGGTTTACGATAACCCAGTTATCGGATATACATGCAGGCAGTTTCGACAACCGTGCGGCGGTTCAAAAAGGTATTGATTTGGTGAAGGCCCAAAAAAGCGATCTGTTTGTTTTTACGGGCGATTTGGTGAACAATACAGCAGATGAAATTGAACCATATATGGGAATGTTTGGCGCCATTAAAGCGCCCTACGGGCAATACTCCATCCTGGGTAACCACGATTATGGTGAGTATATTCAATGGAACTCGGAAGCAGAGAAAGCTGCCAACCTGCAGCAATTAAAAGAACAGCACCGGAAACTGGGCTACCGGTTATTGCTAAACGAAAATGTGACTGTCACAAAAGACGGTCAGTCCATTTCGCTGATAGGCGTACAGAACTGGGGACGTGGTTTTATACAGGAAGGTGATCTGGATAAGGCTGTTGAGGGCATCAGTGCGGATAGTTTTAAAATCCTGCTCTCTCACGATCCCACACATTGGGAAGAAAAGGTGCGGTATCACAGGGCGGACATCCGGCTAACATTATCGGGCCATACCCATGGCGCGCAGTTCGGCGTGGAAACACCCGGTTTTAAGTGGAGCCCGGTCAAATACCGGTACCTCGACTGGGCCGGTCTTGCCAGCGAGGGTAAGCGCCATCTCTATGTAAACCGCGGCTTTGGGTTCCTGGCTTTTTCCGGAAGGCTGGGCATCTGGCCCGAAGTAACCGTTATTGAATTAAAAAAAGGATAAAGCCTGCGCAGAAAAATTGTACGGGGTTTATAAACTACATGGCTGCGGGCTTTTAAGGCAGTGAATTATTTTCTACATAAACATTTGTTCAACACAGTTAGTTGTTTCTGCATTGATATTTCGGACAAAAAAGCCCTCCCGTGAACAGGAGGGCCTTGAACATTGTTTTACAAAAAAATAACCGGTAGTAATTACTTCGGTTTCGATGTGTCTTTTTTCGCAGCAGATGTATCCGTTGCAGACTTTGTACTGTCTATTACAACTTTTGTTGTATCGGTAGTAACGGTAGTAGAATCGGTTTTTACCGTTGTACTCTCTCCTGAACCGTTACATGAAGCAACAGTGGCGCCAATGGCGATAACCAGAAAAAACTTTTTCATGTGTCTGTATGTTTTGTTTAAAATAATGGTTCATAGTTTATACCCGCAATGAAAAAAGGTAACCTTATTTTTTTGTGGAATTATTTCTACAAAAAATGAACTGTCATATAAAAGCAGGTGATCATTGACGGTAGATTGATGCCTGTTGATAAATAAAAATATTTGGCGGCAATTGAATTGTTTACGTGACCGGCGTATTGCGGCCGGCGCCGGATGTGCACTGTTTGCCTGGCAGCAAATCTAACTGGTATGCTTTGACAGGTAATATTCGTTTTGTATTTCAAACAACATGTCGCAGGTTTTTTTGTCAATACCAGCTGCATTTATTTTTACGCCTGTATGATCGGTGGGTATTGTAATATGATGGGAGTAGGCATCGGCCAGTTCGGGGTAAATAATCCTGAACCACCTCATAAAATCATTGTACTCCTGCAGGTATGCATTGGGGTCCACAATGGTTGTTTTACAAAGCAAAGCTGGTATTTTTTTGCAGATTATCTGCCGGAGAGGGGCTAAATAAAACACTTAGGCGGGAAGCGCCGGGTATCATCTTATCAGCAGACAAAGTCCCAGCAAGAGGCCGGCATATTCATGCAGGGTCTCTTTCCTCCAGTGCAATAACTGGCAGGTCAGGGCGGGCAGCAATTGTAAAGGCGAATAAATAGCCAGCTCCGGGGCCGGATCCCTGAAAAGCCTGTAGTGATACCCCTGTTTGCCTATTTCTATGGTACCGTCTCCGGCATCAGTGCTGCCCAATTCCAGTTTTCCCACATCAAAACCGTATTCGTTGGTAATGCGGAAGCGTTTGCCTGCGCGTGCCCTTTTTATAAAAAAAAGCCGGTGTTCATTACCTGAACTAATCCGGACAGACTGTAACAGGGAATTATACCTAAGGATTCCCCTGGTTTCTTCGCCCTCAACCAGGTGAAATACGTCCAGTGTATCGGATGGTTGGCTGGCTTGGATCCATTTCATAAACCTGGTTTTGCTACCTACCGTCAAAATTGGGCCAAAAAGGCTTTTTTTAATTCGCGCAGCGCTTATGGGGAAAAGTTGTTGGCATACCAGGCATGGCCCGGATATTGATGACCGGCGTCCATGGTATTGGCAGGTAAAATATAATGTCTTTTAATAAAAAAGCCCGCTCAAATGCTGCGGGCTTTTTTTAAAAGACAAAATGTTAGAAAATAAACCGGAGGCCGATTTGCGCCTGCCAGCGGCTGGGCAGATCGGGGCTGGCAATAAATGTTTGTTTCAAAGAGGGGTCAAACTGGTAAGTAGGAACACCATTGGCAACACCCGTTACAGATATTGGCTGAAAATAGCCGGAGGTGGTGGCGTATTTGCGAACACCCCATTTGCTGCTGATAAGGTTGCCGGCATTTACAATGTCCAGACTTACTTCAACCGTTCTTGTTTTTTTGCCACTCTTAAAATAGAAATCCTGCAGGAAACGCATATCTACCTGGCTGAACCAGGGCGTCTCTCCTGCATATTTTTCTGTGTACAAACCACGGCGGCTGCTCAGGTATTTGTCCTGGGCTATAAAGCTCTTATAGGCTGCTTTTTGCGCGGCGGCATTTTGCACAACACCATTCACATCGGTAAGGGTGGCAAACTGCATTTTATCAATTTCACTGTTTTTGGGCACATATAAAAGATCGTTGCTTGCCGTGCCATCATTGTTAATATCACCTCCATATACATACGCAAAACGGTTGCCACTGCTCCAGCTGCCGAAGATGGATATGGTAGTAGCATACTTTCCTTTGCCATACTCAAATCTCTTAATGCCTGCCAGTACAAAGCGGTGTGTATTACCATAAAGAGAAGGTGTACTGCGCGCCTCGTTGGCATTGTTTAAAACAGGGTTACGGTCAAACGCGTCACTGCTGATTTCGGCCGATATGGAACTCGCATCACGTGATACCAGGAAATTATAGGAAGCCGTCAGGAAAAGATTGTTTTTAAATGTTTTTTGTACGCTGAAGCTGGTATTAAACTGGTAGCCGGTTTTTGTATTGGTGAATATATAAGCATTGGCAGCACCTTTGTCGGTTGCCGCGTATACACTCCTGGTATCTCCGGTGCCGCCATTGAGCGATGCGGTGGGTGTTCCCAATCCGTAATTGCGCACCATCATGGCATTCACGTCTTTTGAAAAGGCAACATCTGCGCTAAAGATGGTGCCGGCGCCTGCTTTCAGATCTGCACCAATATTGGTACGCCAAATCTGCGGCCATTTAAAATTGCTGGCAGTTGCGCAGTAAAAAAATGAAAAAGGATTGCCAATATGGTTGCCCACCCAAACAAAGGGAAAGCGCCCGGTAAACAAGCCGGAGCCGCCCCTTAACTGGAAGCTCTTGTCGCCTTTTACGTCCCAGTTAAATCCAAGGCGTGGAGAGAACAGTGGTTTTGAGGAGGGCAGTTTGGTATTATCAAGTTGTTTGCCCTGTCCATTGGTTACGGGTTGACCGTGTTCGTCAAAAAGGGTCAGGTTATCGTTATTGGGCAGGGTAGGAGAGTTGGTGGTACCATCGGGTTGCTGGTATTTTGAACCCATATAAAGCGGAATATCCATACGCAGCCCGTAGGTTACCCTTAGGTTGTCGGAAGCTTTCCATTCATCCTGCAGGTACACGGATGCCTGCGCCACCGTAATGTAATACCATGTCCATTTATCCGCCTTTCCTGCCGCCCTTGCCGCATTCACATCTACATCGAGCGGGTAAGCACCAAACACATACTTGCCGCTATTGGGCACGCTGTCTTTAAATACCTGTATATCGGCATCGCTGAACAAAGTGGCGCCATAACCGGTTAGGTTAAACGAATTGGCAAATTTGAAAGATTCATAGGAACCGCCAATGGTGATGGTATGTTTGGGCAGAATGATATTGAAGTTGTCGGTTACCTGGAAAGCGTCCTGGTTTAAACGGTTATTGATGGAAAATGGTTCATGCCCGGCAACAATGTACATAGTGCCGTACTTGGTAATGTTCAGTACCGGGAACGGTGCTGAAAATGGATCGCGGGTATCCCTGAACGTTGTATAAACCGCATGCAGTTTATTGGCGAGCATGCTGCCGAAATTTGATTTGAGCTCAGCCCCGAACGACTGCAGTTTATTATTGATCCTGTAACCGGAGTTTTTGAATTGCAATGTCTGGTAATCCGGCCCGCGGTGACGGATGGCATCCGGATGAGCGGGCTTCTCCTTACTGGCATCGAGCCCGTTATAAGTAAACGAAAGGCTGTTATTGTTATCAATTACCCAGTCCAGTTTTGCCAGCCATTTATAACTTTTTTGTTTCAGGTTATACCCCTGGTAGGGGCCGGTTTCGTAGCCAAATTTGCTTTTAAGTATACTGCTTACCGCCTGCAAATCTGATTCAAGCACCCTGGATGTATTATTGTTATTGCCGTTGGAACCATTGCGGGCAACATAACTGCTGGCAGCGTCTTCACGCTGTTCTGTTTCAAAATTGGCGAAATAATACAGCTTGTTTTTCTTTATGGCGCCCCCTACTGAAAAACCCGCCTGCAATTGCGTAAGATCGGGTACGGTAATTTTATTGCCGTCTACTTTTTTGCCGGTCATGCCCTGGTTCCTGTAAAAGCCATAAACGGTACCCCCAAATGTATTGGTACCTGATTTTGTAACCGTGTTGATGCCGGCGCCTGTAAAACCTGCCTGGGTAACATCGTAAGGGGCTATGTTAACCTGTATCTGGTCGATGGCATCCAGTGAAATGGGTTGAGACCCGGTTTGACCGCCGGGTGTAGGTGCATCAAGCCCGAAAGGATTGTTGAAGACTGCCCCGTCGAGCGAATAGTTGTTGTATTGTCCGTTGCGCCCTGCAAAGGAAGTTCCGTTGATAGTAGCAGATGCAGATGGGGTAAGCCGGGTAAAATCATCGGCCGACCTGGATATGGTGGGCAATTGTTTTAGCTGGCGTGAACTGATATTGGTAGAGGCGCCGGTATGCTGGCTGTCAAAAATTTTTGACCTGCCCGTTACCGTTACACCAGCCAGGTTGCCTGCGCTGGGTTCCAGGGTAAGATCCACGGCGGTGTTCTGGCCCAGATCGAGCATAATATTGTCTTCTGTTTTTTCGGCATAGCCGACAAAGGATACAGTTACCTTGTAGGGGCCGCCGACCCTGAGATTGGGTACCAGGAAATAGCCGTTGCTCTGGGTAAGGATGGTTTTGCTGATACCGGCTTCGGGGTAGGAAATTTTTACCGTAGCGCCTGCCAATGGTTTTTTTTCGTTGTTGAGGATGGTTCCGCTAAGGGAGGCCGTTGTTACCTGTGCATGCGTATATAAACTAACCATAGTTATGCACAAAACTGTGATCACGCTGGTAAGCGGGTGATTTCTCATAAAAACTAGTTTTGGTTATTCCGAATTTATAACAAATCCTTAATATACAGTATTAATTTTTTATACATCGGCTTAAAACATAGCTGAAAAAAAGGAGGTGTTTTTTCCTATGCACCGGTAACCCGGCAGCTATCGCCAAAGCACATATGCTTTTTGTCGATGCCAGGATTTGACGTCCGCATTATAAACGCCGGTCGGCTCCCTGCATACTGGTAGGCCTTTCTGCTATCAGGCAACCGCAACTTCAATAGTTGTTATAAGATTATCTGATGCAAGGCTGCATTGATGAAACATACAGGGAATCTTTTGGCGGATAGCAAACGGATCAGGCTACATGTAAACGGTATTGCAGCCGGTTTGCATTTCTCCATCCTGAGTAATAACAGCGGGCAATTACAATCGCAGAAAATAATCAAAAAAACAGGGAGCAAATAAGCTAACACGGGAATGGCTGGTGTACACCTGCTTTGTGCAGGGCTGTTTTCCATATCGCGCCTGCTTACCATTCAATACCTGTTTGTACAGGGGATCATGTAGCGGATTGAGTGTTTACACTTAGCAGCTCAAAAATGACCTTTTAAAAGTAATACACAGGGCCAATACCCGTTTGCTATAACAGGCAATACTACCTGCTAATATAAGGCAGTGTTATTTAACCCATCCAAATCCTGTAAAAGACAAGATGTTTTAATCTCTGCTGTATGAATAAGATGCTATTAAAAAGGATCACTATTTTCCTGACGGTAGATGAGAAAACCATTGATACTTATTTTAACCCCCACGATCCTTCGCCTATATACAAGCGGCAACTGAACCAGGATTTCGAATCCTATATAATGTCTTCTATTGTTGCAATCAAAAGATATTCGGAAATCCGCTATAAACTGGTTTGTAATAAAGCCACCGATGAGCAATTTGTTGAGCCGCTGATTCACGCCATCCGCCGCCATTTTTCCATTCAGAAATCTATCAAGGAATCGGAATTCCTGAAATTTAAAAAAAGTTCGTATAAGCTGCTTGGGTTTAGCCTGGTGATGGTTATGCTTTGCCAGTTATTTTTAGTGACGGTGATAAAGAGCAATGAAAACCTTCACTATGTAATAGGTAATGCAATAGAAATTTTTAGCTGGGTTATTTTATGGAAACCGATCGATAAGCTGATTTTTCACTGGAACCCTTATTTGAAAGAGATATCCATCTTTGACAGGCTGATGAACGCGGAAATAGTTATCAGTGAAAGGTACACGGCAGAAATGGCTGTGCCCGAAAAGAAATATGCGTAGCTCAATCACCATATTTTTTCTTCTATTACTGTTTAGTGCCCGCTCGCAGTCAAAAATCAGTTTTGAGCAATATTCTTTTACGGGTGGCAGTCAACCCGGTATACTGGCCCCTGTTGCACATTATGAGACCAGGCAAAAATGGTATGCCGAGGCGCGTTATAATTATGAAGACTTCAATACTTTTTCGCTGTATGCAGGCCATACATTTTCGCAGGAGAACGAGTTTTCGTGGTCGTTCACGCCTATGATAGGCGGCATGGCGGGAAGGCTTACGGGTGGCTCGTTTGGGCTAAATTCGGAGCTGAGTTTCAGGAAATTTAATTTTTCTTCAGAGTCGCAATACTGTGTTTCTGCAAGCACACGATACGATAATTTTTTTTATAACTGGTCCGAGCTGTGGTATCAGCCCCTGAAATGGATATATACAGGTGTGGCTTTTCAGCACACCCGCCTGTATGCTACCAATTCGATAGTAGACCCCGGTATACTGGTGGGATTTACACACAATCAATGGAGTTTTCCCCTTTATGGTTTTAATCCCTTTGCAACGGAAAGGTATTTTGTAATAGGTATTAACTGGGAATGGAACCGTGGCAATAAAAACACGCGCAAAAAAGTTGATCTGCCCATCGCGGATGCTTTACCCGTGCAATAATTCCTTGTCTGAAGATGTCTGCTGCCTGCAAGATCTATTAAATACGGCTACAGGTTTTTATGCGCAAACATCGTATACCCCGTCTCCATGTAAACACTTAGAAGCAACTAAGTAGTCATTGTTTTAAAAAATTATTAATTGGGTTAAATTAAATTTTAATTAAAACGTTTATAGGTAGTTAATTAAAGAAATATAATCCAATAACTGCCATGAAAAACATTTTTCTTTCGGTGGCCGCGGTTTTGTGTGCTGCCAGTCTATTTGCGCAAATAGGTGTGGGTACCACTACTCCTAATTCAACCCTTGATGTGCGCGGGTCGCTCTCTACCGGTTACAGAACATTTACTACCAGTACATCAGCCGCATTAACATTGTCTCAAACCGTTCGCCTGGATGCATCTACCACTTCTGTAAGCCTGCCGGTAACTGCGGGATCAAATTTTTACGAAATATTATCGGACGGAACAGCATGGAGAAGAATAAACCAGGTTCAATAAACAGCAATTGTTAACTAAATACTTTATTCAACTAATCTTTAACCATAACCGCAACTATCAATTATGAAATCAATTACCAGAAATAACAAGTTTTTTGCCTGCATGGCAGTTGTCTTTTTGTATGCAGTACATACACATGCGCAAATAGGCGTGGGTACTACCAGCCCTAATTCTACGCTGGATGTACGTGGCTCGCTGGCTATTCCTTACAGGGGCTTTACTTCGGCCACCACGGCAGCCTCAACAGACAATATGCTGGTTTTTACCGGCACTTCGGCCACCACTTTAACCCTGCCGGATGCCACTACTTGTACGGGGCGTATGTACTGGGTTAAAAGTACCAGCTCAAATGCATCCACATTAACCATTGCCACTGCTGCTTCACAAACCATAGACGGCCTTGGTAACTGGACACTGACACAAACAAACAAAGCTGTCCGCCTGGTCAGTGATGGATCCAACTGGCTGATTGCCTCAGAAAGTTTGCCGGGCAATAGTGCCGGTACTACGTGGAACCAGGGAGGTAATAATGTTACCACTGTAGCACAAAATATTGGAACCATCAGCAACAAGGATTTTCCTGTTATTACAAACAATACAGAAAGAATGCGGGTAACCAATAATGGGAATATAGGAATCGGCACTTCATCTTTTAATGGGCCCAACCCGGAAAAGCTGGTGGTAGACGCGGGTGTTACCAGTTCCGTGAATGCCATTGTGGGAAAGGGCACCATTAATAGTTACCTGCAGTTAAATATTCAAAACCTTTCCAACGGAAGCAATGCATCGTCTGATGTGGTAGCTACTGCAGACAATGGAAATGAAACCAGCAACTATGTTGACATGGGTATTAACGGCAGCGCAAACACGAGTGGTATTATGGGCGCAGCCAACGATGCTTATCTTTATAATTTAGGGGGAAATTTTTTAGTAGGAACCGGTACGGCTTCAAAATCACTGGTGTTTATGACGGGTGGAACTACGCAGTCGTCCAACGAACGAATGCGCATTGACGGTTCGGGCAGTGTGGGTATTGGCGCTTCAACTTTTAATGTAGCCAACCCGGAACAACTGCTTGTAGACGCAGGTGTTACCAGTTCTGTGAACGCCATTGTGGGTAAGGGTACCATTAACAGTTACCTGCAGCTGAATATTCAAAACCTTTCCAACGGGGCCAGTAGCTCGTCTGATGTGGTAGCCACGGCAGATAACGGCAACGAAACAACGAATTATATCGATATGGGTATTAACTCAAGTGCCTATACAGCCACCGGTATTTTGGGTGGCATCAACAACGCTTATTTGTACACCACAGGCAATGATTTTGTCATTGGCAATTCTACCAATAACAAAAGCCTTATTTTTTATACCACTGCCAGCAGCACCAATACCGAGCGTATGCGGATTACCAGTGCTGGTCTGATTCCCGGGCAGGATAATGTTTATACTATCGGCAATACTACCAACCGCTGGTCGGCGGTATGGTCGGCCAACGGAACCATCCAGACTTCTGATATCAGGCTGAAGACAAACATTGAGCCGTTGACCTATGGTTTAAAAGAAGTGCTGCAACTGCGGCCGGTAAGCTACGACTGGAAAGACAATTCAGGTAAAAATAAAATTGGGTTAATAGCGCAGGAAGTAAAGAAGATTGTGCCACAGGTTGTAATAGGCGATGAAACAAAAGAGAACCTGGGTATGAATTATGCCGAACTGGTTCCTGTACTTATTAACTCGGTGAAAGAACTGCAGGCGCAGATAGACGGGTTAAAGAAAACTATCAGCGAACTGAAATCCAACAAATAATTTTAACGAGATAAACCCGGTTCACATGAAAAGCCTTACAATTTTTAACACCGTGATTTTATTGCTGGGTGCATGTTCCACACAGGCACAGGTAAATATGCAAAATACAGGTACTTTATATATTTCCGGTTCACCGGATATATTATACATCAATGGTTCACTTACCAACACTTCTACCGGTGCGCTTACCAACAACGGTAATTTATATGTACTGCAGAACCTGGCAAACGACCAGGCTGCAATGGCTGCGGGTACCGGTACATTGTACTTAAATGGTACTGTCACGCAAACATTGTCTGGCGCGCAATTATTTAAGACCAATAACCTGGTCACCAATAATGCTGCAGGTTTTACGCTCAACAACGACCTCAGCGTAAGCGGCGTACATACATTTACCGCAGGCGTTATCACCACTTCTGCCACACCCAATTACCTGATGTATGAAGCGGGTTCATCATACACCGGCGATGGAGACACCAAACATGTAAAAGGCTGGGTACGTAAAACAGGTACAACGGCATTTACATTTCCGGTGGGCAATGGCACTGTGGAAAGAACCATTGGGGCAAGCAGTCTTTCCGCTTCTTCTGTTTTTAATGCACTTTATGCAGGAGCAACCACCAATACGGGTAATGTACTTTCACCGCTTGTAACAGTAGACCAATATGAATACTGGATGCTTAACCAGCTAAGCGGTGGTACAGCCGTCGTTAATATGAATTGGGATAACAACAAAATTACAATGCCCGGCTACCCGCTGACAAATATACGGGTGGCCAACTATATTGCCGGCAACTGGACGCAGGAAGGGGGAAGTGCGGCAGGTAATGTAACAACAACAGGTACTATATCTTCCAATTCGCTTGCTTCATTTGGTGCGTTTACTTTTGGCAGTGTTTCGTTTGCCCTGCCTGTTAACCTGGTAGCATTTAATGCGTATAATAGCAATGGAAATGCCGTAGTAAACTGGACCACCGCCGATGAAGTAAACGTAAGCCATTATGAAATTCAGCGAAGCGATGACGGTATGCAGTTCTATGCAATCGGAACGGTGGCGGCCCGCAACCTTGCTGACCTGCAGCAATATGAATTTACCGACAGCAAAGCTTTGAATACCGTAACTTATTACCGGCTGCTAAGCGTGGATATTGATGGCAGGACAAAATTGTCTAAGGTCGTATTGATCAATGATAACGATCAGACGGATAAATACATGGCGGTTGTAAATCCCGCCCGCAACAGCATGCGTGTAACAACCAGGAACCTGTTGGGTGTGTTTGAATACAGGATAAATAGTCTGTCGGGACAAACCATACAGCAGGGGCAGTTAATAATAACAACCGCCGGGACAGCAGAAATTAATTTGCCATCTTCCATAAAGAACGGGCTGTATATACTGCAGGTGCAAAAGCCCGGCTTCAATTTCAGCCAGAAAGTCTGGGTAGAATAGGTTTCCCTGGAAAGGGAAGTGAGAATTTTTTGGTCGCACGGAGTTCGCAGAGAGAAGGAGAAATATATATGCCAACCTCTTTTTCTCCTTTAGCTCTGTGCGACTTTTTTCTTCCGGAGTTTAGGTTAATCCATTTATGAAAAAAGTCTCTATAATAAAGATTTCGGCGCAGCGGGTGCGGGATGCTTCAAAAAAAATAACTCCGTGCCTTTAGGCCGGAGACACGGATAGCGAAATAGCTTACGGCTTTAGCCAAACGAATTTCGATTAAGGCCAACCGATAGGGATCGCATTTTTCCTGTGCAATGAAGAAAAGCTTCTTTTGGTCGCGCGAAATTCGCAGAGAAGGAGAAATATATATGCCAACCTCTTTTTCTCGTTTAGCTCTTTGCCACTTTTGTATTTCCCTGGCAAAGGGAGCATCGAATTTTTTTGTCGCACGGAGTTCGCAGAGAGAAGGAGAAATATATGCCAGCCTCTTTTTCTCCTTTAGCGCTGTGCGACCTTTTTCTTCCAAGTTTTAGGTTAATCCATTTATGAAAAAAGTCTCTATAATAAAGATTTCAGCGCAACGGGTGCGGGATGCGGTCAAAAAAGTAACTCCGTGCCTTTAGGCCGGAGACACGGATAGCGAAATAGCTTACGGCTTTAGCCAAACGAATTTCGGATAAAGCCAATCGAAAAGATTGTATTTCCCTGGCAAAGGGAGGAGAGGATTTTTTGGTCGCGCGGAGCAAGCAGCGCGAAGGAGAAAATATATGCCAACCTCTTTTTCTCCCTTAGCTCTGTGCGACCTTTTTCTTTGACCTGTTTATGAAAAAAGTCTCTTTAATAAAGATTTCGGCGCAGTGGGGGCAGCGTTTTCTGGCGGCATACGGCTTTCTATCCGTTCCATGATGGCTTTCATTTTCTCGGTACTGAGAGAAGATTTTACAATATAATCCAGGGCGCCATGTTGTATGGTGTTAACCGCAATTTCAATATCTTCCTGGCCTGATATAAACAGGACCGTAATAGCGGGGTTGAACTTTTTTATTTGCTTTAATACGTCAATGCCATTTAGATCGTCCATATTGTAATCCAGGAAAATAATATCGGGCTTAAATTCATCCAGGCTTTCCAGGCAGTCATTGCCATTATCAAATAAATGAACGTTGGTATAGCCCAGTTGTTTTAGAAACTGGCTGTATAGATTCAGGCACAGAACATCATCGTCGACCAAAAATATACTTGCAGTAAATCTTGTTAGCATTTTATTGGGTTTAGATGAATAAATAAATCTTGCCTGGCCGGTGGGCAATGCGCAATGAATAGTTAAACGCCCGGTGTAAAATTGTTATTGCAGGCAAAACCAAATAACCACCGGTATAAGGACTCTTTCTTCTTACGCTAGGTGCTAAACCTTAGCGCCGGTTCTATAACCTGGATTCCAACAAGGAAAAAATGCAGGGCGGGACAGGTAAAAAAGCGGTTTTGCGGGTTTACTAGACAAATTACCGCAAAAAACCGCAAGATTTGATTGTTTTTATGCGGTTTTAGGTTAGCTTTGGTTACAACCAACACTGATATGCTGAAAGAAGAGCGCCACAGCTATATCCTTCACCAGATAAATCTGCACAACAAGATCTTATCTTCTTCGCTCAGTGAGCAGATACAGGTGTCAGAAGATACCATACGCCGCGATTTACTTGAATTGGCGCAGGAAGGAAAAATAGTTAAAGTCCACGGCGGCGCATTGTCAAAATCTTTTAACCCGGTTATCGGGGTTCCCGGCAATGTGTATGCGCTGGAAGATAAAAGAATCATTGCCGGTAAGGCCCTGCGCTTTATTAAAGACGGTATGTTTATTCTTACCACCGGTGGCACTACCATTACAGAACTGGCAAGAATATTACCCAAAGATCTCCAGGCCACATTTATCACTGTTAGTCTTTCCGCTGCCACCGAATTTACCAATCATCCCAATATAGAAGTTATTATACTGGGCGATAAATTATCACGCAATTCTAAAATTACCATCGGCGCTGAAACCATTTTAAAAATTCAGCAGATAAAAGCCGATCTCTGTTTTATTGGCATTAACGCCATCGATATACAGGAGGGGCTGATGGATAACGACTGGGATGTGGTGCAGGTAAAAAGGGCGATGATAAAAAGCGCAAAAAAGGTAATCGCCCTGTCTATTTCCGAAAAAGTGAACACATTCGAACCCCTGAAAATATGCGAGGCCGATGAAATTGATATCCTGATTACAGAGCTGGAGCCCGGATCAGAAAAACTGCAACCCTATAAAAGCAAAGGCATCCATATTATTTAAACAATCAACACCAAAACCAACTGTATGAAGCCAAAACAATTTTTTAGCACAACCCGGGGCAAATCCTCTTTACTCTTGTCCATCTTTAGTATGATGGTCATTTGTACTGCCGCCCAGGTAACCATTTCGGGGAAGGTGACAGATGAAACCGGCAAGCCTGCACCCAATATTACCATATTAATAAAAGGTACCGCCAGGGGAAGTTCTACTGACAACGATGGTAACTACCATCTTTCAGCGGCATTGAAACCCGGGACTTACACGCTTGCTTTCTCAGGTGTGGGTTTTCAATCAAAAGATGCAGCGTTAAATATAGGCTCAGCACTTGCCTATACGCTGGACGCTGTACTAACCACAAAGGTTTCTAAACTGGATGAGGTAATTGTAACAGGTACTTCCGCCGGTACCACACGCCGGCAATTGGGCAGTTATATCAGTTCCGTAAACGCTGATGAACTTACCAAAGGAGCAACAGGCAATGTGCTGGCATCTTTGCAGGGCAAAACAGCAGGCGCGCAGATAACACAGAACAACGGGGATCCGGCAGGTGGATTGTCTGTAAGGTTAAGGGGCATCAGTTCTATTTCATCTTCATCGGAGCCCCTGTATATCGTGGATGGGGTGATTGTAAACAATGCCACTAACCGGGTTACCAATACGCAAAGTGGTTATGATGGTTCTGCAGTAGTAGGAAATGTGGGACAAAGCCGCATGGTAGATATCAATCCACAGGATATTGACCGCATAGAAGTATTAAATGGAGCTGCCGCTGCCGCTATTTATGGAAGCCGCGCCAATGCAGGTGTGGTGCAAATATTTACAAAAAGAGGAAAGACAGGTACACCCAAAGTAACGTTTAGCACCAGCATACTCAGCAGCAGCCTTCGCAAAAAAATTGGTGTAAACCAGGCGCCCACCAAGTTTGGCGGACCTACCGATGGAGCTGGAGCATATACACAAGATATTATTCAGCTTACGGGAACGCCGCCAGCCCTGCTAACCAATACTACGCCCGTTACCCGTTACGATTACCAGGACTATATTTTCCGCAATGCACTGGGTACAGACAATACCGTATCTGTAAGTGGTGGAACTGATAAAACAAAATATTATATTTCCGGTTCTTATTTCTTTAACCAGGGTATTGTGAGGAATACAGATTTTCAGCGCTACAGTTTTCGTAGTAATGTGGATCAGACACTGAACAAATGGCTGAGTTTTAATATTGGATTGAACTATTCAAACAGTACAGCCAAAGAAAAGCCGGACGGTAACTCGTTTTACTCGCCTATGAATTCCGTAACCATCATTGGTAATTTTCATAATATACATCAAAGAGATGCCCTTGGCAATATACAGGCAGTAGGCGAAAGGGGAAGGGTTAACCCAGTATCCGTTATAGAAGACATTAAACAGAAGAATATTACCAATCGAGTGATTGCCAATCTTGGTTTTAAATTAAAACCCGTCAAACACCTGAGTATTGATTATACAATGGGTATTGACAATTACGCGCAAAACGGCACCACCTACATTCCACCGTTTGCCTATAATGTAAGTACGGCGTTCTGGGGTGGCGGCCCAACACTGGACGCTACACAAAATGGTTATGCAAGCGCGGCTACCGATAATTTCTTTGCTATCAATCATGATTTAAATGCCACTTATAATAGAGACATTACAAAAGATATAAATTCAGTAACACAGGTGGGCTTCTCGCAGCAATATGAAAAGAATAATTATGTCTTATTTCAGGGCAGGGGGTTGGCGCCATTTGTACAAACGGTAAACGGTGCAAGCACACCAATACCGGGAACGGATGACCGCAGTGAAATTTCAGTGTCGGGCGAATTTATTCAGCAAAATTTTAAATACCGCAATCAGTTGTTCTTAACCGGCGCGGTAAGGGTAGACGGTTCTTCTGTATTTGGCGAAAATCAGCGTAATCAGGTATATGCTAAGGGAAGCGCCAGTTATGTTTTATCTGGCACTGATTTCTGGCAGAAGCTCGGTGTGTCCAAATGGTGGGACTTACTCAAGCTTCGCGTTGCCTATGGTGAAAGTGGTAACCTCACAGGTATTGGTGCTTACGCAAGGTTTAATACTTATACTGCTACGTCTTTTATAGGACGGACTTCACTAACATCAAGCAGCACACTGGCGAACGAGAATGTAAAGCCTGAAAGACAAAAGGAGCTTGAGTTTGGTGCCGATCTTTCCTTCTTCTCAAACCGGTTGGGTCTTACGCTGAATGTGTATAATAAAAAAGTAAATGATTTGCTGATAAACAGGTTTATCGCCCCCACCACTGGTTTCTCCAGCCTGCAGGATAATTTCGGTTCGCTTGAAAACAAGGGCTTTGAAATTGTGTTAACGGGATCGCCTGTTGCAACCAAAGATGTAAAATGGGATATAACAGCGATATATAACCATAACCGTAACAAGGCAACTAATATTGGTGCATCATTAATTTTGTTAACCACCAATGCAGGTGCACCCGTAGCGATTATACAGAATCAGCCAATTGGTGTTTTTTACGGAACTTTTTTTGCTACTAATGCTGATGGTAATTTCGTAAAGACCAGTGCTGGTATACCACTAACAGAAAAGGGAACTCAAAACAGTACATTGACTTATACGGCAGGGAGAGACGCCGGAGGACTGCCTTCAGGTGCAACATTGCGTAAAGTAGTGGGTGACCCAAATCCCAAGTATTCGGGTAGTGTTGTAAATGAAGTATCCTATAAAAAACTGGGTCTTCGTGTGCAGGTAGATTATCTGGTTGGGGCTAATGTGTGGAATGCAGACTGGAGAACGAGGCAGGGCGTGGGTAATGGTCTGGAAGCGCAAAAGGAAGATCTTGGACAGATACCACGTGGATATATTGCCGGCGTGTATGCTATTGAACAATGGAGGGTTGATAACGGCCGCTATGTTAAACTGCGTGAATTGTCGCTGAGCTACGATTTTGGCCATGTGAAAACTATCAGTGATATCACCGTAAATTTTAGTTGCCGCAATTTAATCAGTTGGGACAATTATAAAGGATATGATCCGGAAGTAAATGCGGGTGGACAAAGTACCATACTAAGAGGAATTGATTTTGGTTCCGTACCCATTCCCAAAACATTTAGTGTTGGTATTAAAGCTTCTTTTTAATTGTAACCCACAAAAATTTTCATCATGAAAAAAATAATTAAAATAACATACTATATAGCAGCCGTTGGGTTAATGATTGCAGCACCTGGTTGTACAAAAAATTATACTAACCCAAACGCAGCAACTTCTGCTCAGGTATTTAGTTCTTCCAAGGGTTTGATGGGCACCGCAATTGGTATACAACGCACCTACGCTTTAAATGTATTGCCGGGCGTTTCTGACGCCAACGGTCTGTTAACAAATGAGACATTTTTAATAAATTCAGGTAATTCTTCTGAATTGCAATTAACAACGGGCGGCACCGCAGTAGATGGTACCAATGCATTGTTGGGTAATATTTGGTCAACGGCCAACAAATGTATTTATGATGCCAATAATGTAATAAACGGAGCTGCACAACTGGGCGATAAAGGTTATGCCAGTGGACTGACCGGTTATGCTACTATTATTAAAGCATTGTCAATTGGCAGTCTTTCTATGTTGTGGGAAAAAGTGCCTGATACAGTTGGTACGCCTGCCACCGTTTTTATAGATCGGGTTCAGGGTTATAATAAAGCCATCGCCGCTATTGATAAAGCGCTGGCAACAATTAATGCCAATGCCATGAGCACAGGTTTTTTATCTGATGAGCCCGGGGTTATTGTGGCCACTGTTGTAACGCCTTATATTGATATTACGAACACTTTAAACGCACTGAAGGCCCGCTATTCTTTGTTTGCGGGCAATTATGCGGCAGCACTTGCAGCAGCCAATGCAGTAGATCTTACCAAAAAATCAGCTTTTAGTTTTGAAGCCGCTACTCCCAACCCTATTTATAACACAGCCACGTCTACCAACAACTTGTACCAGCCAGTGGATTCCACACTGGGCCTTCCCGTTAGTATTGCGCCCGATCTTACAGACAAGCGCATCCCTTTTTATACGGCCATTAATGCCACTATTTATCCACGTTACAGGCTTAATGGATTTTGGAGTAGCCCGACATCATCCATTCCTGTTTACCTGCCGGGAGAAATAACACTTATTAAAGCTGAAGCATACGCCAGGTCTGCAACGCCAGATTTGGTAAATGCTGTTATTGAGCTTAATAAAGTAGTAACAAAGCAACCGGCAAGCGACCCGTTTGGAGTGGGAGCCGGTTTAACACCTGTTACACCTGTAACACAGGCTGATGTGCTGACACAGATTTATAAACACCGTTGCATTGAATTGTATTTGTCTGGCCTGAAACTGGAAGACATGAGAAGGTTTGGAAGACCCAACAGCGAACGCAAACGCAACCTGATGCCTTATCCCTTCCGCGAAAGAGACAGCAATACCAACACACCTGCTGATCCTGCTTTTTAGGTAGATGGTTTAAGGCCCGGAGAAAACAGGAACTTCCGGTATTTGAAATGAAACCGGTAAGGCCAATAAAGTAATCCGTAAAATCACTATCTTAATTGAACAATGCAGCCAGCGGGCTGCATTGTTCAATTAAATAAACGGCCATGACCACCTGCTGCCATACATCATATTTTATTCTTTTTTTTAGCTGGCTGCTATCGTTGCCAATGATGAGCAGCCTGGCGCAACAGGTAAAAAGGCCGCCAATTATTGGTATTGCTTATGTTGAATTACAGGTGAGCGATATAGAAAAAGCGGGAATTTTTTATAACTCAATGCTTGGATATTCAATTGAACCGGCTGGTACAATGGCGGGTAATGGGCATCGTGCTTTTCACATCAGCATCAACCAGCGGCAATCCATACAAATACAGGACGGCTTACCAGCAACAAAGGATGAGCGACTGGTTTGTCTTGCTTTTCAGACAACCGACGCAGCAGCCTTACACCGCTACCTGCAATCCAGGGCGGTTGCCGTGCCGGCCTCAGTAACCAGGGAAGGAGATATGTTGTCATTTACTGTTACCGACCCCGACCGGCATACGCTGAAATTTGTACAATACCTGGCTAACAGCAAAGCGCAACCGCAACAAAAGATGGCCGTCTCGCGGCGTATCCTGCATGCGGGATTAACCATTGCCAATACACCGGCCGCCGATTCTTTTTATGCCGGAGTACTGGGCTTTTCAGAAATATGGCGGGGAGGCAGTACCGATAGCATTACCAGTTGGATAAATATGCGGGTGCCCGAAGGCACCGATTACCTGGAATACATGCTGGTAAGCGGCCCTGTAAACAGGCAGCAACTGGGCGGAATGCACCATATTGCGCTGATGGTACCAGATATGCAGGAAGCGCTGGATACGCTCAACGGCAGAGCAGCCCCTATCGGTTATGAAATGGCCGCTCCGCGTATTGGCCGTAATAAAAAATGGCAGCTTAATTTGTTTGACCCCGACGGAACAAGAATTGAACTAATGGAGCCTTTCCCCATGCGGTAAATGGAATTTAAGGTCATTCGCTCACTGGTTTATGTTAACGGCTCAATGAAGGTTCCATTATGGCTTTACAGTAGGTTCTTTACATGAACGGATAGAACCTTAACCGGTGGAACCGCCCTATATTTTTTTTATTTTTACATACGGAGAATTAACCGGAGTATAAGTAGCTGCAAACATCACCCGCTCAGCCGCAAGACAGGCGGGAATAATAAAAATGCAAAAAAATAATATGCTCAAAATATGGTTTTGTTTAGCAGGTATTGTTGCATGTTATTATTCACCTGCTCAAAAAGCAGATACCGTGTTTTACTCAGTGCTTAACCTGGGTAAAAAAATTGGTGCAAACAAATCGTGGAAAACAGCGCCGGACGAATATCATTACTATTATTATTTTAACGACCGTGGCAGGGGAGCGGTTGTCAATGCCGTTGTTACTACCAATGCCAGTGGCAAAATAGAAAAATTGAGCAGCAACGGCCTGGATTATTATAAAGTTCCGTTTACTTCCAGTTTTCAGGTAGAAAATGACTCGTTGGTTGCTCAATATAACAGCATCCGCAAAGCCGAACGCGATTCGGGGCAACAATTCGTTTACAATGAAACGCCTGTCTCAATAGAAATTTTTATCAGGTCGCTGCTTGCAGCGCCCGGGCATCAAATGCGGACCATGGGCGGCGATACGGGTAGTTTGAAAGCGATTTTACCGTATGTTATTTCTTTTCATGGAAAAAAGATAAAGCTTTTTTTATGCGATGTCCGTTTGCGAACGGGGGCCAGTCCTTCTTTTACCTGGGTAGATGAACACCGGCAGTTTTTTGCAGACGCGGGTGGCTGGGTAAAAACAATCAGACGCGGTTATGAAAGTATAACAGACACCCTGAACGAATTGCAGGAAAAACAGGCCATTCCCTACTACAGAAGTATTTACAGGCAGCTAAGTGATGCATTGCCGTCAAAACTGGCAATTAAAAATGTATCAGTTTTTAATGCGTCCAATGCCAGCATTACCACACACTGCACAGTACTGGTGGTAAATGGAGTGATAACTGCGAGGGGCAGCGCGGACAGCATTGCCATACCTCCGGGATATACCATCATTGAAGGCAGTGGCAAAACGCTGCTGCCCGGTCTCTGGGATACGCACGGGCACTACAACAAAGATGAAGGCATCGATTATTTAAGCGGCGGTATTACACATGTACGCGATATGGGCAACATGCCCGACGTAAAACAAATGCAGCAAAACATACGCCTGCATAACCTTGCCGGGCCAGATATCAGTTATTTATCCGGCTTTATTGATAAAGACGATGAATACCACGGGCCGGTAGGCCGGCTGGTGAATTCAAAAACTGCCGCCGTGCAGGCAGTGAATGCATTTTACAGGGAGGGTTATGATCAAATAAAAATTTACAGCAGCATTGACACCGGTTGGGTAAAAGCCATGTGCACGGCGGCGCACCTGCATTACATGCGTGTGGCCGGTCATATACCTGTACATCTAACAGCAGCCAAAGCCGTTCTGGATGGATACGATGAACTGACCCATATGAATATGCTGATGCTAAACTTTTTTCCGGATACGATAGATACTCGTAAGAACCGGTTCAAACCGGTAGGACGGCATGCAGGAAGCATCGACACCGGGAGCAATGCGGTAATGGATTTTGTAAGACTGCTGGTAAAACATAAAACTGTTGTAGAGCCAACCATTGGTTTGTTTAATGGAATGTTCAATAATTTTCCGGGCGACACGGCCGATACCTACCGGCAGGTCGTTGGCTGGATGCCGGAAGCCCTGCGAAAAAATGTTATCGTCAGTTCTTTTGTTGATGACACTATCTATAAACCCGCCTACCAGCAAAGCTTTAAACGGATGCTGCAGTTGCTGAAGATTTTGCACAACAACGGGCTGGTTTTACTGGCGGGCACTGATGGTGGTGAGCAACTGGCGCTGCACAATGAGCTGGAAACATTTGTAAAAGCGGGTATCCCTGCCAGTGAGGTACTTAAAATTGCCTGTTACAACCCGGCGAAAGTGTTTAATCTTTCCCTGCGTTATGGCGCCGTGCAAAAAGGGCGTGTGGCAGACTTTATCCTTGTAGACGGTAACCCTGCAGAAAACATAAGCGATATCAGGAAAGTGTTTATGGTAGTAACCAATCATAGTTTATTTTATCCTAAGAAATTGTATAAATATGCCGGCTGGGGATATTATTACTAGCCGTACCTGACCGGGATATGTTAAACCGGGGAACGCCTGTATCCTGCAATTATTAAACGCAAAGCCGTATTACCACTCATGAAAAAGGGAATCGTTTTTTTTATTTTTACCGGTTGGCTTGCAACAGGGCTTACTGCGCAGAGCAATGGCGTGGATAGCATGATTCGGTGGCTGGCGGGGCACAACAGGATTGACTCGCAGTATATTCTTACGCTTCACCGCATCAGCTTTCGCACCATTGATAAAGACCTGAAGCAATCATTCGCCTACTACGAGAAGGTATCTTATTACAGCGACAGCCTGAATTTTTCTTACGGTAAAGCCCTGGCGCAAATTAATCTTGGTCTTTTATATTCAAAATCGGCCAATTTTTATGCCAGCAACAATGCGTATTTCAAAGCTATTGAATATGCAGAGGCGTATAATGGCCTTCGTTTAAAGGCAGTGTCACTCAATAATATCGGAGACAATTTCAAAATACTCGACGATAATGCAAAATGCCGTCAATATACTACTGAAGCCATTGCTATTAATTCACAGTTAAACGCATGGCGGGGCGTGGCTATTAACTACGAGTTGCTGATGCGCTGCGACCTGGATGAGAAATTGTACGACAGTGCAAGGAATAATATGTTGCGGGGTATGGAAGCTTCGCACCTTGCAGGAGACACGACACTGTACCCCATGTTTTACCTGGGTTTTGGTAAATGGCATGCCGTTAATAACCGGCCCGACTCTGCGGCTTTTTATTTTGACAAAGCCATTCATGATGCAACGCTGAACATTGATCCGGCCAATGTATTTGCCGGTTATATTGCCAAAGCACAATACCTGAAAAATATAAAGGCTGGCGAAAAGCTGCAACTGCTGAAGAAGGCTATGCAAATAGCCATGGATCCCAAAGACCTGGACCGGGTATCTGATGCCGCGCACCAGTTATTTCTTGCCTATGATGAAATAAACAACAAAGACTCTTCGCTGGCATATTACAGGATTTACCATACGGCTGCGGATTCGTTATTTTCTTATAACAACAGGCGCAACGTGGCCATTAAAGAAACAGAATGGATGGTGAAACGGCAGGAAATAGAAAACATTCACCTGAAGGAATTTGCGAAATTGCAGGATAAGGATCTGGCAGTAAAAAATATTTTACTGATGGCTATCGGTATTTCTCTTTTACTGAGCATCATAATAGCCTTTGTTGTTTATAAATCGGTGCAAAACAAAAAGAAAATTGCTGAATCGGTGCTGAAGCAGAGCGTGGCAGAAACACAAATGCAGGTGCTGCGATCCCAGATGAACCCCCACTTTATTTTTAATTGTCTCAACAGTATTGATGCCTATATACAAAGCAATGATAAATACAATGCTACGATGTACCTGAACAAGTTTGCCCGTCTTATCCGCAATTTACTCGACAGCAGCAAGCAGAACTTCGTTACCTTCTCAAAGGATGTGGAGACCCTGAAGCTGTATATTGAGCTGGAACTGCAGCGCAGCGAAAATAAGTTTACCGTGGATACAAAAATTGATGATGAGCTGCTGACCAGCGATTATAAAGTGCCTCCGCTGATTATTCAGCCTTTTGTTGAAAATGCAATTATTCATGGCCTGCGTAACAGGGACGACAACAGGGGCGTTCTTTGTATTAATATTTCAAAGACAGACCACCAGATTGTTTACACCGTTACCGACAATGGCATAGGCAGGTCTGCCGCGGCAAGGATTAATGGCGGGAAGGACGTTTCATACGGCCTGGAGATGACTTTGGACCGTGTCAGATTATTTAATAAAGAGGCGGTGCCCTCTGTAGAAATAAACGATCTTTATGAAAATGGCAGGGGCGCCGGCACAAGGGTACAGGTTCAACTAAATATTGTATGACGTACAAAGCAATTATTATTGACGATGAGGCCAAGGGCAGGTTGGCGCTAAAGCAAAAGCTGGCAGATTACTGTCCGGAAATAGAAGTGGTGGCCGAAGCCGATAACGGGCCGGAAGGTATTTTTTTGATTGAATACCATAAGCCAAAGGTTGTGTTCCTGGATATTGAAATGCCCCGTATGAATGGCTTTGATATGCTGAATGAAATAAAAGAGAAAAACTTTCATGTCATTTTTACTACTGCATACGACCAGTATGCCATCAAGGCTATCCGTTTTGCAGCTTTTGATTATTTGCTGAAACCGGTTGATATAGATGAGCTAAAAGCAGCAGTTGCAAAAATTCAGGATGTAAAGCAAACCCAGGTAAAAAAACAGGTTGAGCTGTTAAGGCAAAATATGCAACAGCCAAAAATGCAATTGCATAAGCTGGCCATTCCGGCACTGGAAGGGTTGTTTTTTTACGATATCAATGAAGTGGTGCATTTGGAAGCCAACAGCAATTACACCAATATTTATTTCAGCAATAAAACAAAAATTGTTGCTTCCAAAACCCTCAAGGAATTTGAGGAATTATTACCGGAAGAATTCTTTTTCCGTACACACCATTCACATATCATCAACCTCAATTACATTAAACGGTATATAAAAGGCGATGGTGGCCAGATTGAAATGCAAAACGGCAATTATGTAGATGTCTCCAGGAGGAAAAAAGATGAGTTTTTAAAAATAATTGGATTGTAGTGGTATTGATAATTTTCCCAATACACCAGAAGTAACTTCATGCCTTTAGGCCGGAGATGAGAAGGGCAAGGCGGTTCAACGCTTTAGCCAGGCAGTTTGGGCTAAAGCCAACCCATAGAGATTGTATTTCCCAGGCCTGAAGGCCTGGGTTAAAGTTGAAGGTAGATGCTATATTCCACAAAGAAATAACTCCGGTCTTAGGCCGGAGATGAGAAGGGCCAGGCGGTTCAAGGCTTTAGCCAGGCAGTTTGGGCTAAAGCCAACCCATAGAGATTGTATTTCCCACGCCTGAAGGCCTGGGTTAAAGTTGAAGGCGAATGCTGTATTCCACCAAGAAATAACTCCCTGCCTTTAGGCCGGAGATGAGAAGGGTAAGGCGGTTCAAGGCTTTAGCCAAATTTATCCTGCGGAGCCGATGTTTTCAGATCGTGAAATCCGGCAACCAATTGCCCCATTGTTTACCTGAAAAAAGAAAAATCCCAGGCGGCCGCCCAGCTTATTTGCGGTTTACCATTTTTAATAACCATGGGTAACCAAACATACCTTGAATCCGGGAGATTGTTTTTGTTCCACCGGTCGGCTAAAAAAATAAACGCATTTTTTTTGTGGGGCGCTTTTATTACGTAAGTGCTTTGGGAAGTATACGTAATGCCGGCATCTTCGCCGGTACAGGGATTGCCATATTGTTTCCATGGGCCCAACGGTTTCTCAGCCACTGCATAAGAAGCTGCGTTGGGCGTCCAGCCGGTACAGCCAGACGAAAACAGGTAGTATTTTTTATGGTATTTGATAACGGCGGGTGCTTCCCTGGATTGGTTGATAAGTATACTTTTTTCTGTGGTAGTATGGTGCAGGTAATCATCAGACAGTAATGTAACATGCATGGTGGCATTGCCTTCGGAAGCATAAAAATGATAAGCCTTGCCATCATCGTCCTGGAAAATAGTCATATCCCTGGCATCATTGCCATTGGGTTTTTCAATGTAGAGAAGCTGGTAAGGACCGGCGGGTTTGTTACTAACGGCCACACCCGAAGCCGCATAACCATAATCTTCGGTATCCAGGTGCAGCCACATTACAAATTTGCCCGTTTTTTTATTGTAGATCACTTTGGGCCTTTCAATTACTTTGCTGGTGTGCAATGCATTGTCAGCATCTGTTGTATTGGGCGATAAGGCAATGCCTTCGTATTTCCAGTTAAGCAGATCTTTTGAAGAATAACAATTAATACCGCCGGCGGGTACACGATAGTCTTCCCAGGTGGTAATATAGGGCACGCGTACGGTGTTGCCCTGCTTTATTTCACCAAACCAATAATAAATACCCTTGTGCAACAGCATACCGGCGCCATGCGCATTGATGTTATTGCCATCGGTATCTTTCCATAATTTGCCGGGCTGAATTTTTTTTTGCTGGGCTAATGAGCCGGTGCCAGCCATCAACAGCAATGGAAATACAAAAGACGATAATGATTTCATATCAAATTAGGTTAGTAATACGCTGCCAGTTTTTTTATTAAAGGAAATTGGCTGCAGTCAATCCACTGCGTTTTATTTCATGACAACCAAATGCATTTTTGGAGCATGCAAAATGATTGAATAAGATAAGGGTTCTGTTGAAAATCTGCCGGTGCATTTAATACTACCCAAATTAAACAAATATTCATACTTTTAATGCCATCGTAAATTTTGCTTTGCGATTGTATGTTATAACTATACCATATGGAACCATATACAGCGCTTTTGAAAGATTTGTATGAAAGGATACCCAGAAGGCATACTGCAGAAAACTTGCTTGAGATCAACAGTGTTATTGATGAGTACGCGCTTGTTTTGGGAAAAATAGAATCAATCAACGCGTGGTATGAAAAAAACACTGCCGGTTTTTATCCCTCACTTGAGTCTATTCAAACTACCATTAAATCATCCAACAGCAACAAACATTCAAAAAAAGCAAAAGACAGTTTGTTTGATGAGGCCTCCGGCAACCTGAAAGATGATATTCATTCACTGATTAAAGTCCTTGAAAGCGGACAGAAAATATAAGTAAATTCGGTTTATCGCCATTGAAGGTTTTTCTGTTACAGGAAGGACCTGTTATCGTCTTTTGTTATTTCAGCAAAAGATTGTATCTTATAAAAGGTCCAGGTATTTTTTTATAATATGTTTTGGCTAAATTGATTGCCTGAATTATTTTTATCCGGTTTTAATATTCCTTCCTGTGAATCTAAACCATTAAAATCGCGTGCATTTTTATGGTTTAACTATAAAGCATTGAAAACTAATAATCTACGAAAAATCAGTGCCGGGATAATTCTCCTGTTCCTGGTGGCTGTTATATCATTAATTGCAATCTACTACCTGCGTAAGGGTATTTCCCGTCATGCCACATTGAAAAATCAGCGCGGTGTGGTAATTGAACAGCAAAACGGCAGGTTCCGTTTCCTCAAAGATGGTCAACCTTTTTTAATAAAGGGCGGTGCTGGGTATTCTTTTATGCCGGAACTATCGGCTTGCGGGGGAAATACAATCGTTTGCTGGGATACATCAAAATTAGCCACCACTTTAGCGGCTGCAGAAAAAAACAACTTATCGGTCATTATCGGATTGGATATGCCCGACATCAAAGATTTTGATTTTTATAAAGATGAAAGGAAAGTGAGGGATTTGTATACAGCTTACCTGCGCATTGTAACAGCGTGTAAAGATCAGCATGCAATGTTTGCCTGGTGTTTGGGTAACGAACTTAATTTCCCTTTTTCGCCCAGGTATGATTTATTCTACACTTCCTACAACAGGGTTCTTGACATGATTCATAGCACAGACCCTGCGCATCCTGTATTTACAACGGTAATCAACATGGACAAAAAAAAGCTTTTTAATATACAATGGCGGGTACCCTCCCTCGATTTTGTTGGTATTAACGTATACAACAGTATAAGAAATTTTAAGCAGGAGATGGATTTTATAAAAATATTCTGGAAGGGACCGTATATTATTTCGGAGTGGGCGCCCCGTGGAGGATGGGAGGCACCGCTTACCAGCTGGCAGGCGCCTATCGAGGAAAGCAGTACGGTAAAGGCGCAGCAATACCTTGATTTCTTTAAAAAATATATGCCTGTACAGGATGAGCGATTTTTAGGTTCAATGGCTTATTTCTGGGGCAACCGCCAGGAATATACTTATACTTATTATAGTGTTTTTAACGATGACGGAACGCCCACTGAAATTAAAGAATCGTTGAATGATGCCTGGAAAGATACCATTACCGTGCACCACGCACCTGAAATAACAGCCATTGTTATCGATGACAGCCTTCATACAAAAGACAATATTCTTTTTGCTGCAGGCTCTTCTCATTCAGCTACCATTGAATTGAAAAAAGGCGGCCAATCAGGAAATCTACGGTATAGCTGGCAAATCTTAAAGGAGAGCTGGACAACATGGGGCGCTACCTGGGTTGATTTCAAAAAACCGGTACCTGAAGCAGATCTTATTGCAGAGAACGGGAAGCAACAAATTGTTTTTTCCGCACCGTTAAAAGAAGGACCTTACAGGATATTCGTAACCGTATTTAATTCAAACGGCTACTGCGCAACTGCCAATATGCCTTTTTACGTTATTCAATAATGGACAGCAAAATAATCAATATATCGCCGCCTACCCGTGAAGAAAGGCAATCATTGCGGTTAATGATATTTATCGGTATATTTTCAATGGGATTTTTTTTGTACAGTATGCTGCAGAAAAATGTCATAAGTTATTGGCCATTGTACGTATTGCTGATGATTACCCTTTTCTATTATTCGTTCAAGTTCCTTCATGAATGGTATCATTATTTTTCTATTTCAACGCATCAGAAGCCGGTGGCCACGAGGCTGTATACGGTAGATGTTTTAACCACGTATTGCTCCGGTGAGCCTTTTGACATGCTTGAGCAAACGCTTGTGGCCATACAAAATATTACTTATCCCCATGTAGCCTGGTGCTGCGATGAAGCAAATGACCCGCAGGTAAAGGCGCTGTGCGAAAAATTGGGTATCAACCATGTAACAAGAACAGATAAGAAGAATGCCAAAGCGGGTAATATTAACAATGCACTGCAATTTGCCCGTGGCGAAATATGCCTGGTATTGGATCCGGATCATATACCCGAGCCCGGTATCCTGGATGAAATAGTTCCTTATTTTGATGACGCTTCCATTGGATTTGTTCAAATAATCCAGGCTTATTATAACCAGACAGACACCCTGGTTGCCAAAGGCGCAGCGCAGCAAACTTACCAGTTTTACGGGCCGGTGATGATGACCATGAATACTTACGGCACTGTACAGGCCATTGGGGCCAATTGCACTTTTAGACGTACTGCACTTAATTCAATTGGCGGACATGCAGCCGGACTTGCAGAAGATATGCATACTGCCATGCGCATGCATGCCGCCGGCTGGCGTTCGGTATATGTGCCTTCCATACTCACCAGGGGACTGGTACCCGCTACCATGTCGTCTTACTATAAACAACAATTGAAGTGGAGCCGTGGTACCTGGGAACTTTTTGTAACTGCTTTTCCTGAATTGTTCACCCGGTTTACCTGGCGCCAGAAGCTTCATTATTTTACCATTCCCTTCCATTACCTGGGGGGGCTGATATTCCTGATTAATTTTTTAATCCCGGTCATTTCCCTGTTTACAGGTTACATTCCGCTGCAGATGGATGTATTCAACTTTTTACTGGCTGCGTTTCCGTTGTTTTGCATGGGCTTATTTATCAGGCACTATGTACAGAAATGGGTAGCCGAAGAAACCGACAGGGGGTTTCATATTGTGGGGGGGATTTTACAGATCGGTACATGGTGGATTCATTCAGTAGGCTTTATTTATACAATTTTCCGGAAGAAAGTACCCTATATACCTACGCCAAAAAACGACAGCGATTCGCTGCCCCTGCATTTGAGCATTCCTAATATATTGATTGGTTTGATATCGTTGATAGCCATCGTGTACGGATTTCGCCACAATTACACACCCTATACGGTTTTTATGGCCTTCCTGGCTTCTATGCAAATCATATTCATGGTTTTTATTTTTTCCATTTCGGGCTATATCAGGGAGGATAGTAAAATAAACCGGCTCGCTATCAGGATAAGGGAAAATAATGGTCCGGTGGTTTGGTCGCATGGAGTTTTAAGAAAATACTCGGTGCAATTTTCGGTGGCGGTGGTTATCCTATTCGTATTCGGCTTTATCCAAAATCAAAAATTGCCCGACTACTTACCCGAACCCTTGCCCGGTTTACAGGTATTTTACCGTGGATTGGACATACATGACGACCTGACCGCAGGCAGAACAACCGATCCGGGTTTTCCCGCTGCACTTAAAAGAAATGATATTTCTATCGTTGCCCTGAATACACCCTGGATTGACAAGGAACATAACAAACTGGATACGACAAGGTTGATGGGTTTGTATTACAACAATGTGTTGCCGATGTTAAACTGGACATTTACTGAACCTGCGCCTACAGACACCATGCAGGCAGACTCCAGCGAATTTGCGCAATTGTTGAATGGAGACTACGATGAGGCCATTTCTTCTATGGCTTCACAACTGGCACGTATCAACAAGCCTGTTTTTTTTAATTGCCGTCTCGAAACCGGGACAAACAACGACCCACCCTTCTCCCAGGAAGTTTATGTTAATCCCGCCGGCTATAAATTGGCCTGGAAACATGTGCACCAGATTTTTGACAAAGCCGGCGCTGATAAGGTAATATGGACCTGGTGCGCACCAAATCCCGAAACCGCTGAAGAACTTTTTCCCGGAGAGGGCTATGTTGACTGGCTGGCGGTGGATGCAGATCCGAATAACATTCAAACGTCCAGAAACCGCGGTGAAGCTTTTGATTCCCTGTACCGCAGGTATCATCGATCCTCTTTGTATAAATTTTCAGGTTTGCCGGTAATGGTAACTGGTTTATCGGATAACTACAGCTTATCCTGGTACCAGGCGGCATGGGGGAAAATTGATAGTGCTTTTGTTGAAATAAAAGCGGTGATAGCGAACGATAAGTCGCGTGTTTTTGCTAAAGAAGGACCTGCCATGCTTTATCAGCCGGGCAAAAGTAAAGTGTTGGCCAAAGCACCGCCATCGGCCAAAATGTTTTACCCGGCTGCTGAAACCACGCGCCCCCTGACAAGACCGGCGGCAAGCCAGCCATCACTGCGCCCGGGCATAAAAAGTATTGTTTATGATAAAGGTTATTATTGGTTCAGGAACCGTCATACGCTAAGCAGAAGAACAATTGAAGAAGACGTGGCAGCCATGAAAAGCATTGGCATTAATACCATTGAAAGAACGATGCCCGGCATTTATGATGCAAATATTGCTACGGTATTGCAATCTGCTAAAATGCAACTGGTGCCACGTTTCTGGTTACTGGCAACGGCTGCAACCGTAGACGACAGTGAGAAAATGAAAGCGCAAAAGGATAAAATACTGGGGGTAATCAAAACAAATATCTATAGAAAAGAAATTGTTGCATGGAGCCTGGGTGACGATGTATTGTATTTTTTGCAGCACCAAATGTATAAGCCAGATTATTTTTATTACCAGCAGAAATATATAAAATGGCTGGCAGATCTATGTATTGGTATAAGACAACTGGATACCATTAGACCGATTGTTATGGATCTGCATTGGGATAATGGGGGTCTGAACCGGTTTCATTATTATAAAACAAATGTGCCGCAGATCAATACTTTTATGTTAGTCGCTGATATTAAATATGCGGCAGCCCTGAATACGCCCCTGGAAGAAGGTATGGCATGGGGCAGGGTACCTGTTGAACTCTGGCCGCAAATTCCGCATATAAGAGAATCCGGAATCATTCCTTCCTGGCAGGATTTAGAAAACATCAATTTTATATCAATGGACGGCCTGCTTGATTTTGAAGGAAGGAAAAAAGAAACCTATGCAACGGTAATGAATACCTGGGGCGGCGGTAAGAAATCACCCACGCTCATCCCGGAAATTAAAATACTAAGACCATCGGCAATTACCAAAACTGCCAACCAGCTTAATTACCAGCTTATTTGTAAAAAAGCCAACGCACGGTGGGTGCCCTGTACCGGTAATGAAACAGGGATGCGTTTTGAATGGTATTTGGTAAGGGTGGATCAATTTGGCAATACCATGTTTATTAAAAAGGCCGGCGAAGGTCCGGCTATCAGATTGTCTATACCAGCAGATCCGCAATATTACGAGCTGTATGCAAAAGCCATCGTGGCCGACCAGGTTAAAATAATACATGCCAGTTTAAATACGCCCCTGGAATAACCGGGCACGCTTTCATTATTGGTAAAATGCTGGATGAAAAATGCGGTTAGCTATAGATATAAAATTTTTGCGTCCTGCCGCTGGCCGTTGATTGCAACAGGTAAACGCCTCCGGCCAATTGGGCGGTTGATACAATGGTGGTACCGGTGGCAAAATGTAAGGTGGCTACTTCCTGTCCTGAAATATTTAATAATTTAAATGTTTCAGGTTTTCCTACTGTGACCTTCAATTGCCGGCTGGCTGCATTGGAGATAAGTGCAAAATCGTTTTTTTGATCCGTTGCCGCAGAAATTATTTTTGAGAATTCAATATGACCATCGGGATATAAATTTTTGATCCGGTAATAATTAATGCCCATGTCCGGCAATGCATCTGTATATTGATAAGTTTTTGAAAGCGCTGTTGCATCTCCTGCAATCGTTGCAATGCGGTTAAAAGTATTTCCATTATTACTTCTTTGCACTTCAAAAATTTGCTGGCCGCTATTGCCTGTAGCCATCCATTCAATGACTATTTTGTCCGGTGCTGCATTCGCGGTAAAGCTGCCGAGGCTGGTGGGCAATATTAAATAATTGCCCAGACCGGTACTGCCGCAGAAACAGTAGAGGCCTGTGCGTTGTGAAACGGGGGTGGCGCTGCCAAAAATTCTGAAATAATAAAGAACACCGGGGCTAAGACCAGTAAGATGCAATTGTACACCACTGCTTGGCCCCGAAGACAAAGCGCAACCCAGTTCTGTTAAAGTGCCACAGGAGGGCCCCCCATTGAATGCCTGAATCCCTAAAACCAAAGAAGTGTTTTGAAAGCATGAAATAACTGCATTTGCGCTGCTGGCATAAAATTTATACCATACATTGGATGCGTTGTGCGATACAACACCACAGGAAGGTGCGGGTGCACAGGCATCCATTGCAGTAACCGGTAAACAGGCGGTCCTGTTGTCAAACGCAACGCCGCCGTTGCATGATGTTCCGGTATTACACCCATATATCCAGGCCGGGTCAAAACTAACAGCATTGCTGAAATCAACACCCCCGCCCGGACACATTTGGGCAAACAAGGGGAAAATCATAAGCATGTACAACCAGCAAAACAGCAACTTTTTTTTCATAGGGCCGGGGTTATTCTTGTGTACAACTATATAACGCCAAACTAAATTTTGTAGTCTGAAATGCAGTCATCTACATATTATAAATAAGAGTATATAGATAAATGCTTAGTGCATTGGCGATAAACAGTTATTCTTTTGCATCTGGAACAATCTTTGCAAATCAATACCTGATAATCTACTCTAAAACAAATGAAAATGAAAACACTTAGAATTCGTATCGCATTGTTACTTATTGCCTCATTAGCTGGTATTTGGTTAGTTTCCTGTTCAAAAAATAGTAAGTCCGGCCAGGCCCAGTTACAGGTTAGGTTAGTAGACAATCCCATGGCCGATGCCAAAGAAGTGTGGGTTGATATTCAGCAGGTTGAAGTAATAGTTAATGATGGGGCCCCTGTTTTACTCGGCGGAATTCACCCTGGATTATACAATTTGCTTGCATTGACCAATGGAAAGGATACCCTGCTTGCCGATGCATTTATACCGGCTGGCAAGGTTAGCCAGATAAGGTTAATATTGGGAGATAATAATTACATTGTTACATCGCTTGGTGAAAAAATTAGCCTGAAAACGCCCAGCGCACAGCAATCTGGTTTAAAAGTGCAGATTCACCAGGATTTAACAGGAGGTATCCTGTACCGGTTAACCCTAGATTTTGATGTGGCCAGATCCATCGTTGTGGCGGGTAACAGCGGTAATATTATACTGAAGCCGGTGCTTCGCGTTATTTCTTTCGTGCCTTCGGGCGGTGATCTGCGTGGCGTGGTAGTACCCGGTTCGGTAAGGACAGCTGTTATTGCCTTAAACGGAATTGATACAGTTGCTACCACTTTTACAAATGTTCCGGATGGTAATTATTTTATAAAAGATATTCCGGCGGGCAATTATACATTATCTTATATTCCGTCCGATACAACTTATAAAACAACACAAAAAACTGCCAGCGTCATCCTGGGGCAAATTACTGTAGCAGACACAGTAAAATTGTCGCACTAAGACATTGCCGGAAAATCGTTGATTCAGTTATACCCGCACCGGGTATAGCCATCCCAAAGCTTAGTGAAATCCTTCACTAAGCTTTTTTTACGGATGAGCAGACAAAAAATGCGTGATATTAGGTATGATTTTTTAATTGCCTGGTGAGGAGTTATCATTCTGGTTATAAAGATTGAATTAGTTTTCAATCAACTTTCCTGTATAAATCGGCTTCCTTTTTATAGAGATAATACAACAATATTTTTGCTGGTTTATCCGGGCTGCTATTCTTTAAATATTCATGTACCTGCCCCGGGTATTCATAAAAGGCCTGGCCTGTGGCAAAGGTTTGGGCCGGTTTATCTTTCATCTTGCTGATTACTTTGCCTTCAAGAACAAAACCGGTAAGCTGTGCCAGGTGCCGGTGTTTAATGGTATCAATGCTGCCTGGCGGCAGGGTCATTTCGTCCAGTTTCAGCAGGTTGTAATTGCCGGCATTTTTCAATGTTTGCATCAAAACAACGCGATGCGTCCAACCGGTATCTTTTTTAATCTTTGCGTTAGGCAATTGCGCATGTACACCAGTAACAATGGCTAATTGCAATACGGCCAGTGCCGTCACTATTTTTGTTTGATGTTGCATAATTTTTTTTTTTGACAGCATATAGTAATGCTTCTTAAAACAGATTATCCACACTCCATTTGTAAACAGGCAATGTTGCCAGCAGGAAACTGGCCGCGCTTACGGTAAAGACGGAATACCCGATTGGGTCCTGCAGGCCATTTGAAATGGCCATTGCTATGGCAAATAAGAATGAGAGCAGGCCACTTGCAATGGCGGCAAGCCTTGTCCATTTGCCAATTAATAATAATGTTCCGGATAAGATCTCTGCTATAGTTGCGGCAATGGCAAAAACGGTAACCAGCGAAGCCGGCAGAAAGCTCATTAACTGTTTGGCATATTCCATAAAATGCGTCCAGTCGCCCCAGGAAACAAATGTTTTTCCATAGGGCCCCCAGCAACCCAAACGGTCAAGCCCAAGCTTTAAATAGCCGGTGCCCAGTGCCAAACGCAGGTACAATTGTATGTATGGTTGAAACTTTGTCATGATCATAATTGAATTAATATTTATGCAGTGCGAAACGGGCCCGGTCATAATTCCGGCTCCATATGAAGGCCGGCGCCGATACGGTTCCATGCATTGATGGTAACAATGATCATAAAGATCTGTGCTGTTTTTTCTTCGCCAAACCGGCGAATGGCCCTGTCATACACATCAGTGCTTAACCCGTTTTTATGTATCAGGGTAAGTTCTTCCGTCATTTCGAAAAGCAATTGTTCGTCGGGCGTGAATACATTTTTTGCTTCGCGCCACACACCGATCAGCAAAAGCCGATGGGCAGATTCGCCTGCTTTCAGCGCTTCTGCCGAATGATAGTTAACGCAATACGCGCAGCCGTTGATCAGCGAAGCCCTTATGCGAATCAGTTCCTGCGGAATCTTTTCAATAGCTGTTGTGCTAATGTAATTGTCCAATGCATCCATTGCTTTGTAGGCTGCGGGCTGTACTTTGCCCATTTGTAATCTTGCAGGCATATTAATTTTTTTATTTTCCGGTAAACAAAAATAGCCTGTAACTGGACTATCTTTATAGTCCAGTTTAATAAAAAATAGTAGTCCAGATGCTCCCTTTTAAAACACTTGTTTCAATTGATAAAAAGGCGGCTATGCCGGTATACCAGCAAATTGCCAACGGGTTGATTGCTATCATCAGGAAGGGCATGATTAAACCTGGTGCAGCAATTCCTTCCAGCAGGGTAATGGCCGGCGTACTGCAGGTGCACAGAAAAACAATTATAGCAGCTTATGAAGAGTTGTCGGCGCAGGACTGGATTGCGGCAATGCCAAGAAAAGGAATTACCGTTTCTAAGCATTTACCCGAACTAAAGCCGGTCAGTTTCAGGCGTACTGCCGACACGTCAGCGTATAACAGCAATCCGCCCAACTTTTTTATGAAATTTTGTGAAGCGGCCACTGTTACTGCAAAAAAGCAAACTTTCCGGCTGGTCATTAATGATGGTTTTCCGGATGCAAGAATCGCACCGGTAGATAATTTGCTAAGGCATTACCGGTTGTTTTTTAGGAAAACCTACCACGAGGGACTTATCATGCATGGCGATGCAGAAGGGTCTGTTAACCTGCGCAGCGCTATTGCCTCTTTTCTTTCAGACACAAGGGCCATTCACGCCGGCAGTAGCAATATATTAATAACAAGAGGTGCCCAAATGGCTATTTTTATTGCTGCCCGCATGTTAATCAAACCCGGTTCAACAGTCATTGCAGGCGAACCCAGTTACAATGTAGCCAATATGATATTTGAACATTTTGGAGCAAAGCTGATCCGGGTGCCCGTCGATGAAAATGGCATAGATGTAGACGCAATTGAAAAAATTTGTAAAAACAGGAAACCGGCTTTATTATATGTTATACCCCATCATCACCATCCTACAACGGTTACACTCAGTGCAGACAGAAGAATGAAATTGCTGGATATTATAAGGAACTATAAATTGCCAGTTATTGAAGACGATTATGATTATGATTTCCATTACAACAGAACGCCCATTCTTCCGCTGGCCAGCGCCGATCACAATGGGTATGTATTGTATATTGGATCAATCACCAAGTCTTTTGCATCAACTGTAAGAATCGGCTACCTGGTAGCAGGTGCCGAATTTGTCTGGCAGGCCGCCCGTTTGCGCGAGATGATAGATATCAGGGGCGATGTATTGATGGAAGAAGCAATGGCTGTATTGTTTAAAAATGGCGATATGCAAAAGCACCTGAAAAAAGCCGTTAAAATATACCAGGAAAGAAGAGATGATTTTTGTTCGATGCTGGAAGCTGAACTGGGCGGTATAACCAGGTTTACCAGGCCGGCAGGCGGCATGTCTGTATGGGTACAATTTGATAAAAAGTACGCGGTGAGTGCGGTGGCAAAAAAAGTAGCCGCCAAAGGCCTGTTTATGGCAGATGGCGGTTTTTATAATTCCGGTAAAACGAATTACAACGCGGTAAGAATGGGTTTTGCATCCCTGAATAAAAAAGAATTGGAAGACGTGGGGTCAATACTGGGCAGCATTAAATAAAAAGGAATGGCGCAGATGGTTGTAAATGGTGGATGTAATTACTACGGTCGTTCTTAAAACTTTTTTGCAGTTACTTTGAAATTTCTTTTGGATAAATTTATAACGATGATAATTAGTAAATCCTTCAAACGATGAAATATATTGCCAGGCCATTTTCCTTTGCTACAATATTAGGTTGTTTTATCACCGCGTGCATGTTTGGACAAGACCAGCAAAAAATAGTTCCTGTTATAAAAGACATGCTGCAGCCGCTCCGGGAACCCATGGTGACAGGTTTTATTGGCGAAAAGCTGGATGCTGCTTATAATAACCGGCTGCTGGTACAGGATGTGGATCGGCTGGTGAGCCCTTTCCGCCTTCGTACTGAATCATCGTGCTGGCAAACTGAATTTTGGGGCAAATGGCTTACATCTGCCATCCTGGCTTACCGTTATAAACCAACTGCCCAATTGAAAACCCTGCTCGACCAGGCAGTAAGGGATCTTATTGCCACACAGTCAGCAGATGGATACATTGGCAACTACGCACCTGGGAAACATTTGCAGCAATGGGATATTTGGGGGCGTAAATATTGTATGCTGGGGCTTATAGGGTATTATGACCTTACAAAGGATAATAAAAGTCTTGATGCCGCAGTCAGGATTGCCAGTCACCTGTTAAAAGAAATAAAGGAAAGTACTGTGCCGTTGGTTAAAATGGGCAACCACCGTGGCATGGCGGCCTGTTCGGTGCTGGAACCAATTACATTGTTGTACACACGCACCGGCGATAAACGTTTCCTTGATTTTGCAGAAGAGATAGTGCGCGAATGGGAAACACCCGATGGTCCGCAATTAATCAGCAAATCTGCCATTCCTGTGGGTAAGCGCTTTCCAAAACCTGCACATAGCTGGTATGGATGGGAGCAGGGACAAAAAGCCTACGAGATGATGTCCTGCTATGAAGGGCTGCTTGAATTATACCGGGTTACCGGCAATGAGACTTACAGGAAGGCCGTTGAAAATACATGGGAAACCATCAGGGATACAGAAATGAATATTGTGGGCTCGGGTTCTGCTGCAGAATGCTGGTTTGGCGGAAAAGACTATCAGACACTGGCAATTAATCATTACCAGGAAACCTGTGTTACTGCCACCTGGATAAAACTGAACCAGCAATTATTACGGCTCACGGGCAATGCAAAATATGCAGATGCCATTGAACAGACTTATTATAATTCATTATTGGGGTCAATGTATAACGATGGTGCCGGTTGGGCGAAATATTCACCTTTATCGGGGCAAAGGTTAAAAGGCGAACAGCAATGTGGTATGGGTATTAATTGTTGTGAAGCCAGTGGTCCGCGCGGATTGTTTACATGGCCGCTTACCGTTGTTATGAAAAGTGCTGCCGGTGTTGCCATTAATTTTTTTACTGGCGGAAGCTATTCAACAAAAACACCCGGCAACCAGGCGCTTGTTATAGAGCAAACTACCAGTTACCCGGCAACAGGGAAAATTATATTGGCTGTTAACCTGGCGAAAGAAGAAAATTTTTCGATGCAGATTCGCAACCCTCAGTGGAGCCAACAGTCATCTGTAACCGTAAATGGAGTTCCGGTGCCGGTTGGCATGCCGGGCAATTTTATAACTGTTGAACGGAAATGGAAAGATGGAGACAGGATAGTAGTTGACCTGGATATGAGAGGCAGGTTGCTGGTATCCGGTGGCCGCGGTGAATACTTTGCCATTGTACGCGGGCCGGTAGTACTGGCCCGGGATATGCGTCTCGGAATGCCGGATGCCGGTGAACCGCTGACACCAGTACTCACGAAAGAAGGGTTCGTAGATCTGCAGCCGGCTGAAGCAAGCAACAGCAATTACTGGATGGTGCTAAAGGCCTCATTCATGGCGGAATCGCATGCAGAGTCCGGTTCCGGACCCGTACAGGTAACATTGTGTGACTATGCATCTGCAGGCAAAACATATGATGTGGTTTCCAGGTTCAGGGTGTGGATACCACTATTGGTACATGCAGAGAAATTGCCATAATAAAACCAATGCTGTATAATTGCTCATATCTACCGCCATTTTTGCAACACGGCTTCACGTAAATCTTTTTAAAAAAATATTTTAGGAAATAATTTAATGTTCTATATTTGTCTACCAATTTAGTAGACAATTGGAATTGTACAGTAAATTCCAATGCAGGCAACTGTTAACCACCAGCAGATTACCTGTATGGTTAGTATCATATAAATAACTGAAATGAGACCTTCAATTCAAAGCGTTGCGGCGCAGGTGGCAGTACATACTATTTATTCTCCCTGCAGTTTTTCCTGTTGCTGTTGTTGCTGACAGCATATGTTGCATTTTCTTATTTCCCTGCATCCCTGATTTTTTCGGTTCGGGGAAAGTACAGCCATTGAAAAATATTTTATCTGAACAACAGCCTGGTCTGCATTTACTGCATCATCGGTGGTTGATAGTGTGGTGAATCCGCCGGCTGTTGTTCAGGTTATTGATAAATGCCATTACATCATGTAAGGCCTTCGGAGAATTATGTTGTTATAACAGCCAAAATTAAATGTATGAAAAGAGTTTCCGCTTATAATATTTTTGTTTTCTTATTTTTTTTACCGGCATCCTTATCCGCGCAAACAAATACCCGGCCTGTCATCAATGCGGTGGTTAATGGCAAAGTAACAGATGGCAGTATCCCGCTGGAAGGTACCACCGTTCAGATAAAAGGCACCACCAATACAGCTACTACCGATTTTGAAGGAAATTTTGTGCTAAAAACAGGTCAGAAGCTTCCTTTTACACTCATTGTTAGTTATGTGGGTTACCAGCAGAAAGAAGTATTGGCAGATGGCCCGCACCTGGAAATTGTATTGCAGGCAAATAAAAACAAACTGGATGAAGTGGTAGTGGTAGGATATGGCACGCAAAGAAAAAAAGACATTACAGGTTCCGTAGCAAGCGTATCAAAAGAAAATCTTAGCAGGCCTTCTTCTTCACTGGACAACCTGTTGCAGGGGGCGGTAGCAGGTGTGGTAGTTAACCAGAGCTCGGGTCAGCCCGGTGCCACTGCTACCATACGCATACGCGGTGGCAATTCGCTGAGTTTTGGTAACGACCCGCTGTATGTTATTGATGGATTTATTTATTATAACGATAACAGCCTTACCAATCTTTCACCGGGTTCGGGCACCGTGCCATCCGTAACAGGTGTATCATCAAATGGGTTGTCTACTATCAATCCGTCGGATATTGAGTCTATCGACGTGTTAAAAGATGCGGCAGCCACTGCTATTTATGGATCGCGCGGCGCCAACGGCGTGGTTATTATTACTACCAAACGCGGAACAAAGGGCAGCAATAATATTTCTTTCAGTTCTTCCTATGGCGTTCAACGCGCAGCCAAACTGGTAAAAGTGCTGAACGGGCAACAATGGGCAAAACTTTTTGACGATTTATACAACGCAACACCCACCATACAAGCCGGGCTGGCCGCCAACAAAAAGCAGATTGATTCTGCCGGTGCGGCCGGGGCCAATGGCGATTGGGTAGCTGCGGCTATACGGCCGGGTTATCTCCAGAATCACCAGCTTACCATATACGGCGGTGATGAAAAGTCAAGGTATTCCATCTCGGGTAATTATTTTGATCAAAAGGGTATTTTACTGGCTACCGGTTTTAAGAGATATTCCGGCCGGGTGAATTATGAGAAAAATTTTTCCAAAAAATTAAAATTTTCTACCAGCCTGTTTGGCAGCAATGCAGCAGAAGATAAACTGTCCGGCGCAGCATACAACGGTAATAATTTCAGCAATGCCTTTTCTTCCTTACACCTCAACAACCCTTTGCAGGCGGTAAAAAATGCAGACGGCAGTTTTAATACCCTGGCGCAGCCGGCTATTAATCCAACACTTAATACCATCAGCGGTCAGCAGTTTTCCGACAATTCCATCCTTGATATTCTTTCAACGGTTAACCAGACAAAACTATCGCGTGTACTGGCCAATATTGCGGGCGAGTACAAAATAACCAATGATCTTTCGGTAAAATCAAGTTTTGGTGCAGATTTATTAAACACCAAACTGAATTTTTATGCACCATCCTATACCACATCCGGCAACAATGGCGGCACCATCACCGGTTCTGGTTCTGCAGGCATCATTAACGGTGTAAGCTGGCTGAATGAAAACACGATTACCTATGATCATACATTTAACGATACCCATTTCCTGAATGTATTGGCCGGGTATACTTCGCAATACCAGCAATCGGAGACTTCATTCCTGGCGGGTCAATCTTTTCCATCTGACGCCACTACCTATAACAACCTGTACAATGCATCTGCCAACAAGGTAGTAGGTTCGGGCGAAGCAAAACAAACCAGGCAGTCCTGGCTGGGAAGGGTATCTTATTCTTACCTGCACAAATACAACCTGACCCTGTCAGGAAGGGCCGATGGTGCTTCGCCTGCAGGTGCCAATAAAAAATGGGGATTTTTCCCCGCCGTTGGCTTCTCCTGGAACGCATCAGAAGAAAGTTTTTTTCGGCCTTATATAAAAACAGTCAATAGTTTAAAACTACGGGTAACAGCAGGCAGTGTGGGCAACGCTAATTTCCCTGCGTACAGTTCACTGGCTACCATCAATTCTTATGGCTATTATTTTGGCGCCCCGCTTGCAGGCACCAATGGCCTGGCGCCCTCTCAGCTATCCAATCCTGATCTTACCTGGGAGACCACGGCGCAATACAATGCAGGTATCGACATAGTATTTTTTAAAAACCGCATCAGCCTTACAGCAGATGCCTATTATAAGAAAACAACCAACCTGTTTATCAGCGGTGCGGGCCTGGTGCCCCTGTCCAGCGGTTATGCATCAGCGTCAGAAAACATCGGCAGCCTGGAAAACAAAGGGTTTGAACTGACCCTGAATACGGAGAATATCAGGACAAACAATTTTTCCTGGCATTCTGTGCTTATATATGCAAGGAATGCCAATAAGGTACTCAGTCTGGGGCCCAGCCAGTCTTTCTTTCCGCTGGCACCTACCGGCCAGGTGTCTCCTGTAATAGTAAAAGTGGGTTTGCCGGTCGGTACTTTCTGGGGCTACAATACTGCGGGCTTGCTGACTACAGGCGATGTGTATGGCTCAAAAGCTGCTCCTAAACTGGCCGGCGTGTCGCAGCAAACCGGCGACAGAAAGTACGTGGATACAGACGGCGACGGAGTGGTAACCACGGCCGATAAGCACAATCTTGGCAACGCACAACCGAAATTTACCGCCAGCTTCAGTAACACAGTTGCCTATAAAAATTTTGATCTGTCTTTCTTTTTGCAGGGTTCTTTCGGAAACAAAATATTTAACCTCCTGCAGCAACAGCTTGAAAAGACCACCACTACACAAAATGTGTCGGCGGTTTTGCTGGACAGGTTTGATTCTGCAGCCAACCCCAATGGCAGGTTCCCCAAAGTAGTGAATGCGCCGGTGGTACAAGTAGCCGATGTATACATTGAAGACGGATCTTATGTGCGGTTAAAAAACATTACACTTGGCTATAATTTCCCGAAAAACATTGCATCAAAAATCCTGGCCAAACAAATAAGGGTTTATATATCTGCACAAAACCTGTTCACCATTACCAAATACAAGGGATTGGACCCGGAAGCCAACTTTTATGATCAGAACAACCTGCAGCAGGGGGTTGACCTGGGCGTGTATCCCAATTCGCGCAGTTATACGGCAGGAGTGAACGTTACTTTTTAATTCAATCATAATATTTATACACTCATGGAAATAAGATTCAGCATATTGTTAGTGTTTATAACGGCCAGCAGTTTGTTCTCCTGCACAAAACTGGGTGAACATCCGCAGGGAAGTCTTACGCAACAAAACTTTTACCAGACGCAAAGCGATGCGGTAGCGGCCGTAACCGCCGTGTACAGTACATTAACCACTGACATCAGTAACGACTTTCCTGTTTACGGGCGCAACCTTAATTTAATTGTCGATAACACCAGCGACAACCAGGTATACAGTCCATCCAATACCAACCCCGATGTAAGGGCGCTTGGTACTGCGACTTATGTAAGTACCAATGACCGGGTGCGTAAAATATATGCGCAATTATACTGGGGAATTAACAGGGCCAATATTGCCATTGATAAAATTCCGGGTATACCTGCTTCGCAATTTGTAGATCCTTCGCATACAGCGGCCAGCCTGGTAAACGAAGCAAGATTTATACGGGCATTGCTTTATTTTGACCTGGTTCGCTTATTTGGAGATGTGCCGCTTTTGCTGCACGACCAGGAAACTGTTGCCAAAGCAGGTGAACTGGCAGATCGTACTGACAAAGCAATTGTATACAATCAAATCATTGCCGACCTGGATTCGGCCACCTCATTACCGGTTTCTTACAGTGGCATCAATACCGGAAGAGCAACCAGCGGTGCAGCACATGCTTTACTGGCCAAAGTGTATGTAACCCGGCAGGCGTGGGCAAACGCGGTTGCAGAACTGAAAAAAGTGATTAGTACCGGCACCGCCAATCTTACAGATGCTACTACAGGCAATTATGGGTATGATTTATTTAGCAAATTCCAGGATGCTTTTCAACCAGGCACCAAGAATGGAAAAGAGCATGTTTTCTCCGCGCAGTTTAATGGAACTACCGGCGGGTTTACCAGCACCAATACGCTGAGTTCTTTTACCTGGAGTAATTCGGCGTATACAGCAGATATTCCGGCCGACAACAACGTTGTTACACTGTTCGCTGTTGCAGACCAGCGCAGAAGCGCCACTTTCTATGATTCATTGTTTAATCAGTCAACGGGTAAATGGGTTAAATGGCCTTTTTCCAACTTCCTGAAGTTTGTAGATCAGAGTACAGGATTTGTTACGGCACTACAGGGCAACCAGGGTGCCAACAGCAAGGTAAACTTCCCTGTAATACGGTATGCCGAAGTATTGTTGCTGTACGCAGAAGCATTGAACGAATTAAATGGCGGGCCCACTGCCGATGCCTATGCGGCTATAAATATTGTAAGGGCAAGGGCTTATAACGTTTATACAGCCGGTGGTAATTACACCAATCATGCCTACGACCTGCCCGCAGGCCTCAGCCAGTCATCTTTCCGGGATGCTGTTTTTACGGAAAGAAGAAAAGAGTTTATACAGGAAAGTCAGCGCTGGTTTGATTTGGTAAGAAGAACTGATTTGGGCCCGGGTCAGTATTACCTGAATGCTGTTCATGCCATGCCGGGTAATCCCAAATCGGCTGCAACGCTGAAGGATACGCTATTTCCCATTCCGCAAACAGAAATTGATCTGTATGGCGGACGCAATCCAAATTTTAAACAAAACCCCGGATGGTAAACCCGGATGATGAATTCCTCATTTCAAAAAAATATATAAAATGAATCATAAAAAAGCAATTGGTTTATCAATAGCAACCATCGCTGCCGGTTTTTTGTCAGCCGGTAATGTACACGCGCAAAACCCTGCCGAACAACCGTACCAGGGCGTTATCGGTAAAACTTTATCTGAATCAAAAGAGTGGTGGGCGCCGGTTCCCAAAGCGCCGGCCGGTGCGCCCAATATTGTATGGATACTACTGGATGATGTTGGATTCGGTGCTTCCGGCGCGTTTGGCGGCGTTATCCGCACACCCACGCTGGACAGCCTGGCATATAACGGTCTCAGGTACACGAATTTTCATACGGCGGCTATTTGCGCGCCCACCCGTTCAGCCCTGCTTACCGGCCGCAACAGCCATTTTGTACATGAAGGCGGGTTTTCTCATATTGCCCTGTCAGCAGGTTTCCCGGGCTATGATGGGCGGATACCTTCAAAGGATGGAACTATTGCAGAGATACTGCGCGACAATGGATACAATACGTTTGCGGTAGGCAAGTACGGTTTAACACCAGACGAAGATGCAACGGATGCAGGCCCCTTTGACCGCTGGCCGGGTGGTAAGGGGTTTGAGCATTTCTTTGGTTTCCTGGGTTCAGCAACCGATCAATACAAACCAGACCTGGTAGAAGACAATGCACATGTAACACCGGATGGCAGACACCTGAACGAGCAGATAACTGATAAGGCCATCGGTTATATTGCCCGCCAGCAAAAGATTGCACCCGGCAAGCCTTTCTTTTTATATTATGCGCCTGGCGCCACGCATGCACCCCACCAGGTAGATAAATACTGGAGCGATCAATACAAGGGAAAGTTTGATGAAGGATGGGATGTATTCCGTGAAAGGGTACTGGCCAACCAGAAACGTTTGGGTATCGTTCCCGCCTATGCGCAATTACCGCCGCGCAATGCACGTGTGCAGGAATGGAACAGTCTTAGTGCTGATCAGAAAAAATTATTTGCCCGGTTTATGGAAGTATATGCTGGTTACCTTACTTATACCGATTACCAGATTGGGCGGGTGGTCAATTACCTGAAAGAAAATAATTTACTGGAAAATACCATTGTGTATGCCATTATTGGCGACAATGGCGCCAGTAAGGAAGGAACGCCTGAAGGCGTAATTACACCAAGAACAAATCCTTCACGTACAAAAACAGAAGCCGATTTCCTGAAAACCAATCTGCAGAATATTGATTCTATTGGTACCGCGGCAGGTGCTACCAATTATCCGCTGGGCTGGGCACAGGCGGCCAACACGCCTTTCAGGGAATGGAAACAGGATGCCGATGCTGAAGGCGGTACACATAACCCGCTGATTATTTTCAATCCAAAAGCAATCAAAGACAAAGGTGGCATCCGCAACCAGTATGGGTATGTGATAGACTTGCTGCCGACCACTCTTGAGTTTGCCGGCATAAAAGCGCCTGACTACATACGTGGTATTAAACAGGATTCTATACAGGGGACTTCATTGCTGTATTCTTTTAACGATGCCAAAGCCGCTTCGAGACACCTTGTACAACACTATTATATTTTTGGATCGCGGTCTATCTATTACAATGGCTGGAAAGCTGAAGCCGCGCACCATCCCGATAATGTTGATTTTGATTTTAAACCCGGCGAAACCGTTGCCGATAAAAGTTTTGATGAAGACGATTGGCAACTCTATAACCTGGATGAAGACTTTAATGAACGTGTGAACCTGGCAAAAAAATATCCTGAAAAGTTAGCAGCGCTGAAAAAAATATTTGATGAACAGGCCACCAAAAACCATCTCTACCCACTGATTGACTGGCATGATGTGAATAATAAAAAAATACATCACCCGAACGGGAGTGATACACAGGGACCTGTTAAATAAAAAGTTTATAATTCCAGTAAAATTTATTCTATGGGTTTTAATGATATAATAATTCTTTCCAGGAAAATACTGGTTGGTTTTTTTATCTACCTGGCCCCCCTTACTGTTGTATCGGGTGGTTTATGGCTGATCAAATTTTTATTAACCAAATAAACAGATTATTATGGCAATTGATAAGCACTTAACAAAAAAAATAACCAAAGATATTTTTGTCAGTTTGTTAATTTATGCGCTGCCTGTTGTGTTACTTTTTCTATTCTTTGCAATAAAGGGAGAGAGACCCTGGCTCAATAACACGCATGCACCGGCAACGGTAAACGTTCCACCGTTTTTACAATTTTTAGCGCCTGTATTTAAAAATATACAGTCATGGGGTTTCCTTGTAATTGCGTTGGTATTGGGTGCCGTTGAATTTGGACTTGGACTATATGATAATAAGTGGACCAAAACAGAGCGTACTATTGATATAGTTTGCTTTCTTGCGCCTAAATTTCTATTGCCGCCGGTAACGGCCTACTTTAGTCTTAAATTATTGCCGCTGTTATTGCCAGGGCTTGCCAACCAGTTTTCCTGGGTGCCGTTCTGGGCAGGCTTTCTTATCATTGCTGTGGCTGATGATCTTACGCAGTATTGGTACCATCGTCTCCATCACCAATTGCCTTTTCTGTGGCGTTTCCACCGCACGCACCATTCTGCGCCTTATATGGGAATGGCCATGGCCAGCCGGCAGAATTTTATCTATACGGTTTTCTTTTCACAGATATATTTAACGGCCACACTGGTTTACCTGGGACTGGGTTTCCCGGCGTTGTTTGTAACCGTTATAAAATCATTTATTACATTATCTGCTCATTCAAGTATCCCCTGGGACAAGCCGTTTTACAAATACAAGGCATTGCATCCCATTGCATGGGTGCTGGAAAGACTTATTTCTACCCCTGCCACACATCATGCCCACCATGCAGATACAGCAGGCGATGGTATAGGTAACTACAAGGGTAATTTCGGCAATATGTTTTTTTTATGGGATGTTATTTTTAAAACAGGGATTATTACCCGTAAATACCCGCAATCCTTCGGTATTAAATTTTACAGACAGGAAGAATGGTATGCCCAGTTTTTATGGCCCATTTTTAAATCAAAAAAGCCAGGTAGTGAACTGGCGGCCAACGGCCCCGAAGTGGGTGACGAAATTACTTCAAACGCGATTTATTACGAAGAAGACTATGCTGGTATCGAATCTGTAGCATACAAAGGTCTTACCAACAATTAATTTAACCTGCGATGAACTTCCTTCCCGGATGGTCATGCAATGTTAGTGTTGTTTAAATACAATATAAAATTGAACAAAATGAAAATACATATTACCACTGTTGTTGCATATTTATTTTTGGCCACTGCTGCTGCGGGGCAGGCAACAGCAGAAAAAGCGGCTTTTACACTATCGCTTGATTCATATACCGCAAAAATAGAGCGGCAATTACAGCCACAAATTGTTGATGCCAGAAGCCCTGAAGAATTTGCATTTAATCATATTGAGGGCGCTGTTAATTTTAACCTGCAGTCCGGGGATTATAATACATTTGTACAGGCATTGGATAAAAACAAACCTGTGTTTGTTTATTCTATCAATACCGGAAGAAGTTCTGCCTTGGTAAAGGATTTAATAAATAAAGGCTTTGTTGAAGCATATGATTTACAGGGAGGGATTGCCAATTGGGTGGGCGGTGGCCGTCCTTATTATACGGCTTCAAAAAATGGGCTGACGCCGGGTGCCTATAAAAAACTGCTTGCCTCAAATAGCCTGGTGCTGACAGATATTGGTTCGCGTTACTGCGGTAGCTGCAAAAAAGTAAAACCGGTATTGGATTCATTACGTCAGGAGTATGGCGCTCAGTTAAAAATTATAGAAGTAGACCTTGAAGACAGCCCGCAACTGATCAGTGAACTGAAAACAGTAAATGTTTTTCCATATTTAATTCTTTATAAGCAGGGAAAAGTTGTATATACAAAGAGCGGGCTGAATGAGTTAAAAGATGATATAGAAACAGCGCTGGCGAAAGCAAAATAAATAATGATAGTATATGTGGATTTTTAAGTTGCTGCTTGTTGTTGCCCTTGGTGGTATGGCGGTAGCCTTCGGTAAAAAAACTAAATTGCCAGTATTTGTGGCGCCCCCCCTGGATACAACGGCGCCGGATAACCGTATCCTGTGCAGGGTACCATCCAGGGCCGTGGCCTTACAGGCGGCGGGTAAAAATACATCGTCGAAAAGCGGCAATCGCAATGCAATGGTTTTTATTAAAGGCGGCCATTTTGTAATGGGCTCAAATGATTTTTCGGATGCGCAGCCATTGCATTCAGTAACTGTAAGCAGTTTCTGGATGGATGAACATGAAGTAACCAATGCCGATTTTGCTGCGTTTGTAAAAGCAACTGGCTATAAAACGGTTGCCGAAAGAAAATTAAATCCGAAAGACTATCCGGGTGTGCCGGTTGATAAGCTGGTGCCTGGTTCGGCCGTATTTACTCCACCGGCACATAAAGTTTCGCTGGACAATCCTTTGCAATGGTGGCAATATGTGCCCGGTGCAGACTGGAAGCATCCAAAAGGACCGGGCAGCAGCATAAAAGAAAAACCGGATGACCCTGTAGTGCAGGTTTGTTATGCTGATGCCGCCGCTTATGCAAAATGGGCTGGTAAAAGATTACCCACTGAAGCAGAGTGGGAATATGCGGCCTGTGGCGGAAAGACAAGCCAGGCATACTATTGGGGCAGCGAATTAAAGCCGGGTGGCAAGTGGCTGGCCAATATCTTCCAGGGAAATTTTCCGGAGGGCAATACCATGGAAGACGGATATGCAACACTGGCGCCCGTAAAATCTTTTCCGGCCAATGGATATGGATTGTATGATATGGAAGGTAATGTATGGGAATGGTGCAGCGATTTGTACCGTCCTGATTACTATAAAAGCAGTCCTGCAATAAATCCGCATGGACCGGAGAACAGCTTTGATCCCGATGAACCGGGCGCTGAAAAACATGTACAGCGTGGAGGTTCTTTTTTATGCAGCGATGAATATTGCAACCGTTACAGGGCGGGCAGCCGGGGCAAGGGAGAAACCAGCAGTGCCAGCAATAACCTGGGCTTTCGTTGTGTAAGGGACGGTCAGGCGGCACACTAGGTAACTGTATTGTATAAACGAAAATATGTGATGCCGTTATCCCGTCTTTTTGGCGATTTGCTCCGGCAACTGTTCTGCGGTCTTTATTTTTAAAGTACAAATTCTATAATGGAATTAATGTTGTTGCAATGAGCCCTGTAGAAACATTTCACCGCATTTTTTCAGCCTGTTCCGGGCCGGATAGATTGGAGCAGGGATATGGCCATGATTAGGATAATAATGTTTAAATTGCTGGCATGACAAGGATAAAAAAGAGAAGAACCGGGAAAAAGCGCACGGCTGATCAAAAAAGATTAACCGCCGGCCGGAAAAGAGGGCGTGCCGCGGCCAATACGGCGCCTGCCGGTGAACCACCCCGCAAAGAAACGATTTCCGCAGAAGAAAAAGCGGCTTATAAAAAATCGTTTCAGCCTGAACAATCAGGCAGAAGAAACAGGTCTTCAAAAAAGGATGCCGATGTAAGAAAAGCCGGTGGTGATTTGAGCGGTCATCAAAAAAATGAAGTCCCTGCAAAAGCAACCGGTAAAACAAGAACGGCGGGTTCGCGCCGGGTAGCAGTGGCCAAAAGTGTAGCAACAAATGCCAAAGGCAAACCCGCCTATAAAAAAGCATTTACACCAAAAAAGGAAATAACGGGCGAAGAAAAATCACCCAGGGGTTTTGCTCCCTGGAATAAAAATAAGGCCAGGAAAAAAGGATTGGGTAAGTAATCATCCCATTTTCATTAAGTGCCCTTCAGGAGGGTAGGGTATGATTTGCAGGATTATAAAACTCATCATGGTTTTTATCTTCCTGCCAGCTAAATTCTATTTGTGATGCTACCTCTTTTGCAAAAACATGACCATGGATATCGTTTAAAAAGCCAAGCGTCATGTCCATGCCGGCACTTACACCCGAAGAAGTATAATATTTGCCATCTACCATCCACCGGGCCTGTCTAATCCAGTCAACCTTATTGCCGGTAGTCATTACCCAGTCAAAAGCTCTTTTGTTGGAGGTAGCTTTTTTCCCATCCAGCAAACCTGTTTTAGCCAGCAATGCTGTTCCCGTGCAAACAGTAAATACATACTTGCTTTGTTCCGCAATTTTCCTGATAAGATCAATCAGCACTTTATTGTTTACTTCTACCCTTGTACCATAACCGCCCGGGATTAAAAAAATGTCCGCGCCCTTGCTTATCTCTTCCAGTTTTTTTGTCTGAACCGATACGCCATGTTTATTATTCGACAATCCGCCATGTTGTGAATAGAAGTCAATCTGGTACAGGTCTGTCAGCCTGCCCAATATTTCTACCGGGCCAAATACATCCAGGGTTTCAAAGTCTTCAAATAATAAAACGGCAACGTGCATACGAAATAATTTTACAGGTGTTAATATCAGGACTTATAGTTAATGGTCATTTTGTATTTATTTTAACACAGTGCCCCTGTAATTCTTTACTGCATGCTTAGCGAAAACAATCCTTTTTTGCCCTGCAGGCTGCAAACAAGAAAACTTTGGGCAGCCTTTCATAACGAAAGCGGACACACGATGCATCGGAACCGGACAGTTGCTGTTTTTTGTTTAAAAAACCATATTGATTTACAATGATTTCTGTCTGGCACACTTACAGCATTGTATACCGTGAACAATTATTCTATAAAGAAAAAAAAAGTGTTATGAAAAAGTTTGTAAAACCAGCAGCTTTCGCAGTTGCAATTATCCTCTTATCCTTTACTCAACCGGCAAAAGCCGCCGTTGGCCCGCATCTCTGGTATTCATCCCTTGGCAAACATACTACATCTTCCGGTAGCAGGTTCAGCATAGAGTTGAACAGGAAGGATGCCGAAGAGGTAATAAGCGCGGTTATTGAAAACCCTGACAAAAAGAACTTGTGTATCAGATTAACCGCACCCGATGGCAGCACACTGGACAATTTCTACACGGGCCGCAAATATGTTAAAATGAACAAGCGATACAATTTTAGCGGTGCGGAAGAGGGTGTGTATACTATCACTATCAGTGATGGTGTTGAAAAAATACAAAAACAGGTAAAGCTTGAACGTGCATTTAGCTTGCCTGTCAGCCGGTTAATAGTTCAGTAAGCCTTATACAAAGAACACAGCGGTAAAGTTCGTAGTTATGCGCAGTTTTTATGAAAAATGCACGGGGGATGTTTTTACATTCCCCTCACTATTAAAATGGGCAAGTCTGCATGCTATAAAAGGTTTTCCAGTATTGGCCGGGTTGTTTCCAGTCCTGTATGCCGGTAACATGCCATGCCTGTTTTGGTTGCTGCATCAACCAGTATCTGCCGGTCGTCAAAATATACACACTGATCGGGGCTCACCTGGGCAATGCCCATGGCGAGATGGAATATTCCGGGATCGGGTTTGCGCATACCTACTTCACAGGAGGATACAAAGGCGTCGAAACATTCATGCAGCTTAAATTTTTTGATGCGGTAGTCATTCAATTCTTTTCCTTCGTTATTAATGGAGATAAAGCGAAACTGGCCTGCATGTTGTTTTTTCCATTGTATCAGCCATTGCAAAGTGCCGGGCAATTCAACAGATTGCTCAAGCATAAAATCAATAAAATCGCTCTTTGTAAAATTCCTGGGCTTATAAAACAGGGTGGTCTTCAGGTATTCGTCCAGCGAAATTTTTCCTATCTCATACACATTGAAAATAAATTCATGCAGTATGTTCATTTCTTCGTAATTAAAGCCAAATTTTACAGCGGCCGCCTGCCTGGATTCGTGTCCCCATCCATTGGTCAGCAGCACTCCGCCAATGTCGAAGAAAAGAACTTTTTTAAATGGTGTACTCATAGCGATAAAGATACATAATGAAGCCATATGGCGATGCGCTTCACCGCCAGATAAATGATATTTTACCGTCCTCCGGGTCTCCGGGTTTAACAAAGTCTCAACTAAACGGGTGGTACCTTTGTTATCCACAAAAACCATAAAAAATGAACAGGCTTAATTGCTGGAAATGCATTGTTATACTATCGTCGCTGATGGCGCTGGCGGTATTTTCATAATTTTTTCAGTTGTAAGATGGTAAAGCAGGTCTGCGGGCCTGCTTATTTTTTGTGACACCACAAGATGGCGGGTGTTGCCGGCGATGCAAAACACTGCCGGTGGCGGTTTATTTATCAAACGGGCAGGCAAATAAACCGTCGTTTTGGCCAAACAAGGGAAAAATGGAAACAGCGCCTTATATTAGTACTTTAAAACCACTGCTTAATAATGACCATAAAATATAAAAGCGATACCGTAGAATGGAAAAAGGTGCTTAACCTGAAAAATTTTTTGCATATCGCCGTCGGTATAGTACTGGCCGTGCTGGCTATGAAGGGATTTATGATTCCAAACCGGTTCCTGGACGGCGGTATTACCGGTATTTCCATCCTGCTGTATGAAATATTTCATGTCAATATCAGCTTCCTGGTAATTATTTTAAATGCTCTTTTTATCTACCTCGGGTACAGGAGGATTGGTAAAACCTTTGCCGTGCAAACAACCATTGCCGTTATATTGCTGGCGCTGGCATTGTTTTTTATCAATATTAATCCCATTACCAGCGATAAACTGCTGATAGCTATTTTTGGGGGCTTGCTGATGGGTACGGGCGTTGGGCTGGTCATCAGGGGAGGGGGCGTTATTGACGGTGCGGAAGTAATTGCTGTTTTCACGGGCCGGAGAACCGGCTTTTCCAACAGCGAAATTATTATGCTTATAAATACCCTCATTTTTGCCGTGGCTGCCTTTCAGTTTGGTATTGAAACCGCCATGTACTCTGTGATTACCTATTTTACGGCCACCAGGGCCATCAATTATGTGGTAGATGGTATTGAACAGTTTACGGCAATGAATATTATATCGGGCCGGCACGATGAAATAAAAAGTTTCCTGGTAAATGAACTGGGCAAAGGAATTACAGTTTACAAAGGAGAGCGTGGATACCTGCCCGGCAGTTTTGATGTTAAAACTGATACTGAAATTATTGTTACTATTGTTACCCGTCTTGAAATAAAACAAATACAGGAGGCATTAACAAGAATTGATCCCCGGGTTTTTGTATATGTGCAAACCATTAAGGAGGCAAGTGGCGGAATATTAAAAGCAAAAGGCCATGCAAAATAGCCAGGCAATGAAATCTTTTGTAGTTAATTTATTAAATGATAAGTTGCCGCCATTTTATTTTTATCACAATAGCGGTCATACACTGTATGTAATGGACAAGGCCATTGAAATTGGCCGCGGAGAGAACTGCTCCGACAGGGAAATCCACCTGCTGACTGCAGCTGCACTATGGCACGACAGCGGCTTTATCAATACGAAAATCAATCACGAAAAAGAAGGTTGCCTGCTGGCCCGCCATTATTTACCTGCCTTTGATTTTTCTGATGCAGACATAAACTGTATTTGCGGAATGATTATGGCAACCAAAATGCCACAATCGCCACAAAATAAATTAGAGCAGATTATTGCTGATGCCGATCTTGAATACCTGGGGACAGGTGGTGCAGAAGAAAAGGCGGCGGCACTTTTTAGGGAGCTACAATATTTAACGCCATCATTAACTGCTCAGTTATGGCAAAAGATGCAGGTTTCTTTTCTTAGCACCCACCGGTATTTCACTTCATTTTGTAAGAAAAACAGGCAGCCTGCACAGGATGCCTACCTGCAGCGGTTGTTAAATAATATTGCATAGGTTTATTCATTTGATTATATTTATCCAGCCTTATTTGCAAATTGTATGCTTTTTTAGAAATGCTGTAAAAGGAGATTAGCCAGCGTTTTTTCTTACCGGTTCCACAAAAAGTCTTCACATAGATCAATCCTGTCGGGGTAGGCTGGTAATAGTAACTGTCCGCCCGATGAAGTAATAGAGCAAATTATTTTCCGCCGGCAAAGCCGTAGTAATAGTGGAGAAAGTTTCTTTTCGTGCATAAAATAATGGCGATGAGGCAATCTGGTCTGTAAATTATCAGCATGAGGCATATGTAAGCACAGATTGCTTCAGGTCGTTCGCAATTACCGGAAATGTTCGTAAGGTGGGCAAATGTTCCAGTAGCGGCTTGTTCCTGCGCGACAGCGACTAATTAAAAACGCTTCCTAAACACCCATTATAAACCCTTCAACCAACAAACAACATGAAAAAAACCAGTATTGCCAGTTTTGCCTGTATGCTTATATACCTGCCATTGCTGCTCATAAGCTGTACCAACGATGCACCTGTTCAGCAGGTAAAAGAAAGTCCGGCGACAGAATTATCGCAGGCCGAATTAATTACGCGGGGCAAATACCTCGTCACTGTTATTGGATGCAATCACTGCCATACACCCAAAAAGATGGGGCCGCAGGGACCAGTGTTCGATTCTTCACTCCTGCTGTCGGGGCATCATGGCAATAGCCCATTGCCGGCCATCGATACAAAAGCACTGACGCCCGGCTATTGGGTGCTGTTTGCCGGTGATCTTACCGCTACTGTTGGCCCCTGGGGCATTAGTTATGCAGCCAATCTTACACCAGACTCATTAACGGGTATAGGCCTGTGGTCCGAAGAAACATTTGTCAAAACCTTGCGTTCCGGCAAACACCTTGGTCAGGAAGGCGGCAGACCCATTATGCCACCAATGCCCTGGGAAAGTATTGGCGCATTAAGCGATGACGATATTAAATCATTGTATACATTTTTGCATGCACTGCCAGCCATCAGCAACCGGGTTCCGGCTTATACACCACCCAATGAAGTGAGCAAATTAAAATAACAAAGTTTAAGTGGCACCGGAAAGACAAAGTGCGTGCGCCGGCTATGTAACTCACCGGCCGAGGCGCTCAGCGTTTACAACCGGTATTGTACAGCCGAAAATATGTTTATTGGCGGCTGACCTGCAACGAATCGTAAATGGTATTGGAGAAATAATTGCCGCCAGTTTACAAAATGCGCGATAGAACAGAACTTTCTCCCAAAAAAAGCTAGCTTTAGGCGGAGAAATGTGTAATGACAAAGCACACAAATACTTTAATTGTTGGGGCAGGCATGTCCGGGCTGGCTGTTGCTGCTGCCTTGCAAAAAAAAGGTGTTGATTATATTATTATTGAGAAGCAGGAGCTTGTCGGGATAGCATGGCGCAATCATTACGATCGGTTGCATTTACATACGCCGAAAAATATATCGCACCTGCCGTATAAAAAATTTGAACGCTCCCTGCCCCGTTATCCCAGCCGGCAACAGGTGGTCGACTATTTGCAGGATTATCAAAAAGAATTTGGTATACAGCCCTTGTTTAACACTGAAGCAAAAAAAATAAGAAGGGAAGGAGATTTCTGGATTACGGAAACAGGCAACACCGGTTTTACATCTCGTTACGTTGTAATAGCCACTGGTCCGTTTGGCAAGCCAAAGGAAATTGATATTAAAGGAATGGAAACATTTCCCGGTAAAATCATACACAGCTACGGATATAAAACGGGGAAAGATTTTGCAGGCCAGCAGGTACTGGTGGTTGGTTTTGGCAATTCGGCCTGCGAAATTGCTATCGACTTATATGAACAGGGTGCGGTACCATCCATGGCGGTGCGGTCGCCGGTAAATATTGCGCCACGTGATCTTTTGGGTATACCTATTCTGCAACTAAGCTTGTTGCTTGATCGTTTACCGGTACGCGTTGCAGATGCCATCAATGCGCCATTATTAAAGTTTTTATACGGGGATATGGGTAAACTGGGTCTGCAAAAAAAACGCTATGGAATATTTGAGCAGATAAGAAAAGACGGAGAAGTGCCCTTGCTTGACATTGGTACCATTAAGCATATCAGGCAGGGGCATATTAAAATCTGCGGGGGTATTGATTATATTGACAACGCAACAGTTTATTTTAAAGATGGCCAAAAAAAAGAATTCGACGCAATTGTTGCGGCAATTGGGTTTTACCGCGATTATGCGGCCATCATTGATGTTGATGAAAGCCGGTTCGGCGATCTGAAAGTGGCTATTGGCAAACAAAAGTATTTTGGAAAGGATGGTTTGTATTTTTGTGGTTTCTGGATCGCGCCCACGGGCCAGATTCGTGAAATAGCTTCGGATGCTAAGAAAATTGCAGCGCACATTGCACAGAAGAAAATGCAGTAATGACAAATAGCCCCAAAAAAAGTGAATAGGAATTTTGGGCCCATCCCTGATCGCAGCTTTGATTCGGTTGAAAATGATGAACTTTATATGTTGGAAATTTTGCTGACGAAAACCGGTACCAATGGTGCTGTCTTTACATCATAAAAGGGTAAGCGACTGTATTAATTATTGAAACTTAAGATGAAAAAATGAAAACACTTGTTAAGAACAGAATTACTTCTATCGATTTTTTGCGGGGCGCCATTATGATTATTATGGCGCTTGATCATGTACGGGATTACCTGTTGCGTGACTCATTTTATTACGATCCGCTTGATTTGGAAAAGACCAGCGGGGTATTATTTTTTACAAGATGGATAACCCATTTTTGTGCACCCATATTTATGTTGCTGGCCGGTACTTCAGCCTTTTTGATCAGTCAGAAGAAATCAAAAAAAGACACCTCGCTTTTTCTTTTGAAGCGTGGCCTCTGGTTGATTTTTCTTGAAATGATAATTGTAAATTTTGGCTGGAATTTCAACGTTACCTTCCCCATGTTCTTTTTTATAACCATCTGGGCCCTGGGCATCAGCATGATTGTACTGGCGGGCCTGATTCATTTGCCAAAACAAATTATCCTTGTTTTTTGTATCGTGCTGGTTGCCGGGCACAATGTATTTGACAATTTTCATATTGCCGGCAATGGGCTACCCGCGTTTGGCTGGAGCCTGTTGCACGAACAACGTCCCTTCTTCTGGCATAACGAAGTATTACTGGTAGGTTACCCGCTGATACCCTGGATTGGCGTAATGCCATTGGGTTACCTGATGGGTCAATGGTATGCAGCGGGATATGATGCGGACAAACGGCGAAGAAATTTACTGGTAACCGGCTTTTCAGCCGTTGTCATCTTCATTGTACTGCGGTACACCAATCTATATGGCGATCCTGTAAAATGGACTGTGCAAAAAACGCCTTTCTATACCTTTCTTTCATTTATAAAGGCAAACAAATACCCGCCCTCTTTATTATATATTTTAATGACCCTGGGGCCGGCCTGTTTATTTCTGGCTTTTACTGAAAAGATGAATGGGGCTGTTGTAAAAATTGTTTCTGTATATGGACGGGTGCCGATGTTTTACTACCTGGTTCATATTTACGTTATTCATTTAATTGCGCTGGTTGCCTCTGCGTTAACCCCCGGTCAGCACTGGAATATATGGGTACTGCAGCAGCCTATCTGGTTTACAGAGAGCCTCAGGGGGTATGGATTTTCATTGCCGGTAGCCTATATAGTCTGGGCGGCTGTGGTAATAGCGCTTTATCCTTTTTGTAAAAAATATGACCAGTATAAGCAATCACACAAAGAAAAATGGTGGTTGAGTTATTTGTGAGATAATCAATTAAAAAAAAGTAACACCGGTGGAAATAAAAAAAGATCAATGGCCTGCCGGGTTGGATGCCATGATTGCAGCACCACAACATCATAAAATATTGTTTGAAAACGAAAAGGTGCGTGTATTGGATGCCAATATACCGGCAGGCGAAACAACGGCTTTGCATACCCACCAGTTTCCGGCATCGTTGTATATCATCAGCTGGAGCGATTTTGTGCGGTATGATGCCGATGGAAACGTATTGCTGGATTCACGCAAACTGGATAAAGCATTTTTGCCGGCAACGGCATTGTGGAGCGATCCGTTACCACTGCATGCGCTAAAAAATGTAGGCGAAAATGATTTGCATGTAATCAGCGTAGAGATTAAAGGCTAGCATTGAAATTACTGCGGTTAAATTGGGGAACATAGATAACCCCGCCTGGCGGCTGCAGAAAAACAATCCGGAAGCTGGAACGGGAGAAACGGAAAAACTTAGCTAACTTCCTGCTATATAAACAACCAATGCCCCCAACCCGCCAACTGGCTGCCATCATGTTTGCCGATATCATGGGCTTTACGGCCATTATGCAGGACGATGAGTCGCTGGCAATGAAACTGCGTGAAAAACTGAAATCGGCATTGGAGGACCAGGCCGTGCTTCACAAAGGAAAAATCATCAAACTGAGCGGAGATGGTGCGCTTTGCAGTTTCGGCAGTGCCGGTGAATCTGTAAGGGCGGCAATGGCGGTGCAGCTGGCCATGCAGCAGGATCTTACTGTACCACTGCGTATCGGTATTCACCAGGCCGATGTAATTTTTGAAGAAGGAGATGTGCATGGAGATGGCGTCAATATCGCTTCAAGACTGGAGTCGATGGCTGTGTCCGGCAGCATTTTTGTCTCCGCCAAAGTTTACGATGACATTAAAAATCAAAAAGACATCCAAACCGTTTCTCTCGGAAAATATGTATTGAAGAATGTAAAAGAACCGGTTGAAATATATGCCATCAGCAATCCAGGTTTACAGGTACCCCTCAAAAAGAAACTGGAAGGCAAAGCAACCAGATATGTTGAGTTTAATAAATCATCCAAAGGCAGGATGATTCAACTGACAAAACTGGTGTCAGTAATTGCAGTGCTGGGTGCGGCGGGTTTTTTTGTTTTGCAGCCCTGGGTTAAAAAGCAGTATGTGCGTAGTGAATTGCTGCCGGCTATTGAAAAACTGGTAAATGACAATTTCAGGCCGCCCACCAGGGCTTTTGATTTGGCGGTAGAAGCTAAAAAAATTATTCCCGGCGATTCAGCACTGAATAAAATATGGCCAACCGTTGCAACAACTATCTCAGTAGAAACCATACCGGCAGGGGCGGAAGTTTTTTGGAAAGATTATAAAACACCCGATACAGCCTGGAGGTCTGCCGGCATTACCCCGCTTAAAAATGTGGCATTCCCGCGCAGTTACCTTAGAATGGAAATCAGAAAAAAAGGCTATCAAACCATTGAATATGCCGGACCCTGGGCCTTTGGAAGACTGGGTGCCGACCTCAAATATTTGAAACTGGATCCTGCCGGCATTCTTCCGCCCAATATGGTAAGAATTCCAAAGCGTACAACTGATATGTACATTGTTGGCCTTGAAAAATACGGTCCGAGAGAAGTGGGTGAATTTTTAATGGATAAGTACGAGGTTAGCAATAAACAGTTTAAGGCGTTTATGGATGCCGGTGGGTACAGCAATAAAGCGTATTGGAATTATCCGGTTTATTCCGGCGGCAAAACAATTCCTTTGGCAGCTGCTTTGATGCAGTTTACAGACAAAACCGGCCGGCAGGGGCCTGCCAACTGGGAAGCAGGCACTTATCCCGATGGCCAGGAAGATTATCCGGTAACTGGTGTGTCGTGGTATGAAGCCGCCGCCTTTGCGTCGTATAGCAAAAAACAACTTCCAACGGTTTTTCATTGGGGCGCTGTGGCAGAGCCCTCGCGCACCGAATTTATTGTACCGTTAAGTAATTTTAATGGTAAATCTGCAACACCAGTGGGCAGTATGCCGGGTTACAATACTTTTGGCATATATGACCTGGCCGGAAATGCCCGGGAATGGTGTTTTAATGCGAGTGAGGATCCCGGACAGCATTTTATTTTGGGTGGCGGATGGAACGATCCTACCTATGCTTTCAATGACAGTTATACACAAGCGGCTTTAGACAGAAGTATTGCCAATGGTTTCAGGTGTATAAAAGAACTACCCGGAGATACGGGTATGGCGGGATTAATCAAACCGGTATCTATAGAATTCAGGGATTATACCAAAGAGAAACCGGTGGATGATAAAACCTTTGATATTATACTAAGGCAATATGCCTATGATAAATCTGCATTGAATGCAAGGGTTGATAGCATCATTCAGGGCGAATTCTATACCCTGGAAAGGATTTCTTTCGATGCGGCGTATAACAACGAAAGAATGATGGCCTACCTGTATTTGCCAAAAAATTTTCAGGCTCCTTTTCAGACTATTTTGTTTTTTGGCGGTTCGGGTGATATCTATAAAAAGAAATTTGATGTTGAAAATGGCCTGTGGGGTATTGATTTTATTGTAAAAAGCGGCAGGGCCCTGGTGTTGCCCATTTATAAAGGCACCAACGAACGGCACGATGATTTGAAATCTGATTTACAGGACGAATCGGTTTTTTATAAAGATCATGTGGTTATGTGGAGAAAAGATATCGGCCGGACTATCGACTACCTGGAAACAAGAAAGGAGATACAAAAAGACAAAATAGCTTTCCTTGGCTGGAGCTGGGGCGGATTTATGGGAGGCATTATGCCGGCGGTAGAAACAAGGCTTAAAGCGGTTGTGCTGAATGTAGGTGGTATGGAAATGAACAAGGCGTTGCCGGAGGCTGACCAGATAAATTTTCTTCCAAGAATAAAGCAACCCATATTGATGCTGAATGGCGAACATGATATGTTCTTCCCATTGGAGACATCACAAAGACCCATGTTTGATTTTCTGGGTACGCCCGTGACCGATAAAAAAATCATTGTTTACAAATCGGGGCACCAGGTGCCGCGTACGGAGTTTGTAAAAGAAACATTGCGCTGGTATGATAAATACCTGGGTCCGGTAAAGTAATAGTGAATACGACTTGCCTGTAACAGTTGCGCTGACGGTGGCGCACCGGGTTGAAACAGGGGGATGCAAAATGGATCGAGCCTATGGCTCTTGTCGCGGCGTTGACGGCAGCGCACCGGGTTGAAACAGGGGGATGCAAAATGGATCGAGCCTATGGCTCTTGTCGCGGCGTTGACGGCAGCGCACCGGGTTGAAACCCGGTGTTACAAAATAGATCGAGCCTATGGCTCTGACCGCGTTGCAAGAAGAGGCGTAGCCTCGGTTGATATTGTAACAACGGATT
>Ga0070666_10000055_pt1 | contig 92269 bp, 95 predicted proteins | sample KBSS23metaG_FD_64677 | JGI IMG/M metagenome (GOLD analysis project Ga0070666, IMG submission 64677) | Switchgrass rhizosphere microbial communities from Kellogg Biological Station, Michigan, USA - KBS S2-3 metaG | ecosystem: Host-associated > Plants > Roots > Rhizosphere > Soil ... | reverse complement strand
CATATTTTACGAAAAAAGCCAGCCAGCCTGTTCTGGATATGCGCATCAGGTAGGGTTGCAGGGATAGCATAAATGCGGCATTTAGCAACAGCCAGTAAAGCAAATCGTTTTCATTGCTGAGGCCAATAGTATACCACCAGGCAACAAATGTAACTGCGCTGATGGCCACTGTTAATGCATAGCTCACGTAACCCGCGCCAAAATAAAACCCGGGTTCAATATCCAGCGGTTGATTACACAGCGGGCAGCTTGTATTCATTTTCAGAATATTTTTCAGGTGCCAGGGATTTTTATCAATAAACATGTCGCCTTTTCTGCACCTGGGGCATTTGCAGGCAAACAATTGCAGGGGACTGGTATTTTCTTTATTGGTTGGTGCTGGTATTTCCACGCTGCTGGTGTTTTGAGTGGTTAACATGGTAGGTATGTTGCGGGTTAATAAATTGTTTTCTGAATTCATCTGGTGTGCAGCCTTCACTCTTTTTAAAGAAGCGGTTAAAATACGAGTTGTCCTGGAAGTTAAGCGCAAAAGCAATTTCGGTAACGGTCATAGCGGCATTGGTTAGTAAGCGTTTTGCTTCCAGCAAAACCCGGTTTCTTATTAATTCTCCGGCAGTTTTACCCAATAAATCCTGCGTCAGCGCATTCAGGTGATTGGGGGTTATGTATAAAAGATCAGCATATTCTTTTGGAAGCTTTAATGATTTATAATGCTGATCAACCAGGTGGCGGAAATTTTTTAATAATACCTGTTTTTGCAGGGGAATCTTTTGCTTAGAACTGCTTTTGTACAATTCATCAACAAACATAAAAAGTTGCAGCAGCAGTACCCTGGTCAGATCTGTATTGTTTTCCCTCCCGTTGTTTGCGGTCTGCAGCAATATTTCTTCAAACTGCTGAAGTATTTTATTGTGAACATTGCCGGGCAACTGGCAAACACTGTCTTCACTGATGCCGCTGAAAAATGGGAATCGCTCCAGGTAGTCGGGGTTTAATAAAAAGGAGCGAAAAATATTTTCGGAAAAGTTAATGATATAGCCATCTGCCTCGCCTTCAAAATGCCAGCTATGCACCTGGCCCGGAATCATGAAATAGATTTCAAAAGGTCTTACTTTGAAGCGGGTAAAATCTATAGTATGTGTACCTGCACCTTTGGTAAAGAGTACAAGGTGATAAAAGGAGTGCCGGTGTGCATGGTGCAAATTGGGCGAATGCCTTCTTAAATAAGCGCCAAAGCGTTCTGCCAGTAGTTCGTTTTGCAGGTGCACATCTTTCGATAAGCTGCAGATATCATAAACAGGTATTTTTTCCTTGTTCATTGTAGCGCAAAGGTACAGTGGCGGCTAAAATGGGTGATAACACCATTTATGGAATTTATGGTGTTTTTTACTGAATGCGAAGCCGGAGTATCTAATGATTGAACATGCCCGGTACTAATTTGTATTGCTTGTGTTGCGTTGCCGGCAGAAAACTAAAACCCCGTTGCTATCATGCGATAACAACGGGGTTTCCAAAGCTGTAGGGGGAGGAGTCGAACCTCCACGGGGCAGTTAGCTATAGCACAAAGTTCAGTGGTCGACCCTGGTCGGGAAGATATTACTACCTTCCCGGCTCTATGCTACGTTTGTTCTGTGACCCCCACCCCCGAGACAAGAGGGCATGTCTGCCAAAAATTTCATCACCCCACAGTATATAAGAACGTTGAGAGTGCAATATTAAATAAAATACCTAATACGTTGAAAATATTTTAAGTTTTTTTTCAAAAAATTAGATAATATATTGATTTTTTACTTAAATTGTAAAATAACATCAAAAAAACAAATTCAAATGGGACCAAAATTAAATCTTGACAAACTTGACCTGCAAATAATACAGGAAATGATGGAAAATGCGGGTATATCCTATGCGGATTTGGGTAAAAAGCTGTTTGTTTCCGGCGGAACCATTCACGTGCGTATCAAGAAATTACAGGATGCCGGTATTGTTAAAGGTACAAAACTGAATGTAGATATTAAGCAACTGGGTTACGATGTTATTGCTTTTATTGGCATTTATCTCGAAAAAAGCTCTTTGTACGATTTTGTGGCAAAAGAATTGCGTAATATACCCCAGATAGTAAGGCTTAATTATACCACCGGCAACTGGAGCATGTTTGCCGAAATTGTATGCAAGGATATTAACCAGTTACGCTTTGTACTGCACGATGAATTGCAAAAAATTAAGGGCATCGAAAGAACGGAAACTTTTATATCGCTGGAAGAGAGTTTTTTGCGCAATGTGCATGTACATGATGAAAAATAAAACCGGCGTTCAGGCGTTTACAACCAGGCCGCTGTTTTAATAAAACAGTCCAAATACCTTGAAAATCATCTAATTTACTATTTCTATGAAAAGAATCGCCCTGGCATTTGTCATGGTTGCCCTGTTGGCCACCGCATTTTCTTCCTGCAAAAAAAGCAATGCAGCTACAGAAGCATATCTTACCATTGAAACCACCCCCGCCAACAAATCTAATAATTTAAATATCCTCGGCCCGGATTTTCCATTGAAAGTGGAAATTACCTCTGTCATGCCGCCCAGCGGTGTAAAGATTCAGGTTACCGCCAGTCCTGAGGGTTCGGCCACAGCTTTCTTTACAGCCAGCAATAATACCACGGCTCCGGAAAATAATTATACCATTACCGGCACGCCAGACGGAGTTACCTGTGTAGTGACTATAACTGTTACATCACTGAGTTCGCCTACTAATGTCTGGAGTGGAACTTATCGCTATTCCAAAAAGTAGTCCGGTTTCCCTGTAGCAGGCCTGAGTTATTCCGCTATGATTTCACGTTTAGCGCATCCCTCAATCCATTGCCCAGCAGGTTAAATGCCAGCACCAGTAACATAATCGCAAAACCGGGTGCCAGTGCCAGCATAGGATTGTGTGTAATGATAAAATTATAATTCTCCTTTATCATTAAACCCCAACTGGGCTGCGGTGGTTGCACACCTACTCCCAAAAAACTAAGACCTGCCTCAATAACAATAGCAGAAGCAAAATTGGAAGCCCCCACCACCAGTACAGGCCCGGCAATATTGGGTAATATATGACGGAAGATTATCCTTGCCTGTGTATAACCCAGGGCACGGGCGGCTTCTACGTATTCCAGCTCACGCACGGCCAGCACCTGTCCGCGTACAATCCTGGCCACGGTTACCCACATGGTTAAACCCACTGCCACAAATACCTGCCAGAATCCCTTACCCAGTAAAAAAGTAATGGCAAATACCAGCAGCAATGTGGGTATACTCCAGATGACATTAATAAACCACATAATGATATCATCTGTTCTGCCGCCAAAATAACCCGCCAGTGCACCCAATATAATTCCGGTAGTAAGAGAAATAATAACCGCTATAAACCCCACACTTAAGCTTACACGGGTGCCAATAAGCAGGCGACTTACAATATCCCGTCCGTACTTATCCGTACCCAATAAAAATTTTTTGACAACAACAGGCCGGGCAGCAAGTTGTGACAGCGCAAATGCCTGCCGTTCTTCTATACCGTCGTCAATAAACTTCTGAACAACGATACTATCTTTTTTTAACACATAACTATTAATGGGCATGCGCGCATACGCCTCTTCCTGTCCGTAAAGCAGGCGCAGCAATACATTTGTGCCCGCCGTTTCTTCCGGCTTTTTAACCAATAAAAATTGTTGGGTATAACCGGGTTTTCTGCCGCCGATCTCTACCGTCATATTATTGGCGAATGGAGAACCATCGGGTGCTATAAAATAAGCCAGCAAGGCTACCAGCACCGCAAGCGCAATAATGATGATGCCAAAAACAGCTGCATGGTTTTTTTTTAGCCTGCGCCAGGCAGCTTGTTGTATGGATTCGCTTATGGGCATTGTCGGAGTAAGATTAATTTTTTTAATCAGGCATTTTTATCGTGAGACGTCAGGCGTGAGGCGTGAGTTTTCCGCGATGTCTCACGTCTCACGTCTCACGCCTGACGTCTGACGCCTCACGACCTCATTTTAACTTCCTTCCCTTCCATTCATAACTTTTAAACTGGCCCAGCAACCCTGAAGAAACAATATACAGTATATGTAATGGCTGCAAAAACAATAACCACGGTATTAATCGCTGCTGTTGAAAAAAAGTAGCCACCTCTTTTACAAAAAACAATTCCATAAAAAATTTGGTAACACACAACAGCAAAAATAAAACCAGTGCAAACTTTTGCCAGGAAGCCATTACCAGAAAACAAAGAATAAAAAGATTGGTCAGGTATACCAGCAGCAATACCATAAATATAGCGCGTTGTTTATAATGCGTGGCCTTGCTTGCCCAACGGATGCGTTGCTGAAAAAATAATTTCCAGTTTTGGGCGGGCAATGTGGTTACTATTGCAGCCGGCGATTTTATAAAACCCAGTTGCTGCGGATATTTTTGGGCAATCTTGTTCATCAGCAGCATATCATCGCCACTGGCGATATTGTCTATACCCGTAAAGCCACCCACCTCATAAAATACTTTTTTTTCATAGGCCAGGTTAGCGCCATTGCACATGTTATGGAAGCGTTTAAAAACTGCTGCAGCCGTAATGCCCTGCATGGTTGCAAAGTCAAGCGCCTGGAATTTCGAAAGCAAAGAATTTCCGGACTGTATTTTTACAGGTGCTGCAATAAAAACATTTTTTGATTGCTGGTAAAACGCGGCTATGGTTCGCAGCCAATCTTGTCCCACAACACAATCAGCATCTGTGGTTACAATTAAAGTGCCGCCGGCCATGGCAATACCGGTCTCTATGGCTCTTTTCTTTGGTGCTGTATCGTTGCTTTGTGGAGTAAGCTTTGTACATAAAACCTGGATGCCTTCATACACAATGTTGCTGGCTATCCTGAAAGTATTATCTGTTGAATTATCGTCTATTACGATGATCTGGAAAAGATGGGCAGGATAGTTTTGACGGCAGATGCTGTGCAGGCAGGCTGCTATATTTCCCTCCTCGTTCCTGGCAGGAACAATAACGGATATTTTTACAGATGGTGTGTATCCGGGTTCGGCAATAAAACCGGGCAAAGCATTCCACCAACTGCTGTAATATTGAAACAGTACTCCATACAGCAATATAAAAAAGGCGGCTATAAAAAACGAAACTATCATAGCCGGCAAGATAGGGTTTTATATGGCTGATTTTGTCAGGCAATACTGCTGCTGATTAACCCCCGGTACTACAGGTTCATCCGAAACCGCATTTAGTTTATTATAAACGAACCTACCGCGGTTTCGGTTGGTGTGGCAACCCTTATATGATATACTCCGCTGCTGAGTACAGGCGTAGTAAGATAAAGCGTAGAATTGCCTGTCTCTAGTTTTTTGGATACCGCATTTACCAGCATACCCAGATGGTTGAATATCTGCAGTTGCACATTTTGCGGTTCTTTATCCTGCAATTCTACAATCACCTGAGAAGGTGAACTGGCAAAAGCTTTTAGTATTGCCAGCCTTCCGGCATTGGCTTGCACCTTCATCACCGGCGAAGCCTGCTTTCTCCCATCCTTGTCAACCATCAATATTTTATAATAATTCCATTCTTTAAGCGGTTGATCATCGGTATATTGATACTGATTGGTGCCCGCAATGTTATTGGCCGCAACAGATCCGATTTTTGAAAAAGCAATGCCGTCGGCACTGCGCTGTATTTCATAATACGCTACATCCGTTTCCCTGGTGGTAGTCCAGGTTATGATGCCTGTATTATTTTTAATGACGGTAGTAAATTGCAAAAAGTTAACGGGCAGGGCCGCCTGGGGGGCGCTAAGAAATATATTTTTTGCGGTTACCCGTTGGGCAAGAATAGCATGCCCCGAATCGTTGAGGTGAATGCCGTCTGATGCGGCGTATACCGGCAGAATGGAATAATCAACCGGGTCTGCAATGCCATCCCAGAAATTAATAGCAAAAAAACCCATTTCAAGCATAATGCTATCCCGCAGCTCCTTTAGTTTGGCGCGTGCTGTTGCAGTAAACAATGTTCTGGGTTGTGTTGTGGTAACAAAACAAGGCACACCCGCGTTGTTTGCCGCGCTTTTGATAGTGCGTAAGCAAAATAAAATACTGTCCACGCGCAGGCTATCGTATCCATTGGTAGGGTAATTGACCAGCACTACATCGGGATGGGAAGCCAGCGCGGCTGTAATATTATGTAAAGTATCCGGCTGCAGGTTGGCCCACGAATAAGGCGGAATATAATATGAAGGCATTCCCCGGTAACAATTATAGCCTGCTACTGCATAACTGTTATCAATAATGGTATCATAGGGCGATACTTTATTAAAATAAGTTTTTAACCTGGCAACATAGCAATTGTTAGGGTCTGAGGGGCCAACACAGGCAGAGGTAGAGGAACCAACAATGGCAAGCTTTTTTTGGGCATAGGTGTTTGGAGCAAACACCAGCAATAGTATTACCAGCGGCAAAACTGACAAGTCTCTCATGCAATAAAAAATGTTTGGAGGGTGGTAAATAAAAGCAATCAACGCTGGATGGAACCAGCTTCAATAGGGTGGATAAAATAATTTACGGCCAATCTGTTTACGGCCAATTCATTAGGGCTCAACCTTCCTTATATAGGCATGATTTTAATCAAAAATTAAGCCGCCCTACTTGCAAATACCGGAAAAGTTTCTACTTTTATATAGTTGTTTATCTAACTATATGTCAAACAACCAATTTAAAAAAGGAGAATTGTACAGCTTTGTTACCGGCAAAGCTTCTACTGCCATTGCCCGCCGGCTACAGAAAAAATTCAACAATGCCGGCCTTGCTATTACCATTGAGCAATGGAGCGTTTTATATCATTTATGGAAGGAAGATGGCAAAAGCCAGCAGGAGTTGTGTAATCGCACTTTCAGGGATAAACCCAGCATAACCAGGCTCGTAGACAACCTGGAGAAGTTAAACCTGGTAAAAAGGGTATCTTCAAAAGAAGACAGGCGCATCAACATGATCTATCTTACACCAGAAGCGCAGGTTTTGCAGGAACAAACAATGATACTGGCAGAGGAAACATTAAATGAGGCATTACAATTCGTGCCTCCGGACCAGGTAGAAGTATGCAAGGCGGTATTGCAGATTGTATATGATAACCTTAAATAACATAACAGTAAATTGATAGGCCGCCAACAGGGTTCCGTTAAAATAAAAATTCACGCTTAAAACCATTTTTATGGCTACCACAACGCAAAAATCAAATGCATTAAAGGGAGGAGAATGGCTGGTAAAAGAAACCGCTGCTTTCGATGCCTTTATTCCGGAAGATTACAACGAAGAACAGCAAATGGTAAAAGACATGTGCGCAACATTTCTTGATGCCGAAGTATTGCCGGTAATTGATCGGATTGATAAGCTTGAACCAGGGCTGATGCCGGGTCTTGTTCAAAAAGCGGGCGAACAGGGCTTGCTGGGTGTATCTATTCCCGAAAGCTTTGGGGGACTGGGTAAAGATTTTATAACCTCTACACTGGTAAATGAAGGGTTGGGAGGTGGGTTCTCCTTTTCGGTAGCAGTTGCCGCACATACCGGTATTGGTACCCTGCCCATTTTATATTTTGGGACTGAAGCGCAGAAAGAAAAATATGTAACCAAACTGGCTTCTGGTGAATGGAAAGGAGCTTATGGACTTACAGAACCCAATAGCGGCAGCGATGCGCTGGGTGCAAAAACAACCGCGAAACTTAGCGCAGACGGAAAACATTACCTGCTGAATGGCCAGAAATGCTGGATCACCAACGGCGGCTTTGCAGATGTGTATACAGTATTTGCAAAAATTGATGGCGATAAATTCTCTGCGTTTATAGTTGAACGTGGGTTTGAAGGCTTTACACAGGGTCCTGAAGAACATAAAATGGGCATCAAAGGTTCTTCTACTGTGCAGTTGTATTTCCAGGATTGTAAAGTACCGGCAGAAAATTTACTGGGCGAAGCAGGCAAGGGCCATATCATTGCTTTTAATATTCTTAATATTGGCCGCTTAAAATTATGCGCCGCTGCCCTGGGCGCCGCAAAAAGGGCTGCCACTATTTCTATTGAATATGCCAATACCCGCGAGCAGTTTAAAACGCCCATCGCCAATTTCGGCGCCATTAAAAACAAAATAGCCGATGCAGGCATAAAAATATGGGTGTGCGAAAGCGCGCTTTACCGTACCGCCAAATGGATTGACGATAAAGAACATGAACTGATGGAGGCCGGTAAGCCATTTTATGAAGCATTACTGGGTGCGGCAGAAGAATATGCCATCGAATGCGCCATGCTAAAAGTGTTTGGCAGTGAAGTACTTGACTTTGTAGTAGATGAGGGTGTTCAGATACACGGCGGTAACGGGTTTAGCGATGAATACATTATTTCGAAAGCTTACCGCGACAGCCGCATCAACCGTATTTATGAAGGCACAAACGAAATCAACCGCCTGCTTACCGTTGATATGATGCTGAAACGCGCCATGAAGGGCAGGCTGGATCTTATGAGTGCAGCCATGGGTGTTCAAAAGGAACTAATGGCCATCCCCGATTTTGGAAGTGGTGATGAAGCTCCTTTTACGAAAGAAAAGAAAGCCATTGCAGGATTTAAAAAAGCTATTTTACTTACTGCCGGTGCAGCCGTTCAAAAGTTAATGGCAAAGATTGAAGGTGAACAGGAAATACTGATGCATATTGCCGATATGGCCATTGAAACCTACAATGCAGAAAGCGCCTTACTGCGGGCAATGAAGCTAACCGATCAGCGTGGCGAAGCTGCCTGCCAGTTTGAGCTGGATGTTACAAGAACCTATATCTATGACGCAGCAGATAAGATTAATAAATTTGGAAAAGACGCAATCAATTCTTTTGCGGAAGGAGATGAACAAAGAATGATGTTGCTGGGATTGAAACGGTTTACCAAAGTGGATGCGTTTAATGGTAAAGAATCAAGAAGAAGAATTGCAGCCAAACTGATAGGCGATAACAAATATCCATTGTAATAAAAAATAACAGCAACAGGTGCTGCTACAAAAAATTGAACGCGGGTCTTTATGATTGGTAAGATTTTTTATGATAAGTTATCATAGTCTCTCTGGAAATCATAAAAACCTGCGTTCTGTTTTTGTTGGTGATAATCAGCGAACCTGCGAGCTATCCCCTTCATCTAAGTGGTAAAACAATGCAGGAGATAATCTGCGCATCTGCGGCTATTTAATCCTGTCAATCGCCGGCATCATAAAAATCCGCGCCGCGTTTTCCCAACTGCGTGCTATTTTCTTTTACCTTCATTGCATGAAGGCCATTTTCAATATTATAGCTGTATTATTTTTTGTACATGCTGCCGGACAGGATACCTCCGGCCGGTATTTTCTTGCCCGAACCACGGGCAAGCTGCCTTTTTTGGAATATGGTCTGGGAGATGACAGGCTGGGCGGGGCCAAGATGACTTACCTGGACTCTAATATTATTTTAAAAGTGATTGATTCATTTGGCATTGATTACAAAGTGCAGCTTTCTAAATATCATACGGCGTATATTGACAAGCAAAGTGTGCAGCGTTTGCCTGGCCGGAAATCAATGCCTTATTATCTTACCGGCAGTTGGAAAGTATCAGGCGATTCGGCTTATGATTACGTAAGTATTAACCTTGATGAAAAACTGCCTTACCGCAGCCAGCAGCAGATTAATCCGTCGAAAATAGTACTGGATATTTATGGGGCTACCAGCAATACCAACTGGATTACCCAGTTAAAAACCACCAAAGAAATAAAAAATGTGTATTATGAACAGTTGGAAGATGATGTTTTCAGGGTTACGGTAGAACTAAAACATGCCCAGCACTGGGGGCATAGTATTTATTACGATACAACCGGCAAAAGACTGGTATTGCAGGTAAAAAGACAGCCACCTGTATTGGATATCAGGAAGCTGCGCATTGCGGTGGATGCAGGTCATGGCGGAGACAACAGCGGTGCTTCCGGCATAAGTTCCAATGTGCTTGAAAAAGACTACACTTTAAAAATCGCAAAGCAATTGCAATTAGTATTAGGCAAAGCAGGCGTGAAAAAAGTATTTATGACGAGGACCAGCGATACTACCCTTGACATGCCTCAGCGAATACAAATGCTGAAAGATTATAACCCCGATCTGCTTATCAGCATACACCTCAATTCGGCGGGTACTGATACGGTAAAAGGCACCAGCACCTATTACCGTTATATAGGCTATCGTCCTTTGACTGTATCGGTGCTGAATCAAATGTTAAGCCTGGGCCTGAAAGAATATGGAAATGTGGGCAATTTTAATTTTTCACTCAATGGGCCTACCGCTTATCCAAACTGCCTGGTAGAAGTTGCCTTCTTAAGCAACAGGGATGACGAAAAAAAAATATTGAATCCAAAATTTCATAAAGCAGTGGCAGGAAAAATTTATCTTGGCATTCAGGACTGGTTAAAAGCTATTAAATAAAATTTAAAAAAGAAACATGTTTATTCATCACGTCTATTTTTGGTTAAAAAATCCGGGTTCAGCAGAAGATCTAAAACAATTAAAAGAAGGTTTACAAAAACTCACCGCAGTTGAAACAATAGGCATGTACCAGATTGGCACACCCGCGGCCACAAACCGCGACGTTATCGAAAGGACTTATTCGGTGTCCTGGATGCTGATGTTTGATAACCTGGAAGACGAAGAAGTTTACCAGCACCATCCCCTGCATTTAAAATTTGTAGAAGAATGTTCGCATTTATGGAGCAAGGTAATTGTGTATGACTCAGTAGATGAATAGCATTGTTTGTTCCGGGTAAATGATATTGATTTATACCATGAAAGGTTATTTATTGAAAGAACAACGTTTTACCGCAGGAGAAGATACTTTTGTTGAAAGCAGTTCTTCTGAAAATAATTATGCCGTGGTGTTTGAAGATGATGCCGAAACAGGGTATTTCTATGCCATTGAATTAAATAAAGAAACAGGCGAACAGCGGGTTTTGGATGCAGTACATATTTACGAAGCGGCGGATATTGAACCAGGTAAAAGACCGGGCATCATCAATATTATCTGGTCGACTGACTGGTTGAAATGCGGTTTGCTGATTAACAATTACTGCCACGCGGTATTTGATTTTGGCAACCAGGGTGGTTACTGCCGCAATGAATTTCCGCCACCCAATGATATCTGGACCAAAGGAGAGCGAAAGCTGACCAATGAAATGGTAATGAATTTCTTTTCGTAACCGGCATGTCCCTGAAAAAACGAATGTGTCTATATGCCGTGTTACCGCGATGTTTGTCTTGTATACCGGAACCCGGAAATATTAGCAGGATTTCTTAAAAGATTATTCACCCTCCAATTATTTTACTATGTCAAAACAATCACGCCGGCAATTTATTGCCAATGCGGGTAAAGCCGCTGCTGTATCGGGCCTTATTGCGGTGCCCGCTGCAACTGCGTTTGCGGCCCCCACCGAAAAAAAGGTTTTTATTCACCATGTTTTTTTCTGGTTAAAAAATCATGATAGTAAGGAAGATCTTGATAAACTTGTTGCAGGCCTGCGAAAATTATCTGCTGTAAAAACAATTCAAAGCTTTCACCTGGGCCAGCCCGCTGCTACCAACCGCGATGTTATTGACAGATCGTATAATATCTCCTGGTGCCTTTTTTTCAAAGACAAAGCAGACCAGGATAGCTATCAGACTGATCCCATCCATCTCAATTTTGTAAAGGAATGTTCGGATCTGTGGTCAAAAGTAATTGTATATGATGCGGAGGATCTTTAAATATTGACACGAATGGGGAACGCGAATGCATTCGTTGTTTTATTGGCGTGCATTTATTCAAGATTCGCTGCCGCGGCCTTGTCAACAAACCAATGCAGTTCGCCATCAACAGGTTTTATCATTTGCGAGGGATAAAGATCCGGTTTAAAATCGCCGTCAATAACCTGTTGCAGGGCCACGGCCTTGCCTGCACCGGATGCAAGAAATGCTATACGGGCAGCGCGGTTAACTACCGGCGGAGTTAAGGTAATCCTGAACATATCCTGTTGTTTCAAAAATAAAGAGGTGGCCCATTTCTCTTCTTCGTGCATGGTATGCATACCGGGAAATAATGATAGCGTATGGCCATCATCGCCCATGCCCAGCAAAACGAGATCAAAAGTAAATGACGCAGGTATGGTTGGAGGAAAGTAGTTGCGTATAATCTTTTCATATTCTCCTGCAGCTACTTCGGGAATAATATTCTTTGTTTTCATTACATGTATCTGCGAAGCAGGTATGGGCACATGGTTCAGCAATGTATCAAAAGCCATTCTTGCATTGTTGCGCTCATCTTCAAACGGAACAAATCTTTCATCGCCCCAAAATATATGCAGTTTATCCCAGTCTATTTTTTCTTTAAAGGGAGAAGCCGCCAGTAGTGTATTGAGCTTATGCGGTGTGCTGCCGCCAGATAAAACAAGCGTGAACCTGTTTTGCTTTTTTAATGTATCGTCAATATAATCAACCATCCATTGGGCCACTTCCAGGCTTAGTTCATCATTGTCTTTGCTAATGTGCAGTTCCATGTGTTGTTACTTTTTATGCTTTCGATTTTTTCGCAGCAGCCCATTATTTATTTGAAGACAATGTGATCCAGTTATGGCCATCTCTTGCTATTAATGCTTCTGCGTCTTCCGGTCCCCAGCTATCGGGTGCATAATTGGGAAAATCAATGGCGGCGCGGTTTTCCCAGTTTTCAAGGATGGGCATTACAATTTTCCAGGCGGCTTCTACCTGGTCTGCGCGCATAAACAAAGTGGCATTTCCCTCCATTACATCCAGCAACAAGGTTTCATACGCTTCCGGCTCCTGCCCTTCATAAGAATCTTTGTAACTGAATGCCATATCAACCGGATCAAGGATAAGCGACTGGCCGGGCTGTTTTGCCTGGAAGCGTAAGCGTATGTCCATCTCCGGTTGTATGCTGATGGTAAGCCGGTTGGAGCGCCAGGTTTCAGCAGCTTCCGGAGGAAAAGCAAAATCGGGTGCTGCTTTAAACTGTATGGTAATGGTAGTTGCTTTTTCATGCATGCGTTTACCGGTGCGTACATAAAAAGGTACATCCTGCCAACGCCAGTTATCAATATAGAATTTTACAGCGGCAAACGTATCATTGGGCGAGTTGGGGGCAACATTTTTTTCTTTCCGGTATTCATTTACTTTTTCGCCCTTCATCCAGCCTTCTGAATATTGGCCGCGTACGGCGTATTGCGGTACCTGTTCATTGGTTATTTTGCGTATAGCGTGTAAAACATCCACTTTTTTGTTTCTTATTTCGTTGGCGTCAAAAGAAACGGGTGCTTCCATCGCAATCATACACATTAATTGAAGAATATGGTTCTGCACCATATCGCGCAGCGCACCCGAGGTTTCATAATAGGCGCCCCGGCCTTCCATGCCTACTGTTTCAGAAGCAGTAATTTGTACATGCTCAATATAATTCCTGTTCCAGATGGGTTCAAACAAGGCATTGGCAAATCTTAATGCAAGAATATTCTGTACCGTTTCTTTTCCAAGATAATGGTCAATGCGGTATATCTGCTGTTCATCAAACATACCTGCCAGCAGTGCATTTAGTTCATGCGCACTTTTAAGATCGTGCCCAAATGGTTTTTCCACTACTACGCGGGTACATTTTGTATCGGCGCAAATATTAAGCGGCCCCAGTTTTTTAAGAATATCAGGTACCAGCCAGGGGGCTACGGCCATATAAAAAATAACATTGGGGTGTTCGCCAAATTCTTTTTCTTTTGCCTTTACCACTTCTGCAATTTTCTGGTACTCTTCTTCTTTTTCCGCATCCATTTGCAGGTAGGAAACATGTTGCGAAAAATCGGCCCATTTACCATTTTGTTCGCCTTTTCTGCGGCTGAATTGTTTAATGCCATCCAGCAGGTGTTCATGATAGCTTTCGGCGGGGTATTCTGTACGCCCAATGCCAACAATGCTGAATTTTTCAGGCATCCATTCATCAATAAATAAATTGAACAAAGCGGGTGACAATTTTCTGTAGTTTAAGTCGCCGCTGCCACCAAAGATGAACAAGAGAGAGGATGGCGGTCTTTTATGATTTTGCATAGTTTGTTTAATTCTGTTATAAAAATTTTGATCGTGAACCACAGGCCTGAGACGTCAGTCATGAGACGTGAGTCATTGGCGCCGAAAATCCGGCAAAAGCCCTCAGGTCTGCCGCTTCACGATTCACGGCCCCATTCAGTATGAAAAGTGCCTTCCATATCTGTACGCTGATAAGTATGGGCGCCGAAATAATCACGCTGCGCCTGTATTAAATTTACGGGCATAACAGCTGAGGTATAGGCTTCGAAATAGCTCAATGCAGTCATTAAGGCACCGGCAGGTATTTTACTTTGCAGTGAAACCTTTAAAACAGCCCTGAGGTTTTTTTCTTTTTTCCTGACCAGTTTAGCAACAGCTTTGTCGGCCAGAATGTTCGGCAATTGCTTATCTTTTTTATAGGCTTTGTAAAAGGTTTCCAGTAAGCCGGAACGGATAATGCAGCCGCCCCTCCATATTTTTACCACATCATCCAGGGGTATTTGCATATCCAGTTCAGTGGAAGCACTGTGCAGCATAGCCAGGCCCTGTGCATAGCACATGAGGGTTGCAAAATAAAGGGCGTCGTGTACCTGTTTTATGGCTACTTCTTTTTTTGCAGTAACAGGCTTAATAACAGGTTTGTATAACGCTGCAGCCGCCATTCTTTCTTCTTTGAAGGAAGAGATGTTGCGCATGGAAACAGCCATGTCTATAACAGGAATGGGCACGGGCAAGTTCATTGCATCCTGGGACGTCCATTTGCCGGTGCCTTTTGAGCCGGCTTTATCCAGTATCATGTCAACAAGACGGTTACCGGTCTTATCATCCTGTTGCTTAAAGATATCTGCAGTAATTTCAACCAGGAACGACTGCAACTCGCCTTCATTCCATTGTTTAAATACTTCATGCAGTTCGTCATTGTTTAAGCCAATGCCGCGGTGCAGTATGTCATAGCTTTCGCTGATAAGCTGCATAATAGCATACTCAATACCGTTATGAACCATTTTTACATAGTGCCCGGCAGCACCCTTGCCCATATAGGCCACACAGGGCGCTCCGTTCACTTTGGCCGATACGGCTTCCAGCATTGGTTTGATATGCGGGTATGCTGCTGCATCGCCCCCCGGCATAATGCTGGGTCCCTTGCGTGCGCCTTCTTCGCCGCCGGAAACACCCATGCCGGTAAAATGCAGATCTTTACTTTGCAGGTAAGCAACGCGGCGGAGGGTATCTGTAAAATGCGAGTTCCCCCCATCGATAATAATATCACCCGGTTGCACCAGTGGCAACAAACTTTCTATTACATCGTCTACTATTTTACCTGCCGGCACCAGCATCATAATCTTGCGCGGCGTCTCCAGCATGTCAACCATTTCTTTTAAAGTGCCCACGCCTTTAACCGTAGTACCCGCAGTGGCAGCGGCTTCGAGGGCCGTTGTTTTCTGGTTGTCCTTGTCAAAGCCAATTACTTTATAACCATGGTCGGCCATGTTCAGTAAAAAATTACGTCCCATAACGCCCAGACCAATCATTCCAAACTGATAAGTATTATCCATATATTAAATAGTATTAAGCGGCGTAAAATTAGGTAATTATTATAATGTAGTCATTATGTGCCCGCTGCTTAACTTTTTCTTTATCCCTGCATGGTTAACTGTCTGTATCTTTTGTACATTTATACTCCCTGCTAATCCTTTTAAATTCACCAACTTCTCCGGGATTATTTATTTATTCATATTTAAAACGTTTGTTTATGCCAATCGTAAAAGTAATTGAAGTAATTGCCCATTCAGAAAAAAGTATTGACGATGCTATCCGTGATGCCGTTACCGAAGCGTCCAAAACAATACGCAATATTGATTCGGTGTATGTAAAAGACATCAAAGCCCATGTTAAAGACGGGCATGTAACCACATTTGGCGTTATCTGCAAAATTTCCTTCCGTCTGGAATCGTGAGTGGGCAACAGTGAGTGGTGAGTAATTGAAGTCAACAAGCAATCATTTCACAGAACAACCGCCAGTTCGCACCTGCTATTTGAAACGGCCCGGCCGATAGAAATTACTCACCACTCACTATTCACTACTCACCATTATGCCCTTACTTTGCAGCAATTCTGCAGTATATGAAAGAAAAGAAATCAGCCGCCATTGGCTTTATTTTTATTACCGTACTGGTAGACGTTATTGGTTGGGGGTTAATTATACCCGTGATGCCGGATCTGATTGCCGGCATGAAACACATTCCCGTAAACGAAGCCAGCAAAGATGGCAGCCTGTTGCTGGTTGTATACGCCTTAATGCAGTTTGTATTTGCACCAATATTGGGCAACCTGAGCGATAAATACGGCAGGCGACCCGTTCTTTTGTTTTCACTCTTTGGTTTTGGCATTGATTATTTATTCCTTGCATTTGCGCCCAGTTTTGGCTGGTTTTTTGTCGGCCGCTTAATTTCAGGAATCACCGGCGCCAGCTTTACAACTGCTACTGCATATATTGCCGATATCAGTACCGCTGAAAACCGCGCCAAAAATTTTGGTATGCTGGGTGCAGCATTTGGCCTTGGGTTTATAATTGGCCCCTTTATAGGCGGGTTGCTGGGCGATTTTGGCGTACGGGCGCCTTTTTATGCGGCGGCCATTCTTACATTATTAAATTGGTTGTACGGCTACTTTATTTTGCCTGAATCACTGGGCAAAGAAAACCGGAGGCCTTTTTCATGGAAAAGGGCCAATCCTGCGGGGTCCTTGCTTCACCTGAAGAAATATCCGGCTATTGGCGGGCTGGTTATTGCATTGGTACTTGTTTACCTGGCGGCGCATGCCGTGCAAAGCAACTGGAGTTATTTTACCATTTATCGTTTTGGCTGGACCAAAAAAATGGTAGGCCTTTCGCTGGCACTGGTTGGCCTGCTGGTGGCCATTGTGCAGGGCGGCCTAATCAGGATAATCAATCCTAAACTGGGCAATGAAAAGAGCGTTTATGTTGGTTTGTGCCTTTATGCGTTGGGCATGTTTTTGTTTGCAGCTGCCACACAAAGCTGGATGATGTTTGCATTTCTGCTGCCTTATTGTTTTGGCGGAATAGCCGGCCCGGCTTTACAGGCTATTATGGCAGGACATGTGCCCTCCAACGAGCAGGGAGAATTGCAGGGCGGACTTACCGGTTTAATGAGCCTGACGTCTATTTTTGGACCGTTAATAATGAATAACCTGTTCTATTTTTTTACCAAAAGCAATGCGCCGGTGCATTTTCCGGGTGTTTCTTTTTTATTGGGCGGATTGCTTATGCTGGGCAGCGCTGTTATTGCTTATGTTACATTAAAACATGAAAAAGCCGTCGCCATTAGCTGATAATACCGTTAACAAAATGTTTTATAAATAAAACCGCAACAACTCAATTAAAAGAGTATCTTTGCGTGGTAACATTTGAGTTAGCCAGCATTTAGTAATTGAACGATTTTTTCTGCTACGCATTTTCCTGCTATTAGTTAGTCTTCTTTACGCTGTTTTTTCTCAGATCATTTTTCATATTAATTTATTTAACAAACATGAACATTTATGTTTCAAATTTAAGCTTCAACGTACAGGATGAAGACTTAAGAGAGTTTTTCGCAGAGTACGGAGAAGTAACATCTGCTAAAGTTATTTTAGACAAATTCACCAACAAAAGCCGTGGCTTTGGTTTTGTAGAAATGTCTGATGATACAGCAGGTCAAAAAGCTATACAGGAACTGGATGGCGCACAGGTAGAAGGCCGTGCTATTACAGTTACAATAGCTAAACCAAGAGAAGAAAGAACAGGCGGCAGCAATGGCGGCGGCAGACGTTCTTTTTCTGGTTCTAACGGTGGTGGAAACAGCCGTTGGTAATCAACAACCGTATTAAACAGTTTAGTGTTTCAATACAAACAAGAAGGGCCCTTTTAAGGGTCCTTTTTTATTTAGTGATTTTGTGATGCCGGTATTTTGAGATTTCTTCTTTACCATGTGGTAAATCTTAAAGTTTGGAAACTCCGTCTAACGTCGATTTATAAAGGGATATTCAAAAATCCCACAGTCCCAAAATCCCAAAATCGTAAAATCCCACAATCAGCAATTCCCGCTTATTACCAGTGGCCGCGTTGCCACCTGTACCCCCTGTGGGTTTGTACCCAGTTGCCATCGTGCCATATCCGTCCTTCTCTTGGGTGTTCCCATCTTCCTTCGTGCCAGGCGTATCTTCCGCCGGTCCAATACCAGTCGCCGCCTATCCATACATAGCCTGGCCCTGGCGCCACCGGGCGGGTATAAATTACATCTGCAGGTCTGGATGCTACCACCTCGGTGGGGCCGCAGGAACTTACTAATGTACCAAATATCAGCGCTGTAATTATCAGATAATTTTTCATGGTATCTTTTTTTAGTAAATAATATTCACTAGAAAAAAAATTATGCCGTTTAAAAGAATACCTAGATGCATCATTTACAATGTCCGGACAACCCAGGACTGTACATAAAAAAACCAGTTGTAGAAATCCATCTACAACTGGTTGCAAGCTTATGTTAAAAATCTTATTGCTTATTCGGGGGTGGCGGTGGGGGCGTGCCGGAATTACCGGGACCGTGCTCTGCTTCTTTTGGCTCTTCCGGATGGGGTTCTCCATGGTGGCAGGTAACACAGGACACCTGCATACCTTCTTCTCCGAATACAGGATGCTTTACCCCAAAAAACTTCTTGTTAATTTTAACGGTCATTTTCATCATTTCCCTGGCGATGTTTTTTTCCGGTTTTTCATCGCTTGCAAAATCGGGCCATTTGATGGCAGTATCTTTAGACGGGGCATGGCAGAAATTACATTTAACACCCAATGCATCATTAAAGCCGTGCATAACTTTATGCAGTTGGTCCTTGCTGATGTCTTTGGGTAAAATCTTGAGATTTTTATAACCCGGATCCTCTGCCGGTGGTGCGGTAAATGCAACGGCGCTTGCCACTACCACGGCCATAGCAGCCATTACTATTAGTTTCCTGTTAATATGCATGCGATTGGTTTAAGCATCTAATGTATAAAAATTTTTGCAATGGCAGTTTATTAAAACAAAGAATTGAGGTGAATTTAATAAACGCCATCAAATTTGATGAAGTGGATCTTATACATTAACAATTGCGGTTTCCTGTCAGGATAAGACAGGAGCAGTTGCCAATTTTTTATTTCAGCCACCGGTCAAAAAATTCCCAGGTGCGCAGCATCTGGTCAATGCGCTGCCTGTTATTGCCGCTGCGGGTAAGTTCATGCGTACCGCCGGCATGCCGCACATACTCAACCGGTCTTCCCAATACTTTCAGACTGCGGTAAAGCATTTCACTTTGCACAAAGCCGGTGCGCCGATCGTTATCTCCATGAAAAATAATGTAGGGCGTGGTAATATTCTGTACATAGGTAATCGGTGATTCTCTTTCAAGATTGGCTTTGGTAGCTGCCTCCCATGGGTAACCGCCAAAATAATTTGGAACCAGCCGCCACGCATTGCCTTCTCCAAAAAAAGTTGCCAAATCGTATACGCCGCGCTGACTGCACGCTGCTTTAAAGCGGTGATCGTGTGCTATAATCCATGCAACAAGGTAGCCGGCATACGAACCACCTGTAACTACCAGTTTTGATGTATCGGCCCAGCCTTCCGCAACAGCATTGTCCAGTGCGGTTAATACATCGCTGGTTGGGCCAGTACCCCAGTCGTTGATATTGGCACGCAGGAAATCAAGTCCGTAACCCCCGCTGCCCCTCGGATTACAGTACACCACGCCATAACCCTTGCTGCACCAGAACTGAAACTCGTGCCACATACTGGTTTCTCCGGGTCCCCACATGGCAGAAGGGCCTCCATGTATATTCAACAACAATGGAAATTTTTTCCCTGCCTGGTAATTGGCAGGTTTCATTAGCCAGTATTCTATCGTTTGTCCTTTATTGTTAGTAAAGGTTTTCTTTTCCGGAAACGACAATTGCTTTTTCTCTACCCAGTCGTAGTTAAAACTGCCGGCACGTTTTGCATTTTTTGCAGTGGCGTCTGCAAGGTATATTTCAAAGGGATCGGCCACTTCCGTTTTTGCATATACCAATTTGTTGTTTACAATATCAAAACTTACTACACCACTGTTGTAATCGGTTAGTTGTTCAGTTTGTTTTGTTTTTACATCGGCCCTGTAAAGGGGTTGACCACCATTGCTTTGCGCAGTAAAATAAATAAATTTTTCGTCATTGCTCCAGGTAAGACCTGCCTTGCTTCTGTCGACAGGTATGGTAATAACATCATTTGCGGTACCTGTTAAAGGCATAATGCCAAGACTGGGCACGTTTACAAAAGAGGTGGTGCCCGATAGAAAAGCCAGCCATTTGCCGGAAGGAGAAATTTTAGGCGAGCCAAAAGTCTTTCCTTCTTCGCCCAACAGCTTGCGCAACTGGCTGCCGTCAGCATTTGCAATGAAGATTTCGCTTTCCAGCGATCTGTCGGCGTTTTGTACAGAATCAATATCGCCCGAAAAAACCAGTTGTTTGCCATTGGGTGTAAAATCGGCACTGTTAAAACTATAAAAACCTTTGGTTACTTCAACAGGTGTTGCGCCTGCCTGTGCGGCTACAACAAAAAAATGGTTGAAACGAACTTCGGTGGATACATCTGTTTCGTCCTGGAAGACAAGCTTGTTTACTACTTTCGCTTTTTTGTCGGTCACATTATTTTCCAGGTAAGATCTTACTTCATCCGGGTTGCCATCGGGGTCTGCTTTGGCTACAGCGTTTTGCAACTGTTGGTTTTTATCAAAGCCAGGTTTTTCGACCGGCCATACAGGAATGGTGTGTGAAGGGTTGAGTACCGAATCTTTCAGTAATTCTTTCAGCCCAATATTGGAAGAGAACAGAATCGATTTACCATCCGGACTCCATTTGGGTGTGCCTGCGCCGTATTTGAATTTGGTAAGTTCAATGGCTTCGCCGCCATCAAGCGCTATTAGAAATATTTGTGGCTTGCCATCTGCAAGGCGTACAAAAGCCAGTTGTTTTCCATCCGGACTGAATGCAGGCTGAGAAGAACCTTCTTTGCTGGTAATTTGCCTGGGGGCCGAACTGCCATCAGTATTAACAAGCCATATCTGGTTCACATATTTGTATTCCCATTTGGTGTCTCCATCAGGTTCAATAGCAGTAACCGTAAAGGCAGCTTTGCTGCCATCATTGCTGAGCGTAATGCCGCCAATAGATTTTATTTTAAGCATATCGGTCACCTTAACCGGTTCTTTTGCGCTTTGGGCAATAGCGCACACTGACATAAAAAGAATTAAAAAACTAAGTACAGGTTTTCTCATAACGGAAATTTGAATGCTGAATGTACGAATTGATCATCGTTTCCGGAATGGATAAATGATAGCGGGAAAAAATTGATGACCTGCTGATTAGGGTTGTATTAAACAGGAAACTGTTTGAAAACACTAATCTGTGCATCTGCGGCAATTAATCATCTCACCGCCCGGAGCCCATAAAGATTATTTAAACTGCGTTAATCATTACCGCCCGCTTTATTAATTTTGGTAAATAAATGATGCTATTATGAGCGATTTAGTACATGAATTCAACGATTACCGCGAGAAGATGAACAAGGTTATTTTAAGCAAAGACAACCTGGTCATGAAACGACTCTGGAACCTGGATACCAATACCTATGCAGAGGGCGCGCTGGATACCAGGACAAAAGAAATGCTGGGCCTGGTGGCCAGTATGGTACTTCGTTGCGATGATTGTATTAAGTATCATCTTGGCAAATGCCATGAGCTGGCTGTAACCACCGAACAGGTGTACGAAATCTTTGCGGTGGCCAATATAGTTGGCGGAACAATTGTTATTCCGCATACCAGAAGGGCAGCAGAATACTGGGAGGAGCTGATGGGTTAAAAGAACCCTGGTTTTCCTGTTAAAAACAATTAAAATACCCAACAAAATCTGTTTTTATTAACGAACTTTGTACATTGTATACAAATAACGACCTTCAGAAAATGAGCGAGACAACGACGGCAGTGCCCACCCTGACCCCTAAAGATTTTGCAACCGACCAGGAAGTACGCTGGTGCCCCGGTTGCGGTGATTATTCGATACTTGCGCAGGTTCAAAAGATTATGCCAGGTATTGGTGTTCCCAAAGAAAATATAGTGATTGTTTCAGGAATTGGCTGCAGCAGCCGGTTCCCCTATTATATGAATACCTATGGTATGCATTCCATACACGGCCGCGCCACAGCAATAGCCAGCGGGTTAAAGGCGGCCCGGCCAGAGCTGAGCGTGTGGATTGTAACAGGCGACGGCGATAGTTTAAGTATTGGTGGCAACCATACCATCCACTTGCTGCGCAGGAATTTTGACGTAAATGTGCTGCTGTTCAATAACCAAATTTATGGGCTCACAAAGGGTCAATATTCACCCACCTCTGAAGAAAAGAAAATTACCAAATCAACGCCATTTGGCAGCATCGATCACCCATTCAACCCACTGGCCCTGGCCATGGGCGCAGATGCTACTTTTATAGCCCGCAGTATGGACAGGGATCCTAAACATTTGCAGGAACTGCTAACCCGCAGTCATAAACACAAGGGAGCGTCCTTTCTTGAAATCTACCAGAACTGCAACATCTTTAATGATGGGGCATTTGAAGTTTTCACAGAGAAATCTTCCAAACCCGAAGAGACATTGTTTGTAGAGCAGGGCAAACCGCTCATTTTTGGTGCGCAGAAAAACAAAGGCATTAAGCTGGATGGTTTTCACCCCGTAGTAGTTGATTTAAACAATGGAGCCAGCGCAGACGATTTGTGGGTGCATGATGAAAAGGATTTCTTTAAAGCACAGACATTGACCCGGATGTTTGACAATCCGCAACTGGCAGACCATTTACCAAGACCTTTTGGTGTATTTTATGAAACAGATCGGCCTTGCTATGAGGATGTGATGGCCATGCAGATTGAAGAAGTGCAGGCAACAAAAGGAAAAGGCAACCTGGATAAATTGCTGCGGGGAAATGAAACCTGGACTATCAGCTAAGAGAATAAAGGAGAGAAGGAGTTTTAAAGAGACAATTTTAAACAAGAACAACATAACAGCCTCCCGCAAAGGAGGCTATTACATTTAATTGGTGCAACAAAGGGTCTTGGGGTCTTGTTCAGCAAACCCGGACTATTGGCTAAGAGAATAAAGGAGAGAAGGAGTTTTAAAAGAAGCGGTCTAAAACAAAAAACAATAAAACAGCCTCCCGCCAAGGGAGGCTGTTTTATTGGCGCAACAAAAGGTCCTGTTCAGCAAACCTGGATTGTTAGGTAAGAGAATAAGGAGAGAAGGAGTTTTAAAGAGACAATTTTAAACGAAAACAACATAACATATAATAGCCACTATTTAATCTGACAACAAAAGATTCTGTTCAGCACAAACCCAGTTTAGCATTTCATTTCAATCAGCCGCACTCAACTGTTATTATCCTAATTTACCTCTTTGCCTCTTTCGCTCTTTCACTCTTTTCATCTCTCTTAGCCAAAAAAAGTGCCGGCGATAGAAATCGCCGGCCTGTGCTTACCTCTGAAACCACAAAAAGAAAACCTTTATGTTGATTGTTTCAACAAAATAACTTTTACCAACCCCCTGTTAACAGATGATTTTTTACTGCGAAGCGCAGCAGCGAACGGTTAACAGGGTTATGTGTAAGGGTAGAAGAAATTGGTTTGTTATGGATATTGAAAGCCAATATAGAAGTACAACAATATTGCTATTGCTACCGGGATAATAAATGTTTGCTGGAGGAGATTTGGAAATTAGTGTTCTGCGTTAGGGAAATTGGATGATAGAAGGGCGATCGGGATTATCAAGCAGGGCTTGCAACTTACTATATATATTTTCTATATGTAAGCAGGCTTAAAAGTAAAGACTGTTATCGTAATAAACAATATTTTTTGGCCTTTTTTTTAAATAATTGTAAAATCTAGTTAAACCCTTGCTGGTAGTGGGTTTGCATCTTGTTGGCTGCATCAAAAGCCTTTTCTTTTTTATTATTGTACCACCACTCCGGGAAGCTTTTCTTCATAAGCGTATCTATATGGCGCATGGCAAACAGGTTCCAGGCGCCTTTTAATTTGCCGCCAACAGAGCTTTGTAATGCCCTTAAACTCATAGCAAAACCACTGTCAAGGTATTCCATATGGTGCCAATAACCGGCGGGCATGAATAATGTATCGCCGTGTTCAAGGATTATTTCAAAGCCCTGGGCCCGTTCAACGGCCGGAAACTGAGCGGTATCCAATTGGCTTTTGACGGGGTCTGCATAGTTGGCAAAATTGGCAAAACTCATCACCTCAAAGGGTTTGCGGTATAGTTTGTATTGCTCTTCATGCGGAAAAAGCAATACCCTTTTTCTGCCAATAAACTGTGTATGCATGATATGGGAAAGATCGATATCAAAATGCATATGGGTAATAGAGCCTTCGCCACCCGTAAATAACATCGGAAACCGCTTTACATAACCCTTCATTAAATCTTCCGGCCAGGTAAAATCGGCCACCAGTTGCGGCGCATGCTGAAAAATATTGAAAAGAAATATGCGCAAGCCAACCGGTCCCTTCCTTATCATATCCAGATAGGCGCCAAATTTCATGTAATCATCGGCTTTATTTACCGGTGTGTAAGCATCGCTTTTTACGTTGTTGTAAACACCTACTTCGGTATTACCTACCACTGTTTTAAAATAATCCCAGTTCCATTTTGTATAGGCCGGCCATTGTTTGGCAAGTTCAGTTATCACCACAGGCCTCATTGCATCGTAATATTTTTCCCTGAATGCTGCAGGGTCTATGGTAGCTACTTTGTCAACCGGTTGTAAATGCATGCCATTAGAATTTAGTACAAATTTAATATGAATTATATGTTAACAGAAAGTTGTTTGTGGGTTTTTGGCTGCAACAGGCAGTTGCGAAAAAATATGGGCAGGCGGCCTGGTTGGGTATGTATTGTCCATCTACCATCAAATTATTTTGTTTCAACGCAATATACATCAACTCATATTTTATGTTTAATTTCCGCCTATGTTGTTAACCGTGCACCCGGATAATCCGCAACCAAGAAACTTAAGAACAATTGTTGATTGTTTATTAAGTGGCGGTATCATTGTTTACCCTACCGATACCATTTATGGATTGGGTTGCGATATTTTTCAGCACAAAGCCATAGAACGTATTTGCCGGATCAAAAATATTGATCCACGCAAGGCGCAGCTTTCCTTTGTATGCCACGACTTAAGCGATATGAGCCGGTATACAAAAAGCATTTCCACTCCCCTGTACAGAATGCTAAAAAATTACCTGCCCGGCCCCTATACATTTATATTGCCTGCCAGCAAGGAAGTGCCTAAGATATTAAAGAGTAAAAAAGACACCATTGGTCTGCGTGTACCCCGTAACAATATTGCTGGCACCATTGTAAAAGAGCTGGCTCATCCTGTTTTAAGTACATCGCTGCCCGGACAGCAGGTAGAGGAGTACACCGACCCTGAAATTATATACGAAAATTTTAAAAATCTCGTAGATATCGTTGTTGATGGCGGCATTGGCGGTATGACGCCTTCCACAATTGTAGATTGCACTACCGAGCCACCGGCCCTGGTACGGCAGGGGCTGGGTGTATGGCCCGAATCGGATTGAAATCGCCCGGTTTAATACTACGATTTCAGTGCAGGGGGTTAAAACTCATTCTTATAAAGCCTGATAATTCTTTAAACTTGCACAATCATTTATTCACTTATGCAGAAAGACTACAATAAATTTTTCCCGGATACATTAATGCTGGAGACTACAAGGGTGGCGCTTCGTTTAATGACTATGAGCGATATGGATGCACTGGAAGCTATTGCAGGACCGCCTGAAATATGGAAGTATTTTACTTTTGAGCTAAATAAAAAAGAAGAATTGCAGCAGTGGATGGATACCGCCATGAAGGAAAGGGCAGAAGGAAAGCGGATGCCTTTTGTTATCATTGACAAAGGCACCGGTGCAATTTGCGGCTGTACCAGTTTCGGCAATATTTCTTTTTATGATAAAAGAATTGAAATAGGCTGGACCTGGGTGGGTACTGCCACCATGGGCACGGGCATTAATCACCACGCAAAATTTGTGTTGCTGAGTTATGCTTTTGATGCGCTGCGTTTTGAGCGGGTGGAAATAAAAACAGATAACCTGAACGAGCGGGCAAAAAAGGCGCTGGTGCATATTGGCGCTACCGAAGAAGGTGTGCTGCGCAGTCATATGCTGATGCCGCATGGCCGCCGCAGGGACAGTGTGTATTATTCCATATTGAAAGCCGATTGGGAAACCATTAAAATGTTGTATTTCGGCGATGTGGCATAAAAAAAACACTACGATGGTTTTTAAACTATCGTAGTGTAAGATTGCCAGGTATTTTCATTTCTATATACTCCAATCGAATTTTTGGTCTCAAACGTTTCTCTTACTCATCGTTCGGGCCAAAGGCCCGGGAGAACATAGTGGTACGAAGTCGGAGACTTCGTACAGCGCAAATTCATTGTCTTGCATAATACACCTCATGCATTAAAAATGGATTTGAAAACATCCGGCACCAACACGATGCCAGATGTCGCATTAACTATTTTTATTGGCTGGTACAAAGATCTGTTTCAACTGTTCTACCAATACACCGTTACCGCTTACGCTGATATTGCTGATTTTATCTGCGATCTTTTCCACGTATTCCATCTCTTTCAGTTTCCACAACATCGCATTTTCTTCCATCAGTTTGGCAGTGTTCAGCAAACTACGGGTGCTGGCGGTTTCTTCACGGCGCATGATAGTGTTGGCCTGTGCTTTTTTCTCGGCGATTAATACCTGGTTCATGATCTCTTTCACATCGCCCGGCAGAATGATATCACGGATACCGAAGCCATTTACTTCCACACCCAAATTTGCCGCATCTGCTTTTACACGCTGCAAAATATAAGGCGCGATGGCTTCTTTTTTCTCCAGCAATTCATCAAAGCTGTAACCGGCAATGTACTCACGCAAAGCCAGTTGAAAAGCTACGTACAATTGTTTATCATATTCCCTGTTTTGCAACAGGGCCTTTTCAATATCGGCTACCTTGTACTGCGCCCAGGCGTTGATACGCAAAGCGGCTTTGTCCTTGGTCAGGATTTCCTGGCCGTTTACTTCCAGTTGTTGCTGGCGGGTATCTACTTTGCCTACATGTACTGCAATGCTGTTCTTCCACCAGAAATATACACCACTTTGCAAAGTTTGCGCATATTTACCGTCTGCAAACAATACTGCTTTTTCATAGCTTTCTACGCTGTAGGTACGTACGTAACCAATTACCAAGCGGCTCAGCAAAGTGGCGCGATCAATGTTTTCAGTAATCTCAATCTTGCTGGTATCTGCGCGAACAAATTCATAATTGATAGCGCCTTTCCAGAAAGTATAACGGCCTGCAGTCAGTACCTGTTTTAGCAAACCATTCTCGTACAGCAATACAATCTCATTGTCCTTTACATCTGCTACATGCAATGCTTCTGCCAGTTCCCCATCCTGCAACAGTATGTTTAACTCTACCGGGGCATTGAAGGGTTTGGTAACATCGTACAAGAATATATCTTCAGTCCAAAACCAGTATTTACCCTCTTTCAGCATGCGCTGGTACACACCATTTTTAAACACCAATCCCACCTGGTAGGCATTTACTTTAATCCTTTTCATTTTGTTTTATTTAAAATTTTCAATTCAATTTTAAAAAAGCCGGTGTTGTCTGCTATCCGGTAACCACGGAAGCAGGGTTTAATCATGTTTTTTGTTCCAGTTTGGCAACAACTATTTTGTTGGCAAAGTGAAACAAGCTGCACATTTTGCCGCCTGCCTGCAGGTGCTTACCGGATTGCGCAGTTCCAAAACTTTCCCAGGAGGGTACTCATTTTTTCAAGTCTTTGCTAACTGCATTGCTGCAAATAACAAAGAGTCATGGGCATGTGCGCCTGCAGCAACACCAGCTTTTTTGTCTGGTCACCTTTTTTAAGAAGCGGTGGACTTCTGCGTCCATGCGTCCGCCGTTGGCGGATTGGGAATCGAACCCATCCTGGCTGTTACTCTACCGCTGAGTTATCCTGCCGCAGGCAGGAAGAGGATTCGAACCTCTGACCCACAGGTGATTGGAGGGCATTGCGCCATTGCAGTAACAGCATACAGATAGTTACTACGTCTGCACTATAATGTTTCTTTGAAACGTCCATCAGGTTTACTGGCAACATGCAACACCCTTCTTGCCGTTAAGCAAGCTTTTATTAACCCGCCATTTTACAAGCCGGGTTTTGTAAGAACTCAATTTGTTATTATTTCATGCCGCCTGAAACCAATCACCTGCTTTTTTTCAGGTGCTGGTGTTTTTTCATGCGGATTTGCGACCTCGGCGATTGTCATTGGCTGATTAATTGGCAGGTCAAATCCAAAATGAGCTGACAAGCGTTTTGCTTTTGTTATACCCAGCTTTCCGAATTCATACTTGGCAATCAACCTGCCTTTTCTCATCAGTGCACTGTCTACCATCGTTAATGAGCTGTTGAATGTACAGATCAACTGCACATTCAGAAAATCTGCCAGTAATCCATCTGATATATTTAACAGGTTGGATACCGCTGAACCTGCATTGTGTTTTCTGTCCATGATGATGTTTTCTGCATCTTCAATGATCAGAACGGTATTCGGGTTGTCAATCAGCAGTTCAATAAAATCCGGGTTCATCAGGTTGCCCGCTACAGATGGCGATAAGAACAATACTCTTTTCTTTATCTTCCCAATCAGGTAGCGCAGGTAGGTTGTTTTACCTGTACCCGGTAAACCGTGCAGCAAAACAATGCCCTTGTCATTTTTCTGGCTTAACCTTTTTCTTATCAATGCTTCCGGTTCCTTAAAATCATCTTCATAAAAGAGATCCAGGTCAAGTTTTGTGCGTTTTATTTCCATTGCTTTTAGCTCCAGCCGGTTTCTTGCCTGTACTACCAGGTTGATCTCAAGCGGTTGCCTTCTTTGCCTTTCTTTAAACCTGTTTACCAGTTCTGTTACATCCGTCACAAATTGATCCTGTTTACCATCGTGCATAATCTCGCAATAGCCATCATCAAATTCTACTATACAGTTATTGTTTAAAAGGATGATTGTTTTGTCGAATTGATACTGTTTTCTTTTCGTTTTATACCAACGATACTTGTGTATGTTGGTAATTAACTCTGCGTATTGTTCTTTGAAGGCGGTAAAAGCCTTCTCCCCGTCTACCTGGTTCATAAAGCTGGTACTTGGCAGACAGTTGAAACAATACAGGTACAGTGTTTTTGTATCCAGGAAGCGATCTGTAAACACGTTATTCGCGTTGATCACTTTCTGAGTATATAAGTTGTCCATATTTTTTATTTTAGAAATAGTAAGGTTGTTTCGTCTGTAAGAAAGCTGGTTTACTATTTCAATACAAGAGTGCGCATAGCTGTATTTTTGAATTATTATTTATTGAACCTGATTTTTTAGCCTTCCAACCTCCGCTTTTATTGCACCACTTTATTAGCACAACTTGAACTTGCAAAAGCATCCGGTTTGGCTTTAAAAGCAAACCCCATCCCCATGATATAACCCATTGCTTCTTTCAATGCATCATTGCTTTTAAAGTTGGGGTTGGTGTTGATATCGGCATGTACTTCCATATCTACATTGTACAAAGTGAATAGCCTGCACAATTCATAGGCGATATCAATACTCTTTGATACTTCCACCAGCATCCTTTGTTTAATGCTCATTTTCTGCCGGGTAATTTCATTGTGTATATACATGAAACCACCTTTTCCTTTCCGGGTGAAAACGATAACAGTGGCAAATTCTGTTTCTTTACCCTTTACCTGGCTATCGGTACCTATGCACACTTTCAATTGATGACCCATTTGTTTTTCTCTTACAATAGCTTCCCTTACTTCATCAACAATCGGTTGCCGCAATCTTTGCCCGTTAAATTTTCTCCAGTTTTGCTGTTGTTCCATTGTCTCAATTTTTTATCTGCACAGGTTGAAGGATTCGAACCCTCATACACGGGTTTGGAATCCATGCTGTTGCCAGTTACAATAAACCTGCAAAGTGGTGCCTCAAGGAATCGAACCTTAATAACCGGCCTTTCAAACCGGCGCAATAGAACCATCTCTGCCAAAACACCTTTTTGTTGGCTACGGGTAATGCCTGATATCCTGTTTCCTCATTGCCTTTAAACCCGGCATCAAACAAATTGCGGGAACAGAATGATTCGAACATTCGTCAGGAGGTTAACAACCAACTGTTCTGCCATTGAACTATATTCCCATGGTTGGCCCGGTGAGACTCGAACTCACAACTCCCGGTGTAAAAGACCGGTACTCTGATCCAATTGAGTTACGAACCAATCTTTGTTGACTGACGGACCCGAACCATCAACTTCTACGCTATCAGCGTAGTGAGCTGCTATAATGTCTGAACCGGGATTTATGAGACGAAATGGATTAATGTGAAATCATATCCTTCATATCCCAACAATCCAATAAATCCCAGTTCAGACAGTGCGACTTTCAGATTTGAACTGAATACCGCCATCTTATGTTTACCTCTCAGAAAGAGCAGGAAGATGGATATGTTGCCGTTTACACCAAGCCGCATTCTCTTTATTGTTGGCAAGATCAGATTCGAACTGATAGCCTTGAACGTATAAGGTTCCTGCTCTAACCATTGAGCTACAAGCCAGTCTGTTTTGGTTGACTCCGGGGCTCGAACCCTGTTCTCCACATTCACAGTGTGGCACTTTACCAGTTAAGCTAAAGCCAACAGTTGTTGTTAAGGACAGATTCGAACTATCATCATCAGTGTCAAAGACTGATATGCTGCACCATTGCACCACTTAACAATTCAGGTATCGTGATCTGTATGAGCATTGAACCCATATTCCAGGAATGAAAATCCTGTGTCCTTGCCTGTTAGACGAACAGATCAGATTGACAGCATTGCTGCTGCCATTTTCATAGTTGGTTTAATGGATGATCTTTTTTTGGAAAAGCATCCCCGTTGCATCTCACGGGGAATGCTTGTTTCCTCCTTTCTGCACCTAATCTTTTAATTCCCTTTCAGGGCCCGGTTTTTTCTTTATGGCTTTACTAACCAGGTCTATCACGAACCGGAATAGAAAGACCATTACTATAAATTTCATCGCTTGCCTGTTTTTATTTTTAGATAGACGGGGCAAGAAAAAGCCCGGTCGTTTGCTGCGACCGGGCTTCCCTTAAGGCATAATGAATACCTAGGTTAAAACACACGGCCGTATATTTTTGCTGTTATACTGATTACCACTGGGTATACCATTCCTGTTTATCAGTGTATGCCAATAGCATATGGATAATGACAGCAGATCATTTCTCATCAGGTTCGTAAATCGTTTATGTTGTCTTTGTTCCGGCATTTATATTTTTATGTGTATAATAATGTTTAGTTCAGTTTAATGCATAACCCCGGCACGCTCTTTTTTTGAGTATGCTTCTTTGTTTTAACGGGCTGCAAACGACAATAAAAAACCCCGCAATCTCTTGCGGGGCCTGTGTTGTATTGAATCAGCTGATTACTTTTCCATTTTACAAAATGCCCCGCAAATAGTATAGTCGCCTTTGGGACTAAACCAGTTTGTTGCTTCAATATGTAATTGTATGCGTAGCATTTTGATTAATTTTTTTTGCAAGGCAAAGATGCAAATATTTTTCTGATGTTACCAAATGTTTTTAAGGAAATTTTAAAAATATTTTTTTCGCGTCTGCAGAACCATGAATGCGGATGGGTGGGGCGTTTGCGTAATGTTGGAAATACCTGCGTGTTTACGTAAACATCGTTTCCGCAACGGCTATCGATTCAGGCTTGCCTACATCTGCAAACTTATCGCCGGTATGGTCATAGCCCAGTATCAAATTATCTTTTGCCAGCGACAGATAGGTTTCAACAATTGAAAATTTACCGCTTTGCTGAATAAGCGAAAATATGCGTGGCTCAAAAACTACCACGCAACTATATGCCCTTTCAACAAGATTTCTCTTTGGGATGGCAATAATTTCCTCTTCTGTTTTTTTATTTCGCCACCCGCAAAGGCGGTCATACTCATCAAACAAAAAATAACGGGATGTTTTGCGATTGGTGACACCAAATGATACCAGGGGTTTATAATCTTTGTGGTAGTCTATCAGGCGTTTCAAATTTAAATCTGTAAGTATATCTGCGTTAACCGTAACAAAGGGTTCATCGCCTTCCAGTAAATTTCTTGCTTTTAATAAGCCGCCGCCCGTTTCAAGTACTTCATTGGTTTCATCGCTGATGATTATTGTACTTCCCCAGCCTTTGCTTTGTTTTACCGCGTCTATTATCTGGTCTGCAAAGTGATGTACGTTTACCACCACTTCAGTAATGCCGTATTTCTGCAGGTATTCAATATTTCTCTGCAGTAAGCTTTTGCCGTTTACAGGTGCCAGTGCTTTGGGGTGTTTATCGGTCCAGGGCTTGAAGCGCGTTCCCAAACCGGCCGCGAAAATCATTCCTTTCATAGAACGCTGATTGTTATGATTATGATGATTAAGTTTCCGAAACGCATATTTTCATGGTGCTGATGATCTGATAGGATTTTATTTTAAAAGGCAATTGAAAGTGCCGCACTCTTTACCCTATAAGAAAGTATATCTTAACAACTCATAACAATCATGAAAATCTGCGTTCTATTCTATTCGTTTATCCAGTTTTTTTCGTCTTGTACGCGGTGATGCAAATCTATTTTTACATGAAATTTATTTTTCAGGTGCCTGGCCAGTGCATCGGCGGCATATACGCTTCTGTGCTGACCGCCGGTGCATCCAAAACTGATCAATAAGTGACTAAATCCGCGGTTTATATAATCTGCCACAGATATATCCGCAATATCAAATACGCTGTTCAGAAAATCGGGCATTTTGGTGCGCTGCTCCAGGAAATCTTTTACCGGTTTATCGCGGCCGGTTAATTTTTTAAATTCATCGAAGCGGCCAGGGTTAAGAATCCCCCTGCAATCAAATACAAAGCCGCCGCCATTGTCAGTTTCGTCTGCCGGTACACCTCTGCGGTAAGAGAAACTGTTTATTTCAACTACCAACGGCGTTTCCGGGGTAGCACGCAGGGGTTCGAAGCGGTTAACTACCTCGTCACTCACGCAAAACCGGAGGCATTTGTCGAATGTAGGAACGGCAATCCCCATCCGCTGGTTTTCGGTTAAGGCTTTTAAATTCCGCAAGGCCAGCGGAATGCTGGTCAAAAACTGCGCTTTTCTTTCAAATAAGCCGCGGAAGCCATAGGCGCCCATTACCTGTAGTAACCTTATAAGAACATAGCCATTATACTGGGCAATAAATATGTTTCTGTCAGCGGGTGTTTCCAGTAATTTATTTGCTTCGTCAATATAATATTCCAGTAGGTTATTTTTCCAATCCTCCGGCAGTTCCGCCCTTGCCTGCCATAACAGCGATGCTACGTCGTATTGCAACGCGCCCCGCATACCGCCCTGGTAGTCTATAAAATACACCTCATCGTCTTTTACCATTACGTTGCGGCTTTGGAAATCGCGGAACATGAAGTGTTTATTTTCCGTATGCGTAAGGTAGTTGCTCAGCGCTTCAAAATCATCCAGCAAAGCCTGTTTATCATAGGCATATTTAAGCGTATCCAGGAAATAATATTTAAAATACAACAGATCCGAAAGTATGGCCTGTTTGCCGAATTCTTTCGCAGTCAGGCTGTAGTTGTAGTCAATACCATTGCCCCCGTTAATCTGCAGCCAGGCTAATGATTTAAGGCTTTGCTGAAATAAATTGTATACATAATCGGTATAGCCGTGGACTTCCAGTTTATTCAGCAGCGATTCGTCGCCAAAATCTTCCTGTATATAAATGGTATGGTCGGTGTTAATGCAATATATAGCCGGTACCGGGCAGCCTGTTTTTTTAAAGTGCCTGCTAAAATATACAAAGGTTTCATTCTCCTTTACATTGTGTCCATAAGTGGCAATATAATTTTGTGCGGTAGTGGTAATGCGAAAATAGATCCTGTCGCTGCCCGATTGGGGTATCTTTTCTACCCCCAGCACCGGTTCTTTGCTGGCAGAAGCAAACAATGTTTTTATGTCTTCGATAATTTGCTGCATAGCGGTAAAAATAAAGTAAATTTTATTACATACGCAATGACGCCACCGGCACTTGCAAACTATAGAAATGTTTGCCTGCCCTAAACAGCCGCATATCATTTATTGGGTTTATATTTGGTATGCGGGATGCTGCCCCCGCTGATTGATTGTGGACTGGTTGCCCCGCGGATGAAAAACCTTTTGACAAAATACCTGCTTCAGATCAGTGGGTTTATATTATCACTAAAACTGCTTGTATGAAACTTCAAAGACATCTTTTGCTGGTTGTGCTGATTATTTTTTCCTCTGCATTCCTGTTTGCGCAAAAACAAACCATTACCGGTAAAGTAACCGACTCACAAACAGGCCAGCCACTTAGCGGCGTATCTGTAAGAATCAAATCTTCAAAGAACTCCGGCACTGTAACCAATTCAGAAGGAAGGTTTACACTTTCGGCCGAACCCAGAGATGTGCTGGAAATCAGCTATGTTGGTTTTAAAACTGAATCAGTAACACTAAACGGCGAAACAACCATTGCGGTAAGCCTGGTGGTTGCATCTGCTGAACTAAATGAAGTGGTATTTGTGGGTTCACGTGGTGTGGCCAGGGCTAAAATTGAGACCCCGGTGCCTGTAGACATTATTAAAGTGAACCAGATAGGACTGCCCACTGCCAAAATGGATCTTACATCGGTGCTCAACTATGCGGCACCTTCTTTTAATTACAATAAGCAAAGCGGTGCAGATGGTGCCGACCATGTTGATTTGGGCACATTAAGAGGGCTTGGACCAGACCAGACCCTGGTGCTTATTAATGGAAAAAGAAGGCACCAGACAGCCTTTGTTGCACTTTTTGGTACAAGGGGGCGCGGTAATTCCGGCGTTGACTTAAATGCTTTTCCGGAAGCTGCTGTTGACCGTATTGAAATTTTGCGCGATGGTGCTTCTGCCCAGTATGGTTCGGATGCGATGGCCGGTGTAATTAATATTCTTTTGAAAAAAGATATCAATCACTGGACAATCAATACCGGTTGGAGTGGTTATTATGATACAAGAAACAATGCGCGGAAATTCAATGGCGGCAACCAGTATTACGCTGGCAATGCTATAGACGGAGGCTCTTATACCCTGTCTGTAAATAATGGATTTGCTATTGGCAAAAATGGCGGGTTTATTAATATCTCCGCTGATTTTTTGAGACAGGCAAAAACATACAGGCAGGCCGATACCACCAATCCGCAGCTAAACAAGAATTCGCTGGCATACATCAATACGGGCCGGAGGGCTTTTGGCGACGGATCTGTTACAACAGGGGGGATCATGTACAATATGGAAATACCATTCAGTGCCAATGGTAAAACAAGTTTTTATTCTTTTGGCGGCTATAATTATAAAGCATCTGATGCATTTGCCTACTCAAGGAACTACAGTGCCAAACCGGAGCGTTTCCCCACGAATACAGATGGAACGCTTATTAATGTTCCAGGCATACTGCGTGTTTCCAATGATGGTGAAACCTATTATAACCCCCATATACAAACGCATATCATGGATATATCTGCGGCATTGGGTGTAAAGGGTTCAATGGGAAATGACTGGGGCTGGGATCTGAGCAATACCATTGGAAGAAATGATTTTCATTATTATGGCGATAAAACCTTTAATGCATCCAACCTGGGTAAATCAGCACCCAATCATTTTGATGACGGCGGTTTTAATTTTCTGCAGAATACCCTGAACCTTGACGTAAGTAAATATTTTAAACATGTGGCACAGGGGCTTAACCTTGGCCTGGGCGCAGAGTACAGGTATGAAAGATATGCTATCTACAAGGGCGAGGATGCTTCATTTAAGAGTCTTACCAACCAGCAGATCATTTATCCCAACCTGGTGGGCGATGGCAACTATGATTCATTAAGGTCGCCTGCTGCCGGTTCGCAGGGTTTTCCTGGCTTTAGCAATACGGATGCAGTTACTGCCAACCGCACCAATGTGGGTATTTATGCAGATGGTGCGCTGGATGTTACAAAAGAATGGCTGCTGGATGGTGCAGTACGTTTTGAAAATTATTCCGATTTTGGGTCGGTATTTACCGGTAAACTGGCCACGCGCTACAAGCTGCTCAGCAATTTTAATATAAGAGGTTCCATAAGCACGGGTTTCCGGGCACCGTCGCTGGCACAAATACATTTCAGCAATACACTTACTTCGTTTAGCAGTGGCGCACTGGTGCAATCGCTGATAGCCCCCAATACCAGCTCCATTGCCCGGGCGGCCGGTATTCCGGACCTGAAACAGGAAACATCTGTTAATGGCAGCCTTGGCTTTTCCTGGAAACCGGTAAAGAATTTTACGTTTACTGCAGACGGTTATATTGTAAAAGTAAAAAACAGAATAGTGTTATCCGGTTTGTTCAGCAAGGATGATCCAACTTTGCCTCCCTCATTTACCTCACAATTTCCGTCAGATGTTGCCACTGCACAATTTTTTGCCAATGCGGTAACTACTACCAACGTGGGACTTGATATTGTTGCCGACTATACAATGAAATGGGACCAGAATACATTGAAAGTATTGCTGGCGGGCAATATACAGCATATCAGTATAGATGATATTCATATACCGTCGGCGCTTAATGACAGTAAACTGCACCAGAAAACATTTTACAGCGACCGGGAAGAAGCGTTCTTAAAAGCATCAGCTCCCAAAAGCAAGTGGTCACTTGGATTGGATTACACCAGGGGTAAACTTGGTTTTGGTGCACACCTGACCTATTATGGAAAAATAGTATTGCTGGGTTTTGGCGATGGCGCCTCCCCGAGCGGCGATAACCCCAATTATTCCGGAATTAACCCGCAGGTGCCTACCGATGCCGACCCCAGTGTATACGTGCCTGAAGTATTTAATTACAATGCCAAAGTAACAACTGATATTTATGTGTCCGTTAAGCTTTCCAAAAACCTGAGCATTTTTGCCGGCGCGGATAATGTATTCAATGTGCATCCAAACCTGGGTGTAAACCCGCTGGCAAAAGGCTGGGCGGGAGACAACGAAAGCGGTGGTCCCTGGGATTCTGTGCAGATGGGCTTTAACGGAAGAAGGTTGTTTGGTAAGCTGGCGTTCAATTTTTAAGCTGGCGGTTACACTAACAAAAAAGAATAACCATGTCGCATAAAAAAACAGCCCACGCAATGCGCGGGCTGTTTTTTTTTCGCGATTTCTTATTTTACTGTAGCTGTATACAAATCATTTTTGATGGCGTAAATAATAATGCCGGCGGTATTCTTGGCATTCATTTTTTCCAGCATTTTCATGCGCAGGCCTTCTACCGTGCGGACGCTTAAAAATACTTTGGCTGCAATTTCTTTGTTGGTAAGTCCATCGCAGATGTATACAATGATTTCCTTTTCCCGCTCGGTAAATTCGGGCCTTACCTGGTGTTTATACGGGTTGAATTTACTCCTGGCTACCATTTGCGCCAGTTTTTGGGAAGTGTGTTTGCAATAATAGGGCTCATCGTTGTAGACAGATCGGATGGCCTCTATCATTTCGTGCTTGTCTGCATTTTTGAGCAGGTATCCTTTGGCGCCTGCCTCCAGCATATCTACAATCAGGTCATCTTCATCAAACATGGTCAGGGCAATAATGCCAATAGTAGGATAATGCTCTGCAATGTGTTTGGCAGCAGCGGTGCCATCCATACGGGGCATTTTGATATCGGTTATTACCACATCGGGTTTAAGCAGTTTAATGTGTTCAATCAGTTCTTTGCCATCTTCGGCTTCGGCCAGCAGTTCAATTTCGGGTTGTTTTTGCAGCATCAGCCGCAGGCCATCCCTGAAGATCTCATGGTCGTCAGCAATAATAACCCTGATGGTGCCATATGTAGCCATAATAAAAGAATTTCTATAAAGGAATTTCCACGGTATAAGCAGTTCCCTTGTCCGGTGTAGATACGCAGTTAAACTCGCCGCCCATTACTTCTGTCCGGCTCTGCAAATTACGAAGTCCAAGCCCTGAATTGTCATGAATTTTGGAAAAATAGTCAAACCCCCGGCCGTTATCGGCTGTCATCAGGAAAAGCCGATCGTCCTGGATGCTTATTTTAATTATCAGCATGGTCGCTTTTGCATGTTTGATGGTATTGTGTGTTATTTCCTGTACAATGCGGTAAAGGTTGATTTCTTTGTCCTGCGACAACTGTAAATCCTGTTCGCATATAAATTTCACGGGAAGTTTATAGGCATCCTGGCTATGATCGATGAATTCAACGACCGCATTTTTTAAACCCTTGCGCAACAGTGTATTGGGCATAAGGTCATTGGATATCTCTCTCAGCTTGGTAATAATATTGTCGATATAGCCGCTCGACTTTCCAATAATCTGTAAATCTCCCGGGTCAGTGGTTTCCAGGTTATTAATCTGGAGCTTTACGGCCGATAACAGGGGGCCCAGTTCATCGTGCAAATCTGCCGCAATTCGTTTTCGCTCGTTTTCAAGCGTATCAATTTCAGCCCTTATTCTTTCCTTGTGCAGACGAAGGCTGCGCCGTTGGTAACGGATGGCGGTAATGATAAAGTATAGCAGGACAATACCTACCACTATCAATACGATTAAAAGAGAGTTATAATATTCTTTTTCCTGGGTATCCATATTACTGCTACGGCGTACAATAGGTTAACAAATACATTTGAATAGGCGTTTATGAGCCATACTTTATCTTCAAAAGCTTTTGTACGTTTTATATTCAAAAAAGATAATTGTTCGGTATTAACTAATATATAATAGGTGAAAAATATAACCATGCCTATGCAAATCCAGAATTTTGCATTTTTAAAAATGTTATTCCGTTCATTCTGTATCATCCTGTTAAAAGCAGATATGCTAAAGAAAATCAATGCAAAAGAGTTTACGATTTTTGAAAAATAATTAATCTTATTATAGCCCCTTATATACAATGTGCAGGCAAATAATAGAAAGGAAAGCACAATGATACCAGTAAATGTATTTTTTTTTCTTTTAAACAAGCCCCAGTTATGAAACATCCGGGTCAGTAAATAAAATTCTGCCAAAGCAAAAAAATTATAAACGGTTCCTACAATGTATTTCATATCATTAAGCAGTAAAATGTAAACTAGTATTTCTACCAGCACGGCCAGGCAACAGTAATAAACAAAGGGGTGATATGCAGGGTCCATTTTACGGAACTTTATCACCCCCAATATTGCGGCAAATAGAATACTCAGGCTTAAAAGAAAAAAAAAGGTTGTAGAATCCATGTTCTGTCAATTGCTGGAATACGAACTTTTTTAATTGCCGTTTGGCTGGGTTTGGCAGGAAGGGCACTGACCATTTTCCTCGCCACCAGATGTTTGCGTTATATCTGTAGCCAGCGGAGACCCGCTCTCAACAAGTATGTCTTTACCCTGGCTGTCTACCCCAACCAATATGACCCTTATTTCATTTTTTACAGTTCCTTTACCTGTTTTAACGCCATAATAGATGCGGATACCAACGCAACGGGGGTCTTTTAATATCTGTAAAAGTGCAGGCTTATTGAATGCTTCAGCATCTGGTATTAAAAGAGAAGGAAATCGTGCCGCCATACTATCCACCTGGTACCTGTATGCTGCCCGGTATTCTTTGATTTTGGCTTCCGGAATGAAATGGTCAATTTTTGCAAGCGCAGATGTATCATTTGGAACTGGTATTGAGACCCTGGTAATCGGGTTACAGGAAACAATAAGCAGGCTTGCGATACAGGCGATACACAAAATGAGAGGAACTGGTTTGATTGGGTTGCTAATCTTAGACATAACGGTAGTTTTAAAAGTGAATAGTTCCTAAAAGTACCCAGACGCCCCTGCCCGCCGTTGCGTAGATCTACCTAAAATACTGCGTGCAGTTACCCTTACATTTCAGTAATAAAATCCTTGCGGGATAATTTTAAAAATCTCAACTTTGAAAAAGCATACCGGCATTACCCTGGCTGAATATGTGGTTTCTTACTCCCCCTCCGTTGAATAGGCAATAAATTAGTTCACAGTAAACCTTTAAAATTTTCTTTATGAGACAGCCATCTACCACTAAAAGAAACCCTGGCAAGGAAGCAACACCTGCTTACCTGCGTACCTCATTAAAACCAGTTTTGGGAGATTCCATTGAAGTAATGGAATTGTATTACAGGGAACGCATCCAATCTTTCAACACAATGCTTGAACACCTGAATGTGCTGGAAGATGCCCCTGAAATTGAATTTCTGTGCCGTGAAATCATTGAGGGCCGTTCTATGCTGGTCAAATTAGCTACCCGGAAAAACTATTCTGCCTGATTTTAACAATGCCTCTTGACCGTTTGAAACCTGCAACCAGTTACCGAATTAAATCCCCACAATCAATCTACCAATGCGCCCGGCTTTTCAGGCCGGGCGTTTTTTTATTGGTACAAGGATAAAATAAAATGAAAATGGCGTCGTACTAAATACTTGCTATTTTAGAGAACAAACCGCTGATTCAAAAGCTTCCCTCAAAACAACTTTCCCTGTGCACCCGGTCTCCTGAAAATACCTGTGTTTAAACTCCAGTCCTCAGCATTCATACCATACAGTTTTCCATATTTTTTATATTGCTGGGCCACCATTTGCGCAATATTTCCTTCGCCGCGCATGCGCACGCCCCAGCGGGTATCGTTTACCTTCCCATCATGGCTTTGCTCTATCAGGTGCCACACTTTATCGGCACGATCGGGAAAGTTTTTGTAGAGCCAGTCGTGAAAAAGCAATTTAATGGCGCCATTCAACCGGATAAATGTATAGGCCGTAAACGTAGCCCCATTGTCGCGTGCGGCTTTCATAATGCGTTGCATCTCGTGTTCATTCAGGCCCGGTATCATTGGCCCCATCATTATACCCATACGCACACCGGCATTGCTGAGCTCTTCAATTACTTTTAGCTTTTGTTTGGCAGTAGTGGTGCGGGGCTCCATAATACGGCGCAGGTCTTCATTAAAGGAAGTAATGGAAACCATGGCCGATACCAGTTGTTTTTTTGCCATTTCCTGCAATACATCTTTGTCTTTCAGTATCCAGGCATTTTTGGTCAGTATGCCCACCGGCTGATTGAATTCATTACAAACCTCCAACAGGCCCCGGGTAAGCCGGTATTTTTGCTCAGCGGGTTGGTAACAATCTGTATTACCACTTAACATAATGGGCCGGCATTCCCATTTCGGATGCATCAGAAATTTGCGCAGCAGTTGCGGCGCATTCTTTTTTACAATAATTTTTTGTTCAAAATCCATACCTGCGCTATAGCCCCAGTACTCATGCACATTGCGCGCGTAGCAGTAAATGCAGCCGTGTTCACAGCCGGCGTAGGGGTTCATACTATAACTCATACCAACATCCGGGCTCTCCACGGTATTGACAATGGTTTTGGATTCCTGTTCTATGTATTGAGTAGGCAGCGCTGTTTCTTCCCAATCGTCAATGCCCTCAATATGTTCTTTTGTTGTCTCTGTTTTCAGGAAGCGGTTCCTGGTATTTATCTGGGCGCCGCGACCCGCATGGTATTGAGCGTTTTCGTCTTTTTGCTTTACGGATACTTTATAGTGGTCCTGTTGTAGTGGTGCTGACATGATACTTTTGTTTGTGGGTTTCTTTGAACCACGGAGGCACGGCGACAGGGAGGGCCGATAGAACGCAGATTTTCATGATTCTTATGATTGGCCAGGATTAAGCACATTGCCGCAAAAAAATAAAATCATTTATATCTTAACAATCCTGAACATCTGCGTTCCAAAAACGACACACACGGAAAATTGCTTTGCAATTAAATGCGCGATAGAACACAGATTTTTATGATTCTTATGATTGGCCAGGATTAGGCACTTTGCCGAAAAAAATAAAATCATTTATATCTTAACAATCATGAAAATCTGCGTTCCAAAAGCGATACACGCACGGAAAATTTCTTTTCAATTAAATGCGGTTGAACCACGGAGACACAGCGACAGGGAGATGCACGATAGAACGCAGATTTTTATGATTCTTATGATTGGCCAGGATTAAGCATTTTGCCGAAAAAAATGGAATCATTTATATCTTAACAATCATAAAAATCTTCGTTCCAAAAGCGACACACACGGAAAATTTCTTTTCAATTAAATGCGGTTCAAAGAATCATTCTTTTTATTCCGTCTTTCATTAACGGCACATGAAAATTTAAAATATAACCCAGGCGCTTTCCGGTAAGTCGCAAATAGCTTAGCAATTGTGCGGCCCAAACCGAATGATAATTTTCCTGCGCCTTGAATTCTACAATTATTAAGTCATCTACTAAAATATCTACACGCAGCCCCTCATCTATGATCATCGTTCCGTATGTAATTTTTATAAATGCGTTTCTTGCAAATGAAATGTTTCTTTTACCCAACTCATAACAAAAACATTTTTCATAAACGCTTTGCAGCAGCCCCGGTCCTATTGCTTTATGAATTGCAATAGCAATGCCTACTATTTCACCCGTAAGCCACTTTTCTCTTTCAGTCAACGGTTTAAAACCAACTCCTGTATTGTCCATCGTACCCTTGTTTTTAATAATGTTGACCATCTCTTGTTTTTATTAGCAAAACAATCCCTGTGTTAGTCCCGTCCCTTTGGTTCATGGTTCACTCAAATAACTCACCCTGTTTGTTATTTACCGGCAGGTTTAAAAATTCAAAACGCCGCAGTAGCTGGTAGGGATTATCGCCCACTTGTCTTCTTAATAATAACATGCTGTCTGCAATAAAGCGACCGGTAAAATGTTTGTGACTGTATTCAAGCCAGCCTTTTTCATATTGCCAGGGCAATAGTTTGCGTGCTACTGTCAGATGGGGTTCATCAATAAAATGCGGTTTATTGTCATTGTTTAGTTTCATCAGTTGCTGAAAAGGACGCATTTCTTTTACCAGGTTGCGAATAGGGTCTTTGGTGGTAACATTAATATAAATAGTATGCGATGGAAAGCTGCCAAAATCTTTTAACTCTACTTTAAAAGGATGATAGCCCATACCTACGGTTTTGAAACGGTTGATGATACGTTCTTCCATCATGGCATACTGTAGAAAATTTACCAGCGTAATATGTGGTTTGCCCCAGCGGGCATTGGGCGCCTGGTAAGCCGTATAGAATTCTTCTTTTATATCTTTTATTTTATTACGCAGCTCTTCATGCGGGTTTAGTACCAGCAGGTACTCATTTATTTTATAGCCGGGTAATGTTAATGCCGATGGTTTCATAGTTTTTATTTTTTTAGTTCATTAATATAAAATCAGGCCACGCTAAAAAGATCGGTGGAGGCCGGCCTCAACTTAAAAACCTGTATGGTTTTGCAGGTATCAAACTGGTGCTGCCTTCTTAGTAAAACCAATTCTTCCACCATAAAAGATTCATGAAATGTTTTTTGTGCGTATTCTGCCATGGCCCTGTTATACAAATCTTCAGTTAGCCTGCGGGCAATGGTTAGATGGGGCCTCGAAACGAATTTGACCGGGGGGCAATCAGAATTCCGTATATAATCGTTGACTGGTTTTAATTGTTTGGCCAACTCGTGAAAGGCAGCAGGATCCTGTACGCGCAGGTATATGGTATGCGATGGAAAACCGCCGTAATTATTTAGTGTAACAGGAAAGCATTGCTGTGCCCCTATAACATGTTGCATCCATTTTCCCATAGTAGGCTCCATCGCTTCACTGGCCATAAAACTGGCGATGGTAAAATGGGCTGTGGTTTTAGCCGCTATAGCTACGTGATACTCCTTTGAGAAATATTCCTTTTCCAATTTTATTTTATGGCCAACTGATGTATCGGGATGCGCAACCAGTAAATACTCCAGTAAGCCCCTTTGCTGCCAGTTGCCGGCAGTTATTTTATTTGAATTAATGTTCATAAAAAAATTGGACATGATTAAATATTTAGCATAAATTTACTAAATAATTTAGTACAACAAAAATCTTTTTTTTAACCCTTTTTTCTGGCATCGGTTTGCGGCAAAAACGACCGGAAAGAAATAAAAAATAATTTATGAATGAAGAGATGTTTTATGGCGCCGCTTACAAAGGTTCCAAACAATATAGCCAGCAACATATTAAAACCGCCGATGCCACCGGCTTTGGTGCAGCTGCAGACGACTATGCCGAAAGGGGCATCGATTTAAATGAACAACTGGTGCGCAATAAACCGGCTACATTTTTTATGCGGGTACGCGGCGATGCCATGGTAGGTGCGGGCATACACGATGGAGATATTGTAATTGTAGATCGTTCCTTGAAAGCGGTCAGCGGTAAAGTGGTGATTGCTACTTTAAATGGCGAGATGCTGATACGACGCCTTGAAAAAACGTTTAATAAAATAAGGTTGCTGCCAGAGACAAATAAGCTCTCACCCATTGATGTTGATACTTCAGCCAATGAGTTTGCTATATGGGGGGTGGTGACCTATTCAATACACTCCGCGGTCTGATTTACCACAGAGGTAAATGAGCATTTTCACGGAGGGAAATGAGATAGTTGGATTTATTCATTAGTTAAAAATTATAGCTATGGAAGAATTAAACAAACTTACCGGACAAATTTTAAAGTTTGCATTTAAAGTACATACAGAGCTTGGTCCGGGCTTATTGGAATCGTCATATAAAGAATGTATGTATTAGGTGTTGAATAAAAATGGGATTTATACCGAAAAAGAAAAAGCGCTGCCATTAATGTATGAAGAAATTAAAATGGAAATAGGTTACAGGGTTGATTTAATGGTGGATCACAGAGTAGTTGTTGAAATTAAAGCAATAGAGTCTTTCGCGCTTATTCATACTGCACAGGTATTGACTTATTTAAGGCTATCTGGTTGCAAACTTGGTTTACTACTAAATTTTCATACGGCGCATTTGAAGACCGGAATAAAACGTTTGGTGTTATAAAGAATCAGGCTCCGTTTGCTCTGTGAAAGACCTCCTTCCCTCTGTGGCGAAAAAAATCAGCAATGAATACGGAAACAAGTAATAATAAGGAGCTCATTCCTGGCCATACTGGCAGGGAAATGAAAGCTATCGTAGACTGTAACAGTTTTTATTGCTCTGCCGAAAGGGTGTTCAGGCCAGACCTGTGGAACAAGCCGGTTGTTGTATTAAGCAATAATGATGGCTGTATCATTTCGCGCAGCGATGAAGCAAAAGCTTTTGGCGTTGGCATGGCCGGTCCTTATTTTATGGCCAGGAACCTCATTGAAAAAAACAATATCTCCGTTTTTTCTTCCAATTACAATTTGTATGGCGATATGAGCATGCGGGTAATGGATACCTTACGTACCCTGTCGCCATCAGTTGAAGTATACTCTGTCGACGAAGCATTTTTAGATCTCAGTCATATTGATCCGAAAGATCTGGCAGCCTATAGCCTGCATATAAAAGATACCGTAGAGCAATGGACGGGTATTTCTGTTTCCATTGGCGTAGCGCCTACAAAAACGCTGGCCAAGATGGCCAACAACCTCGCCAAGAAAGACAAAAAGAAAAGCAATTGTGTATACATTATCACCAATGAAGAAGACCAGCGCAATGCCCTGCAGCAAACACGTGTGGGCGGTATTTGGGGCGTAGGGGGCGCCTATGCAAACAAACTGGTCAACATGGGTATTATCAGCGCCTGGGAATTGCGCAATATGAGCGAAGCATGGGCACACCGGCACCTGGGCGGTGTAGCGGGCACCAGGCTTATAAAAGAATTGCGCGGGGAACCCTGTCTTGAGATGAAAGACCCGCTTGAAGTAAAAAAAATGATCGCCACTACCCGCATGTTTGGCGATCCGGTAAATAATATCAATGATGTAAAAGAAGCAGTAGCCACCTATACTTCGCGGGCAGCTGAAAAACTTCGCCGGCAGCAAAGCGCTGCCAGCATCATCAGCGTTTTTATTGTTGCCCGGGAACAGGATCACCATACAGATTTCAGGCATGGTAATAATATTGGTGCATATGCCACGCTGCCTGCAGCCACTTCTATTACCAATGAATTAATAAAACCCGCTGTGCAATTGATTGATCGTTTGTACCAGCCCGGTACCTACTACAAAAAAGCCGGTGTAATGCTCAGCGGCCTGGTGCCCGACAGCACCATACAGGCCAATATGTTTTTGCCCGACAAAAAAAATAGTAGCCGGATGCTGATGGGCATGATTGACAACGTAAATTTTAGTATGCGCAATGATGTGCTGAAGTTCGCCGCTTCGGGTACTACCCGCGACTGGAAGATGCGGCAGGAGCTCCGCAGTCCAAGGTATACCGCAAGATGGGATGAGTTGTATGAGGTGCGATAATTTTTGAACCACGGAGGCACGGGTGGTTTTCATTTTTCGCGGCTGGCATTGAGGCAATGCACGGGGATTGCTTTACAATTGTGCGTGCCCAACATCCTTCCGGCCAGGATTTTGCTCGTCATTTTGACCGCTGAAATTGTAGTCATAAATAGAAATCTTTACTGCTTACTGGCAATTCGAAATGTTGATATCTTAAGTAATTAAGACACCTATTAACAGATGCGAAACCGTTCAGATGGATTTAGGCGTAAAACCGTATATTTATTTCCGCCAAAACAGCCAGCATGAGAAAACTATTTGCCTTCACAACTTTACTGCTATTTACAATTGTTTTATCCGCCCAAAAGACCACTGCCATTAAATGCGGAAAATTATTAGACACCCGCAGCGGACAAACACTCAGCAACCAGGTTATACTTATAAAAGGCAGTACAATTGAAAGCATTGTTGCTGCGGCGGAGTTTAAACAAAAAACAGACAGCGTTATTGATCTCTCTTCTTATTACGTGTTACCCGGATTAATTGATTGTCATACCCATGTATTATTGCAGGGCGATATTACCAGCGAGGACTACGATGTGCAATTATTAAAGGAATCCATTCCATACAGAACGTTGCGCGCATCACGCAGCGCCAGGATAGCATTGGAAAATGGGTTTACAACCATCCGCGATTTGGAAACAGAAGGGGCTATGTATGCAGATGTGGATGTAAAAAAAGCCATCAACAACCATGTTATACCCGGGCCAAGAATGTTTGTGGCAACAAGGTCTATTAATACCTACGGCCATTACCCCCTTGCAGCAAAAGAGTATAATTGGGAGCTGGATTTGCCAAAGGGCGTACAGGAAATCAATGGAGCCGATGAAGCAAGAAAAGCGGTAAGGGAACAATTGGCGCATGGGGCCGACTGGATAAAAATTTATGCAGACCGCGGTTACTATAAATTACCCGATGGCAGTTACCGCAGCCGTCCAAATTTTACCCCTGAAGAAATTACAGCCCTGGGAGATGAAACCATGCGGTCGGGTAAAAAATGGGCAGCACATGCCGTTACCAGGGATGGGATTATTGCTTCCATTAATGCAGGTGCTGCCAGCATTGAACATGGCTTTGGTATGGATGATGAGTGTGTGCAACTAATGGTTAAAAAAGGTATTTACTGGTGCCCGACTATTTATGTGTGCGATTATGTAGCAGAGGGAAGAGCCAAAGCCGGTTCCCCCATCAATAAATATTTTATGGAAACCATGCCGGCCGTATTTAAAAAAGCAATGAATGCCGGTATTAAGATTGCTTATGGTACTGATATTGGTGGCTATAGCTGGGATGAGCCGGAAGCAAAAGATTTTGAATACATGGTAAAATACGGAATGAGCAGTATACAAGCCATTCAAACAGCTACTACCGTTGCCGCACAGTTGCTGGATATGGAAGGAAAAATTGGAGAATTGAAGGCCGGTGCTTTTGCAGACATCATTGCCGTAAAACAGGATCCGGTAAAAGATATAAAAATACTGGAACAGGTACAGTGGGTAATGAAAGACGGCATTGTATATAAAACAAAGCAACCTTAGCCTTTGATGAAATGAAACACTACTGCAGTTGCCAAAGACCGCAGTAGTGTTTTTATTCACTCTGCTATTTCCAGCAGGGGTTGCAGGTTTTTCAATTCTTCATCTGTAAATAACCTGGACTGAATACAAAAGCGCACACCCAATGGAATCTCCAGTGAGAAGCTACTGCCCCGGCCCGGCGATACGTCCAGCGTAAGCTGCGTATGTTTCCAGTATTCAAACTGATCGGCATTCATATAAAATTTACAATCTGCCAGTATGCCCAGGCACACGTCATTGCTTCCTACTTTAAATTCGCCTTCCTGGAAGCACATGGGTGCAGAGCCATCACAGCAACCACCACTCTGATGAAACATGAGCGGCCCATGCATTTCTTTTAATTTTTCGATAAGATCAAACGCCGCTGCTGTTAGCTTAATTCTTGGTACAAATGCCATGATATGTCAGTTTAATAGCTTCAGGTTATCATGTTTTTGCCACGGTGGTTTCCGGAGGGTAAACAACGCAATGGCCTCATGGGCCACAGCAATGGAAAGAAACAGCGACCCTTGAAAGCCGCTGTTCTCCTGACTCATCGTTGCCTGGCTAACCTTAAAAAAATCCAAGCTTTGTTTTGCTGTATGATATCAGCATATTCTTTGTCTGCCTGTAATGGTTCAGCATCATTTTATGTGTTTCGCGCCCAAAACCTGATTTTTTATAGCCGCCAAATGGTGCATGTGCCGGATAAGCATGGTAGCAATTTACCCATACACGGCCTGCCTGTATGGCCCTTGGTACCTGGTACATTTCATGGGCGTCTCTTGTCCATACACCAGCACCCAATCCATACAGTGTATCATTGGCAATACTAATGGCTTCATCCACTGTTTTGAATGTAGCAACAGCGGTAACGGGTCCAAAAATTTCTTCCTGGAAAATGCGCATTTTATTATGTCCTTTGAAAATAGTTGGCTGTATATAGTAACCATGTTCCAGCCCGCTGTTCTGATGAAATGCTTCGCCACCCGTTAATACTTTGGCACCTTCCTGTTTGCCAATATCCAGGTAACTTAAAATTTTATTGTACTGGTCTTCTGAAGCCTGTGCGCCCATCATGGTACTGGCAGATAGCGGATTGCCCATCTTAATGGCCCGGGTGCGTTGTACAACCCTGTCCATAAATTTATCATAGATATCTTCCTGCACCAGTATGCGGCTGGGGCAGGTACAAACTTCGCCCTGGTTTAGCGCAAACATAACAGCGCCCTCTACTGCTTTATCAAAAAAATCGTCGTCTGCATCGGCTACCGAGCTAAAAAATATATTGGGGCTTTTGCCGCCCAGTTCCATTGTTACAGGAATCAGGTTTTCAGACGCATATTGCATAATGAGTCGGCCGGTGGTGGTTTCGCCTGTAAAAGCTACTTTGTTAATGCGCGGAGAGGTAGCCAGTGGTTTGCCAGCTTCCGGCCCAAAACCAGAAACCACATTCAGTACTCCGGCAGGAAGTAAATCGCCCACCAATTCCATCAAACACATGATGCTGGTGGGGGTTTGTTCTGCTGGTTTCAATACTACACAGCAACCAGCTGCCAGGGCGGGCGCCATCTTCCAGGTGGCCATTAATAAAGGAAAATTCCAGGGAATAATTTGACCCACTACGCCAATGGGCTCATGCAAATTGATGCTTACAGTTGTCTCATCATGCTCGCTGATAGTTCCTTCTTCACTGCGGATGACACCGGCAAAATACCTGAAATGATCAATTACCAGTGGCAGATCGGCCGCCCTTGTTTCACGAATGGCTTTTCCATTATCAATTGTTTCTACAGTGGCCAGGTACTCAAGGTTGTCTTCAATGCGCTGGGCAATTTTTAGCAGGATATTACTGCGGTAACTGGCAGCGGTTTTGCTCCATGTGGCAAAGGCTTTGTGCGCTGATTCAATGGCTTTTTCTATGTCTTTGGCGTTACCACGGGCAGCCTGGGTAAAGGGCTTTCCGTCTATAGGTGAAACATTATCAAAGTATTCGCCTCCGGATGGCGCTACCCATTGTCCGCCAATATAATGGTCATAGCGATCTTTAAATTTGGGACGGACCGCCACGTCGGATGGTGCTTTTGCAGTTGCTGTACTCATATGGAAGAATTTAAATCGTTAAATAATCATGTAATTTTTATCAAATCAGGCTAAAAGGCAGTGACGATTGTATTTTTGTTTAGCACAATTGTACCTTCTGTTTTTTAAGAGCCGCGGTAAATTTGTATCTTAACTATGAAAAAACAGTCATTTGCCTGCCAAACAAACATTACAACGCATTGATCTCACTCATCCAAAATACCTGCACACGCTGGTGGAGAACCGGCGCATATTTAACCTGCAGAATTGCGAGCTGAATGTTTTTGAATCTTACAAGCAGGCTTACCGCGTACCGCTTACGTTTAGTGATTTTGTGATTACCAGCATGGTGCGGGGCAAAAAAATCATGCACTTGTTTGATAAACCGGGTTTTGACTACCTGCCGGGAGAAACGGTAATAGTTCCGGCCAATGAAACCATGGTGATTGATTTTCCGGAAGCTGAACCGGAGAACCCTTCACAGTGTATTGCACTGGCCGTGGACGCCGCATATATTAATAACACCATTGAATACCTGAATGAGTTTTATAACAGCGGTGCATCGCCACAGCACGAGTGGAAATTACAATTCAATCAATATCATTTTGATAACGATACCGAGGTAACAGGGCTTATTAATAAACTAATGCGGGTTTGCAGCAGCGCGGATAGAACAAAAAATATTTATGCCGATCTGAACCTGAAAGAATTGCTGATACGCCTGGTACAAAGCCAGTACCTGCAACAGGTGCGCACGGAAACCGCCAGCAATACAAATCATACCAGGTTGAATTATATGCTGCACTATATAAATGAAAATATTGCAGAAAAGATTTTGGTAAATACACTTTGCCGTAAAGCCTACCTTAGCCGGAATGCCTTCTTTAAATTATTTAAGGAACAGTTTGGCGTAACCCCGCTTGAATACATCAATCATGAACGCATTAAACTGGCCAAACAACTACTGGCCGGCGGCAATCAATCTATTACACAGACCGGTTTGCAATGCGGGTTTACAGATGTCAACTATTTTGTACGTACGTTCAGAAAAATTGAGGGTATTACGCCAGGCAGCTACCAGAAGTGCCTGCGGCAGGAGGATTAGAACGCAGATCTTCATGATTTTTATGATGGGTCATGATTTTTTTTGCATCTGCAAGTCGTACAGGGTCCGGCACAGAAATCATAACAACCAGAAGTGCCATTGGCAGGAGGATTAGGACGCAGATTTTCATGATTTTTTTTGCATCTGCAAGCCATCCAGGCCCCACACAGAAAATCACAACAAATCATGGTAATCATGAAAATCTGCGTTCCATCCCTTTCGCCAGTCACGGCGGGCGTTTTACCGAGATTCCGGGGAAATATCCTTGCTCTCTAAAATATAATACCTTGCTGCCCGTCTACCTCTATATACATGGAGGAGCTACTGACGATACCGGCAGAAATGACAACTGAACAAAAAGGCAATATTACGCGCGTAATCAACGACTACAGCAGGCGCCTGCTGGGTTTTATACGCAAGCGGGTAAGCAATGAAGCAGACGCGGAAGACATTCTGCAGGATGTGTTTTACCAGTTCATTGGCAATACCCAGCCTATTGAACAATTAACGGCCTGGCTTTTTACGGTGGCGCGCAACAAGATAACAGACAAAAAACGTAAGAAGAAGCCTGAAGCGCTGGAAGATTTGTATGCTACCGCAGCAGAAGAAATTGCCTTTGACTGGACAGAAATTTTCTTTGATGATACCGATAACCCGGAAACAGCCTATTTAAGAAATCTATTTTGGGAAGCGCTCGACAATGCGCTGAATGAATTGCCGGCTGAACAAAAAGAAGTCTTTGTGATGAATGAAATTGAGGGCATTCCGTTTAAAGAAATCGCAGAAAAAACCGGTCAGTCAGTCAATACATTGCTGTCGCGTAAGCGGTATGCAGTTTTACACCTCCGTGACAGACTGAGTGTATTAAAAGATGAATTATTAAATTATTAAAATAAAAAAAATGAGAAAGCAATTTATTGTGAAAAAGATAATAGCAATAGTGGTATTTGTGTTTGCATTTATTGTGGGTTTAAGTTTTGCCGTAATGGCTTTGTGGAATAACATACTGGTAGATGTATTGCATGTAGGGGTTATTAATTTCTGGCAGGCCCTGGGCATTTTTGGCCTGGCTAAGATATTATTCGGAGGTTTTCATGGTCCGCGTGGAAGGTGGGGTGGCCCGGGCCGCTGGAATCAAATGGGCGAAGGAATGAAAGAAAAGTGGATGCACATGACACCGGAAGAAAGGGAAAAGTTTAAACACGAGTGGAAAGCCCGCTGTGGCGGATGGAGAAGACCATCTGCGAGTGAAACAAACACCGCCGGATAAACCGCGTACCGTTGCTGCAATCTATGTTGCAGCAACGGTACTTTTTATACGATTTGCCAGTGCCATATTCAGCTTTAATAAATTAAAACCTTTGTATATGGAAATTCTTGTCTTTAAAACCGATATCCATAGCAGGAAACGCGTGAATGCACTGAAACCCTATCTTGAAAATATAAAAGGTATTATAAAGTGGAATGTAGATTTGCAGGATATTGATAATGTGCTGCGTGTTGAAACGGCCAGCATTTCTGCCTGTGCAATAGAAAAGACCTTGCAACAGGCCGGCTATTATTGCGAGGAATTACAGGATTGACGTCATTCACAGATAGTACATAAAATTAGTAACAGCGGCGAAGCAATCTGTACAACCGGATTGCTTTACTTCGTTTATGGCGTCGTTGCGAATCGCCTTTACACAATTTCTTTTTATACCTGAAGAAATAAGGGGCGATGAAGCAATCTGGTCTAAATAATTCAGGCATGATGCATATGTAAGCACAGATTGCTTCACTTCGTTTGCCGCGTCTTTGCGAATCGCCTTCACGCAGCTTCTTTTTTATACCTGAAGAAATAAAGGCGATGAAGCAATCTGGTCTATAAGTTGTCAGCATGATGCATGTGTAAGCACAAATTGCTTTACTTCGTCCGCAGTGACGTTTACTTCCGCTACTAATAAGTACTTAATTACTCAATCCTGGCTCTTCAACGGATTGCTACTTAATTGTTCCCACAATTAGCGGCGCCTCCTTTTTTACCAGCGTTCCTTTCGCTGTGCTTTTCTTATTGCCATATTCGCTGATTAATTCTGCTACCAGCGCCGTCCAACCCGTCTGGTGACTGGCCCCGAGCCCCTTGCCATTGTCTCCGTGAAAATACTCATAAAACAAAACCAGGTGTTCATTGCCGGGTTGCTGGTAAAACCAGTTGTATTCGCCATACAGGCGGCGTTTACCATTCTCATCTTTTTCAAATAAAGAAATAACGCGCCGGGTAAGCTCATCAGCTACTTCATCCAGGGTCATCTTTATACCCGAGCCGGTTGGATATTCCACCAGCAGGTTTTCTCCATAAAACTCACCGTATTTGCGAATAGATTGTATAATCAGGAAATTAATAGGTATCCACACCGGGCCGCGCCAGTTGCTGTTACCGCCGAACATATCCGATGTAGAGTCGCCCGGATCGTAATGAATGCTGTATACGATACCTTCTACAGTAACAGAGTAAGGATGTTCTTCATGGTATTTAGACAAGGCGCGAACGCCACCTTCTGAGAGAAAACCTTTTTCATCCAGTATTCTTACCAGCAGCGCTTCCAGTCTGTCTTTGGGTACAAGCGATAAAAGCAGTTCCTCGCCATCGCCCCTTTCTTCATTGGGCCAGAATTTTTTATTTTTCTTGCGGTATTGTTCAAACCAGTGAATACGTTTTTTAAAGTCCTGCAGTTTATTCAGTACTTTCTTGCTAATGGTTGAAACGGCATACAAAGAGGTAAGCCCTACAATGGATTGTATACGCAGGGGCAACGGATCGGCGCCAGTTACGCAAAGTACATCGTAAAAGAACTTGTCCTCATTGTTCCAGAGTCCATGTTCATTCAGCGCTTCTGCCACCAGTACAAAATGCTCAAAAAACTTGGTTGCGGTGTCTTCAAAGGCTTCGTCGTGCATGGCAATTTCCAATGCAATATCCATCATGTCCAGCGCATAGGTACCCATCCAGCTGGTGCCATCTGCCTGTTCCAGTTGCATTTCGCCGGAGAAATGAAAGCTGCGGTTGAATACACCAATATTATCCAGGCCAAGAAACCCGCCTTCAAATATATTGTTACCGTTTACGTCCTTGCGGTTTATCCACCAGGTAAAATTGATCAGCAGTTTCTGAAATACTTTTTTTAGAAAAACAATATCGCCCACACCGCCTTTCTGTTTTTTCTCAATATTGTATACCTGCATGGCGGCCCAGGCCTGAACCGGCGGGTTAACATCACTAAAATTCCATTCGTAGGCAGGTAGCTGACCATCGGGTTTCATATACCACTCGCGCATTACCAGCAGTAACTGGTGTTTGGCAAAAGTAGGGTCGGCCACGGCCATGGAAATACATTGAAAAGCCAGGTCCCAGGCGGCGTACCAGGGGTATTCCCATTTATCAGGCATGGAAATAATATCCTGGTTTTTCAGGTGCTTCCAATCGTTGTTGCGTCCTGTCATTTTGCCCACGCTTACCTGTGTAATGCCATCGTCGGTAGAGAGCCATCGTTCCACATCAAAATGGTAATACTGTTTGCTCCACAGTAAGCCAGCCAGTGCCTGCCGCTGAATATTGGCCATATCGCTGCTCATACCCTTTGGCAATATGGCGGCATAGTAATCATTGGCTTCTTCTTTCCGGGTGGTAAATATTTTTTCAAACCCGCTTACAAAGGCATTGTCCATGTCTTTATTGCTAAGCCGGCAATAAATAGTTTTGGTTTCGCCCGCGGGTATTTTCATTTTATATACAGCGGCAAATTTTGTCCCTGTTTTTTTGTTGCGGAGCGCAGAGACATTTTCGCCTTTAATGAGGGCATCGTGAAAAGCGTCTTTTACAAAAATGCTTTCATTGGGTGTATTGGTAATTTTTTGCGTATTGGTTTCGTTTTCTGTAAAAAAGCGGTCGCTGGGCGGTTGAAAATAGAAGAAATAATTTTCCAGTCTTTCATGTTCGGCCCTGACAGAGTTTTTACCTACTGCAGTGAGCAGCGGTTTTTTGTCAACACCGCCATAGTTCCAGCGGTTATAAAACCATAGTGTAGGCAACACCGTTACTTCGGCTGCCTTTGTGTATCGGTTGGTGATATTTATCTTTATAAAAATATCCTGCACGCCCTGTTTGGCATAGGTAACGTGTACATCAAAATACTGGTTGTTATCAAATATGCCGGTATCCAGTATCTCGTATTCGGGATCATTTCTGCCGCGTTTGCGGTTTTCATCTTTCAATTTATCATACGGGAAAGCCTGCTGGGGGTATTTATACAGGAATTCCATATATGAATGGGTGGGAATATTGTCCAGGTAATAGTACAATTCCTTTACGTCTTCTCCATGATTGCCCTGGCTGTTACCAAGTCCAAACAATCTTTCTTTTAGAATGGGGTCTTTGCCATTCCACAGGGCGATGGCGAAACAAAGGTTTTGAAAATAGTCCGATATGCCTGCCAAACCGTCTTCTCCCCAGCGGTAAACGCGGCTATGGGCATGGTCGAAAGGGAAATAATGCCAGGCGTCTCCGTTAGAGCTGTAGTCTTCGCGTACGGTGCCCCATTGCCGTTCGCTAAGGTAGGGCCCCCATTGTACAAGAGGTATATCACGGGTTGCGTTTACTGCAAGGCGCTGGTGTTCTGCTGTCATGCTGTTGATTTAATACAAATAAAGGCGCAATAGGCGGGCAACCGGTTGACAATCTGCAATAATTGAAAATAACAATATTGCAGCAAAGCCCCAATAATAAAAGCTGCATCAGGCATCACTGCCGGCTTTACCGCACAGCCTTAACTTTTTTTGCGACGTTCTCTGTAACTGGAAATATTGTGCCGGAATTATAGCCGGTAAAATGCGAATTTAATTAATAAGCGGCATAGATCATCTATTGATACTTCTTCATCAGGTCGCAGAGTATCTTTTTATCTGCATCGGTTATCATTTTAGAAGAATCTGTTTGTATAAAATGAAGCTTAAAAGAATACACGGCCGATGCGCTGTCCTGGATATTATATCCAATTATGCGCAGGGCCTGCATGGCGTTAAAATTATCGGGCACCTGTGTAAGGGTGGTATCGTACCAGAGGCCAAAGCCATTGGTGGCCAGTTGCTGCCAGGGGAAGTTGCGGTTGGGGTCTACTTTTCTGCCTGGTGCAATATCTGCATGGCCAATAAAATTAGCAGCAGGTATGCTGTATTGTTTTTTTAACACGGCCAGTAAACGCAGCAGGCTGTTTATTTGTGTATCTGTAAAGGTTTCGTAGCCATTATTGTCTATTTCAATACCAATGCTGTTGCTGTTAATGTCTGTGCTGTTGCCCCATTTGGCCGCGCCCCCGTGCCAGGCCCGCAGGTAATCATTTAACATATGATGAATGGTGCCGTCTTTGCAAATAACATAGTGCGCGCTTACCTGTGTTTGGGGTGTGGTAAATGTTTTCAGGGTTTGTTCGCAACTATTTTGTGCTGTATGATGTATGATAACAAAATTGGGCTTGCGTAAATTAAAATTGGTAGTGCCAGCGCTGTATGCAGCGGGTTGCAATGAATCAATGCCCGGAAACGCCCGCAGTTGCCCTGCAAAGTCCTTTGCCTGGCGCCTGTAAATTTTATTGCTGCTTTTGTATGGATTGCCCGCACAGGCACAGGCCATACAGATAAGTAACAGGCAACACCAGTGTATATTGCTATGATTTGAAAACAAAGATGACATCAACTCATTTTTTGTAAATATAATTAAAGCAGCTTGCAAGCAATTTGTTAATAATATGGTTGTCAGTTATCATCCTGCTACCTTTGACAAAACAACATTATATGAAAAAAATAACGCTATTGCTTGCGGTATTACTGGTCGGGTTAATTGGTTTTTCGCAGGAAAAGACACCGGTTGATTCAGCTAAAACGGCAAAGCACAAACAGGTGCAGAACCCTGCGGCATGGGCTTGTCCGGCATGTTATAAAATAACAAAAGAAGGAGGCACCTGCCCCGATGATAAAACAGCCAAAATACAACTGGGCACCTATTATTGCCAGCATTGTGTAAAAGCTACGGGCGATAAACCGGGCATATGCCCTACCTGCAAAGGCGCCACTACACAAATGACACGCAAACTTTGCAAAGAACATACCGGTAATGTAAAAAAGACGGCCTGATAAAATTGTTGGCAAATATTGTATAACCCCGCACTGCGGGGTTTTTTATTGACAAGGCTGTATGGCTGGATAAGATGCCGGTTAAAAAAATGAAGGCGGTGCTTTATAAATCGCATTGCAACCAACATTGCATGATATGTTTAACCACGCCTCTTATTTATACCAGCTATACTTGCAGCAGCTTGTTTTTCCAAAATAAGTTAGATATTTTCCCGCCAGGGGAATGACCGGGCATTTTTTCTTTCCTAAGTCTTTGCTTTTCAGTACTCATTAGTTTGGTACCATCATTGAAAAGACATAGCGTATTGTTATTGCAGCACGGACAAAATTTTTTTTCGTACAGTTTGAGAACCCCCAATCCCTGGGCCACGCTATTGAAAAAGTAGCTGGCCCTTTTTAGTTCCTGCCCGATCACGGCCACTGCCCTCACTATTCGAAGAGGTTACATATTTTCAATCTCATTATTATGCATTGCTAAGTTAAAGTGTTGCAATACGCTTTAGATAGAATCATTTTAATGAGATCAATTGTTCTCTTTTAAGGCTTCGGGGTTTGGGGAAACATCTTTGCCAGCAATTCATAACTTCTAAACCGGTCCTCACGGCTTTCAGCAAACGTAGCTGCCATTACTTCCTGTACGTTCAGTTCTTTAGCGAGGGCTGTTATTTTTTCTTTTACCACGCCGGGGGTGCCCATAATGGTGCGCTGGCGGTTATACAATACCCGCTGCCATTCTGCAGGCGAATAGACATATTTACTGGCAGTTTCATAGTCGGGCATTTCATCAAACCTGCCTTTTTCAAAACCAATAAAACGGTAATCCATTACTGCCTGGGTGCGCGCTACCGTTTCTTCACTTTCAGAACAAAAAATAAAAACGCCCACATTGGCAAGGGGCGCCGGCAACCATGGCGATGGCCGGAAACGCTGGCGGTAAACAGCAATAGCTTCAGCACCACCCACCGGACTAATAAATTGTGCAAAACCCAGTGCCATGCCGGTATGTGCGGCAAGAATGGCGCTTTCTCCACTGCTGGTCAGCATCCACAATGCCGGCACGGTATCGATGCGCGGAATGGCCCTTATTTTACCGGCTGCATTGCCCTGGCCGGGCGTATCGGTTAAAAAACATTGCAGGTCTTCTACCTGCTGTATGTATGCCTGGGGATCAAATTCGTTGGATGGGTTGAGCAGGCGCGATGTTAACCGGTCGCCGCCGGGCGCCCTGCCAATGCCCAAATCTATGCGGTTGGGATACAATGCCTCCAGCAAACGAAAATTCTCTGCTACTTTTAAAGCGCTGTGGTTGGGCAGCATAATGCCCCCCGAGCCCAGTCTTATATGTTTGCTTTCTGATGCCAGCCTTGCTATTAAAATTTCAGGTGCGGCGCCAGCCAGGCTTAGCGTGTTGTGGTGTTCACTTAGCCAGTAACGGGTATAACCCAATTGGTCTGCCAGTTTTACCAATGCTACGGATTCCTGCAAAGCCGCTGTGGCATTGCTGCCCCGGCGTATGGGTGTTTGATCAAGTACGCTTAATTGTAATTGCATGATGGTTTATAACAGGAAGAGGGGAAAATAGTTGAACGGGACAGGAATTGATAAGGGTGAATTTGACATGAAACCCGTTTTGGAGGTTGTTGATTAATTTTGATTACAGCTGTATACTATTTCCCGGCGTAGAAAGAAAACTATTTTATAACCCAATTATAACAACCGGCTACAATCTTTTCCTGGCCGTTGGGAGGCTAAGAATGGCAGACGTACACAATAAAAAAACCAGGAGTTACAATATGAGCCGCATCCGCAGCGCTCATACTCAACCAGAAATTGTAGTACGTAAATTTTTACATGCACAGGGTTTCAGGTATACGCTACACAACAAAAAATTGCCGGGCAGGCCAGATATTGTTTTACCCAAATACAAAACCATTGTTTTTATACATGGTTGTTTCTGGCATGGGCATGCTAACTGCAAATATTATGTGGTGCCCAAAACAAGAACCGAATGGTGGTTAAATAAAATAAACACCAATAAAGCCAATGATGATAAAGCCATTAAGGCATTGAAAAAAGAAGGCTGGAAAATAATTATTATCTGGGAATGCAACTTAAAGCCTGCAAAAATAGAAAAAACACTGGCATCACTTCTTAAAAAAGTAGAACGCAACTCTTGTCATTCCGGATAGTTATATCATCCCGAAACATTTTTACCGCCGCCAGGCATTTTTTGCCACCCCCGAAGCATTTTTTTGTCATCCCGACGAAGGAAGGATCCCGATAATAAGCAATGTTGAATTGCTTCTATTGCAGCAGTAAAAATTAATAGCAGTTTTGCATTTAGGCCAGATCGCAGAGATCCCTCCTTCGTCGGGATGACAAATCCCGGAAATTTTTGAGGTCGCAATTTGCGACCTCAAAGAACTTAGTATAATAAAAAAGGGATATCCAGGAACACTATCTGTACCCTTGTAATAAACTTGAAGTCGCAATTTGCGACTTCAAGTTTATTCCCATATTTAATTTTAGCTTAATGTAAAATGGACATTTCAGGAAATGATATTGGCATCTGCAATATCAAAAAAACTGTATTTTTATTTGGCATAGCAATGGACGATCTCAAAATAAAAATAAACCTTACCATATGGCAAAAAGCACAAAATCAGTAATGATACCTGATGAACTGGTAATGAATAAAATTTATATCATCAGGGGGCAGAAAGTAATGCTGGATATGGATTTGGCGGCATTATACCATGTAGAAACCAAACGACTAAATGAACAGGTTAAACGGAATGAGCTTCGTTTTCCTGCTGATTTTATGTTTCGGTTAACCAAAAAGGAATTCGATAACTTGAAGTCGCAATTTGCGACTTCAAGTTGGGGCGGCACAAGAAAATTGCCGCTTGCTTTTACAGAACAGGGCGTCGCCATGTTATCAAGCGTTTTAAATAGTGAAACTGCCATACGTGTAAATATTCGCATTATAAGGGTGTTTACAAAAATGCGCGCATTGCTGTTAACCCATAAAGACATACTGCTGCAACTGGAAAAAATGGAGAATAAAATTGCTTCGCACGACAATGATATCGTGGTTATTTTCGACTACCTGAAACAGTTACTTAACCCGCCGGAGCCACCGCGCAATAAAATAGGTTTTAGAAGAAAAGATGAACTTGACTAACAATGCCCGTAAAAAGAATTTTTTGTGATCTGTCAGAATGAATGTTAGGCATTTAAATTTTTTAGTCATTATTAAACTGCACAATTCCCCAAAAGGGAATCAATTTTTCCATTATCAGGAATATTACAGGCTGCGGATATCATATTACGTTTAAAAAATACTGGCATACCGTTTGAAAACACTATAATGGTTTTTCATAGGATATTGGATTAAAGCGGGACTGGATTTTTATCCTGGTCCCTTTTTTATTTAAGCGGTATTATAAATTGCACATTGAATATGGAGCCGGATGCTGTCGTTCTTTATTCTTTAAATAACTAACGGGCGATAGCTTAAAGCTGCATTAAACTTCAGTATTTATTCAGAATTCTGTTGCACTTTTGCGGTCGATATGCGACAATTTTCCCCCAAACATTTTACGGCATTTTGTATTGTACTGTTTACTGGTTATACAATTGTTGCCCAAACAAAACCCGCTACAGATAAGAAAGGCATTATTTACGGAAAAGTAACTGATCTTCTTTCCAAAGCTGTTGTTGAATATGCCAGTGTGGCTGTATTTACCAAAGAAGGTAAAAGGCCGGTCAATGGTGCCACTACAGACACAAAAGGTAGTTTTACTGTTTCCGGTTTGGATACAGGCAGTTACCGTATAGTGGTAGACTTCATCGGCTACCAGCCCGATACTATTACTGCCAGCATCAGCGGCAAACAAATGACGGTAAAACTGCCCGAGGTGCAGCTTGCCAAAAAATCGCAGACTTTACAAAGTGTGGTGGTGGTGGCGCAAAAACCGCTGATAGAGAACAAGATTGATAAAATTGTGTACAATGCAGAAAAAGATGTAACTGCGCAGGGTGGTGTTGCTACCGACCTGCTGAAAAAAATACCACAGGTATCTGTAGACGCAGATGGTAACGTGGAACTGCAGGGTAATGCCAATATCCGGTTTTTAATAAATGGCAAGCCAAGCAGCATATTTGGTAATTCACTTACCGAAGCATTGCAATCTATACCTGCCAGCCAGATAAAAAGTATTGAAGTTATTACCAGCCCCGGCGCCAAATACGATGCAGAAGGCACCGGAGGCATCATTAATATTATACTAAAAGACAGCCGCATACGCGGTATTAATGGCAATATCAATTTATCGGCAGGAAGCCGGCTGGAAAACGGATCGCTGAACCTGCATGCGCGCAAGGGCCGGCTGGGCCTGAACGGTTACTTTAGCGGCAACGGGCAGGTGCCATCTACCACATTAAAAAGTTTAAACCGCAGTTCAATTGATACCGTGCAGCAAACGCACAGTAATTTATTGCAGGATGGCTTCAGCAAATTTCATCGCAGTGGCATGAATGCGGGCCTGGGTTTTGAATGGGAGATAAACAAAAAAAACAGTTTATCGGGCAATTTTGGTTTCGATAATTTCAGCAACCAGGGCACCGGCAATAACCAGCAGGAACTAATAACGCAGGATATTAATTCGGGCAATACCTTGTCCGATGTTAAAAGCAGTTTTATTCCGGACAATCATTTTCATGTAAACTCTTACGACTATAGTCTCAACTACAAAAAGAATTTTGTGAGGGAGGGGCAGGAACTAACGGCCCAGTACAATACCAGTTATGCCATTTCCGGGCAGCAATACACGCAGCAACAAATGAATGCGGCGGGCGATTCAATTTTTAGCGCCATTAAAACCAGCAACCCCGGGCGCGAACACACCGGCGAACTGGTAATAGACTATGCGCAACCGCTGGCGCCCAATGTAAAATTAGAGACCGGCGGCAAATTGGGCTTTCGCGATATAAGGGGTGCGGCCGATGTGTTTGCTTTTACACCCGGCGGTGCTGAATATAAATACGACAGCACACAATCCAATTCGCTGCATTACAAACGGCAGGTGTATGCAGCCTATGCATCGCTGACTTTTCCGGTAGGCAAATGGCTGGAAGTAAAAACAGGACTGCGTTATGAAAGAACGGAAACACAGCCCGATTTTTCCAAGGCTGCCAATACACAGGTGCGCGGGTATAATACCTTTGCGCCATCGCTGTTGTTTGCGCATCATTTTGGCGACAATCAAACCCTTAAACTAAGTTATGCCCGCCGCATACAAAGACCCGGTTACCAGTTTTTAAATCCGTTTGTAAATGCGCTGGATCCAAAAAATATCAGCCGCGGCAACCCCGATTTGCAACCAGAGCTGGGCGATAATGCCGAGCTGGGTTACAGCAGAAATTTTGAAAAAGGCGGTTCTGTAAACGCCAGTTTGTTTTACCGCGGCAGCCGCCACGATATACAACCCTATGTTGTTTATTATCCTTCTTTTTTAATTGGCGATTCTGTATACAGCAATGTATCTGTAAACACATTCGAAAATATTGGTACCGAGCATATGTTTGGACTAAGCCTGTATGGCTCTTTGCCGGTAGGTGAAAAGTTTACACTGCGCAGCAATTTCTCTTTGTTCGACAAGTATATCATAAACCGTTTTGTAAGCAATACCAGCGTAAGCAGTTTTAATTACCGCGTTAACCTGAACGCCAGTTACCAGGCCAGCAAAACGCTGGTGGCCGAGTTCTTTGGCAGTTTTAACTCGCCGCGCAATGAAGTGCAGGGCAAGTATCCTTCTTTTACTACTTACAATTTTGCTTTCCGCAAACTGATATGGAATAAAAAAGGGAGCATTGGTTTTACCACTACCAACCCGCTTAATAAATATGTGAAGCAGGAAACAGAAGTAATGGGGCAGCAGTTTGTGCTAAACAGTTTGCGCCAGATGCCTTTCCGTTCATTTGGTATTAGCTTTAGCTGGAAGTTTGGCAAGCTGGAATTTAAAAAAGAAAATGAGGAAAGCGAAGGCCGTTCTGAAGCGCCAGTAACAAATTAATCTTTTTGTACAATAATGTGTAAGCCTTGTCTCTGCTGAGACGGGGCTTTTTGTTGTATGAGAAAGCCTAGCGAAAATTCATATACCTAAGCAGAAAAAAAGCATAATAAAGAGCGGAAAACACCAGCGAGAAAGATTTCTAAAGGCGGATATTTATTGGGGAAAAAATCAATTTATAATGTTTCCAAAATTGGAAACCATCTCTTAACTTTACAAACCTGGCCGGTGCATTATTTTGAAACAAAGTATTTGGAGCAAGCAACTGAGTTTATTGCCGGGCTTGAACAAAAAGCTGCAGCAAAAATATTGTACAATATCCGCTTTGCCGGGCAAACGAAGGACCCAAGGGTATTCAAGAAACTGCGCGATGAAATCTGGGAATTCAGGATTAGACTGGGCAACAATCAAATTCGCCTGCTTGCTTTTTGGGATAAAACGGATAAAGAAACAACGCTGGTTATTGCAACCCATGGGTTTATTAAAAAAACAGATAAAGTGCCTGGTAATGAAATTGAGCGGGCAAAGAACATAATGAAAAAATATTTTGACGGAAAAAAATAGTATTATGGCAAAGACACCACTAAAATCCTGGACACAGGATGAAATGGAAGATAAGTACATCGGCAAAAGAGGTACCCCTGCACGGGAGCAGTACGAATATGAACTTCGTATGGACATATTGGGGCGCATGATTAAAAAAGCAAGACAAGAACGCAAACTAACACAGGAACAGCTGGGGAAACTGGTAGGTGTTCAAAAGGCACAAATTTCCAAGCTTGAAAGCAGTACCAACAGCGCCACCATTGGCACTATTGTTAAAGTATTTAAAGCGTTGAACGCCGATATTTATTTTAACGTGCAATTAAAAGCTGAAAAAACTACCCGAAAAAAAATACAGGCCAGCGTAAGTACATCGGGTAGCAATTATAAGAAACATCCCTTTTTGTAAAGAAAGAAAATGAGATAAAGGCATTGATCAAAAAAGCAGCTATGCCAAAAGAATTTTACAAAAAATAAATAGTAATAGCTGAAAAAAAAATAAAGCCCCGTCTCTGTTAAGACGGGGCTTATTGTTGAATGGAAAACGTAGGACTGGTTTAACTAGTTAACTTTTATATAGGTAAAATGTGTAGCAGAAGAAGACATAAAAAGGTATAGCTGGTAGCCCAGTATGTCGAATTTTTTGTTTTGCTCTATCCAGGTAAAGCTGTTGATATCTCTTAGCGGTGCAGCCAAGCCAAACACCCCCGCAGACAGTTTGCCGTTTTTATACCGGTATTCAATTTCTGCATACTGTGGCAGGCCGGGGTTGAAAGACTGGTTGTAACGCAGTATATTCTTGTTGTTCTTAAGCATAAACTGCAGCGTGTCTCCCGGTGCTTTGCTGTTTATCCAGGCGCCGTATAAAACAGTCTCATTATCATCATCTTTTTTTGAGCAGGCGCTGGCCAGCATGGCCAAGACGATTGACACAACTAAACACAGGCGCAGCATTAGCGGTTTTTTGTTGTTGACAACACGGATGCGACGGGCGTTGCACGCAATAGTTCTGTTTAAAGAAAAATAATTTGCCAATAACTTTTACCCAAGGCAGGGCAAATTCTTTACCTAAATGGCATTGAATAAAAGCCAACAGGGAAAAGAAGAAAATGGCTGACTGCCAGCTTCTGCAATGCTTATAAGCGCTCCTTTTCTCCTTGTTCTCTTAGCTTTTTTTACCCGGTTTTGCCGCCTGGTGGTTCTTGTGCAGCGCATATACGGCGCTGAACAAAACGGCGCTGTATTCATAAAAGAAGATCATGCTGCTGCGGCTTGTGGCATCTATTTCTGCGGAATTATTGCCAAGGGCCGCTACCAGCGTGTACCAGGCGCATTGTTTGGGGCCTTTTTTGCCAAAGCAATTAAATACTTCCTGCACGATGGCCCAGGCATGCTGCTCGTTGCCGGTTGCCAGCAGTTGGTTATAATGTTCCAGTATGGGTAATCCTTCGAGTGTGTTCATAAAATAAGGTTTATGTGGTGTCATATAATAGTATGACGAAGGTAGTGAAGTTGTTTTGAATTGTCAACTTTTAATATGACAAATTATAAAACAAATTAGCACACTTTAGCAGTGTGAAAAAGAGCGACTTAAATAAAAAAATCGGGCAGCGTATTGTCGAGCTTCGTGAAGTGAAGCGCTGGTCACAGGCTGATCTGGCAAGAGCGTGCGGTAAAGACAGACAGGCCATTGAAAAGCTGGAAAACGGCAGGGTGAATCCTACGCTTTATAGTTTATATGAAATAGCCAAGGCGCTTGAAGTGTCGTTGAATACTGTGGTTGATTTGAAGGTTTGATCAATAGCTCCGCAATTAAAACTACTTTTTTAAACGCGATCATATTTTATCATCATCCTTAAGTCTTCTATAGTTAAAGTATCTATCCGACGGTGCAACATTCTGTGGCAATTGGAACAAACCAATGCCAGATCATTTAATGTTGTTTTACTTGCTACTTTAAAACTTGCCAATGGTGTTTTATGATGGCACTCTATGAAGCCCTTCCCAATATTACCATAGTAACCTTCAAATTCAAAAATGCAAGCTTCGCAAGCAAGTTTCCCTGTAAGATTTAAAGTTTGCTCTTTTTTACTTTTTATTATCCTGATATCCCTTTCTCTTACTTTATGCAATTTATAAAGGGTTTCACCCTCTTGTACACTATCTGTTATTGTTTGTTCATCTTCTTCAATACTATAAAGTTTATTTACGAGTAAAGGATCACTTGCAATTTTCTTTATCTCTTCTGCGATTGATTTTAATTTTTCTCGCTGTGAATAATATTCTTCAAAAACTTCGCGGTCAAGTTTCGATCCCCCTTTCATACCAGTTCCGTTATAATCTGGGTCAAAATGTAAAAAGTTAGACAATTTAAGTGTTACACCGTTTGCATTTCTAAATTTTTCTTTGTCGGGCCGATCTGGAAATAATGGAAGTTTGTTTATTATTTTACTGACCTCAATTATTTTCTTATTCTTATCGTCAATAGGTCCTCTCTCCTTAGAAAAGTACAGATCCAATGCCAAAATAATTTCATCTCTATGCCATTTAGGATTTCTCATGTTGCTTACTTCTTAGTTAAGAATAAATAATCTTTAACAATTAAGTCGATCTCTAATTGTGGTGAATTCCCATCCATGATTGAAAAGCATATTTATTAGGTGATTCTAAATATAACATTTTTTACATATTCGAAAATTATTTAACGTGGCTTAAAAGCAAACGGGTAAATATTGACTTTCTTTAAATTGTGTCTTAAATAATACCGGTTTTATCAATCATTCGTTGCAGTTTTGTATAATCCGAAAAATCAAAATCGAAATGTATACCCCAACAGCAAAAGGATATTTTTCAGGATGTGGTGGGATGGAGATCGGCATTATGCAAGCAGGGATAAACGTAATTCAGTCACTTGATCTTGATATAGATGCAACGAATTGTATGAAAACAAACAGCAAATATTTTTCTCATTCTGTGTTAAGAGCTGATATAAAAGATAAGACTGTGTTTGCGCAACCTGCAACAGATATTATAGTAGGAACTTATCCATGCACAAAATATTCAGCCATTGCAGATATTCATGGAACACGCACAGGAGATGACTTGTTTTTACATTTCTTCCGGCACATAGCAATTGAGCAACCTGAAATGTATATTGTTGAAAATGTTCCGGGGATGAAAAAGTTTGCAGTTGTTATGGAAGCAATGACTAAACTGCCGGATTATTACGTTAACGTATTTTGTCCGGTTGATGCTTCGAACTGGTTGCCGCAAAAAAGAAAGCGACTCATTCTTATCGGTACAAAAAAACCTTATTCTATATCTGCGCCGAAACAAATTAATAACAGACCCAGGCTAAAAAATTTGCTTGAACAAAATCCTGATGTTGAAATGCCTGACTATGTACTGAGCCGAATAAACGGCAAATACAGGGATAGACCAATAATAATAGATCCAGAAGATGTCAATGCTATGGCTCCAACTTGTGTGGCCCACTACGCCAAAGATTTGGGAACAAGACTTGTTAAGGACCCTAAGGCCAAATATGGTGTACGTCCTTTTTCAATCAGGGAATATGCAAGGCTGCAGGGATTCCCTGACGATTTTCATTTTGAAAATAAGAGAAGTTCCTACAAATTAATTGGAAACGCTGTTCCTGTTCATATGGGAAAATGGGTTGGGGAGGCGGCGCTGAAATATTTTAATTGAGCAAAAGTTGCCGTAAAACTTGAGAAAGAGAAAATCATTTTTTAGCGTTCAATAGCCTTCCCACCGTACAAGTGTGCGACGCAACAATGCCTCATAGTATTCCTGCAGCCCGGTACAAAAAATTATTACTCTTCCTGCTTAAATGTTATCGGTTGCCGGAAAGTCGCTTTCACCCTGCGGTTGTGGCTAATGCGTGGGCTCCAGTTGGGGCTTCTGCGCACTACATCTAAGGCTATTTTATCAAAAGCAGGGTGGAAGGGGATGCCTACTTCTGCATTCTCCAGTTTGCCGTCTTCATTAATGGTAATATCTACGGCCACCACTGCCATATTTCCGTTAGAGAACTGGTAATTGGCCGGCCAGAATAGTTTATTGCTAAGATAGTTTTGCCAGGCGCTTAAACCGCCTTTAAAAACAGCATCTGAATGTGTTTTGGCAGTATCTGTTTGCGGACTGCCATCTTCTTTAAAAAATTCTTTCTGCAGGGCCTGGCCATGATCGTATGTTTCAATAGCCGCTACCTGCCCGTTGCTGTGAAAGAATTTCCATTTTCCCTGCATTTTGCCATGCAGCAGGTAGCCAGCTTGCGATGGGTTGCCATTATCGAACCAGCTAACTTCTACATCCATGCTGTCGTTTACATGCGCTACAGAGTCTGACACTACACCATTTGGCCACCAGCTCATTTTATTTCCAATGGGTCTTCCATAGAGATAGGTGGCCGAATCTGACATCATACCATTAGAATGAAAACTAAGGCAAACACCTTCATTCCGGTTATACAGTTTTTGCCCGATGTCAGACACTCGTCCATTGGCATAAAAAAAATGGATTGCCCGTTGTAGACTTTACAGGCACTGTCTGCAAACAGGGCTTTCATTTGCAATTTTAAACCGTCTATAAAATAATCATGGCGCAGCCAGCCACTGTCTGTTTTTTGCAGGGTACTGTAAAACCGGGCTTTTAATGATTCGCAGGGTTTCCAGTTATAATCGTAATAAGATTCTATTTTTTGGGCAGCGGCCTGTATGGAAAGAATGATACAGGCAATAAAGAAAATATTTTTCATCGACGAAAAAGAAATGGTTTGTACGGACAATATACTACAAGATTATGTTCCGGGCAATAGAGTTGCCTGCTTAATCATGAATCCCGCAACCCGTCCGTTGAGGACATCTTCCCGTCATTGCCAAGTGAAGCAATCTGCGTTTACATATGGATCATGCCTGAATAATTCAGACCAGATTGCTTCATCGCCCTTATTTCTTCAGGTATAAACGAAACTGCGTGAGGGCGATTCGCAACGACGGTAACGGCGATTCGCAACGACGTCAGCGCCGATTTGCACATTCAACATTGAAAATAAAAAATTTATAATAATGCATTTATGCTTTCACCCTAATATAAATCAGCTTAATCCCCTTCTTATCTGTTTCGCGCTCGTCAATATCAAAACGGCCCAGCGATTTTATGAGTGGGGTTAGTTTTACAAAACCATAATTGCGGGGGTCGAAATCGGGCTTTTTCTTTAAAAGCAGGGCGCCTACTTCTCCCAGGAAGGCCCAGCCGTTTTCATCGGCCAGGTCGGCAATGGTGGCGGCTATTAATTGTATTACTTCTTTATCGGCCTTGGGCGCTTCGCGGGCCGGCGTGGGTTTGCCGGCTTCTTTGGTAACGGTTACTGTTTCTGCAGAGAAAGACGCAATGATTTCGAGATAGATAAATTTATCGCAGGCCACGATAAAAGGATGCGGCGTTTTCTTCTGCCCAATACCAATTACCATCATACCGGCTTCGCGCAGGCGGGTGGCCAGGCGGGTAAAATCGCTGTCACTGCTAACAATGCAAAAACCATCGGCCTTGCCAGAATATAAAATGTCCATGGCATCAATAATCATGGCAGAGTCTGAGGAATTTTTACCCGTAGTATAACTGTACTGCTGTATGGGCGTAATGGCGTTCTCCAGCAAAACGGTTTTCCAACCGCTGAGGGTGGGTTTGGTCCAGTCGCCATAAATGCGTTTAAATGTGGGCGTGCCATATTTGGCAATCTCTTCCATCATGCCCTTTACATTGCTGTAGGGAATGTTATCGGCATCTATCAATACTGCCAGGCGGAGATCTTTTTGTGTATCCATGTATTAAATGTACGGCGTTTGCGGCGAACCGCGGCGACAGGGATAGAACGCAGATTTTCGTGATTCTTATGATTAGCCAGGATTAAACACTTTACGGTGAAAAAAATAGAACGCAGATTGTTATGATTCGTATGATTTGTCGATTGATTTCCGTTACAAAACCGACTTTGCCGCAAAAAAATAAAATCATTTTATATCTTAACAATCATGAAAATCTGCGTTCCATGTTATACAGAGAAGCACGGAACGCTGATTTTCATGATTCTTGTGATTAGCCATGATTAAATACTTTGCGGTGAAAAAAATAGAACGCAGATTATTATGATTCGTATGATTTGTCGATTGATTTCCTTTACAAAACCGACTTTGCCGCAAAAAAAATAAAATCATTTTATATCTTAACAATCATGAAAATCTGCGTTCCATATTATACAGAGAAGCACGGAAAACGATTCCCGTGCGCCCCGTATCTACGGTTTCAATGGTTGTTTAATATGATTGCTTAATTACGTATTACAACTGTTGTATGATGCCGGCGGTAATGATGCCTTACATAGTGGCGATGATGCCTATGGTATCTTTCGTGTCTTATCATGTCGCGCCGCTGTGCCTGGCGCGCATGCGCAATGGCCCTTCTGTGATAGGCTGCTGCTGCCCGGTGGTGTACCCTGGCCTCTTCTGGCTGGCCGCGCAAAAGATCGCGGGCCACCTCGTGCCTTTTAATTCTTTCATTGTCCAGGTCGTTTTTCACCACCGCTCTTTCGTGGGCTGCTGACTGGGCCATGGCGGTTGCGCCAATCACCAGCGTTGCCAGCAAAATAAATATGCTTTTCATATACAAGTTATAAAGTGATTTAAAAGAACCAATAACAGCTGTACAGGTATTAAAATGATGCCGTAACGGTAATTTGCTGATAGTGCAGGCTTTACAATAAAGACGCTTTAAAGCCTTGCCATTATTGGGGAAAATAGTCTACGGCGATTAAACGATGGCAGGCTTATTTGCGGCATTTAATATTCCTGTTGCATAACTACCCATGGCGGGCACTGTATGGCCCGGAAGACGGGGCTGAAGGATTATCACTATCTTTAGCACCACCCACAAACAAGCCATATGAACCGTTTGCTGCTTTTTATTGTACTGTACTTTTGTTGCCGCCCTTTGTGCGCACAGGACTTGGCCGGCAAAGCCAATGCATTTATTGGTTTGCTAAACGATACCCAAAAAACAAAGGCGCTCTACCCGTTCGATACCGCCGAACGTTTCAGGTTTATGTATGTGCCGCTGGATGACCGCAAAGGCATTTCCATGAACGAACTGAACGACGCGCAAAAACAGGCTGTTTTTTCTTTATTAAGAACCAGCCTGGCAGAAGAAACGGTGAAAAAGATACAGTCCATTATGCTGCTGGACAATGTACTGAAAGAGCTGGAACACCGCAAGCCGGAAGATCATTTCCGCGATCCCGGTAAATACTTTATTACCCTTTTTGGTATACCCTCGGCCACCACCATCTGGGGTTGGCGCTTTGAAGGCCACCATATAGCATTTCATTTTTCTGCCAATAAAAAACAATTGGTGGCAGGCACGCCCTCTTTCCTGGGGTCTAACCCCGCCATTGTTTTACAGGGGCCGCAAAAAGACGAACAGGTTTTAAAAGAAGAAACCGACCGGGGATTTGCGCTGTTGCATGCATTGTCTGCAGAAGAATTAAAAAAAGCGGTGGTGGATACGGCAGCCCCCAATGAAATATTAACCGCTGCCAGCAGAAAGGCCATGATAGCCAACCCCGCCGGTCTGCGCTACAGCGAAATGTCGCCTGCCAGCAAACAATTAATGCTGCAACTGCTTACCATGTATATACATCGCTACACCAAATTGTTTGCAGATGACATGCTGAAAAAAATACAAACAGCGGGGCTGGATAATTTATGGTTTACCTGGGCAGGCTACCAGACACATGAATTGGGCCACCCCTATTACTACCGGATACAGGGCCCTACCATTATTATTGAATACGATAACTCTCAGAACAACGCCAACCATATACATACTGTAATACGCGACCTGACAGACGATTTTGGGGGCGATATTCTATTGCAGCATTACAGGGAGAGTCATTAGGCTAAGAGAACAAAGAGAAAAGGAGGTTAATAAGGGCTAAGAGAACAAGGAGAAAAGGAGGTTAGCCAATTTTTTCTTGCAACAGATCTTTGTGTTTTAATGATTTTGTGGCTTGTAATGTATCACTGCGCGAATAGTTAGTTTGCTGAAAGTAAGGCTGTAATCTCTTTTACGCTGTTAGCCCTGCGCGACATTTTTATCCCTGGACGATAGCACCGGCTCGCACAGAGATCACTGCGCGAATTGTTAGTTTGTTGAAAGTAAGGCTGTATTCTCTTTTTCTCAGTTAGCCCTGCGCGACATTTTTATCCCTGACGATAGCACCGGCTCGCACAGAGATCACTGCGCGAATAGTTAGTTTGCTGAAAGTAAGGCTGTAATCTCTTTTACGCTGTTAGCCCTGCGCGACATTTTATCCCTGACGATAGCACCAGCTCCTTTTCTCCTTTTTCTCTTAGCCATTTGTTAAGACGCTGTTATAGGTTGTAATCTGTCTGCCGCCCGTCAATTACCTGGTTTTTGTTAAGGTAATTTTACATGAATAGAAACCCGAACAAGCTTTCATTCGTATATGTTATGTATTAAATCAATTTTTATGCGGCATCATCTTTTTATTATAGCCATCTCGGCAGGCCTGCTGGCCGCCAGTTGTGGTTTTGCTCAGAACAAAAAATATCCCGATCCCCCCGTGGCAAAACAGGGCACTGCTTATCCAATTAAGTTGACAGACGAAGAATGGAAGGCCAGGCTAACGCCCGATCAATATTATATTTTAAGAACGCAGGGTACCGAGCGGGCCTTTACCGGCAAGTATGATCATTTCTATAAAAAAGGCACCTACTATTCGGCAGCCAGTTTGCAACCCGTGTTTAGTTCGGATGCCAAATTTAATTCCGGCACCGGCTGGCCCAGTTTCTATGCACCCATTACGCCCGATGCCGTTAAACTTGTATTAGACAATAGCGATGGCATGGAACGCTGGGAAGTAGTGGATAGCAAAAGCGGTTCTCATCTTGGCCATGTGTTCGACGATGGCCCTGCGCCTACAGGTAAACGTTATTGCATGAATTCTGCCGCATTGATTTTTGTACCAGCAGGCGGCAAGCCACCGGTTAGTGCGAAGGAGTAGGAGCGTATTGAGATTTTAGTACTTAGTATTGAGATTTCCGGCGCTTGGTATATAGATTTTAGTATTTAGTATTCAGACTCCCGGTAGACTGGCGGCGGCGGTTTTTTTTAATCAAACTTCATATTTTATTATCATGAAAATATTTATTGCAGCCCTGTTATTTGCGTGTTCATTACAATCTTGCGCGCAGCAGCAGTCAAAACTTTCTATTCCTTTGGGCGATGCTAAAAAGCCTGCTGGCAATGAAGCCGTGGCTTATTTTGCTGAAGGTTGTTTCTGGCATGCAGAAATTGTGTTTCAGAGTTTAACGGGTGTTAGAGATGCCGTGTCTGGTTACGCGGGTGGTACAGATACCAGTCCCACCTACGAAAAAGTGGCCAGCGGCGAAACCGGCCATGCAGAAACAGTGGCAGTATATTACGACCCCGCAAAAATTTCTTATGAAACACTGGTAGCTGCTTTTTTTGCCAGCCAGGACCCCACCACGCTGAACCGGCAGGGTAATGACGAAGGAACTGAATACCGCTCGATTGCTTTTTACAGCAACAATGCAGAAAAGCAAATAATAGAGAAGACCATTCAGCAATTGACCGATGCAAAAAAATACGCCAATAAGATTGTTACCCAGGTGGTACCGTTTACCAAGTTTTATCGGGCAGAAGATTATCACCAGGAATACATTGTGCATAACCCCAACAATCCCTATGTGCAAAATGTATCTATCCCCGATTTTTTGGAATTCAAAAAGGGGTTTAAAGGTAATTTTAAGTAAGATGGTGGATTAGAACGGCGGGCGTGTTGCCGGTGAAAACACCATAGCCGTCAACTTTACCACAGAGTTTAGAAGAGGGTTTCACAGAGGTAAACGAGGCAATGGCGGCGGAATTGTCTTTTGTCGTGAACCTTTGCCACGGAGGTGCACTGAGCAAATGCCTCTTTTACCTCTGTGAAAAACCTCATGAACCTCGGTGGTAAAAAAATCACGAATGTGCTAAACGCATCTGCAACCACTGACTAATAATAATTGTTTCTTCTTTTATCCCCCCCTTTAATACCTTAGGTTGACGGCTATGGTGAAAACACCGGCAATGGCGGAATCAATTTTCAACTTTGAATGTGCTGTAATAGCCTTATTTACGCTGTTTCAATGCGGTATTTCGCAATTTTTTTTTTACCTTTAAGCATGGCACAGAAGAAATTAACCAGGAAAATTATTTTGAGCGTTGCGGAAACCGCCAGGAATCCCCAAAACCGCCTTCATATCATTTCCCGGTATGGCGGTAAATGGGTGGTTAAAAAGGAAGGTGCCAAAAGGGCTTCAGGTGTATACCCCACAATAGAAAAGGCGATAGAAGTAGCTACTGCCAGCGTCAAAGCTGGTAAAACCAAGGAAGCGCTGGTTCATGATATGTACGGCGAAGTTTCGAGAAAAATTGTTTAAATGCCTTTTGAATCGAACGTTTTTATTAACTGCCCCTTTGATAAGTTTTACGTACCGCTGCGACAAGCACTTTTATTTACCGTTTTATATTTTGATTTAAATCCCCTCATTTCTGAAACACTTTCTTCAGGACAGGTAAGGGTTGAACAAATAAAGAAACTGATTCTCAAATCAAAATATTCCATTCACGATATTTCCAGGAGCGAAGTGTTGCAGGGCAAAGATTTGCCACGGTTCAACATGCCTTTCGAAATGGGACTTGACCTGGGCTGCCAGTCGTTTGGAAAAGGTAAATTGGCGTTCAAAAAATGCCTGGTACTGGAAAAAACAAAACATCATTACCTTAAAGTGATATCCGATATTGGCGGCCAGGATATCGAAAATCATAACGATGATCCTGAGCTGCTCATAAGAAAAGTGCGCAACTGGTTTGCATCTGTTTTGCATAATCATCAACCAAGTCCAACACTTATTTGGGATGATTACAATGATTTTTTAGCCAGGATGAAAGAACGACTTAGAAAAGAATCCTTTTCTGCTGAGGACATTGAAAGCCTGCCCTTCTCTAATTTTATTTTACTGGCAAAGGAATGGATAGGGTTGCATAAACAATAAGCTATATAACAAAACCCGGTTGTTGAAACCGGGCTTTGCAAAACCTGAACGCAATCTGCAGAGGTTATTTTTCTGTTTCACATAGCTGTCCAGATTTATTTCTTAGCACTTTTGTCTATCTGCGGAATTTTCTTTTCAGTTTTTTCAGGGTCGTATATGGGTGTATCTATTTCCGGTGCGGGTGCCGAATTGTTGCTTCTTACCTGTTGATCGCTTTGTTGGCCCCCTTGCTGATTGTTTGAATTCCTGTCTTGGTTATCATTATTCCAGCGATCATGTGCTTTGCCTATTCTTCCATCGTTGCCTACACTAATATTGCTTTTTTCATTACCAGGCGGTGATTGTTGTGGTCGCGATTGTTTGTCAGGCGAAGGCTTCTTTATATTTTGGCCCTGGTTGGGATTTTGATCCTGCTGTCTTTGCTCGTTTTCTTCATTTTTCATATCGCTTCATTTTAATTTAAACAATAACCGTTCTGTAGTAGATAAGATCAAAACCATGCCGGAAAATAAATGCTTATATGCCAGGTGTTTACCAGCGGGCATTGCTTTAAATATGAGTAGTTGCTGCCCGCTTTTATGTAGAAGTTGGTACCCGTTTAATTAGGTTTTAATAACCCAGGTTCTTTAAGCAGGATTTAAGGTTGATGCCCTCTTTAATGGCCATATAAAAAACATCGCCTAATTGCTGTACTCTTTTTTCCATATTAAAAATGGTAAACTGAGAGGGATGCAAACCTTTTTTTATTTCTTTCCAGAGCAGGGGCGCCGATACCTGCGCGCCGTTTACCGGTCTTACACTATAGGCTGAAGCAATGGTTTGCCCCTGGCTGTTTTGCAGGTAATCAATATAAATTTTATTGCCCCTTTTCTTTAACGATCTTTCGGTGCTGGTAAAACCGGGTAATTGTTGCTGTGTAAGGCTGGCAATAATTTCTCCAAAACTGCGTGCCTGTTCGTAGGTGTATTTGGCATTCAATGGAACATATACATGAAGACCGGTTGCGCCCGAAGTTTTGCAATAATAAGTAGCACCCGCTTTTTCCAATATACCTCCAATGACCTGTGCTGTTTCCACTACCTGGTCGAAATCATTTTTTTCGGAAGGATCGATATCCATGATTAAGTAAGAAGGTTTATCCGGCTGTTTAATGGTAGAATTCCAGGGGTTCATTTCTATGCAGCCCAGGTTGGCCAGGTGCAGCAGGGTGGCTTTGTCATTACAAATGGTATAGTTAACAGTTTTGCCGGTGGATGCTGCATGAAAGGGCGCCGTTTTTATCCAGCTGGGAAAATTATCGCCCGCATCTTTCTGAAAAAATCCTTTGTCGGCAATGCCATTTGGATTACGCTTTAACGACAAGGGCCTGTTTTTTAAATAGGGCAATATTACCGGCGCCATGGTGTTGTAATAGTTTATCAATGCACCTTTAGTGATAGATTCTTTTGGCCAATAGATCTTGGTAAGATTGGTTAGTTGTAAGGTATGACTGCCCAGCTTTACTGTTTTTTCTTTGACTGTTTCGTTGGCCGATGAACCAGCAGCTTTTACCGGGGCAGTTTTCTTTACCGGGCTCTTTTTGGCAACAGCGGCGATTGTTTTTGAGGCGGCAATTTTTTTAGTTGGTTTCCCGGTTCTGCCTTTATCGGGGTTGTACACTTCTTTTACGGCGTAACTATCCTTGTGTTTTATAAGCAACCAGTTTTTGGGATCGTTCTTTAGCTGCACCAGCACAAATTCGCCATTTAATTTTTTGCCTGCCAGTCTGAACTTCAATTCGCCTTTTTTTAACCAGGCGGCGGCTTGTTTGTCGCTAATATCGTTTCCTTTTTCATCTACCGGGGCATATACGCCTTTGTCCCAAACCTCTACTTCACCGGCGCCATAATTTCCTTCCGGAATGGTACCTGAAAAATTAATATAAGAAACCGGGTGATCTTCTACCTGCACGGCCAGCCGTTTGTCTGCTGCATTCATAGAGGGGCCTTTGGGAACTGCCCAGCTTTTAAGTACACCGTCCATCTGTAACCGAAAATCAAAATGCAGCCTTGAGGCATCGTGCCGCTGTACCACAAAACGATGTCCGTTGCTACCAGTTTGTTTTTTATCTCCTGCCGGTTCCGGCGTATTGTTGAAATCTCTTTTTTTATTATAAAGGGTTAGCATATTAAGAGGCTTTTTTCTTTTTTGTACCTAAGCTGGCCTTTAATTGTTCCATTAAATCTTTTGTAGTGGAATGTACAATTTTCATTTTATGAACCGGTGCCCGTTTACCTGCAGCTTTTGCTTTTATCAGTTTCATCAGCTTTTCGGAATAGGTGTCTTTATAATCATCAATGTTGAAATCGGTTGATAGCTGGTCAATCAGTGACAAAGCCATTTTTAATTCAGCTGGTTTTGGTTCAGTGTCCGGAATGTCCAGATCTTTTGTATCTCTTATTTCCTGGTTAAAACGCAGGCGGTGCAGTACCAGCAGGTGCCCGGCTGCTTTTATAAGCGAAAGATGTTCTTTATTACGTAATACAAACGAACCAAAACCGGCTTTTTTTGATTTAGTAAGCGCTGCATTCAACAGCGCATAGGCCCGTTTACCCTGTTTTTCCGGCTCTATGTAATAAGATGTCTCGTATAGAATTGGGTCTATATCTTTTTCATCTATAAAGGAATCGATGCCAATGGTTTTTGTTTTCTCGGGCATGGCTTCTGCAAAATCATTTTCATCCAGCACAACATATTTTCCATCAAGATCAAAGGCCCGCACAATATTGCCCCAGGGCACTTCTTTCCCGGTATTTTCATTCACCCTTTTAAATTTAATGTTTGCGTGGTCTTTTTTATCAAGCATGTCAAGATCAAGACTGCTGTCTTCAACGGCGCTGTACAATTTAATGGGAATATTTACGAGTCCGAAGCCAATGGCCCCTGTCCAAATTGATCGCATACCGGTAGTTTTATAAGTTAGATAAATTATTGAGGGTGGTTGCCGGTTTTTCGGTTGGGTTGTTCTTCTGTAAATTCTGGTTGGTTATCTGCCTGTTTATCTTTTTCTGCCCGCTGCGGGTAGGTATTTTTAGCCGGTGGTTTTTTGTTGTGTAAAATGGAACTGTTTTCCTGGCCTTCCCTTACCGGATATTTGTCGGCTTGCCGGTTGCTCTTGTTTTTCATATGCGTGCTTTTTACCAACAGCTACAAAAAAACATACCACAATAAAAATAAGCGAATTCATGTGCTCGTGGGGCAAATTTTCTACATCAGCCATTCACAATTTCACCCCCGTTTGGATGCAGGAATTGCCCGCTCATATAGCTATTGTCGTCTGAAGCAAGAAAAAGGTAGGAAGGGGCTATCTCCACGGGTTCGCCTGCTCTTTGCATGGGTGAGGTACTGCCATGCGCCGCTACTTTTTTTGATCTGAAACTGGATGCAATCAACGGCGTCCAGATTGGGCCCGGCGCAACGCCATTAACCCTGATTTTTCTTTCCATTAAATTGCTGGCCAAGCTGCGCGTAAAGGCTACAATGGCACCTTTTGTAGCAGCATAATCCATTAGTTCGGGGCTGCCGCGGTAAGCGGTAACAGAAGAAGAGTTGATAATCACGGATCCTTCTTTCATATGCGCCACGGCAGCGCGGGTTATAAACAGCATTGAAAAAAAATTTACCTGTATGCAGCACCTTTTTTGTTTCTAAATCTTCGGGTTTCCTGCATTCGTAGTGTATAGCGGCATTGTTTACCAGGATATCTATTTTTCCATAAGTTCTCATCGTTTTTCTTACCAGGCTGTTGCAAAATGTTTCTTTGCTGATATCGCCCGGTAAAAGCAAACACTTTCTGCCATACAGCTCAATTTTTTGTTTTGTATCTGCTGCATCTTTGTGTTCATTTAAATAGGCAATAGCTATATCCGCTCCTTCCTTCGCAAATAATATGGCTACTGCCTTTCCAATGCCGCTGTCAGCGCCTGTTATCAAAGCTGTTTTATCCCTCAATTTACCAGAACCCGGCACATCATGATTGTCTGTAACAGGTTGCGGATGCATATCTTTTCCTATGCCCGGCCGCCGTTGTTGTTGTGGCGGGTTTACTTTTTTCTTTGGAGGTTTTTTCATGAAACATTTTTTTTTGCAGTGGCTATTGCCATACCCACGCCTGGTTATCCGCCTATGGTTGCGTTATGGGGTGCGGCTGTGTAAATGCAGCTTTCGATGCCTGTTTGCCTTCTGCAATCTCTTCTATCATTTTTTTATTGAATGCTTCCAGGTCTTTCGGGCTCCGGCTGGTAATAAGGCCATTGTCAGTTACTACTTCCTTGTCCTGCCAGGTGACGCCTGCGTTGATAAGATCGGTTTTTATGGAAGGAAAGGAGGTCATTTCTCTTCCGCTGATCATGCCCGTTTCTATCAGCAATTGCGGGCCATGACAAATGGTGGCCACCGGTTTACCGGCTTCCAGGAATTCTTCGGCAAACTGAATATAGTTGGTATGCAACCGCATCTGGTCTGAATTGATAACGCCGCCTGGTATCATCAGCGCATCATAATTTTCTGCTTTGGCATCATCTATATTGATATCGACGTTCAGCTCTATTGACCAGTGATCATGGTTCCAGCCCCTTATTGTATCTTTTTGTGCAGAAACAATTTCTACTACAGCACCGGCTTCTTCAAGTGCTTTCTTAGGACTGGTTAATTCCAATTCTTCAAAACCACTATCTGATAGAATGGCTACTTTTTTTCCTTTTAATGATGGCATAATAAATAAATTGTGCAGTTAAGAAATCAGTGTAACAATGCTGGAATCCAAAAACATACCATATACACAGGAACAGGCATATTGATAAACCGGGGAAAAAATAAGCGTGCGGGTAATGTTATGTTGATAAACTTCTACAGTAGCGGTTAGTGAATTTGTTATTTGCTCAGTGTTGTAACATAGTCTCGCAGAAAACGGGCATTGGTAAGTGCAGCGGTTCCCCATGTATTATTAAAATAAAGACAGGCGGTATTAACGCCCATGCTTTTTTGAATACTCTTCACTTTTTTTTCCAGGAAACTGTCTTCATACTGAGATTTGAATAAGTTGGGTACACCGTGAAAACGGTAATAAACAATATTGGTGTTTATAATTACCTGGTCGGGCAGTTTCGGATGACTGCTTCCGCAAAAGCCAATACCCTGAGCCCCCAGTTCATCATATACTTTTTGTTTCCACCAGCTTGCATGACGAAATTCAATAACATTGTTAAAACCTGGTTGCAGGCTGCTGATAAGTTTTTGCAGCATTTCTGCGCTGTACGGTATTTGAGGTGGCAATTGAAATAATACGGTGCCCAGTTTACTGCCAAGCCCTTCTTTGATAGTACCGTAAAAATCTGCCAGCAACTGTTCCGTACCGGTGAACTTTTTATAGTGAGTAATAATACGCGGCACTTTCAATGAAAAAGTAAAGTCGTCCGGGCTGTCTGCAAACCATTTTTGCAGGGCGGCTATTTTGGGAAACTGGTAGAAGGTGTTGTTCAGTTCAATCGTATTAAAATGTTTGACATAGTGGCTAAACCACAGCCGTTGCTGCAAGCCGGGGGGATAAAAAATTTCTTTCCATTCTTTATAATGATAGCCGGAACAGCCGACGCGCCAGTTTATTGTTTTATTCATAAAGACGGTAAAACAAAAATAAAACCACTATTACGGCGACAATTGGTTGGTATGTGATTTGTAACACCCGTAAACATGCCTGAAGGTCCTTCCATTATTATTTTAAAAGAAGCCATTGCACGGTTTAATCATAAGAGAGTGCTGAAAGTAAGTGGTAATGCAAAGATTGATAAGAAGCGAATGGAGGGCAAAATCATCAGAAACATTTGCACCTGGGGAAAGCATTTGTTGATTTGTTTTGACGATTTTTTTATCCGCATTCATCTGTTGATGTTTGGAACCTGCCTGATCAATGAAAAGAAATCTGCACCATTGCGGCTGGGTTTACAGTTTAAATCGGAAGAATTAAATTTTTATACGGCTGCGGTAGCATTGATGGAGGGCAATCCCAATGATACCTATGATTGGAGCGCGGATGTAATGAATGACAGTTGGGACGTAAAAAAGACACTAAAGAAAACAGGTGAACATCCTGCTGAACTGGTATGCGATGTATTGCTTGACCAGGACATTTTTGCCGGCGTAGGAAACATAATTAAGAACGAAATTCTTTTTATAACACGCATTCACCCGGAAAGCAAAACGGGCCTTATTCCAACTGCTAAAATGAAGGAACTGATTAAGGCCGCCAGCAGTTATAGTTTTGATTTTTTAAAATGGAAAAAGGCATTTGAATTAAAAAAGCACTGGCTGGCCTATGGTAAGAAAAAATGTCCCCGTTGTAATATCCCCTTGCACAAAGAATACCCCGGCAAAAAGAAACGGCGCAGCTTCTTTTGTAATAATTGCCAGGAAAAATATTAATGGTCACTACACTAAAAACCGAAACAGGAATAACGCGGCGCTGCGTTACAAAATATATTCTTTTTTGAGTTGCAAGCCCGGTACTGCGGTTCTCTGAATTTTATTGAAAGCCTGGTTACATGTTATACGCTGCATAATAGGCGGCACCCAGCAGGGCTGTTTTGTCGTTCAGTACCACGTATACGGGCATCTCTTGCAATAAGTCTTTCATTCGTCCCATATCCAGAAAATGTTTGTACCATTCGCCCGTTTGTAAAAGCGGCAGAATTTTAGGAGGTATACCGCCACCGAGGTAACAGCCACCGGTAGATTTAAGTTTTAAACAAAGGCTGGCGGCTTCCATTGCCAGGTAGCGCACAAAAAGATGCAATGCTTCCAGGCAAACAGGTTCCTGCTGGTGAAGCGCTGCATTGCTGATAACCGGTGTCGGATCGCCATTGTGTAATTGCTCTTCCAGCCATTCGGGTATTTGCTTTCTTTCAACGCTGGTAAGAAAAGTAAAAATGGCGTGTATACCGGGGCCCGACAATACACGTTCCCAGCTTACATGCCCGTGGTGTTGCTGCAGGTAACGGAACAAATCAATATCCTGTTCGGTGCGGGGCGAAAAATCGCTGTGACCGCCTTCTGTAGCAAAGGGGTGGTATTTTTTTCCATCGTAGTAAAGGCCTGCTTCGCCAAGGCCGGTGCCGGGCGCTATGATGGCAATATTGCCTGCGGGTTTTGTATTACTGGTATGGATAGCCGCTAAATCGGTGCTTTGCAGACCGGCCAGGCCGTATGCATTGGCCTCCAGGTCGTTTATAAAAGTAATGGGTGTTTTTAATGCGATGCTCATGGCTTTGCTGTCTAAATGCCAGGACAAATTGGTCAGTTGCACTTTGCCGTCTGTTACCGGCCCCGCCACTGCTATGCACATGCGGTTCGGCCATTCATTACCGGTAAACTGAACAATGATATCGGTAAGTGAGGTATATTCCTGAGATGCATAACGGCCTTCGCGCAGCAAAGACACCCCGTCTGTGCTAACGCGGTACAATGCCATATTGGTTTTAGTGCCGCCCACGTCGCCGGCCAGCAGGGTAACGGGCCCATCATTTTTTTTGAATGAATTGGTAAAAGCAAGTGGTAGCAGGGATTTTTTTGGCATAGAACAGATTGCTGATTTTGAGATTGGGTGATTTACTGATTTAGGGATTGATGATTTTGGGATTTGTGGATTTACTGATTGCCGGTGGTAAAATTAACCTCTATGGAGAATCAATCAGCATTAAAACAACTAAATAACAATTTGCTGACCGGAATCTTTCAATGCTGGTTCAAATTACCCTAATTTTTGAAGAGTATGGTAGTTCGGCGACTAAAGTAAATCCCGCAATCAAAAAATCCCACAATCAGCAATACTTACATGTTTCTCCTATATTGCCCGCCCACTTCATACAGCGCATGGGTTATCTGGCCAAGCGAGCAGTATTTTACCGTTTCCATTAATGCCGCAAAAAGATTCTCATTGGAAATGGCAGCCTCTTTCAGCTGTTGTAGTTGTAAAGCTGCCCGGCTTTCATTTCGTTTGTAAAATGTTTGCAGGTTAAGCACCTGCAGATCTTTTTCTTCCTTGCTGCTTCTGATTACTTCTGCCGGCACAATGGTGGGGCTGCCTTTTTTATTGAGGAAGGTATTTACGCCAACAATGGGCAGTTCCCCGGTGTGTTTCATTGTTTCATAATGCAGGCTTTCTTCCTGGATTTTATTTCGCTGATACATTCTTTCCATAGCGCCTAAAACGCCGCCGCGTTCGGAGATCCGGTCAAACTCTGCCAGCACGGCCGCTTCTACCAGGTTGGTCAGCTCTTCCAGTACAAAACTGCCCTGCGTAAAGTTTTCGGTATTGGCTGTGCCCAGTTCGCGGTTAATAATTAGTTGTATGGCCATGGCCCGGCGAACACTTTCTTCAGTTGGTGTTGTTATTGCCTCATCATAGGCATTGGTATGCAAAGAGCTGCAATTGTCGTAAATGGCGTACAGCGCCTGTAGCGTTGTTCTTATATCATTAAAATCTATTTCCTGTGCATGCAGGCTGCGGCCACTGGTTTGAATATGGTATTTCAGCATCTGGCTGCGCTTGTTGGCTTTATAGGTATACTTCATAGCCTTGGCCCATATTCTGCGGGCAACGCGTCCTATTACACTATATTCTGCATCCATACCATTACTGAAAAAGAACGACAGGTTGGGCGCAAAATCGTCTATGTGCATACCACGGCTGATATAATATTCCACATAGGTAAATCCATTGGCCAGCGTAAACGCCAGCTGCGTAATGGGGTTTGCGCCGGCTTCGGCAATGTGATAGCCGCTGATGCTGACACTATAGAAGTTGCGTATTTTGTTATCAATAAAATACGACTGCACATCGCCCATCAATTTCAGTGCAAATTCTGTAGAGAAAATACAGGTATTCTGTGCCTGGTCTTCTTTTAAAATATCAGCCTGTACAGTACCCCGCACCTGCTGCAGCGTTTTTGCTTTTATGGTTTCATATATTTCTTTTGGCAGCACTTCGTCTCCGCTCATTCCCAGCAGCCGGAGGCCCAAACCATTGTTACCATCGGGTAATCTTTCTGGTGAGGCAGGGTTATAGTAAGTTGGTTTATTTTGAACTTTAAATTTTACATTTTGAATTTGCGCTGTTTCTTTCCAAAGTCCCTGTTCTGTAATATACTTCTCGCATTGCTGGTCGATGGCGGCATTCATAAAAAAAGCAAGGATAACCGGCGCGGGACCGTTAATGGTCATGCTTACTGATGTTTTGGGGTCGCAAAGATCAAAGCCACTGTATAATTTTTTGGCGTCGTCTACGGTAGCAATGCTAACACCGCTGTTGCCCACTTTTCCATAAATATCCGGCCTGGTGGCAGGGTCTTCTCCGTATAGTGTAACGCTGTCGAATGCAGTTGATAGCCTTTTGGCGGGCTGATCCAACGATACATAATGAAAACGGCGGTTGGTTCTTTCGGGACCGCCTTCTCCGGCAAACATGCGGGTAGGGTCTTCTCCTTCACGTTTCAGCGGAAACACACCTGCTGTAAAAGGAAAACGACCTGGCGCATTCTCCTGTGCCTGCCAGGCCAGTACATCGCCCCAGTCTTTGTATTTGGGCAATACCACCTTGGGTATACGCAATCCGCTGAGGCTATAGGTAAACATTGGCTGCTGAATCAGCTTCTCACGAACGGCATACTGGTAATAGTCTTCCTGGTAGGCTTTTATTTTTTCCGGCCATTTGCGCAGTAACTTTTTGCTAACCGGGTTCAACTGGCTTTCAAAAAATTGAATCTGCTGCTGCAACGCTTCAGCCGCAGCTGTATTTTCTGACTGTTTTACTATTTCAAGCGCACCATGTAACTGGTATAGTTGGGTAGCGATGGCCGACTGCTCTTTCACCAACTGGTCGTAATTACGGTTGTTATCCGCAATTTCTGCTAAATAACGTATGCGCCTGGCAGGTATTATTGCCGGAGTGGCTGCGCCGCTGGATGTATAGGCGGGTGTGTAATTGCCCCAGTCGACACCCATTCTCTCTTTTATGGTGTGCAGCAGCATATTGAACAGGGTGTTCACGCCATCATCATTGAATTTATTGGCACAGGTGCTAACGACGGGCAGGGTATCATCTTTGGCAGTCCACAATGCATGGTTGCGTTTGTATTGCTTGCGCACATCACTCAATGCATCGGAGGCACCTGTTTTATCGGATTTGTTGATGCAGATGATGTCTGCAAAATCGAGCATGTTTATTTTTTCCAGTTGTGATGCAGCGCCATATTCGGGCGTCATTACATAGAGGCTGATATCGCAGTAGTCTTCTATGGAAGCATCGCTTTGACCAACGCCTGCACTTTCTAATATAATGAAATCAAATGCGGCCTGTTTACAAATATCAACCGTATCCTGCATGGCCCGGCTAACAGCGGTATTATCAACGCGGGTGGCCAGCGAGCGCATGTATGCACGCGGATGGCTAATGGCGTTCATGCGTATACGATCGCCCAACAGGGCCCCGCCCGTTTTTTTGCTGGTGGGGTCAACAGAAATCACCGCAACGGTTTTATCGGTAAATGTTTGCAAAAAACGGCGTACAATTTCGTCGGTCACAGAAGATTTGCCCGCGCCGCCGGTGCCGGTAATGCCGAGGACGGGCCCCACGGCCCCCCTAAATCCCTCCAACGGGGGGACTTGGGTAAGCCCCGAAGTTATTTTATGGCTTTCTGAAAGTTGGGCAATGTTGTTTGAATGTTGTTCATTGCGTAACGGCTTACCGGTTTTGTGTATAATGTGGTCCTTTATTCTTTCTTTTACTTTTTCCGGTTCATTCAATACTTCATCATTGCTAAACCGTATTACATCGAAGCCCAAATGATTTAGCACTTCGGTCCGTTCCTTGTCGGAAATTATCATCTCAGGTAATTGATGATATAAACCATCAATCTCAATAATTAATTTATATTCTAAAGAAATAAAGTCTGCAATAAACCTGTCGATAATATGCTGCCTTCTAAATTTAATTCCCTCAAGTTGTTTATTGTTAAGATAACTCCATAAAACATTTTCGGCCATTGTAGGATGCTTGCGATGTGCAGCCGCAAATTCCTTTAAAGATTTATAGTAAAATTTATCCGCCGTTTCAAAATAAATACCATCATGAGGTATAAGTCTTTTTAGCAAAGCTGAATAATCTTCTTTTCGCTCTGCCTTGGTAATTGCTTGTCCAATGGTAATTACATCCTTCCACTCGCCCAGCACAAACTTATCATTGGTGCCGTTGTTGGTTTTTCCATTCTTGTTGGTTGCTTTTACTTCGGGAACGTCAAAGCCCTCCCTTTTGGGGAGGGTTTGGGAGGGGCCGTGGGGGCCGGGCAGGGGGCGACATAATCTTATCACTTCCTCAATCATTCCTTCCAGCCCCATTCTTCTGCCATCGTCCGGACTATAAATTTTGGTGATGCCATATTTGTGCAGTTCTGTAATCTCCTGTGGCAGAATGGTGCCGCCGCCGCCGCCAAATATTTTAATGTGGCTGCAGCCGCTTTCTTCCAGCAGATCTTTCATGTATTTGAAGAACTCTACATGTCCGCCCTGGTAGCTGGTAATGGCAATGCCCTGTACATCTTCTTCAATAGCACATTCCACAATTTCGTGCACACTGCGGTTATGGCCAAGATGGATAATTTCTGCGCCCTTGCTTTGTAAAATACGGCGCATTACATTAATGGCGGCATCGTGCCCATCGAACAAACTGGCGGCAGTAACAATCCTTATTTTATCGGGTAAGCCATTATTCATATAAACAGATCAGTAAAACGAAAATACAATATTTGGTTCATTAAGTTAACACTTGTTAGTTTATCCTGGCCGCGAATTAATTTTCTTCACGTGGCTGATTTCAGTTGTTTTGCGGGGGTTTTGCCATGTGCTGTTCATAAAAACCGGCTTTTCGTACAACAATTGTTCTACATTTAACGATTCTATTGCTACACACATGAATACCAATCTGTTTAAGAAACTGCATGCGGAAGGTCTAATCAGTGAAGCCTCGCTGGCACGGGTAGAAACAGCGGAAAAGAGCAAACTTTTTTCGCTGCACTGGGAACTAAGATCCATTCTTTACCTGGGCGTATTGCTGCTAAGCGGCGGACTGGGCGTACTGGTATATAAAAATATAGATACCATCGGTCATACCGCCATCTTAATTTTCATCGCTGCGGTAAGTGCGGGGGGCTTTGGATATTGCATAAAAAACAAGTTGCCTTTTTCAACCGGCAAGGTGGGTGCGCCCAATTCTTTCTTTGATTATATATTATTACTGGCCTGCCTCAGCTTTGTTACTTTTATCGGCTACCTGCAGTACCAGTATCATTTTTTTGGCAACAGGTATGGCCTGGCCACTTTTATACCAATGGCCGTACTGTTTTTTACCGCGTATTTTTTTGACCACCTGGGTATCCTGAGCCTTGCTATTACCAGTCTTTGCGCATGGGCCGGCATAACGGTAACACCAACGCGTATTTTACAGGACAATGATTTTAACAGCAACACCATTATTTTTACCGGTCTTGTACTGGGCGCCGGGCTTGTAGCCGCGGGTATGGCAACGCGTATTCGCGGGGTTAAAGCCCATTTTGCATTTACGTATACCAATTTTGGGATGCATATTCTATTTATCAGCCTGCTGGCCGGTATGTTTCAGTTTGATACGCTTTACTTTTTGTGGTTTGTTGTATTGCTGGGCGTTGCATTTTATTTTTACCGGGAAGCGCTTCGCAGCAAATCGTTCTACATTTTACTGGTGCTTACGTTGTATGTTTATGTTGCGCTGAGTTATGTTGTTATACGCCTGTTGTTCTATACTATCCGGGCCGATATAGGCGGTGTTTACCTTAGTTTTATGTATTTCATTTGCACAGCTATAGGGCTTGTTTTATTTCTTATTCAGATGAACAAAAAAATAAAAGCTGTATGATAGCCTATAACAAAGAGTGGCTGGGCAACCTGCTGGTGCGTACGGGAGCAGACAAAGCGGCCAAAAACCAATGCATCAGTAAAACAGAAAAGGAGCAGGTGTATGCAGCCTACCCGGTTCAATTTTATACACCTAATTTTTTTGTGCGTATAGGTTTGTTTATCCTGACCTGCGTAATCGTGTTTTTCTCGCTGGGATTAATGTCCCTGCTGTTTCTTGATCACCTGGACCAGGTGGGTGGCCTCTTTATTTTTTTTGGCCTGGTTATTTTTGGCGTTCTTGAGTTTATGGTAAACAAAAAGCATTATAAATCGGGGGTGGATGATGCGCTGATATGGATGGGGGCCGGTAATATTATTGGCGGATTGAACGGGCTGGCGAATATTTCCACAACGGTCAATGCCATCATTATTTTCGTGATAGCGTTGTTTCTTTTTCTTCGCTTCACCCATACAATAATGGCGGGTATTGCCGCGCTGGCGTTTTTGGCCATTATTTTTTTAACCAGTATACAATTGGGCAACCTTGCAAAAGCAGTTACACCTTTTATAGTAATGATAGCCGCAGCACTGCTTTATTTTTTTGTGAAACAGCAAATAAAGACCGGCAAACATAAATACTATGCAAACGGCCTGCTCGTGATTTCAGTACTGGCACTGGTTTGTTTTTATGCAGCCGGCAATTTCTTTGTTGTAAGAGAGGCCAGTATTGCCCTGCTTAATATGGATCTGAAAGAAGGTGAAAGCATTCCGCTTGGCTGGCTGTTCTGGATGTTTACCATTGCAATTCCCTTGTTATATATGGCGCGTGGCATTCAAAAGAAAGACGCCGTTTTGCTGAGAACGGGCCTGCTGCTGGTGGCAGCCATTGTTTTTACCGTTCGATATTATTACCATGTAATGCCGGCAGAACTGGCCATGCTGACAGGCGGCATTGTTTTTATTGCAGTTGCTTATGCGCTGATCAAATACCTGCACGAACCTAAATACGGGTTTACTTACAAGGAACAAAACGATGAATTTCTTATGGACAAACTGGCCGTGGAGAGCCTTGTCATTGCGCAAACATTTAGCGGCCCTTCATTGCCCACAGATACCGGAACACAATTTGGCGGCGGTAGTGGGGGTGGTGGTGGCGCGAGTGGAGAGTTTTAAATATTTTTTTGTAAACGGCTAGCTAATTACCGCCGCCGGCTAATTGGCATGTTTGAATTATGAAAATTGATTAGATTTTGCATAACCTATGCTGGTATAATTTTCATAAGTCCATGCACCTTCATCAGAAAAAAATAGCGACCAATTTTTTTACCTGCATTTTATTAATACTATGCGGTAACGCATTTAGCATACCGGCTGCCAGGGCCCAGGAAGCGCCGCTGTTTACTGCTTTAAAAAATAATAATTTACAGGAACTCAAGACAGTGCTGGAACAAAAGATCAATGTTAATGTATTTGATGACGACAGCGACCATGTGCTGATGGTTGCGGCCATGTATGCCTCTGTTGAATGCATGGATTTGCTGATTAAAAACGGCGCTGATGTAAATGCTGTCAATAGAACGGGTGAAACGCCGCTGATGTGGTGCAATCATGATATAGTAAAAACCAAATTGCTTTTACAACATGGCGCCAATATAAATGCTATAGCAAAGTCTGGCAACACCCCGCTGCTGATTGCCTGCGTTGGTTACGGACAATACGAAATGATAAAGCTTTTGCTTGACAATGGCGCCAATCCGCTTGCAAAAAATAACAAGGGCGAAACAGCCCTGTTCAGAACCGGGTTGTTTGGAGATACTGCAACAGCACGGCTATTACTTAACAGGGGTGCAGACATTAATGCCAGAACCAATCTCAAAGAAACGATACTGGAAAATGCCATTTCCAATGAAAATAAGGCGATGGTATACTGGCTGCTTAACAACGGAGCAGACCCAAATATTACTGATTCCTATGATGCCACGGCGTTGTTCTATGCTGTTGGATTGAATGACATAAATCTTCTAAAGGCAGTCCTTGAAAAAACTACTGATATCAATTGTGTTGATACGGAGAGGCTGACAGCTTTAATGTGGGCCTGCTATGATGAACATGAGAATCCGGACATTGTCCGGGCACTGGTTGATAGAGGGGCCAATGTGAATATGCAAGATAAAAAAGGACAAACAGCACTGGCATGGGCGTTGAAAAAAGGGAACACTTCAAAAGCTGCGATATTAAGAAATGCAGGGTCGCTGCAATAATTAATTAAACCATTTTTACATGAGAAAGTTATTGGTCATTGTATGTATCAGTGCTTTTATAGCAGCATTTAAACCATCTTCCGGAGATGATAAAGCCAGGGAAAATGCCGCAGCTATTAATAAAAGCCTTCAATTATTGCAGAACAGCAGCCATACATTTTTAATAAATGCAGGGGGATGCCACTCTTGTCACGGTCAGGGTTTAGGGGGCGTGGCTTTTTCGCTGGCTAAAGAAAAAGGATATGAGATAAGAGAAGAAATAATAAAGGAAATAGCGGATTCGCTTTGCAGCAGAACGCAATACAGAATGGCTGTATTGCTTGAGAATACAGATCCGATTGCAATAATAATGTCGGGGAGTTATGATTTGTGGGCTTTGTCTGCTATTGGGCAGAAACCAACCAAGTCAATTGAATTGCTGGCACAAGGTATAATGCGCAGGCAAAATGCAAATGGAAGCTGGGTTAGCCCCAATTTACGGCCGCCGCTTGAATATTATTCATTTACGGCTACCGCACTGGCAGCAAGAAACAGCCAGATATATACGCCGGCCGTGCTAAGAGATGAAGTAAAGATGCGTGTTGACAAAGCCCGCGCATGGTTAATGAAAACGGTTCCCGAAACCAATGAAGAAAAAGTATTTCAGCTACTTGGTTTGCTATGGACAAACGGAGACAAAGCATTCATTGCACAACAGGCAGAAAAATTACTGGCAACCCAGCATAAAGATGGCGGATGGTCGCAACTGGATTCATTGGCGACAGATGCTTATGCCACAGGCCAGAGTTTATATGTTTTAAACCAGTGCGGTTATTTACCGGTAAGCGCCCCTGCGTACCAGGCAGGTACAAACTTTCTTTTGCAAACGCAATATGCGGATGGATCGTGGAAAATTAAAACCCGCTCATTGCCGGGCGTGCCTTTTGTTGACAGCGGTTTCCCGCACGGCGATGATCAGTTTATTTCTGCAGCAGGATCCAACTGGGCCACTATGGCTTTGATATTAGGTGCAGGGGGAGAGAAAAAATGATATTTTCAATTTCTTTTTTTGCAGGCACAAGCATGGTCAACACACAAGACCGTGCTACCAGGCTTGCGCCGGGTTCCGGGTTTTAAAGTAATTTCTTTGCGGGTATTTTTATAGTAATATCAACTCTTCGGGTTTTTTCCGAAGCAAGGGCCGCAAAAACTACGACAGTCTTAGCCAAACTTGTTATTTTGCATACACTAAATGGCCCCGTATGCTGAAACGATTGTTTGTATTACAGCTTGCTGTATTCATCTCATGTATATCATTTGCGCAAGACCCATGGAAGATTACTACCGCTGCAATAGATCCATCGCATTATTATGGAATTACGGTGGCCAATGGCATGATTGGCATTGTCAGTTCTCCCGAGCCTTTTAAAATAAAAGATGTGGTATTGGCGGGCGCCTATGATTTATATGGCCGGGGAAGGGTGAGCAATTTTCTGCGCAGTTTTAATTTGCTGAACATGTTCCTGGAAGTTGACGGCAGCCGCATTGGCAGCGGCAATATCGCCAACATGAAACAGGAGCTGGACATGCATCATGCGGCATTTACCACTTCTTTCGACTATACAGACAAGGCTACCGTGTCTTAC
>Ga0070666_10000052_pt1 | contig 99095 bp, 54 predicted proteins | sample KBSS23metaG_FD_64677 | JGI IMG/M metagenome (GOLD analysis project Ga0070666, IMG submission 64677) | Switchgrass rhizosphere microbial communities from Kellogg Biological Station, Michigan, USA - KBS S2-3 metaG | ecosystem: Host-associated > Plants > Roots > Rhizosphere > Soil ... | reverse complement strand
ATATAGTTACCGGATCCGTCATCAAGATCGATATCCCATCCATGATCACAACGCATACGGTTATTGCGGAGAACAATTGGTTTTATCACATCAAGCAAGGTAAGATTGAAATGGTTCTCAACGATGGCGTCCAGTACTTTTTTATCAGGGTGCCAGTAGCGGTCGCGCCCCCATGAATTAAACGATCCATGATCACCGCTTTCTTTCACCGTATTGAATACATCATTGTATTCGATGACATGTCCGCCCCATGTACCTTCACTCACATTTATGCCTGCTCGGGGCACATCGTAAATGGTATTATGGCTAACGGTAATGTCCCGGCACATGGACAGTTCAACACCCGCAGACTGTTTTTCAACCATGCCCAACTGAAACATCAGGTTATCATACACCTTACATGCTGCAGGGTAATTATTTGTTTTTGGACCCGGGGTGGAGTCAATTTGCTCCAGGGGTACAAATTGATTGTATTCAAAGCTGGGCGAACGTACAGCATTGGGATCGCCAACAAAACATACAGCGCTGGCACCAATCTTTGCAATCACGCATCCGGATACCTCACAATGGCGGTTGAAATTATTAAAGAAGACAGCATTGCCGCCAAGGTTGAAGAGTGTACAATTTTTGAGCGAACAATTTACAGCGCCTTCGTACAGCACCGCAGCCCCGCGGTAAATGGTCCAGTCGCTACGCAGTAATGGCTCCCTGTTTTGCATAAATGTTCGCACTGTTTGCGTAAGCATCAAACCTTCTATACTGATATTGCTTACCGGATTTTTTTCAGTGCCTTTAAATTCGAACAAATGAGCCATCTGCGGCGTTTCAAATTTGGCGGTTTTGACATCAACATTTTCCGGGGGATAATAATAAAGCGTTCTGCTTTGCTTATCGTAAAACCACTCATTCACCGTATCGAGCTCTTCGAAAATATTTTCAACAAAACGGTATCTTTCGTGCATGCCCATGCGACGGTTATTTTGCCAGCCTCCTTCATAATTAAGTTCGCCCTTACTATTTTTTCCGGTAATGATATAATGAAAATCGCCCCATTCGGATCGATGCAGTGCATGTATATAACCTCCTGCCGGTGAATGCCATGTTGCCACACGTTCTTTGGAAAACGCGCCGGCATCCGTTCCGCCCAGAAAACGGGCAGTTGAGTCGTAGTTGGGATAGCGGGCCATCCGTTGCAATTGCCCATTGACCAATAATTCATCAAAAATGAGGTCCTGTTTTACGCTGGCTTTCCAGATTCCATTTTTATATTTTTCCCATTTCAGGTTTAAAGGAGCTGCACCACTAATAATAACTTTCTGGTTTTTATAACTTGTTATTGCAAGCGTTTCATTTTCCTTTCCTGTGTCTTCTGTTGTAAAAACCAGCGGCTTGTTTAAATAATAAGTTCCTTCCAGCAAATATATCACTGCAGACCCGGAGGTTTTACGCCGCTCCGCCATCGCCCTTGCAATGGATGCAAATGGTTGGGCCTGTGTTCCCCTGTTGGCATCATTGCCTCCGGGGGAAACAAAGATGCTTGTTTGTGAAAACAATCCTGCCGGCCATCCAAAAGCCATTGCAAAAAACAATTTTTGAACCTTATTCATTCCTCTGTATATATTACGCTTATCTGAAAATATGCTGTGCAAAAAGATACAGGTTATTGGCCCACTCGGTATCGTCGTGTGCATGCTCATCCACATGCCATACATGCGGCACCCCTTGTTCTTTCAGGTACTGATGCACATGCTGGCTGACACTGATCAAACCGTCCTTGTTGCCACAGCCAAGCCACAATAATTTTAGCTGTTCTTTGGCTGCCGCTACATCCGGTAACAGTTTGGTGTCAGTAAGTCCCCCAAACTGGTTGGTATTCGGGGCCGACGAAAATCCGCCAACATAAGCAAAGGTATTGATATGCGAAAGGCCGATATTCAAGGATTGGCCACCACCCATAGACAACCCTGCAAGTGCACGATGTTTGCGATCGGTATAAACTGAATAGTGAGATTCGATGTAAGGAATGACATCGTTAAGCAAATCGTTTTCGAAAGGTTTTGCATAGCCTTTAAATCCGCTTTTTCGCTCTTCCTGTTCATCTGGTTTGGGATTGGACACGGTTATGTTTGAATTGCAATTGGGAAAAACCATCATCACAGGTTCGATTTTACCATCGGCCAGCAGGTTGTCGATGACATTATCTGCACGAACCCAGTAGGGCCATTGACCGGCACCGGAATTGAGACCATGCAATAAATAAATCACGCGATACTTTCGGTGGGGTGAATACCCGGGCGGTGTATAAACCAGCATCTCCCGGCGTGTGGAAAGCGTTTTGGAATCATACTGAACAGTAGCAATAGTACCGTGCGCAATATTTTCACGCTTGTCCCTGAACCCGGCAGGTGGATTGTCAAAGGCGGGCTTGTCATCGGGTCCCAGCTGAATAGGTCCGCCAAAGCCAGCTCTGCCGTCACGGAATAACAGTGGAGCAAACTCGTGTAAACTACGCCTCCAACTCTGCCATTCGTGGGCTGTATTCGGCGAAACATAGAACACGCTGTTAATACCGGCCTGCTTCAACGCCCCGGTATTTACCCGGGGATCACCGCCGAAGGCGCTATGATCCTTTTCGAGTTCGCGGCTTCCGTAACCAACGAATACAAGTTTGATCTTTTCCTTAAACCCGGGCGCTTTATCTACATCGTTTGCAGAGATGCTGCCGCCGCTAAAAAGACCAATATGCGAAAACGTGTTAAGGTTGGCCAGCGTGATACGCCTGGTCTGCATACCGCCCATCGACAGACCAGCCATAGCCCGGTGCGGCTGATCCGCTATTGTGCGGAAATTGGAATCAATGTACGGGATCACGTCTTCAAGAAGTATGTGTTCGAATTTACTAAAGTCGAAACCGGCAAGGCCCCCCTGTTTGCTCAAATCACCTGTAGTACCACTGTTTTCCATCACTATAATAAACGGCTTCGACTTACCTTCGGCAAGCAGGTTGTCCATGATCCGGCCCGCATGTCCCTGATTACCCCAGCCACTTTCTCCTTCGCGATACCCGTGTAGCAGGTACAGTACCGGATAGCGTTTGTTTACATCCTTGTCGTAATCCGGTGGGGTATAGACAAAACAATGCCTGATTGCCTGACTGGTATTTCCGTAGTAATAAATTTCGCGCAACTGTCCATGAGGCACATTTTTCAAAGCGTAAAAATCCTGGTCACCCGCCGGGATTTCGATATCATTGCGCCAGGCACCGGAGCCGAATATGTATGTACTGCCCGGATCGGGTACCTGGGCACCATCGATAATAAGTCCGTAATAATGGTTGCCTTCATCCAGCGGCTTCGAGTCGCCCATCCAAAAGCCATCCGCCCCCCTGGTTAAAGGGTATTTAACCCCATTGATATCTAACTGTACATTGGTTGCTTCGGGAGCCTTGATGCGTACCCTGACACGGCCTTCGGAATTGACCTGCGGGTATTCACTCCCAACCTGGTTGGTGGAGGCCGGTTTGAAATCTTCAACCACCATTGATGGCTTTTCCTGGGCCCATAGACCCGGGCCAATGAGAAAAGAAAAGATTAAAATACCCATCTGCGCAACAACATAGATTTGTTTAAACATTTTATTACCTCCTTAATTAATTAGTAATCATCTATTGTCTGTTTCGAATTTTCACCAGCGGCCCTTTTGAAAAATGCTATCTGCCGTGATGGTTATGCAAACGAATGGTGATATGGATTTCTACTCCAACTTTTTTTTGCTGCACCTCTGACCAAAACACTATATAAATAGTTGTTCCAAAATGCATTTAATGCTATTCTGTTTTAATTATCAGCTCTGCTCCATTAAGTTTTTCAGCACTTGCTTTGAGTTTGATTGTTCCAGCCTGCCTTTCAGTTTGTACCAGCACCAGGCAATACCCGTTGAAGGCCATTCGCCGCATTGCTTTATCGGGCTCGTGGCTACTGGGATTTCCATTACCTGTACCGATTATTTTTCCTGGCCCTTCAATTGAAAATTTTACCAGGTCACTGGCAGTGGGTACTACCCTGCCACTGGCATCTTTGATAGCTACCCTGATAACTGCAACATCGCAGCCATCAGCTTTTAGCTTATTACAATCACTGTTCAATGATACTTGTGCAGGAGCCGTGGTTGTTTCTACCATATCTCTTGTAACGATTTTGCCTTTATTGTATCCACGGGCTTCTAATTTTCCGGGTTTGTACGTCAATCCCCAAATCAATTTTGTGCAGGGTACTGCTTTCTGCTTTCCAATGCTTTTCCCATTTAAAAACAATTCCACTTCTTCGCAATTGGTATAGCAATGTACCTGAATACTGTCCCCCTCTTTCCCGGGCCAATTCCAGTGCGGAAAGATATGCACCAGGGGTATATTGGTCCACGCTGCTTTGTATGCATAGTATCCATCCTTTGGAAAACCGCAAATATCCATGAAACCAAAATGAGAAGTTACACTTGGCCATTGGTAAGGTGTAGGTTCACCCCTGTAATCGAATCCGGTCCATACAAATGTGCCTCCAAGATAAGGGTACTTAACAATGTCTGCCCAGTCTTCGCCGGGAAACGGACCCCAGCCAGGTTCCCATTTACTAAGATTGGAAACATAGGTTTTTTCCCAGTTATTCGCATATTCGCCACGGGTAGAGATAAAACTGGTTGACTCCGTGCAAAACATTACACGTTCAGGATATTTCTCTTTATCCTTTACATATGCTGACTGTTTATCGCCATAATTATATCCCACCACATCCAGCACATCGCTGTATCCGCCATCGTTCCGGGCATGGTTCATGGCAGCAGTTACCTTGCGTGAAGGATCTGTTTTGTGGGCAGTTGCTACCAACGTTTCAAGTATTCTTGCCCCCATTACCGTTCCCTGTATCCATTCTTCGTTCTCCATGCTCCACATAAATATGGAAGGATGATTGCGATCCCGGTACAGCATGCTTGTCAGATCCCTTATTCCTTCTTCACTGGCGGATAAAAAACGATTTTCATCCAGTACAAGTAAGCCCATGCTGTCGCACATATCCAATAACTCCGGTGTAGGAGGATGGTGTGAACAGCGGTAAGCATTGCTGCCAACTTCTTTCAGCAATTTCAATTTGTACCAGTTGATCTTATCAGGAAGCGCGATGCCGATGCCGGCAAAATCCTGGTGGTTGCAGGTTCCTTTAACCGGGTAAAGTTTTCCGTTGAGGAACACACCATTCTTGTTGATATCTATCGTTCTTACCCCAAACGTCGTTTCATAACTGTCTGCAATATTTCCATCGTCCATCACGGCAGTTTGCAGTTTATAAAGATTGGGCGTTTCAGGCGACCAGAGCAAGGGCTTTTGAATGACTCCTGTCTGCGCTATTTCAACAGCGCTAAACGGCTCAATTGTTTGTAATGAAGTGTCTGTATCGAGTACATCTCCTTTATTGTTGACGATTTTTGAAACAAGCGAAATTTTTTTAACCGTTTTATATTCATTCTTAAGCGTGGTTTTTATAATCACTGTGGCGGTTTCAGGAGAAACAGACGGCGTTGTAACGTAAGTGCCAAAGCGATCTACATGCAGCCTGTTGGTTTTAACAAGCCATACATGCCGGTAAATGCCCCCGCCTTCATACCACCAGCCTTCATATCCACTGGCATCTACCTTTACCAGTATTGCATTTTTTCCTTCCTGGCCATAACGTAAAACATCCGTCAAATCATAATTCGACGGCGTATAGCCGCTTTGATGGTTACCGAGCAAATGACCATTTACCCAAACGGTGCTGTTCCTGAAAATGCCGTCAAATTCAATGGAGATTTTCTTTCCTTTGTCGCCTTCCGGTATTTCAAATTCTTTCCTGTAAAAACCGACACCAGTGGGCAAATAGCCGCTTACAGCCGGCTGACTTCCCATGGAATTATCTTTCACAAATGAATTTTCAACTACCCAGTCGTGGGGAACATTAACCTGCTGCCAGTCTCCGGGATGAAAGACTGTTGCACTCTTAACATCGGTGTAATCAATTGTTGTGTCTTTAGCAGTTACTACTTTAACGTTGGCATCTGTCAGTCCACCCTGCCCGCCGGCTTTTACTGTCAGCTTCATGGCGATGTTTCCCTTATGAAATTGCCAGTCCCAATCAAAATTTTCTTTGGTTCTTTTTGATGGAGGCCGTTGTTGTAAATCCTGAGTTTTCCCATCAACAAGTATCACCAAAAAAAAGGAACACAAGAATGATGTTAATGCCTGATATTTCATAATTTATTAGTCCTTTATTTTTAGTTTTACCGAAACTAGCTGTTCTTATTCCCGAACTTCAATGGAGTATGGCAATTGTCAGGAAGCATCGCCGCAGGCCAAATGCTCATTACAATTAACAACCTAATTTTAAAATACATATACGCTTAAACTAACTATCGCCATTCTTTCACGGCTGTTTTAATAATAGTTGATTTTAATAATCAGATAGAAGTCATCCCCGTAAGCCCAGGTTTATTTTGCTGCAGGCGCGCCCGGAAAACATGGCTTCACCTGAACCAAAAAACATGCACGCATCACGAAATAACTTCCATCATTGCTTGCGGTACAATTACTCCTTTACCACCTTAAATGATTGCGACCAGTTGATGCCATACACCTTTACTACATACATTCCCGCTTTCAGCGAAGCGCCCATTGACATGATATCTGAAACTGCCGATTGTTCAATGGTTTCAACCCGCCTGCCCAACACGTCATAAATGGCAATGCTTTTTACGTCGCCTGGGTTGGCAATTTTTAAGTCAAAACTCGAGGTGAACGGATTCGGATTTAGTTGTACCTGGAATTTCGGTTCATCAGCAGGTGTTATGCCAGTGATGATTCGTGAATTTGCCAAATTGGTTCCTGTCCACTCCTGGTTACTACTACTGCTTTTTTTCCATTGACCTAAATCGGAACCATTGATGGTTTTCCCCAAACCATCAATGTACAGGCCCGTAGCCCTGTTCCTGAACTTTATAAAACTTCCGGACGCTACCTGTTGCCATTGCTGGTTAAAACTGCTGCTGCTGATTTTTTGAGCTACCACTGCACCATTGTTTGTGCTGCCCATGCCATCCAGGTACAGGCCTGAAGCGCGGTTTTTTATTTTCACATAGGTGCCGGCCGTTTCTAAAACCCATTGCTGGGCATTGCTGCCGCTATTACTCCACTGGCCTGCATTGGATCCGTCGGTGAAATTATTCAACCCATCCATCAACAATCCGGTAGCCCGGTTAGCTAAAGAAACGTAAGTTACAGGAGCTACGGTGGTTTTAACCAACAGAATAGCCGTGGTAGAAAGTGCCGGTACAGTTATAGTAAATGCATTTGAATTTACCGCCACTGTATTTTGTTTTAGCGCATTTTGCGTCTGCGATACAAAAGTTTCTGTTGCCGGTAAAGACGATAACTGCAGTGTCTGATAATTTCCATTGGCAACCGCAAAATTGCTCAGGTTGATGGTAACGGTACGGGAAGCAGTCATGTCACGGTTTACCAGCATTACTGTTAAAGAGTCGGCATTTTCGTTTACGGAGGAATAAGCAGATACGGTGTTTTCGAGTGAAGAAGTACTTCCAACACTGTATTTTTTTGCGTTCCTGCTAAAAAGGTGCAGGGTTTCCCACATGCCGGTAGACCAGTTCCACGGAGAAAACAATTCAACCCCATTGTTTGCAAATACACCCAGATGCGAAGCATAGATAACAGATTCAAGGCTTGGATTGCTGCTTGACATGGTACCCCATTCGCTTACTCCACAGGTGATGCCATGGTTGGCACCAAATTCTTCATCCAGCCAACCGTTAATACGCTTGAAAATATATTGTTTTGTAAGAGAATTATCCCAACCGCCGGTACTTGTTTTAATACCGTTCGAGCCCGGATAATCATAGGTGGTATCATAATAAATCCGGTGTCCCTGCAATGCCGCAGCATCATCACTATTGTACCAGGGGTAGTTGTGAATATCCACTACATCTACCAGTTTGATACCCGTTGCCTTGTACTCATCGCCCAGTCGTTTTATGAAATATTCGATCCAGGGGTAATACCTGCCGTTGACGTATATACTTTCATTTGACCATTTGTACCATTGCCATTCAGAAGTAGCAACAGGTCCGCAGAGTTTGATACCCGGATACAGGGCTTTTGCTTTCTTCGCTAATTCTATGTAGCGATCCATAAAGGCAGAAGCCGATAGCTGGGTTGGCATAGCATAATCATGCGTGCCGCTCCATATATCTACTTCATTGTCCATATTCCAGTATACAAACTGTTTATTGTTAAGTCCTATACCATTGGTTCCAAACCAATGATTAAGAATGCCTGCAGAAGAATCGGCAGGCCAGGGCTCTGTAAACAAATTGGTATTTCCTTCCACCAGGGCTTTGCTGCCGCCGTTTGGATCGGGCGTTCCTCCACCGGCCAGGTTCTGACCAACACCAGACCAATACTGAGATTGGTTATAAGCCCAGTCATTGAAATTGTTGTTTGTGTTGGAGGCAACCCTGCCCATTAATTGAAAGGCAAACATGCCCTGTATATCAGGAAAATTGGCAGCAATATTTTGCGCGGATGCATCCCAGTCGGTACCATACACATTATTATACCAGTCTGGGTGAACCGTAATCTTTTTTCGCCAGTTATAACCTGTCGCGTTATTACCTCCGTTCATCCGCGCGAAGCGCAATCCCGCATCTTTATAAAATTGTACAGGCTTGTCAAAGCCTTCATTTCGTCCATATATGTATGGCGAAATCAGGCGTTTGTTCTGGGTTGCATTAACTGTAATAGTTACATTCTGTGCAAAAGCTGTATACAGTGCGGCATGGCACAATAACAGCAGGATGATTTGTTTACGCATTGGATTTGTTTTTTCAATTTGTGGTATTCAGATTATGTTACCAAAGTCTTCAGAAAATAAGCAGCGGCTGTTTTTTAGCGGTATCATTATAGTTTTAAAATATTCAAAAAGAAAACATCATTTTCATTTATATCCAGCTCTTTTAAGAGAGGCGCACCATTTTTTACAGTAATCATTTCCTTTACAACCGGCGAACCGTCATTTTGTCTTTTGATTTGCGCTACCTGTTGCCTGCTAAGCTGATCAGGTTTTCCCATTGACAAATAAGTTGAATAGGCATCATTACTGCGGTAACCAACTTTATACACTTCAAGCGCATAATTACCATCTGGCGCATTTGCAATATTGATCTTTAGTTTGCCTTTTGGCTTCGAAGGCAGATCACGAATAAAGTATTGCTGGTTATTGGTGGAATCCGGGAGGGTATAGCTGTAATCCCAAACCAGGGCCTGCAGGTTTCCGGATGAATCTTTACAAACCCATGAAGCAGTATCTTTATTTACCAGTTCAATATTCCCCAGGCGATTTAAGAACTGGTACGCATAAAATACAGGCTTATTAATCCCCTGTATGTTTAGCATACCAAAGCCTCCGTGAAATGGGGTAAATCTCGGCCCTGGTTCTTCAAAAATATCTGTGAACACCCAATACGACATGGAGTTGGCTGCATTGCCCACCTGTTTTAATTTTTGCAGCACATAGGCTGCTTCATGATAGCTGTCATGAACCGGATCAGCAGGCGTGTACGATGCGCTCCATTCGGTGTAATGCAGTTCCAGGTTGGGTATTGGCGAAGCTGCAATTTCTTTTCTTGATTGAAGTACATCGCCACTAACCGCAGATGCTTCTTTGGCCAGCACGGTACCGGAATGTCCGTACTCGTCCAGAAACCCTTGTTTCACCCCGTAAGCATGAGTGCTTATAAAATCGATGGGCAGTTTGTTTTTATAACAAAAATCAATCATTTCAGTTTCCCATGCTGCGCCGGCTGTTCCCGGCCCGCCAACACGATATTCTTTGTTTACGCTTTTAACCGCCTGTGCTGTGTATTTGTAAAGTTTGAAATAATCCTGTTGTGTTCCTGTCCAAAATCCGGGAGAAAGATTGGGTTCATTCCACACTTCAAAATACCAGGTCTTAACTTCGTCAGCACCGTATCGCTCTGTAAAATGTTGTGTGATGTTTTTGATCAATGCCGCCCATTTTTCATAATCTTTCGGCGGCGTTACATTTCCCTTCCACCAAAAAATTGTTTGCGGCCCGCTTGCCAGCGCGGCGGGCATAAATCCAAATTCAACAAAAGGTTTCATGCCAATGCTGTGCAAAAAATCAAACAATACATCCACATACATATAGTTGTATTCGGGATTTCCCTTGTCGTCTTCTTTATAAACAGCCATATCATCTGTCAGAATTCCATGCATACGGATGTATTTAAAACCGCATGCTTTTCTTACATAAGCAAGTTGTTGCTGCCAATCTGCTCTAAGGCCTTCGTTGGCCCTGCCCGCACCTACGCAGGTTTTAAACATAGTGTTGAGTGGACCGGATTTTTTGTTATAATCAATGTTGATGGTTCTTTGTCCGGATGCTGGCACAGTTCCTGAAATCACCACTTGCAAAATCCAAAATAGCAGCATTCCTTTTTTTATTACCATAGTGTTTTATTATTTAACTACCGACCCTCCCCCTGAGCACACGCGCAGGCTTCAGCGTTTTTTAATTCAAAAGAATCTTGTCATTCCACGGATATTGATTTTATAACATCTGCCAAATAATTGGAAGCCGGATAAAAACCATCCTGCCTATCTACAAAAACTACCTGCTGAAAATCATTAGCTTCTCGTGCATCAGGATAAATTTCCAGAGGAATTTCTTTTTCTACTCCTCCATCACCGGTGCAACAGCAAGGTATGCTATGGCACGACAGCCAATTGTGCATTGCAATGGCTGCTGACACCAGTAACATTGATGGCCGTAAGACGCGGATACCGGTTACAGCTGGCGAAGCTTCTCAGGTATTTTTGTTTTTTAAAATCCGGCCGCTTTCCGTAAAGAGTCTAACTGCGTTTTATTTTCTATTGATTCGGTCTGCCTGTTAATGACACCAGCCCACAAAAACGGAGAAAGTCCATTGGCCCGGGCATCCCTTACTACTTCCGCAAAAAAATGCTCTGTTGACCTCAAAGACAATATTGAATCTGCCGGACTTGGGCAATTCCCGGCATGGTATTCTACACCAAATTCACCAATTAGTACCGGAATATTTTTATCGACATATGCTTTCTTTGCCCACTGCATGTTGCGCAACATATAGCCTTCTTCAGCACCAGCAGTTGAGTTATGCAGGGTGTCGGTTTTTGAATGAAAGTTAGCGCCCCAATAACGCCACTCTTTTCCCCAACTTGCATCACCACCTAATATGCAAAAGTTCGCAGGAGAATACCAATGAAATTCAAGCATTAATTTATCAGGCGTGGGATCATAAGGTAACCCCGGTATTGCACCGGGCGCAAAATAATTAGCCAGGTCAAGCGATGTGCTGGGTGCCTGAATCACTAAAGTACGGTACTTATTTTTACCACCGGTAGAGCGAACTGCGTTGATAAATACCTGGTGATAAGCATACAAATTGGTACTTGATGTTAAATCAGTAGCATCAGGCTCATTGGCACTTGCAAACATAACATGCTCATCAAAATCACGCATTTTAGTAGCTATCTGCTCCCATAATGCTTTTTGTATCGCCTTTACAGTATCTAACTTTGTACCAGTTGCCGTGCATTCCAGCCAGCCACCGTCCCAATGAATATTAAGCAGTACATACATTCCATCATTCACACAATATTGAACCACTTCTTTTACTCTGTTTAACCAGGCAGCATCAATTGCTCCGGTTTGGTGATTGGCATGCGACATCCAATATTGAACTGGAAGACGGATAGCATTAAAGCCAGCTTTTTTTAGTGTATCAATCAGCGATTGTGTAATCAACGGGTTGCCCCATGCGGTTTCTCCACCTGGCGCTTCCATGGTGTTCCAGATATTCATCCCCATTTTAATGTTTGCATTTATTTGCCTGGCCGTGCTGCCCATGCCGGTTGCATCGGGAGCTACGGGAGAAGTATTATAGGATGGAAAGATTACAGGTGCCTGCAGTACTGTAATGCGCCGGGCCTGGCCATTTCCGGCATTAAGCTTTAAAATTACTGAACGGCTGATGCCGGTGTTATTAGCTGCGGCTGACAGATTAATGGTTGCGTTACCACTATTACCCGATACCTGGCTTAATTTCAACCATCCAATATTACTGGTATCGATACTCCATACCTCATTACAATCAAATGAAATGGATTTGTTTCCCCCCACCTCAGGCAGGGTATCTGTAATATCAGCAACAGAAAGTTGCGGCGCAACATGTGTTTTTTTACAGGAAATGATGGAAAAAAGCGTTATAAAAACGGCTGCAATCCCATAAATAATTTTCTTTTTCATTTGTCTATTTTATGCTTTTGTTTTAAGAAACTTAATAAAAAGTCGCAGTGTGGAAACACTGCAGATATATTACCTTTTGATTTATCTGATCTTTACAACTCTTAAATTATCAAACGCGCCATAAAAGCCCGTTGCTGTTGCGGAAGTACTATAGTTATGGATATACACAGTGCATCCGCTATTGCCTGAAGGGCCCAATAAATCAGCAAATTTTGTCATTGAAGCTCCCTTACCATCGCCAAGGGTAGCATCATTTTTACGGAACTCCGTAAAAGGAATGGTTATGGTTCTCCAGCCTTTAGTAGTATAAGCCGCAGTAACAGTTGAAGATATTTGCCATGGTTCCCATCTGGAGATATATGTTTGGTCGGAACTCATCACATCAATTGAACCACCGTTCCATGTCTGCGGGATATTTACTTCAAATTTAAAGACCCAATTACCAATCGCGTCATTTATATTGCCTGTGGGAATCCACTGAGCGCCATTCATAAGTATAGCATAATTTGAAAAGGTATTACCCTCGCCAGCGGTCAACACCCCATTTTTCAACACCATGTACAAACTTGAATTACCTGTAAAATCAGGATTGTAGGGTGGCCATCCGGAATTAGGGTCGCCACTGGTTAAACTGGCCCCGCCCCACCATTGCCAGTTAAAATTGCCACTCCATTCCCAATTGGATATTGAACCCGTTCCTATATCGTTCACATTGTAAACCGTGGTAGCAGTGCCAAAATTTGTAGTTATGGATACTGGTCCGCTTTGAGAAAGTGCGGGCAAAGCAAACCCAACAGAACTACCATCAGTTGATGGTTTAAAGGAAGTTATGGCAGTACCGGCAAAACTAATTGTTTGAATATTTTTGAGGTATGTACCATAAACATAAACAGAATCACCCTGGATGGCATTTTCGTTAGAAACACCAGTAATGGTTGGTATGGCAGCTATTTTAAAATTGGCTGTACCGCCCTTTGTAGTTACTACAGCATTTCCGCTTACAGGAGCAGGTGTTGGCATAATAAAACCGAGGGTAGTTCCCGTCAGGTTTGATTTAAATGAAGAAATTGTGGTTCCTCCATAAATAAACTTTGAAACCAAAATCAGATCTGTGCCATAAATAAAAACAGAGTCGCCGGGGTTAGCAAACACATTGGATATAGCAGTAATGGCAGGCACAGCCGGGCTTAACTTGAAAGAGAACGTTGTTGTACCTCCACGCGTTGTATACTGAATGGTATTTAGCTTAGTTGTATCTATTGTTGAAAACACGATCGATGGAATTTGAACAACAACACTATTGGGGGCAAATAATGCATTATTAAAAGTAGCCGGCACACCATCAAAAGTTATTTGAAGTGCATTTTGTAAATTCTGACCGGTAATAGCCACCCATTGGCCATTGGGCACAAGGCCGGATAGAACGGAATCGCCGGGGGATGCAGCATATTTATTAACGCCGGTTATTACAGGACCTGGTTCTGCTGCGCTTTTTTTACAGGCAGGCATTAATAGTATTAATGCAATGGCTACACTGAAAAAAAGAAAACCGCCATTTATTTGATGATTTTTTTTCATACTATTCTATTTATATACTCATTTACTTAAGAACATTAATTAATAATATTTTACCGGGGCTTCTGCCAATTTTGGATCTGCTGTTAATTCCGCCGCCGGTATTTGCAGCGTAAACGAGCTGGCGGTTGCCGGAAGCACACTCACGACAGGACTGGGGTCGGGAGTAGCAACCCCTCCGGCATAACTGAAAAAAGCACGGTTTTGTCCGTTAATAATAGCCAACGCTTTGGCCGGTTTCCAATAAGAGAGCCTTACCAGGTCTCCCCAATATTGTCCTTCAAAAGCAAACTCAATTCTTCTTTCGCTAAGAAGCGTATCAAGGGTTATGGTTGAAAGAGGATCAACCCCTGCCCTGGAACGCACTTTGTTGTAATAGAACAAGGCATCGGCATCTGTGGTGGTGGTGTTGTTTCCCATAATAGCTTCGGCATATATCATATACACATCGGCTAACCTTAGCATGGCATCATGTTCGGGCGATGACCATAAATCCATAAGAGGTGAACTGTTGTCTATATCGTTACCAATAATATGTTTTTTCATACTTACACCAGTAGCTGTATACCCGCCGCCCGCTGCATTCAATTCGGGGAAGTAATCGCCGTTAAGCATAAAGCAGGCTTTTCGTCTTACCGAATCTTTAGTGGAATACTTCAGGTATAAGTCGTAAGTAGGATGCATAGAAGACCAGGCCCCGCCTTTTTTTGGCATAATATTGTTGGTTGGAGCATAATTATTGAGCGTATTACCATTGCCATAACCAGTGCCTGCTGCCCATTGTAAAGCAAAAAGAACTTCCGGAACATCGTTACTTTGTACTTTAAACAAATCATAATAACTGGGGTATAATGTCTTGCCGCTATTTCTGCACACATTTCCAGCATATTTTTTGGCACTATCCAGGTAGGCCTGGTTACGTGTGCCACTACCACCCAAACCCGCCATGGTTAAATACACTTTGCTTAACATACCCTGCGCCGACCAGGTAGTTACTCTGCCAGCAACATCGGTAACAGGAAGGTTCTGTACTGCATAATTGAGATCGGTCGTTATATATTTATATACATCAGAAACAATAATTCGGTTAAGCAAGGGATTTGCTATCAACTTACTGTTATCTTCTACAATAGGCACGGCACCCCAATGCAAAGCCAAATTAAAATAAGCAAATCCGCGTATAAACCTTGCTTCGGCTATCGCCGCATTTTTATCTGTTGCAGCAACCGACGCAGGGGCATATTGCTGAATACCGAGAATAGCGTTGTTGCATTGCCCAATAAGATTGTATAATCCTGTCCATGCACTTTGCACATAGCCGTTAGAAGCCGAAAGGTTTACCGCAAAAAGCTCATTATTATCAGTACCCTGGTATTGACCAGTAGTTCCATTTCCGCTTAATACATCGCCAAATTGTAAAAAACCATTACTATGCCATTGCCAGCAGGGAGCACCTCCATAAAGGCTGGCAGTTGCCAATCTTATTTCGGTAACACTTTGATAAAAATTATTGGAAGCTATCTGCGATTGCGAAGGGCGGTCGAGATAACTCTTGTTACATCCGGTTGTTGCCACAATCAATAGCAAAGGGATGAGTAGTATATTAAGTGATTTCATAAAAATTATTCGTTTTTACTTTGTTAATTTAACATTTACGCCAACAGTGAATACCCTTGATTGCGGATAATACCCACCATCATAACCAGCCTGTAGCGGGTTCCAGGAGCCAACTTCGGGATCCATACCTGTGTACCTGGTAATTACAAATGCGTTTGATACATTACCATATACCCTAAGTGAATAGATATGTGCTTTTGCCAGTAAATTTTGTGGAAGCGTATACCCCAGGCTTATGTTTTTACAACGAATAAATGAAGCGTCTTCTAAATACATATTTGTAAAACGGCCATTTTCATTGGTATTATCGTTTCTCAACGAAACAATTTTTGTATTTGGATTGGTGACATATACGTTGTTTACATTGTTTGGATCGCCATCGGGATTTATCAATGCAGTTTTAGCATAATTTAATACCCCTGTAAAATAATTGGTATTATTTAAGGGATTCGTTTGGTTAACTGGCAATTGATTGTACACTTTATTGCCAACGCTGCCACTAAAGAAAATATTCAGATCAAATGCTTTATAATTAAATGAGTTGTTGAATCCAAATTGAAATTTTGGAAGTGGTGAACCCAGAAAAGTTTGATCCCTGGTATCAATAATGCCATCTCCATTTAAGTCTTTAAACATGCGGTCTCCATACCAAATGCCTCCATAAGAACTTGAAATTGGACGGGGTGTTCCTGATTGGTCGGCTGGTAGCGCGTGTGTTTTGAAATCGCTGGCAGTAGCAAATATGCCATCATAAATATAGCCGTAAAATGAGCCGATGGGTTGACCTACTACAGTTTTTGAGTTGCCCGAAACAAGGCTGGCATCATCTCCTCCTGAACCTAAATTCAAGACCTTGTTAATATTACGGGATATGGTTAAATCAGTTTTCCATGTAAAATCCTTTTTTCGGATGTTAACAGTTCCCACCCTGATATCAATGCCTTTATTGCTGATGGAACCCACGTTTACATAAGGCGACTGCATTGCACCCGGTGAATAATTTGTGGTAGTACCAGAATACGCCGGAAAAGGTTCTTTTAATAAAAGCCCGTTTGTTCTGCGATCATATATATCTACCGAGAAATTCAATCTCCAGTTAAAAAATGCACCATCTAATCCAAGATTCGCATTTTTTGTTTTTTCCCATGTTACTTCAGGATTTGCCAAATTGGACTGAAACTGTGCAGTACCGGATAGTCCATTGGCAACTGTGGTAAGCTGTGTTACATAAGTATTACCGGGGATGCCCTGGTTATTGGTTAAGCCATAGCCCAGCCGCAACTTTAATTCATTAATCACTTTTACATTTTCCAAAAATTTTTCATTGTTTATTTTCCAGGCAAATGCACCAGAAGATGTAGTAGCCCAACGGCCACTCGCTGGAAATTTATCGGAACCATCCCGCCGCACATTTGCTGTAAATAAGTATTTGTCTAACCAATTAAAGTTAATACGGCCAAAATAAGATTCAGATGCACCCTGGCCATAACCACCACCATTTTTTGCGGTAGAAGGATCACCACTGGAAATAGATTGCACGGTATTTGAAGGAAAATCTGACCGGCTTGCAGAAACACCTGATGATTTACTCAGATTAGCTTCGTGCCCGGCTAAGACATTCAAGTTGTTCTTACCAAAATTGTGATTATAGGTTAGATAGTTTCGGACCACATAATAAAAATCCTGGTTGGAACTATACGAAGATGAAGTTGGGTTGGGAGTAGTATATTTTCCATAGGTAACTTGCGGGCTAAACGATTCATTTGAAGAAAAATCAAAATTCCCCGACACCTCATTTCTAAGCGTTAAATCTTTGGTGAATTGTACTTCAGCATATACATTACCAAAAACCTGATACCTGTAATTCATGTTTTTATTAATAAGCGCCGCTGCAACCGGGTTGATGACCGGCTGAACCCATCCTGAAGTATTGGTAACACCTCCCCAGGTGCCATCATTATTTTTTACTGAAACATCGGGGGTTAAACCCAATGCGCTTGAAATTACACCAGAAGTAGATCCTCCTGATTGTACATTTTCTTTAATACTGGCAAGTTGAAGGCTGGTACCTGTTTTTAGCCAACTGGTGGTTTTATTATCCAAATTCAGCCGCGTTGAATACCGCTGAAATCTGGACCCAAGCGCAATACCCTCCTGGTCAAAATAGCTTAAGGAAAATAAGTATTGAGTTCTAACATCACCACCGTTGATCGTAAGGGAATGATTTTCCATGGGTGCATTGCGGAATAATTCATTTTGCCAATTGGTACCCGTTCCCAAATATTTCGGATTGGCAAATTCCGGCCTGGCATCAAATCCCCAGACTACTGCCCTTTCGTTCAGAAATGATGCAAGCTGCTGCAGATTTACTGTTGGCATTCTTTTGGGTATCTGCTGGTAACCTTTATATCCATCATAAGATATTTGAGGAGGAGCTACGCTGCCTCTTTTGGTAGTAATAACAACAACGCCGTTAGTTGCCTGCGAACCATAGATGGCAGTTGCAGAAGCATCTTTCAATACATCTATTGATTCTATTTCTGAAGGGTTGATGGTATTCAGGGGATTGGATCCATTTCCGGGGTCGTTTGTTGGCGGGATAATAACACCATCTATAACATATAATGGAGAATTAGAGCCACTTATAGAAGATATGCCATGTATCTGGATAGACACCCCCCCGCCAGGTTGTCCAGATATTTGTTGGACAATAACCCCTGCAACTTTCCCCTGCAGGGCCTGGTCAAATGTTGCCGGCTGGGTTTTGCGGAGTTCTTCGCCGCTGACAGAAGATATCGCACCGGTTACGTCCCTGCGTTTTGTTTTACCATAGCCAATTATTACCACATCATCTAACTGCCGGTAATTCTCCAGCAGTTTCACACTTAGCGTGCCGCTATTGCCAACTACTATTTCAGTGCGCTGAAAACCCTGCATGGTAACAATAAGCACATTACCTGGAGACGCCTGAATAGAAAACTTTCCGTCTTCATCTGAAATAGCTACCCTGCCGGTCTTCTTTACCGTAATGGTTGCACTTTTGAGCGGAGCTGAAGTGCGTTGACTGATTACCATACCACTCACTTTTGCCGTTTGTGCAAAAGCAGTTGTGCTTAATAATAAAACAAAAGAGATTTCCCAAAGCAGCACTAATCTTAAGCAAATCGTTTTGGTTGACTTCATGTTTATGCATTTGATTTTGATAAATGAAAATTGAGACGGATTCCGGAAGTCCCGCCAGAATAATTTTGCAGGCCGGAAGAGAAAGGAAAGATTGAATTTGTCTGTATGAGCAGGGCTGTCTTTTCACAAGAAGCACAGGTTGTATCGCTCCTGTTGGGGGCATTTGCCCCGGCAGATGACGAAAGTTCCGCCGGTAAGATAGTAACCGGCAGAAAGGCCGGTGGCTTGGATGTCAGCAGTCGTTTGTTCATAAGCAGCAATCTTTTACATGGCTATTGCTGTAAAACTACTTTGACTTTCTATAAGACAGGGTATCCAAATGATGCAAACTACAGCACAAATTGTTGCAGTGGGCTGATCTTTTTGATACTTTACCCTGTGCTTACCAGTCCGTTAAACGATCGCCTCATTTATACGGGTTATACTTATATTTTGCACTACCCGTATTACTGCAATTATCGTTCATGCCCCGGCGGCGCGGGGCAAATATCTGCGCTGATCGGGTGTTTGAACATAAGCTTAAAAAAAAGCCTGCAGGGTGAATCAACTTTCGTTGAAAGCCTGCAGGCATTACCAATTGCCGCCTGGTATGAGAAAGAGATGTTCAGTTAATGTCTCTAATGTGTTTTGTAATAGTCCAGTGTTATATAATTGTAGATAAGCCAATTATTGGCGTCTTTTAAAGCAATAAGTTGCATATGGTCGTCATCAAGTGTTTTGATTTTCATTCTTGCATTCCAGTTGGCAACCTGACCTCCCTGTGCTTTGTCGTGTAAAACCTGAGCGCCAACAGTTGCCAACTCATTTGTGGCAGTATATAGCATAAATTTACCCGTACCAGACAAGTCAGGAAACATTTTATTATCCGAAGTAAAATGTGCATCACCAATCAAATCAAAAGTCATAGTACCATAATCACCTGCCGAAACACCTGCCCAACCTATATCTTTAAAGGCAGGATCCCACTCCCATCCTGTACCGCCAAAGTAAAATGAACCGGCGAAATATTTGCTTACGCCGGCAGCATCCAGATCCAGTACCCAGGTCTTCGATTTTCCATACCCACCCGTGAGGCTAATCCACATTGGCTTGTTTACCGCATTTTGATCTAGTGAAGTTATAGTTATAGAAGTTGTATCAGCCTGGGTAAAACCACCAGGACTTTCTACACCATACACAAATTTGTAAGTTCCGGGAAATGGTACATTGATGGTATCTACCAGCCGTATAGACTGTCCGTAAGGCGTAACCCACATGGGAGCAGCATTAGGAGTCTGGCTTGTTAAAACTATATCATTAGGATTTTTGGATGAAGGCGCTATTGTAAATTTAAGATCAGTCTTGTTGGCCAATTTTCCTAATTCATATTTATCAGGTGTGCAGGAAGCATACAGCAGTGCTGATCCCGTAATTGCCATTAATATTTTAAAATAATTTTTCATTTCGCTTTATTTAAATGATGAAATATTTATTACCATCCCTCATTTTGTTTCAAAGTCCCGTTTGATAAAGTAATTTGAGAATTTGGTATTTGCGACAATCCTTTTGTCTTTGTAATATTCGATGCTGAAATAGTCTTGGGAGTACTTACACCGCCATTTTCAAGCGTAACAGTTTCAGCAATGGTAGTTGCAGCGGTACTTATACCCTGGCGAAGCAAATCCCAGTAACGGATACCCTCACCCGCAAACTCCAGTCTTCTCTCATTCATAATAGCAGCCTGCGTTACCGGAACCTGAACAAAATTGGCTCCGAAAGCTCTCTTACGCACATCATCAAAATATTGCTGGGCATTTGGTGCACCCAATTCGGCAGCCATTAACAAAACATCTGAATACCGCATGGTAACATAATCCTGGTACTGGCTGATCTGGAAGCTAACGCCGCCCATTTTTTCTGCAAGACTTTTGCCGGCAGAATCTGCCATTGGAGTATATTTCTTCCAGTAGTAACCGGTGTATTCTCTCTGGTCTTTCTTGTTTTGAAAATCAAGGTTTTCATCAGCAATAGAAATAATAGAAGCATTTCTCCTGGTATCGTTCGCATCATAAGCATTCCAAAGTTTTGGATTCACGGTACCTGCTCCCCAACCCAATCCATAAGGGTAGATAGCCTGAACGCGAATGCCAAACATTACTATCCAGCCGTCGCCATCCACATTACCGTTCCAGTCGCTGGTATAGGTGTATTTAATAGAGGAAACAGTTTCCTGGTTGTTTTCTCCGGCATAATTGCTAAGCGATGCTGCCGGCCATAAATTGGCAAACTTTGGTACCAAACCAAAACCTCCGTTGCTGATTACATCTTTAAGGTAATCCAGGGCTTGTGATTTGTTCACCATACCAACTAAATCTGGTTTGTTGTAATAACCTGTGTAATAAAGAAACACACGGCCAATCAATGATTCAGCAGCCCACTTTGTTACCCTTCCATAAGTAGGAGGAGCCTGCGCTGTGTAGCTGGTTGACGGAAGATTTGCTGCGGCAAACTTCAGATCTGAAGAAATCAGACTGTATACGCTATCGGGGCTTGCCTGGGGAACGTTGTCAATGGTGGGTGTTTTAATCAATGGAATATTGCCCCAAACCCTAACCATATCAAAATACAGGCTGGCACGAATGTATCTTGCTTCAGACTCGTACACTTTGCGAAGACTTTCGCTTCCTTTCCAATCAACCTGGTCAAGGTGCGTGAGGAGCATATTGGCTCTGTAAATAGCCTTATAATATACGTTCCAGTTATCACCAAACAAGTCCTGGTCGGAAGGCGACCGCAGTTTATCAAACTCATCCATCATCTGAATGCCAAATCCGTCTGCATTACCGGCGCCGCCAAAGCAATTATCAGACATTACTTCTGTGGCAACAACAGCCATTCCCAAACCGGATGTTCCAGCCCGTTGTAATCCATCGTATACACCAACCAATGCTTTGTATGCATCCGATGGTGTCTTGTAAAAATTCTGCTCTGTAGCAGATGTTACATCCTCTGTGTCAAGAAAACTTTTTTTGCACGCTACCAGCGACAACAGAGCGATAATCGGAATATATACTTTTAAATTTTTCATCTTCATTTCAAATTTTATTTAAAAACGAATGTTTGCACCAATCAGCAATGTTCTTGGTCTTGGATAATAACCCAGGTCAATTCCAGACGAGAACCAATCATTATGGCCGATTTCCGGATCCATTCCGTTGTACCTGGTAAATGTGAATGCATTTAATACAGAAGCATACAATCTCAGTTTACTGAGGTAGTTCTTTTTGGCAAGTCTGGCAAAATCATAACCCAGCGTAATAGTGCTGATGCGCAGGTAGCTTCCGTCATAAACATACAGATCAGAGAATTGTGCCCAGTTGGCGCCATCTTCTGTTACTCTTGGAATTCTGTTAGAAGATCCCGGCCCTGTCCAGCGACCCAGAATTTCAGCCGAATAATTGCCGCGGCCACCAGGACCTCTCCATGACTGTACCAGTTGATTACCTGCCACACCGGATGCCTGTACAGCAAAATCAAATCCTTTGTAGTCTAACGATACATTGAAACCGAAAATAAAATGGGGATTGGGATCGCCCAATTTGGTTCTGTCGTTGTTGTCAATAATACCATCGCCATTCAAATCCGCATAACGCACATCACCCGGTTTTGCATCAGGTTGAATAAGTGTACCGGATTTGCTTACATAAGAATTCACTTCTGCCTCTGTTTGGAAAAGACCTGCTGTTTTTAAACCCCAGAAGTATCCTACAGGCATGCCGTTGGCTGCCCTGTAAAATTCAAGAGAGTTGGCAAATAAAACATTCGTATAACCATGAAGAATATGATCGCTGGTAGGAATATTTCCAATGGTATTTTTGTTGTACGCCCCGTTTGCTCCAATTGAGTAATTTAAGAATTTACCTATTGTATTATGATAATTCAGAGACAATTCCACACCCGTGTTTTTCACATCGCCACCATTAATCAATGGGGCATCTGCTCCAGCAGTTGCAAGAATAGGCACAGAGAGCAACCAGTCTTTTGTTTTCTTGATATAATAATCAAAGGTGATGTTCCATCTTTCTTTTACTGTGGCATCAAATCCTATATCAGTTTGTTCTGAAGTTTCCCATTTTACATTAGGGTTAGCCAAACGGCTTGGGTAAGCGCCCTGTGTATTTACGGCTTCTACCGGACCAAAATTGTATCCTGCCTGGCTAAAGCTGATGGGAGACAGATACTGATACGCAGCAACACTTTGATTACCCACACGGCCCCAGCTTGCACGCAGTTTTAAGAAATTTAAACTATGAATGTTTTGCAAAAAGTTTTCCTTTGATGCAATCCAGCCTGCAGATACCGAGGGGAAATAACCCCAGCGGTGCGCTGGTGAAAATTTGGATGAACCATCGGCACGAAAAGTAGCGTTGAACAAATATTTTTCCTGGAAATTGTATTGTAGTCTTCCAAAATAAGACAACAATGCATCTTCAAAAGGACCACCCCCTGCTGAAAGGTGATCTGATTGTGCAGATCTGTCCTGGGCAACGTCCAGATAGGCATGCTTTATATCTACAACACGTAAATCCCAGTTGTTGCCGGATAAACCGGAACCTTTTGTTTTCAGCGCAGAACTACCAGCCATTACACTGAAATTGTGATTTCTTGCCACAGTAAAATCATAGCTCAGCGTATTATCAAACTGAAGGGTTTTTCCGGTACCCATTGACTGGTAAACTGTGGAAGTGTCTACCATCGAGAAAATAGAAAGATGATAAGTAGGAGTAAATCCATGACTCTGGTTACTCCAGTAATTTAAGCCGAGGCTTGTACGAAATTTTAAACCTTTAATGGGTTCTAATTGCAAATACGCATCCCCAAACAAGCCCTGGTTATTATTTCTGCCATTAGATCCGTAATACATGGCTGCATAAGGATTGGAAACCGAATTGTCCCATGCTGCACCGGGGTTTCCGGGGTACCAGCCTAACTTGTCAGAAGAGAAAAAGTTTCCTGCAGAATCGTACATAGGCAGGAAGGGAGTAGTTGAAAATGCCGAACGTAAAGTATTATTGTACTGACCCCCGGTCTGGATACCATGACTGTTTACATTATTGAATGTAAGATGTTCGCCAATCTTAACGATATTCTGATATAAATTATGTTCAGAATTCATCTTGAATGTATAGCGTTCATAATAAGACATATTGGAACCGCCAACAATTCCTCCCTGGTTTGTATAGCCTAAAGAGGTTGAGTAAACAGAACCTGCATTTCCTCCCGTTGCGCCGAAAACATAGTTTTGTGTAGGCACATTCTTCACAAACATCTGATCAAGCCAGTTGGTGTTTACAGGCAAATTATTAAGTACCGCATCGGAGAAATAAGGAGCTTTGCCAGAGTTAATAGCCTGTTCATTCATTATCATGGCATACTCTTTTGCGTTTAACAGTTGCGCCTTCCTTGGCGCATTTTGTATACCATAATAAGCATCCAGTGTAATCTTCGCTTTCTGATTTTGTTTTCCTGTTCTTGTGGTTACAAGAACAACGCCATTAGCAGCCTGCGAGCCGTAGATGGCGGCAGAAGCTGCATCTTTTAAAACATCAATGGATTCAATGTCGGCGGGATTGATTGAATTAATATCCACTCCCTGTACTCCATCAACGATAAATAATGGCCCAAAATTACCTATGGTGCCTTTTCCCCTGATGACGATATTAAATCCATCGCCCGGTTGGCCGGAAGAGGAAGTAATTTGTACACCGGAAGCCTGGCCTTGCAAAGCCTGCAAAGCGTTTGTGGTGCTTTGCTTTTGAAGGTCATCACCCTTAACCTGCAGGTTGGCGCCGGTGACCAATTTTTTCTTTTGCGTGCCGTAGCCTATTACAACCACGTTCTCCATTTGGTTACTGACTTCCTGCAACTGAACTTTTACCGCACCGGAACCAGCTTTTACCTCCTGCTGAACAAAGCCAACTGATGTAATAACAAGAACCTCGCCTTTTGAGGCTTCAATTGTAAAACGGCCGGCATCATCTGCGACAGTAATACGCGACGTATTTTTTACAGCAACTGTTGCGCCCGGTACAGGGGCTGCTGTGCGCTCATTGATAATTGTACCGATAATCCTGGCTGACTGTCCCCAGGCATTTGGGCAAACCAGGAATACAGAAAAGATGCCCCAAAGCAGTAGTGGCATTTTGCGAATCGTTTTGGTTGATTTCATATTTAAATGTTTGGCGTGACTAAAATTTGATCATTATTTTTTTCCCTTCATAGTATATTTCTTTGTCGCAGCCTGCATTAAAATCAAGGCTTTTTGTTTTATCAGGCGCGATGATGTTTACGCGGAAAATCCTTTTCTCCAGCATTCCATCGAATGAACCTTTCCGGTTTTCCATCGTCACTGTTCTTGTTGCTTCTTTATAATTTATCTGAATGGTGCAATAAGCTCCTTTTTCATAATTATAATTTGTTCCTTCATCTTCATACAAACTGAATGAAGCATCTGCGCCGGTGTAAATATTCAGTGTAATGGTATCAGCCTGTTTTTCGGAACTGTATTGCAAATCAGGGCCAAAAGGAATGATGGAACCTGCTTTCACAAATACAGGCATTCTTTCATAGGGAGCATCTGCGGTAACTTTCTGTCCCGCTGCAAACCATTTTCCTGCATAGAGATCATACCATCCTGCACATTTTGGCAGGTATACCTCACGGGTTGTTTGCCGGTAGCCGCAAACAGGATTGATCAGTAGGGAAGGACCAAATAAATACTGATCGTTTATATTTAAAACAACGGAGTCTTTTGCAAAATCCATTGCCAGTCCGCGCATGATGCTGTTATCATCATGATAAGCCGCCCCGGCCAATGAATAGATATATGGCAGTAAGCGATAGCGCAGTTTATCGTAATAAAGAAAACTTTTGTACGCAGGATGTTCTTCAGGGGCAATGTTGAATATTTCGCGGTACGGAAACTGCCCATGCGAGCGGAACAAGGGCACAAAAGTTCCAAACTGGTACCACCGGGTATTCAGTTCTCTCCATTCTTCCAGGCTTGCGGCATCGGGTTTTTCAAATTTTTTGGGCACCACAAAGCCGCCGATATCCATGGTCCAGTAAGGAATCCCCGACATAGAGAAATTAACACCCGCAGCTATTTGCGCTTTCATATCATGCCAGGTAGAACCAATATCGCCACTCCATATAGCCGCTGCATAACGTTGCGAACCGGCATAGCCAGAACGTGTTAAAAGAAAAACCCTTTTGCCAGGATCGCTTGAACGCTGTCCTTCATAAATACCTTTTGCATTTTGCAGGGGATAAGCATTCAGGTATTCTGCTGAAGTGCCCAGGGCGGTAGGCGTCATTTGCTCTTTTCTTTTTTCCGGATTCACATTAGACAAAATATCCGGTTCACTTGCATCCATCCACCAGGCATCAAATCCCCTGCTGTAAATTTTCTTATTGATCAGGTCCCAGAATCCTTTTCTTGCGTCTTTGTTGAATGCATCATAGAAGGTGGATACATATCCCTTGCCTATCCAATCCCTTTGTCTGTCGGCGGTATTTCTTTTGTACAACCATCCCCGTTTTTCAAATTCATTGTAGGCGGCAATGCCTTCGTAAAACTTCGGCCACACAGAGATCATGATTTGGGTATGGTATTTTTTATGCAATACATCCGTCATGCTGTCCGGAGAAGGAAAACGCGTTTCATCAAATTCCTGGCTGCCCCAGGCGGTTTCTTTCCAGTAGCTCCAGTCAAGAACTATATTGTCTATGGGTATTTTTCTTTTCCGGAACTCATCGGCTACAGAAAGAATTTCATGCTGTGTTTTGTACCGCTCCCGGCTTTGCCAGAAACCCAATGCCCATTTGGGAACGATGGGTGCCTTGCCCGTAAGATGCCTGTATCCACTGATTACTTCATCCATGTTGCGGCCATGAATAAAATAATAATCAACCTGCTGTCCGGCTTCCGAAGAAAAACTGAAACAATTTTGTTCTTCTTTCGTAAGAGGTTCCTGCCATTTTGCAGATAAATAAGAATCGCCTTCCGGTATCCATTCGATCCTGATAATAATTTTTTCTCCACTTTTAAATTCAACCGGAAGCAGTGCAGGCGCCGGATTCCAGGCCTTGCGCCAACGGTCCAGCACCAGTTGGTTGTTCAACCAGATTTTAAGGCTGCCACCATAAACAAAACGGAGTTGGTGCAAACCGGACATATAACTGGCTATACTGCCTTCCCAGTTTACCGATCCCGAAGCAGGATCAAATTCTTTAGGAAGAACCTGCCTGGATTCGTTGAGAAATTCCATATTAATAGCATCCTCTGCTCTTTCCAGGGTAATATCTCCGGGTTTTGACTGGTCATTCCGGTAAGTAGCGGTAAGCCAGCCCTGCTCTCCGTTTTTGGAGAAAAGCTGCAGCGCAGAAAGCGGATGAAGGGGGCGAACATCGCCGGCGGTGGTAAGGGAATAATTATCCCACAGAATGCCATAGTTTTTACTTGAAATCAAAAATGGAACGGCCACTTCTGTATTGTTCTGAAAGAAACTGACCTGCTGGCCCCGGTAATTCATAATACCGTCCTGGTGCTGCCCGAGGCCATACCAGGCATCGTCGTCAGTTGTTTCAAAAGTTTGGGTAAGATGGTAATAACGTTTGCCATCAAATACGGCAGGCGTAAAAATGCGGCCTGCGGTTGGTTTTTCATGTATTATTTTTTCGCCTTTTGAATCCCAAAACGAAATGCTGCCGGTTTTGAGATAAACAATCGCTGATAATTCTTTTGTCTTTAAAGTCAGTTTATCTTTTGAGGAAACAACGCTCCAGGCAGGATGGGATAGTGTATTAAAAACAGTTACCAAACTTTGAACAGGAACAATCTCTTTTCCAGGTGCAACACTTACTCTTATAATATTATCTGAAACTACTTCAAGTTTAACGGCATTGGCCGTTCCGGTGAAAACAGGATCTGTAAAAATAATAACCCCATTCTTTGTTTCAATGTACGACGGAGGCGCCGCCAATATGACATTAAAAACAGCACCAGACAGGATGATTAACAGCAGCAGTCGTATTTTCATATACAGCAATCTTTTTCAGAATCGATGCTGTAAAACTACTCCTGTACTGTTTGTACCAGGGTATTCAGATGTTGCAGACTACGCAATGAAATGTTGCAAGTGGATGATTTTCATCACCCTTTAGTCAAACAAAGGAGCTATTGGGTGTTTTTGTCCTGTTTACTGGCAATATATTGTGAAGGTGTTACGCTGAATTCGTCTTTAAAAGCTTTCGTGAAAAGCTTCGGGTTATTAAACCCTACTTCGTATGCAATTTCGGCAATCGATAGCCCGCTTTTCTCCAGCAATTGGGCCGCCCTTTTCATACGCATGCAACGGACAAACTCAATGGGCGTTTTGCCGGTAATCGAAAGAATTTTTCTATACAGGGTAACGCGGTTCATAAACATATCCCGGCTGAAATCTTCTACCGAAAACTCAGCGTTGTCCATATTTTTTTCAACCAAATCCAAAGCTTGTTTCAGGAATTTTTCGTCTACAGGGGTGATAGTTATTTCTTCCGGATTGACTTCAATTTGTTTTTGAAACCTTTTTTGCAACAATTCCTGCTGTGCCAGCAGGTTCCTGATGCGGGAAGCCAGGATTTCAAAAGTAAACGGCTTGGTGATATAATCATTCACGCCTGCTTTCAAACCTTCCAGTTGTTTTTCCTCGCTTCCCATGGCGGTAAGCAGAATGACCGGAATATGGGCAGTAAGTGTTTCATTTTTGATTTTCCTGGCAAGTTCAACGCCATCCATCAGGGGCATCATAATGTCGCTTATCACCATGTCTGGATTCACCGCTTTTATTTTTTCCCAGCCTTCTTTCCCGTTAGTTGCTTCTTCAACCTTATAATGCCCTTTCAGATTGTCTTTTAAATAGAAACGAATGTCTTCATTGTCTTCTACCACTACAATTGTTTTTTTCCTGCTGCTCTTTTGGCTTTCTTCAGGCATTGCATCTTCCACAAGATCTACAGACACAGGGCTGACTGTAGTACGGGCGGCGGGAGTATCATAAATTTTTTTTGCCGGCAGTAAAACCGTAAAACAGGTTCCATGTTCGGGTTCGCTTTTTACTGATATGATACCCTTATGCAGCTTTACAAACTCTTTTGTAATGGCCAGTCCAATGCCGGTGCCCTGGTTAACCATGCTTCCCGGTACATCCGTTTGAAAGAATCGCTCAAAAATCTTTTCCTGCATGCCTTCGGGAATTCCAATACCAGTATCTTTTATTTCAATGGATAATGTTCCTTCGTCATTATTGTTTGCGGGAGGATGATAGGTCAGGTTGATGCTCACTACCCCATTGTCGGGTGTATATTTAAAAGCATTGGAAAGCAGGTTAAACAAGATTTTTTCAATTTTATCCCTGTCAAAGAAGATTTCAAGGTGGTCGATGCCGGAGGTGAAGGAAAACTTTATATTCTTTTTTTCGGCGATATCCATAAATGAAAGGCTGATATCTTTACTAAATCCAACAATGTCTCCGATGGCAGGATGCAAGTTCATTTCCTGCACTTCCATCTTCCTGAAATCAAGCAGTTGGTTTACCAGGCTTAGTAACCTTTTAGCATTTCGTTGCACCAGGTTCAATTGTTTCTTCTGCTCTTCATCTTCGGTATTTTTAATGATTTTGTCCAATGGAGCAATGACCAGGCTTAAAGGAGTCCGGAATTCATGACTCACGTTTGTTAAGAATTTTGTTTTAAGCTGGTCCAGGATATGTGCCCTTTCCGCTTCCCTGCGCTGATGCCGCACTTCATAGCGCATATGTATCCTGTCTAATGTAATGCGCCTGGCCAATAAAAGCAATGCTAAAGCAATTATGACATAAATAATATATGCAATGGGGGTTCTCCAGAATGGGGGCTCAATACCAATCTGCAAGGTTTTTATATTACTCCACAAGCCATCACTGTTGAGCACCTTTACTTTTAGCGTGTAATGGCCGGGGCTGAGATTGGTAAAAGTAACTCTTCGCTGGGTACCATCGGTATATAACCAGTCAGAATTAAATCCTTCCAGCATGTATGCGTATTTATTACCGGCGTTATGGCCGTAATCAGGGGACGACAGTTCAATTGAAAAAACATTTTCTTTATACTTCAGATTAATACCCTCAAGCCGTGATAAAGACTGCTGCAGCAATACACGATTATTAATCACTTCTCCGGGCTCAATCGAATTATTTAATATCTGCAACCCTGTAAAAATAATTTGAGGCGGATAACCAGGCTTCTGAATTTTACCAGGATTAATAATATTAAAACCGGATGGTCCGCCGAAAATTAGCTCGCCTTCCTTTGTTTTAAGCGCGGCATTGTCGTTGAATTCACGATTCTGCAGGTTATTTGTTTCGTCATAATTAATAACAGAAAGAGTAAGACCGCCCTTGTCTTGTTGCAGCACCACATTACATAACCCGGTAGGTGTTGAAATCCAGAGTGTGTGATGGTCGTCCTCGATAATGTTCAATATCATATTGTCGGGCAGGCCCTCGGATACGGTAAATCTCTGGAACTGCCTGGTTTGTGGGTTTAGCAAGTTCAACCCTTCCCTTGTACCTGCCCAAATCCTTTCCTGGCTGTCTTCCAAAAGACAGATTACATTATTGTTGCTTAAATTATCATTTTGTGAATACTGATGTAGAACTTTATCAGGGTGATCTTTCTCAAAAACGGCTATACCGCCGGACGTTCCAACCCATAAATTCCCCTTCTTGTCCTGCAAAATGGCAGAAATATAATTGGAGGGTAAAGGATCCCGTGGCTTCCCATTGTATTGAAAATGTTGAAACCGGTTTGCCTTTCTGTCGAAAAGATCCAGCCCACCGCCCAAAGTACCTACCCACAAATTATTTTCATGATCTTCAAATATTTCCCAAACATTGTCATCCGAGAGGCTTATAGAATCACTGCCGCTATGCCGGAAATGAGTAAACTGCGTTCCATCAAAGCTGTTCAGACCGCCGAAATATGTTCCTATCCATAAAACATCTTCATGATCAATCCACATACTTACGATTACATTATTGCTCAGGCTGTTTTTATTTTTTGGATCATGCAGGTATTGTTTAAATGTGTTCTCCTTTCTGTTAAAAAAAATCAATCCTCCGCCGTTGGTACCAATCCAGATATTGCCTGCTTTATCTTCAACAAAACGATTAACATCATCGTATGGCAGGCTTTTTACAGTGGCTTCCTGGTGATGATACAGCGGGAACAACACTATATTGCTATTTAAATAATTAACGCCGTGCTTATAAGTTCCGAGCCAGATAATTCCGTCATTATCTTTATACATCGCCCTGATACTGTTTTGGCTCAGGCTTCTTGAATCTTTGGGATCATTGAGCAGATAACTAATAGTGAAATTGTGTTTTTTGTCAATCAGATTGATTCCGCCATGATCCGTTGCCACCCAAATCAACCCATTATTATCTTCACCAATTTGGGTTACAAGGTTTGTGTTTAGCCTTGAGGGGCCAGAACTTTCATTAAACTGTCTGACAGTATTGTATTTTGGCTGGAACAAATAAACCCCGCTATTGAGCGACCATAACCACACATCGCCATCGCTATCTATAAAAAGGACGTTAGGAATATTTCCCTTACTCAGCGTTTGCAGCACGGCACCCGAGTAGATAAATTTATTTAAATTTATATCATACTCTTTCAGTAACCCATCCTGGTACTCCACCCATAATTTTCCATTCCCGTCTTCTTTGGCTGAAATAATTTTTTCAGCAATATTTAAATCGTTATGCTGATTGAAACGCTTTGATTTCTTTTGGGTGCTGGCATACAAATAAAGATCAAGGTTGTCGTAAAGAAACCAGTATCTCCCGTTGCTGCCTTTTACAATATTGGTAATTGCACCGGGAGGTAAGCCGAGAGATTGCAAATAGGCATAATAATTAGCATCAAATTTTTCTGTACGTGAGTCATAAATACAGGTGCCACCCGCTGTTACCACCCAGATCTTTCCGTCCGGGAGCTCGTAAAGTGTCTGTATGCTGTTATCAGGCAGGGATGTGCTGTCATTGAAATTTTTGCGAAACACCTTACAGTAATAGCCATCATAACGGTTGAGACCAGACATCGTACCAAACCACAAAAAACCATCTGTGTCTTTCAGTATGGTGTTGACCTGGTTATGCGAAAGGCCGGAAAAAATATCGAGTTTGGAGAAATTGTAACGCTCGCTCTGAGAAAAAACAGCCAACGATAGCACCAACAGAACAACCGAAATAAGAAAACGCATCACAACAAATTTAACCTGAAGATTTGCATCAGCAGTGCAAAAATTCTGTCCGTATTCCTGCAAAATCGCGCGTTAAGTTAACAAATGAAACGGGATTAAGGGTATTCTTTGCTTGCTATTCCGGGAAAATTTAAGGCATAGGCATTTCCTGACGCCAAAATCTGGCGACTGGCTTTATTAAGCGTTCAAATAACCCGGAAAACCAGCCAGCAATGGCCAGTTACCAGTTATGAAGCGGTAGCCTGAGCTGTTTTGCAAGAAATTACGTTTGCCCATGCCTGCAGGAATGCCGCATTTTTTGAAAAGATATTTTACAGTCTTGCCAAAGCCTCAAAATCGGGGCCCAGTTTGCCGATAAGATTTTCAAAAACTGAATAATACCCGGTGTATATATTGTTATTATGGATATTCGGTTTACAGGCCTGCGAGAGTGTGACCGACCTGGCGGCATCTTCTATGCTTTTATAGACCCCGATATCGGTAGCACTTAATAAGTAGGCACCCATGCTAACGCTGCTTGCATTGGTGCTGGCACTGACCGGCAAATTGAAAATATCTGCTATTAACTGGATGCAAAAAGGAATGGAAGCAAAGCTGCCATTAACGGAAATTTGTTTTATGTTCCGGTGTTCCTGCAACATCTTTTCAATACTGTACATCTGGTACATAATACCTTCAATGACCGCGCGGGCAAAATGCTTTCTTTCATGATTTATGTTTACACCGAAAAATACGCCCCTGGCATGGGCATTCCAAATGGGTGCACGCTCGCCCAGCAGATACGGCAAAAAAAGCAGTCTTTCTGAACCTGGGTCAACCGTTGAAGCTTCAATCATAAGATCTTCCATGCAGGTTTCCAGGTCATAGGCATCCTTGAAGTCGCCGAATTGTTTGGCAAACCATTCAAAAACGATACCACCGCTATTCGACGGCCCGCCCGATACATAATGCGTATCATCCAGTATATAATTGAACAACCTTTGCTTTTTATCGATTAGCACACTGGTGCCCACAACCCTTACCGCCGCGCTGTCCTCTATGGTGACCGTTGCCTTATAGTCATCCCAAACACCGGCGCCCAATGTGGCAAAACAGCCATCGCTTGAACCAACGAGTATTTTTGTTGCTGCCGGCAGTCCCAGCGAAACGCGGTATTGCGTCAGGAGTTTTCCGGGAGAATAATTGATAGGAACTGGCTCTGGAAGCTGGTCTGCCTGGATGCCTGCATATTCAAGTGCCGTTGTATCCCATTCCCTTTTATAAATATCCAGTAAGCCGGTTGCCGATGACAGGCTATGGTCGATTACACAGGCACCCGTCAATTGCTGAATGATATAGCTTTTGAGCGACATGAATTTTTCAGTTTGCCGAAAAATGTCCTGCTGAAGATTTTTTAACCAAACAATTTTTACAAGGGGCGACATGGGGTGAATGGGTGTGCCGGTGACCCCGTAAATTTTCTCCGCCATGGGCGAATCCTGTAAAGCCCTTGCCTCCTTTTGTCCCCGGCTGTCTGCCCAGGTAATCACATTGCCCAGCGGAGCGCCGTGTTTGTCAACGGCAAGAAGGCTATGCATGGAGGCACTAAAACAAATCGACACGACTTTATGCTTTTGGGAATGGATTTTTTCGTTGAGGAGGTTCTTTAACACATAGAGCATGGTAATAAAAATCTGCTCCGGATCCTGCTCACTGTAATCCGGGTAGGGATGAAATGTTGGATAAGATCCTTTGGCGAATGCAATGGTAGCTCCTTTCAGATCGAATGCATACACCCGCACCGCGTTTGTTCCCAGCTCAATACTGATAATACAATCCATAAAATAGTTTTTAACTGTCAGCGCTGCCTTTTTTTCTGAACTCGCTGGGTGTATAACCAGTGAGTTTCTTAAAAGTAGTCGAAAAATGTTGTGATGAATAAAACCCAGTGTCCAGTGCGATATCGGTAAAATTCAATTCCGGCTTTCTCAAAAGTTTGATGGACTCTGCTATTCGCAGGTTAATAAGATAATTAGTGGGTGTAAAACCGGTATATGTCTTCACCTTTACGTTAAAAAGGGTAGTTCCCATGCCCACAGTAGCGGCCATCTCTTCTACCGACCATTGGTGAGAAAGATTTTCCCGCAGCTTTTGCTCGAGTTGTAAAAAAGTTTTTGGGAAGTCCCTGCCCGGATTGCCCTGCTTTGTCAATTGGCGGGTTATCATAACCAGCAATTCATCCAGCAGCTGATTTACCCTGGTATGAAAACCTATTTCATGATTAAACAGTTCATTCCGCAATACCCCAAAGATGCGGCTTGTTTCGTCTGTCCTGGAACGAATGACTGGCTTATTTGATAACAGGATATTGCCGATAGTAAAACGTTCGCTATCGCTCAGGCTGCTCCACTCCCCGGCTATAAAATCGCCCTTATCCAGCCTCTCCACACGGAGATGGACCCACGCAATTGTGCCAATTTCCAAAAATCCTTTTATACTGCTGAGTCTCCGGCCAGGCAGCACCAGCACCGTATCGCCAGGATACAACTGGTACTGTTCATCCCTGATCTGCCACTCATATTTTCCGTCGATGATAGAGAAAATACGGATAAAGTCAGCAATTGATTCGTGGAACGATTCAAGCTGAATGGCATTGTTCTTTTTGCTCCCTATGCTTACAATATGCGGAAATATTTGCAATTCCCGGGAACTCCCCTGCTGAAGCTCAAATAAATTCATGAAAGCCCGATTTTACAAAGTTGATTCACGCACTTCATGTCAACACAATAAAGAAATACAATTTATGTGAATACTGCGTACAAAAAGCAACGCCGGTATATAATGGAAGCTTTTTTTTACAAGTGTAACTACATTGCCTTTTTAAAACCAATTCATAACGCATAAAACATTACGCTTCAATTCTCTGATAACAGTTTGCTATTGTGAAAAACCAGGGTCCGCCGCATACGGCCATTTTAATATACGGCGCTCCCTTTGTTTGCCTCATTAATGTACAATTAATGCGCATCGCAAAATTTTACACCGGCGCCTGTTACTAAAGGATAGCAGCATTTCTTGCAACGATTGTAAACTATTTCCCACTGACAACATGCGGAAAAACAGATTATTGCTTATTTAGGCAGGTAGGCGATTGTGGTTATTCAGCCCATCTCAGTGGAACCAAAATTTTGATATGTCATCATCCAACAATAAGTTAAGAAGTCATGACTGGTTTGGAAACAACGATAAAATGGGATTTGTACACCGTTCCTGGTTCCGTAACCAGGGATACCCCGACGATTATTTCAGGGGCCGGCCTGTAATTGGCATTTGCAATACCTGGAGTGAACTAACCCCCTGTAATGGCCATCTCCGGGAATTCGCCGACATTGTAAAACGTGGTGTTATTGACGCCGGCGGTTTTCCCCTGGAATTCCCCGTTTCCTCGTTGGGCGAAACGGTGATGCGTCCAACAACCATGCTCTTCAGAAACCTGGCCAGTATGGATGTGGAAGAGAATATACGGGCCAACCCACTGGATGGCATCGTATTGTTGACCGGCTGCGATAAAACCACACCTTCCACGGTTATGGGTGCCTGTAGTGTAGACCTTCCTACAATCGTTGTACCGGGCGGCCCCATGTTAAACGGCCGCTTTAAAGGAGAATGCATTGGAAGCGGTTCATTTAACTGGATGGTGAAGGAAAAAATGCTGGTAGAAAAATATACCGAAGAAGATATCCTGGAGGCCGAAATCGGTGTTGCCAGGAGTGCAGGACATTGTATGACGATGGGCACCGCTTCTACGATGGCTTGTATGGTAGAAGCCCTGGGCCTCACCCTGCCCGGAGCTGCTGCCATTCCCGCGGTGGATGCAAGAAAAAAAGTAATGGCACAGTTATCAGGAAGACGTATTGTTGAAATGGTCAAAGAAGATTTAAAACTATCCAAAATACTTACCCGCCAGGCTTTCGAAAATTCCATCGTCGTTAATGCAGCCGTTGGCGGCTCAACCAATTTTATCCTTCATTTGCTGGCCATTGCCGGTCGAATCGGGGTGTCGCTGAACCTGGAGGATTTTGATGTTCTTGGCAGTAAAATCCCGCTACTGGTAAATCTAAAACCTTCAGGCAAATATTTGATGGAAGATTTTTATTACGCCGGTGGGTTACCGGTAGTAATCAAAGAACTAAGCAATTATTTGCATAAAGACGCCATTACCGTAAATGGAAAAACCATAGGCGACAACAATAAAAACCCCGTGTGCTACAATAAGGAAGTGATTGCTTCTATCGACAATCCCTTACAGGAGGAAGCGGGTATTGCGGTATTGAAAGGAAATCTTTGCAAAAATGGAGCAATTATAAAACCATCTGCTGCAACAAAACACCTCATGAAACACCGGGGCAAAGCGGTGGTATTCGAAACGATTGAAGACTACCATGCCCGTATTGACCATGAGGAACTTGACATTGATGAAAACTCTGTCATTGTTCTGAAAGGTGCAGGACCCGTTGGTTACCCGGGCATGCCCGAAGTGGGCAATGTTGATTTACCCGAAAAATTACTGCGCAAAGGCATAAAAGACATTATACGCATCTCAGACGGCAGAATGAGCGGCACCGCAGCGGGAACCGTCATCCTGCACGTAGCGCCTGAATCAGCGATTGGCGGTATGCTGGCGTTGGTAGAAAATGGGGATATGATAGAACTGGACGTAGAGAACAGAATACTGCATTTAGATATCAGCGATGAGGAAGCAGCCAGGAGAAAAGCAGATTGGGTGAGGCCGGCACCAATGGCAAGCCGGGGCTATGCCAAATTCTATATAGATCATGTACAACAGGCAAACCTGGGTGCCGACCTTGATTTGTTACAGGGTGGTTCGGGAAGCGAAGTAACGCGGAATTTGCACTGACACCTGCAGGCGAACAATAACCGGTTCAGCGCAACATACAAGGGGCCTGACGGGTTTGGCAGAGAAGAAAAAAACAAGAGATACAAACATTATTACAATTAACCCGGCCATGGTAAAACGGTAATCACTGTAAACCTGCAATACCGCGGAGGGTGTTCAAATCATCAACACAACAATGAGAATTTACAAAACAAAAGACGGAATCCTTTTTGAAAAAAACGGCCAGTTTTTCGGGGTAAAAGGCCAGGATTGGGACCAGTTCATCAACGACGACAACCTTTTCAGCAAACTGGTGGATGTAGCTGCCACTACCACACCCGTTGAATACCCTGCATCCATTGAATTTGTTGCGCCAATAGGGCAACAGGAAGTATGGGCCTGCGGGGTTACCTATCTGCGCAGCAAACTTGGCCGGCAGGAGGAAAGCAAGGATGCCGGTGGCGGCGATTTTTATGCCAGGGTTTATGAAGCCGACAGACCGGAAGTCTTTTTTAAGTCGGTGGCGCACCGGGTGATGGGCCCTCAGCAAAAAGTAAAGATCCGGAAAGATTCAACCTGGGATGTACCGGAACCCGAACTTACGCTGGTGGTTACGTCGTCGGGTAAAATTGTGGGTTACACCATTGGCAATGATATGAGCAGCCGCAGCATTGAAGGTGAAAATCCATTGTACCTTCCCCAGGCGAAAACGTATGACGGTGCAGCCGCAATCGGCCCCTGCCTGTACATAACAGATAAACCACTGGATCCGCTGACAAAAATTTCCATGGAAATTAACCGGCAATCAACCAATGTATTTGCCGGCCAGATAGGAATAGACCAGATGAAACGCTCTGCAGACGAATTGGTATCGTATGTATTCCGGGAATGTTCTTTTCCGCATGGCTGTTATATTATGACGGGCACCGGCATTGTTCCGGAAAAACATTTCACCCTGCATACCGGTGACGAAATAAAAATATCCATCGATGCAATCGGGCAACTGGTTAATACAGTTGGCTAACGAAAAAATATTAATTAACAGAGACCGGTTTTTTACCAGGTACGCCGGGCATTTACGAACAATTTTGCTTAACCCGCCGATGCATGAAACTAAAAATTTTATCGATTGTTTTGTTTGCCTGCAATGCTTTTTTTGCAGGTAAAATGGCTGCCCAGTCAAAATACCCTTTTCAAAACACTTCCCTGTCATTTGAAAAAAGAGTGAATGACCTGGTCTCTCGGTTAACGCTGGAAGAAAAAGTTGGACAAATGCTAAATGCCGCGCCGGCCATTCCGCGGCTGAATATCCCGGCATATGATTGGTGGAATGAAGTATTGCATGGTGTTGCACGCACACCCTATCATGTAACAGTATACCCCCAGGCAATTGCCATGGCGGCCACATTTGACACCGCATCGCTAAAATTGATGGCCGATTATGCTGCAACGGAAGGAAGAGCCATTTATAACAAGGCCATTAACCAGGGCAAAGCCGGTCAACGGTACGTTGGACTTACCTACTGGACACCCAATATCAATATCTTCCGCGATCCACGCTGGGGAAGGGGCCAGGAAACATATGGCGAAGACCCGTTTCTAACGGCTATGATGGGCCGCTCTTTCGTAAGCGGTCTGCAGGGAAATGATCCAAAATACCTGCATGCAGCCGCATGTGCCAAACACTATGCCGTGCATAGCGGGCCCGAACCTTCGCGGCATGTATTTAATGCTGACCCCACTGATTATGACCTTTGGAATACTTATTTGCCTGCATTTAAAGAACTGGTTACAAAGGCCCATGTTGCCGGTGTAATGTGTGCCTATAATGCTTTTAAGGCGCAGCCCTGTTGCGGAAGCGATGAACTAATGACGGATATCCTGCGCAACCGCTGGAAATTTCCGGGTTATGTAACATCTGACTGCTGGGGAATTGATGACTTTTTTAAAAACCATAAAACCCATCCCAACGCTGAAGCAGCATCAGCCGATGCCGTATTGCATGGTACAGATGTGGAATGCGGAACAGACGCCTTTAAATCTTTGGTTCAGGCGGTGAAGGATGGCAAAATTTCCGAAAGCCAGATTAATGTATCAGTAACCCGCTTGTTTACGATCCGGTTCAGGCTGGGGCTTTTTGATCCGGTATCGATGGTAAAATATGCGCAAATACCCGAAACGGTGCTGGAAAGCCGGGAACACCACGAACATGCGCTGAAAATGGCCCGGGAATCCATTGTGCTGTTAAAAAACGAAGCCCGGCTGCTACCACTGAGCAGGAACATTAAAAAAATTGCTGTTGTGGGGCCCAATGCCGATAACCCAATTGCTGTATTGGGCAATTATAATGGCACACCCACTGCAGTGGTTACCGCCCTGCAGGGAATAAAAGAAAAACTGGGTAAAGACGCCGAAGTCATTTATGAAAAAGCCATCAATTTTACCAATGATACCCTGTTTCAGCCATCTGAGCTGAACGATCAATTCAGTTGGCAGGGACAAAAAGGGTTTTCGGCCGAATATTATAATAACAGGGACCTGCAGGGAATGCCCGTTGCAAAAAGAATTGAAGCCAGGCTGGATAATAACTGGCAGGAAGGACAGATGGTGGCAGATACGCTTAAAGCATACAATTTCGCGGCCCGGTATACTACCGATTTCACTGCACCGTATAGCGGCAACGTTACATTTGAACTGGATGCAGATGACGGCTACCGTTTCCTCGTTGGTGGCAGGGAAGTGCTGAATGCCTGGACACGCAACCGCTGGGGAGCAAGAACCTATCAGTTACCAGTACAAAAAGACAGTGTCTACCGCCTGGTGGTCGAATACTATCAGACGGGCGGAAAGGCATCTGTACGACTAAGTGCCGGCCAATTCCAAAAAACTGATTTTGCAAAGCTGGCTGCCCGGCTGACAGATGCCGACGTTATTATTTTCGCAGGCGGCATCTCACCTCAGCTGGAAGGAGAAGAAATGCAGGTAAATTATCCCGGTTTCAGTGGCGGTGATCGTACTTCCATTTTATTGCCCCGCGCACAAACTGAACTATTACAGGCACTAAAAGGTACCGGCAAGCCGATCGTTTTCGTAATGATGACCGGAAGCGCCATTGCCATACCCTGGGAGGCGCAAAATATTCCGGCAATTATTAATGCCTGGTATGGCGGGCAATCAGCAGGCACGGCCATTGCCGATGTATTATTCGGCGATTTTAACCCGGCGGGTCGCCTGCCGGTTACGTTTTACAAAGATGATGGCGACCTGCCCGATTTTAGCGATTACAGAATGGACAACCGCACTTACCGTTATTTTAAGGGTGTATCATTATATCCTTTCGGTTACGGTCTTAGCTACACGAATTTTGCGTACGACCAGTTAACTATCCGGAAAACAAACCATACAAACAATGCATATATAGTTTCGGCAAATATTTCCAACACCGGGCCGGCAGACGGCGAAGAAGTTGTACAGTTATACGTTACCCTGCCGGGAGACCATGCGCCTGTTCGATCACTGATTGGCTTCACACGAATTGCATTAAAAAAAGGAGAACACAAAAGGGTTTCATTTAATATAACGTCTGATGCAATTGCAGTACTGGATCAATACGGCAACCCGCAATTACCGAAGGGAAGGTTGCGCTTGTCGGTGGGCGGTAGCCAGCCCGACCAGGCAACTGCAGGAAATAAAAAGACGGTAGAAGGGATATTGATATTATAGTATACAGCCAATGTAAAAAATAAATTGTCAGCAATGGATATCCGTCGGCATTCGCTACCGGTTCTGCATACCTGATAAAGATCAACAATGAAAAAGGAATTATTGATAATCGCATTATTTGTTTCAACAACCTGTTCTTCGCAAAATAATGCCCGCCTGAAACTTTGGTATAATACACCATCCGGTAAGACATGGGAAAATGCCTTGCCCATTGGGAATGGCAGGCTGGGCGCAATGATATATGGAAATCCGCCCCTGGAAACCATTCAACTGAATGAACAAACATTATGGAGTGGCAGTCCAAACCGTAACGACAATCCGCTGGCGCTGGACTCGCTGGCCGTCCTGCGTCAACTAATATTTGCAGGCAAACAAAAAGATGCGGAGCGGATGGCCAACCGGATAATAATAAGTAAAAAATCGCATGGGCAGATGTTTGAGCCTGCGGGGGAATTAAATCTATTGTTCAGCGGGCACGACAATTATACCAATTATTACTGCGAACTGGATATTGAAAGGGCCGTGGCAAAAACATCGTACCAGGTGGGCCCGGTAACTTACACAAGAGAAGTGCTGGCTTCCTTGCCCGACCGTGTGATTGTTATGCATTTAACGGCAAGCAAGCCAGCCAGTATTTCATTTACTGCTTTCTATACCACACCACAACCCAATGTCGTAATAAAAGCAAACACATCAGGAGAACTAACCATTGCTGGAACTACCATTGATCATGAAGGTGTAAAAGGTATGGTGAAATACAAATGTGTCACCCATCTCAAAACAATACACGGCAGCCTTAGTTCAACCGATACCTCCCTCATTGTAAAAGATGCCGATGAAGCAACGATTTATATTTCAATAGCCACCAATTTTAACAATTACCAGGATATCAGCGGCAATGAAAATGAAAGGGCTGCGGCTTACATGAACAAAGCAATACCAAAAGCCTATCCCGCCTTGCTGAAAGCACATGTTGCAGCGTATCAAAAGTATTTCAACCGCGTGCAGTTTGATCTCGGAACTTCTGGTGCGGCAGGACTGCCTACCAACGAACGGTTGCAGCATTTCAGTACCGCCACCGACCCCGGTTTTGCAGTATTGTATTACCAGTATGGACGTTATCTCTTAATATCTTCTTCACAACCAGGCGGACAGCCGGCCAACCTGCAGGGAATATGGAACAATAAAATACGCCCGCCCTGGGACAGCAAATACACTATTAACATCAATGCCGAAATGAATTATTGGCCGGCAGAAAAAACCAACCTGGCAGAATTGCATGAACCATTCCTGCACATGGTAATGGACTTGTCTGTTGCCGGTCAGCAAACAGCCAGGGACATGTATGGTACCAGGGGATGGATGGCGCATCACAATACAGATATCTGGCGGGCCACGGGTGCTGTTGATGGCGCCTTCTGGGGCGCATGGATAAATGGCGGGGGCTGGACCACCCAGCATCTTTGGCAGCATTATCTCTACAGCACTGATACCATGTTTCTGAAATCTGTTTATCCTGCATTGAAAGGTGCAGCATTGTTCTATCAGGACTTCCTGGTTGAGCATCCGAAATACCATTGGCTGGTTATAGCGCCCGATATGTCTCCCGAAAATGCGCCCGCTGCGCACGAGGGTTCATCCATTGATGCCGGTGTAACAATGACCAACCAGATTGTGTTCGATGTATTCAGCAATGCAATACGGGCCGCCGCTATACTGCATAAGGACAAAGAATTTGCAGATACGCTTAGGCAATTGCGCAAACAACTGGCGCCGATGCATATTGGCCAGCATGGTCAGTTACAGGAATGGCTGGATGATATAGACGATCCCAACGATAATCACCGGCATATATCACACCTTTATGGCCTGTTCCCATCCAATCAAATTTCTCCCTACCGTACACCGCAATTGTACAGTGCTGCAAAAAATACATTGATACAACGTGGCGATATATCAACCGGATGGAGCATGGGATGGAAAGTAAACTGGTGGGCAAAAATGCTGGATGGCAATCACGCCTATAAACTAATCCGGAACCAGTTAACCCCTGTTGGCGCCGTACAGGGAGGCGGAGGCACTTATAATAACTTGTTTGATGCGCACCCTCCTTTTCAGATTGACGGAAATTTTGGATGCACTTCCGGCATCACCGAAATGCTGATGCAGAGTGAAGACGGCACCCTGCATTTGCTGCCTGCTTTGCCAGATGCATGGCTTGCAGAAGGGCGTATCGCCGGGCTACGTGCCGTGGGTGGTTTCGACCTGGTAAGCATGCAATGGAAAGAAGGTAAACTGCTGAAAGCGGTGATTAGATCAAATGCGGGTGGTAACCTGCGCCTGAGAGTTCCCAATGAAATGCACCTGAATAACGGCACTTTAAAGAAAGCCGCCGGCGAAAACAAAAATCCGTTTTATCAAACTGAAGTTACGGCAGCGCCGGTGGTTTCAGAAAAAGCAACGATTACCGCACCGGCATTGAAAGAAACATTTGTATACGATATACCAACGCAACGCGGGCAACTGCTTACACTGTCGGCAGTTAATTAGCGGAGCACAAAAGGGGTAACTGCAGCATATAAAAACCAAATCATACAATAATAACCTGAAAAAACAACCTACAATGAATATGAAACATCTAATGATTGTTGCAGCAGCTGTATTAGCAGGCAGCATTTGTTTTTCACAAACAACAACACCGCCTGCCGTCATAGAAGATTTTAAACCTTCGGTAATGAACCAGCCCGGAGAGGAATATCCGCAGGTAAATTCACAGGGCTATGTAAGGTTCCGGATAAATGCACCCGGTGCAGACAGTGTAAGGGTAAGCCTTGGCCTTGGCGGCAGGGGCGGCACCAGGCTTTCAAAAGCAGCCGATGGTTTCTGGACCGGCACTACGGAAGGCCCGATGGATGAAGGTTTTCATTATTACAATATAAGGATTGACGGAGGAAAATTCAATGATCCCGGTGCATTGAATTTCTACGGTTCTACCCGTTGGGAAAGCGGCATTGAAATACCCGCACATGATCAGGATTTCTATGCTGTTAAGGATGTTCCGCATGGTAATGTGCAGCAGGTGCTGTTTCCATCGCCAAGCACCGGCACTTCCCGCAGGGCCTTTGTTTACACCCCTCCCGGTTATGATAAGCAAACAAAAACGCGTTACCCCGTACTGTATCTTCAGCATGGCTGGGGCGAGGATGAAACTGCCTGGAGCAACCAGGGACATGCCAATTTAATTATGGATAACCTGATTGCCGAAGGAAAGATTCAACCCTTTATCATTGTTATGACATATGGTATGACCAACGACGTAAAAATGGGCGGCATGAGAAGTTTTAAAATCGAGCCCTTTCAAACAGTTCTGGTAGACGAACTGATTCCTTATATCGACGGCAATTTCCGCACTGTTGCCAAACCATCGCATCGTGCCATGGGCGGACTTTCCATGGGCGGCATGGAAACGCATACCATTACACTCAACAAACCCGAGGTTTTTTCGTATTATGCACTGCTTAGCGGTGGCACTTACACACCGGCAGAAATCAAAGACAAGTCGAAGGTTAAACTTATTTTCCTGAGCTGCGGTAGCAAAGAAAGACCAGAGGGCGTTAAAAACGCTGCAGTTGCATTGAAAGACGCAGGTATCAATGCAGTATCATTTGTTTCTGAGAATACAGCACATGAATTTCTTACATGGCGCCGGAGCCTGCATGAGCTGGCCCCTTTGTTATTTAAAAATTGAACGGCAGTCTTTCAGAGAAAAGAAATTTTTGCAGTCAAAAAAGATAACTCAATAAAGCACAGCTATAATTCTATAGTTGTACATGAGCGCGAATTACCAGGTAATAGCGCAGCAACCAATTAATATTTTTCAATTCAATTGGCAACACATAAAACACCATCACCAGTTATGAAGTATTTATTATTTGTTATAGCCGGCATACTGCTGTTCAATAAACCTGGCAATGCCCAGGACATTGTAAAACCAGCTTCACCGGGTTTCGATGTACTGCGTGAGGGAATTGCGCACGGGAATATTGATACTGTTACTTACACATCTGCAACAGTGGGCAGCAAAAGAAAAACCTTGATTTATACACCACCCGGCTATTCCAAAAAGAAAAAGTACCCTGTATTATACCTCCTGCATGGTATTGGCGGCGATGAAAAGGAATGGCTGAACGGCGGGTCTCCGCAGGTTATACTCGACAATCTTTATGCCGATGGAAAAATAGAACCCATGATAGTAGTACTGCCCAACGGAAGGGCTATGAAAGATGACAGGGCAACGGGCAATATTATGGCAGCAGATAAAGTGCAGGCATTTGCCACCTTTGAAAAAGATTTACTGAACGACCTGATTCCCTTCATAGAAAAAAATTACCCGGCTTTTACCGACAGGGAGCACCGCGCCATTGCCGGCCTGTCAATGGGTGGAGGACAATCACTGAATTTTGGACTGGGCAATCTTAACAAATTTGCCTGGATTGGCGGATTTTCATCTGCACCCAACACAAAACCACCACAGGAACTGGTGCCGGATCCGGCAGCAGCCAGAGAAAAAATCAAACTGCTTTTTATTTCCTGTGGTGCCAGTGACGGGTTGATATCATTCAGCAAACGCACGCATGATTTTCTGCAACAAAACAATATTCCGCATATCTACTTTATAGAACCAGGCGTACATGATTTTAAAGTGTGGAAAAACGGGCTGTACATGTTCTCCCAGCTTATTTTTAAACCGGTTGATCCTTCCACATTTTCCAAATATCCCGTTGCCGGTGCCCCCGCTGCCACCAATAACAGGAATAGCGCCTATCCACAGATATTCTCCGATAGCCGTGTTATGTTCAGCACCAAAGCCCCGGATGCGAAAAAAATGCAGATAGATCTTGGCAAAAAATATGACATGGTAAAAGATACTGCCGGCGTGTGGACGGTTACAACGGATTCTGTTAGCGAAGGATTCCATTATTATTCATTGCTCATCGACGGAGTGGCAGTTGCCGATCCGGCCAGCCAGACATTTTATGGTATGGGCCGCATGGCCAGTGGCATTGAAATACCATTTGCCGGCGGCGCCTATTATGCATTAAGAGATGTGCCGCATGGCGACATCAGGATAAAAAAATATTTTTCCAGGGTAACCAATTCCTGGCGGCAGCTGTACATCTACGCACCACCGGGTTACGACGCAAATACCAGCGAGAAATACCCGGTCTTATACATTTTGCACGGAGGAGGTGAAGACCAGACAGGATGGGCTACGCAGGGAAAAATAGATCTGATTATCGACAACCTGATTGCCGCCGGCAAAGCAAAACCCATGCTGGTGGTGATGCCCGATGCAAATATTGGCGCAGGCGGGTTTAACGCAGGTGGTATTGAAAGCTCGTTAAAGATGTTTGAAAGGGAAATGAAAGAATCGATCATTCCATTTGTTGAAAAAAATTACCGCAGCCTGAATGATGCCGCCAACCGCGCGATGGCCGGATTGTCGCTTGGCGGTATGCACACCTTGTATACCGGGATCAGCAATACAGATATGTTTGCCTACCTCGGCGTATTCAGCTCAGGCTGGATTGTTCCCATGATGAACAATATCAGCGACGCACAATATGCGTATATGAAAGGCAACACTGACAAAATAAACAATAACCTGAAAGCTTTCTGGATTTCTCAGGGGGGCAAAGAAGATATCGCCTGGAAGAATGGCCAGGTTATGATGGGTAAATTGGACGAGCTGCACATTAAACACAGTTATACAGAGTATCCCGGCGGTCATACATGGCCGGTATGGAGGAATAACCTGTATAATTTTGCGCAGGTGCTGTTTAAATAAAACGATCCGCCTTTCAATAAAACAATAGACATGAACATATCATTGCGTGTACTGCTACTTGCCGTTTTACTGGTGCCTGCTATAAATACTTTCTCACAGGATAAGAAGTTTTACATCTTTCTTTGTTTTGGACAATCGAATATGGAAGGCAACGCAAGAATACAGCCCCAGGACACCGTTGGCATTGATCCACGCTTCCAGGTGCTGGAAGCTGTCGATTGCCCCAACCTGAACCGGACAAAGGGCAACTGGTACCCGGCTGTTCCTCCCCTTAGCAGGTGCAATACGGGACTGACGCCCGCTGACTACTTTGGCAGAACCATGGTAGCCAATCTTCCCAATAACGTAAGGGTGGGCATCATCAATGTTGCAGTAGGTGGTTGTAAAATTGAATTGTTTGATAAAGATAATTACCAGGCCTATGTTTCAACTGCCCCGAAATGGATGATCGGCATGATCAATCAATACGATGGAAACCCCTATGCGCGCCTGGTGGAACTGGCAAAAATTGCACAGAAAGATGGCGTTATTAAAGGGATATTGCTGCACCAGGGTGAATCCAATCCCAATGATTCGCTCTGGACAAAAAAAGTAAAACTTGTATACGATAATTTATTAAAAGATCTGCACCTGAAGGCTAAGAAAGTTCCTTTATTGGCTGGTGAAACAGTAAATGCAGACCAGGGTGGTATTTGTGCCGGCATGAATAAAATCATTGCCACATTGCCGCAAATGATAAAGAACGCCCGGGTAATATCATCTGCCCGTTGCCCCGATGCTGCAGACAACCTGCATTTTACGGCCGAAGGTTACAGAATGCTGGGTAAAAGATATGCTGAACAAATGCTAAAGCTGTTGGGAATTGAAATGGTGGCGCCGCAATAATGCTTAAACAGGGTATGCAAATAGTAATGAAAAAGAATCTCCGACAAATTGTAAAAGATAAAATGGATGTTCATCACAGGTAAATTTAAATAACATATTTAATCAATTAAACACGGTATAATGCGTCTTAGGTTCGTTTTATTTCTTCTTCTTACAGCGGCTAACATCCATGCACAACCCTGGCAAAAGACAGATGCCGGCATAAAGACATCCATCAATAAAGTGGATATTGAAATTCAATTTTATACGGGCTCAATAGTAAGAATAATCAAGTCTCCGGCAGGAAGTACGTTCGCAAAACAAAGTCTTTCAGTTATCAAATCACCCGAAAAAACCAACCTGGTTATAAAACAACAGTCTGCAGTAGTTATCGTGCAAAGCGGAAATCTGACAGTAAAACTCAACCTCCAGTCAGGCACCCTGTATTTTTTCAACAAGACAGGCACCGCACTTTTACATGAAAAAGAAAACAGCGCATCATTTACACCCTTTAACGATGCCGGCAGCAGTACCTATGGTATTCAGCAGGCCTATGTTTTAGATAAGGATGAAGCCATCTACGGTTTGGGGCAGCAACAAAAGGGCAAAATGGTGCAACGCAATCTTACACTTAATATGGTGCAGGGCAATACAGACGATTACATTCCATTTTTCCAATCAGCAAAAGGGTATGGTTTGTTCTGGGATAATTATTCTCCCACAACTTTTACCGACAACGCAGAAAGCATTTCCTTTAAGTCTGAAGTGGGCGACTGTATTGATTACTATTTTATGTATGCCGGCAATGCAGATGGTGTAATTGGATGCATGCGAAATCTTACCGGGCAGGCACCTATGTTTCCTTTATGGACCTTTGGCTTTTTTCAAAGTAAGGAACGGTATAAAAGCCAGGTTGAGCTGGTGGATGTAGTAAAAAAATACCGAGAGTTAAAAGTCCCGCTGGATGGTATCATACAGGACTGGCAATACTGGGGTAGCAACTATTTGTGGAATGCAATGGATTTTTTAAACGATGAATTTCCGGCACCACAAAGAATGGTAAATGATGTACATAATTTACATGCACACATGACCATCTCCATCTGGAATTCTTTCGGTCCAAAAACAAAACAATACCGTGAGCTGGACAGCATTGGTGCACTGATGAATTTTAGCACCTGGCCGCAATCGGGTTCTACCCTATGGCCGCCGCGGCGCGATTATCCCTCTGGTGTAAGAGTGTATGACCCGTACAATCCCGCAGCCCGTGATATTTTCTGGAAACATTTGAATAAAGGAATTTTTTCCCTGGGGATGGATGGCTGGTGGATGGATTCGTCTGAGCCAGACCACCTGGATTTTAAGCCTTCGGACTTGGACAACAAAACATATTTGGGTTCTTTCAGGAAAGTGCGGAATGCTTTTCCGTTAATGACCGTAGGGGGTGTATACCAGCATCAACGTGCTGTTGATTCAGGTAAAAGAGTGTTTATTCTTACCCGCTCTGCATTTGCCGGGCAGCAGCGTTACGGCGCCAATACCTGGTCGGGAGATGTAACCGCTTCATGGAATGCATTGAGGAACCAGATTTCTGCGGGATTAAATTTTTCGCTTTGCGGCATACCTTACTGGAACAGCGATATCGGTGGCTTTTTTCTTTCCAGGTTCCGCAAAAAATTGGAGGATCCCGAGTACAGGGAACTGTATGTACGATGGCTGCAATTCGGCACCTTCTGCCCTATGATGCGTTCGCATGGCGCCGACGCCCCGCGTGAAATTTACCAGTTTGGCAAAAAAGGCGATAAAGCCTATGATGCCATTGAAAAATACATCAACCTTCGTTATCGCCTCCTGCCCTATATCTATTCCACGGCCTGGGATGTTACTGCAAATCATTCCAGCATGATGCGTGCCCTGGTGATGGATTTTGCAGGCGATAAGAACGCCCTTGATATCAACGATCAGTTCCTGTTTGGCAAATCGATCATGGTAAGTCCCGTTACCAATGCCATGTATATAAAGCCAGTTGCCAATGGCCGGGATACCACTTATGCTGAAGATTTCACTGCCGTTAAAACAAAGGAAACTTACCTGCCCGCGGGTACTGACTGGTACGATTTCTGGACCGGCGAAAAATTGACGGGTGGCAAAAAAGTAACCAAGGAAACACCGTTCGATATCATCCCGCTTTATGTCAGGGCGGGTGCTATTATTCCTGTTGGGCCGGCTGTTCAATATGCGGAAGAAAAAAAATGGGATAACCTGGAGATCCGGATTTATGCCGGCGCCAATGGAAAATTTGTGTTATACGAAGATGAGAACGACAATTACAATTATGAGAAAGGCATTCATTCAACCATTGGTTTCAATTGGGATGATAAAAAGAAAGTGTTATCTGTTGATGATAGAATGGGTTCATTTCCCGGCATACTCAATGAAAGAAAGTTCAATCTTGTTTTGGTTGGAATTAATAAAGGCACAGGGGAAAATGAAGTTAACCAGCCTGATAAAGTGGTAACCTATACAGGAAAAAAACTTGTGGTGAAATTTTAAAAATAAAAATTCACAGGGCGGCCGGATAGAAAATTGGTATGGGCTGCTTTCTGCATTAAAACAGCGGTTATTTAATTAAGCACATTTACAAGAGAACGATTATTATGAAAAGAATGCTTTTTCTCGCTATGATTTCTTTTACCAGTGTTGTGGTGGCACAGCAGCCCCAACCTGTTAAAGTGGACGGGGGTTTATTACAAGGCACTGCAGAAGATGGCCTCGCCGTTTATAAAGGAATTCCTTTTGCAGCCCCTCCTATTGGCAATCTTAGGTGGAAGGCCCCGGAGCCCGCTGCAAAATGGACGGGTGTGCGTATGGCAGATAAGTTTGCACCTGGTGCTATACAAGGCATTAATCCTCCCTCCGGAAAAAGCGAAGATTGCCTCTACCTGAATGTTTGGTCGCCGGCAAAATCAACCAAAGAAAAGCTTCCCGTTTTGGTATGGATCTATGGCGGCGGGTTTGCTGTTGGATACACATCTGACCCCATGTATAGCGGCGAAAAACTGGCAAAGAAAGGTGTCGTGTTTGTAAGCATTGCCTACAGGGTTGGCCAGCTGGGGTTTTTAGCCCATCCTGAGCTGAGTAAAGAAAGTCCCAATCATGTTTCGGGAAATTATGGACTGCTTGATATGATTGCAGGTCTTCAATGGATTAAAAAAAATATCAGTGCAATGGGTGGCGACCCTGATAAGGTGACCATTTTCGGCGAATCGGCAGGAGGCATCGCTGTTAGCATGTTATGCGCTTCGCCGCTGGCAAAGGGATTGTTTCGGGGCGCTATTTCGGAAAGTGGCGGCTCATTTGGGCCGGCCAGGGCAACTACCTACCCGGGCGAAAATTTAAAATATTTAAAAGATGCGGAGATAATGGGCGAAGGGTATGCAAAAGCGGCTGGTGTAACTTCTATTGATGAACTGAGAAAAATAGATGCAGACAAACTTCCGGGTGGCCGTGGCATTGGCATGTCCTGGCCAATTATTGATGGCTATACAATTCCGGATGACCAGCACATCCTGTATGAAGCAGGGAAATACAATGATGTGCCGGTCCTGGTGGGGTATAACTCTGATGAAGGCGCCAGTTTCTCGCCACCTAAAACGCCTGAAGAGTATATTTCGGGTGTGCAAAAACGTTATGGAAAATTTGCAGATGAACTTATCAAAGCTTACCCTGCAGGAACCAGCACCGTTCCTAAAACTGCACGTGATCTTGCCCGTGACGCGGCATTTGGCTGGCAAACCTGGAGTTGGGCAAGGCTGCATGCAAAGAATGGCAAATCAAAAGTCTTTTATTATTATTTCGATCAGCATCCCGATTACCCTGACAGCTCCAAACGTTTTGGATATGGCTCACCGCATGGACAGGAAGTAGCCTATGTTTTTCAGCACCTGAATACAGCAGATCATAATATCACAAAAACTGATATTGATATATCGGATGCAATGAGTACCTACTGGACAAATTTTGCCAAATATGGCGACCCGAATGGCAATGGTGTGCCTGCATGGCCCGCTTTCAGTGATGCCAGGTCTATAGTGATGTACTTTGGCCAGACACCACACACGGGTCCTGTTCCCAGTGCGGAATCGCTTAAAGTGCTGGACAGGTATTTTGAATGGCGGCGGACACCTGAAGGAAAGGAATGGGCAAAATAAAATAAGGCTTGCAACAATTTATTTATTTAACACCCCATAACAATTGAAATGAAAAATATTGTAACCAGGCTACATCAAAAAAACACCCTTCTGTTCACTTCCATCCTGCTGTTACTGCTGGGCCTATGTTCCATACTGCAGGCACAACCTGATACTTCATTGCGGCAAACCCTGCCGGAGGCGGGCAAAATGCGCAACAACAAACCGAAAGGAAAAGGTTGGGTCAATCTGCTGCAATCAGATTCAGCCTGGAATTTTGAAAATAAATATTGGCAGTTTACCGATACAGGGTTTCATGGCGCCATGGGAAATGAAAAAGAACATCATTATAGCTATACAAAAAAAATATACAAGGATTTTGAATTAAATGTAATGATCAGAATGGTGGGAGATGAAAATGCCAATTCGGGCGTTTGCATTCGCATCAATCCCACCAACTGGGATAATGCGCCCGGCTACCAGGTCGATATGGGTAAGGGTTATTGGGGTTCACTTTGGGAAGAACGCCGGGCAGAGATGGTGCAAAAATTTCCCGATACACTTGTAAATAAACTGGTAAAACAAAACGATTGGAACCACTACTACATTATAGCCAAAGGTCACCATATACAGGCCTGGCTAAATGGCGTAAAGACAATTGACATCGTTCACGATGCAGGTTTTGCCGAAGGCAATATCGGCTTTCAGCTTTGTCATTACCATAGCCCGACTGTGGTGGATGTAAAGTCTTTATATGTCCGGGAATTTTGATAACACTTGCAGACGACATTCAAAGACCCGCAGGTTCGCATAATACAGATATTAAAGAAACACCAATAAAACAGGAATAATTAAAGAGGGAATGGAATTGATTGACTTTGATTTTTATAGGTTCAGCAAAATGTACTTCAATAGAATTCTTTTGACGCTGGTACGCCGCAATAATATGTTTAGTAACAAACATCTAAATTTCTTAAGAAAGATGAAACCATCTATGTGTAAAAGCTTGAAACCTGTTGCGATTATTTTGCTGGCAGCAGGTTTATGCTGTTGTGGCGTTCCGGTCATACAGGCACAAACAAAAAAAAGCGCCATGGCGGCAAAAAAAATAAGTCCCGATTTATTCGGTTTATTTTTTGAAGACATCAATTACGCCGCCGATGGTGGGTTGTATGCAGAACTGGTACAAAACCGATCTTTTGAATACAGTCCCACCGAACGAAAGGAATGGCATCCTTTGTCGTATTGGGAATATATTTCACCAGGGTATTCATATGGCAAAATAAGTGTTGAAACAAGCGCACCCATTACTGCGGGTAATCCGCATTATATAGTGCTGAAAGCAGAGCATGTTGGGAAAGAGGTAAAATACACCGGTGAGTCGGGCGTTGGAATAAAAAACACCGGTTTTGCCGGTATGGTAATACGGGCCGGAGAAAAATATAACTTATCATTTTTTGCACGCCAGCTCTCTGAAACACCAATCGCGCTGAACGTTAGCCTTCAAAATACAAAAGGTGAGATACTCGCGGAGACGTCCATTTCAACTGCTTCTAAAAACTGGCAAAAATATACTGCTGTTTTAATGCCCACGCAAAGCTTTGATACGGCATCGCTGGTCATACTGGCCAAAAGTACAGGCATGTTTGCATTGGATGTGGTTTCGTTGTTCCCGGAAAAAACATTTAAGAACAGGCCAAACGGACTTCGTGCCGACCTTGCCCAAATGCTGGCCGATATGAAGCCAAAATTTATCCGTTTTCCCGGTGGTTGCCTGTCGCATGGCGATGGCCTGGAAAATATGTACAGGTGGAAAAATACAATTGGCGGCATTGAAGAACGAGTGGAACAAAGAAATATCTGGGGATACCATCAAACCACTGGGTTGGGTTATTATGAATACTTCCAGTTTTGCGAAGATATCGGCGCAAAGCCGCTACCGGTGCTACCTGCTGCGGTAAGTTGCCAGAACAGCGGGGGTACCTGGCGTGTGGGTGGTACGGGACAAAAAGCTTTGCCATTGAATGAAATGCAGGACTATATACAGGAAGTGTTGGATCTTATTGAATGGGCCAATGGGCCGGTCAATTCTACCTGGGGTGCCAAACGTGCTGCAGCGGGACATGCCGCATCCTTTAACCTGCAATATGTGGGTATCGGAAATGAAGATAAGATTACGCCCGAATTTGAAGAACGGTTTAAAATGATTTACGCCGCAGTAAAAGCAAAGCATCCTGAAATTACTATAATAGGTACGGCTGGTCCCGGCCCTGACGGGGATGATTACGAAAAAGGTTGGAAACTGGCTAATAATCTTGCCGTTCCGGTGATAGACGAACATTACTATACCAGCCCGGAATGGTTTATTTCCAATCAACACCGGTATGACAGTTATAATAGAAACACATCGGCAGTTTACCTGGGTGAATACGCTTCCTGGGGAAATAAATTGCGCAATGCCATTGCCGAAGCAGCCTATATGACGGCGCTGGAACGCAATGGCGATATCGTAAAGTTGTCGTCCTATGCCCCCCTGTTTGCAAAAAACAATTTTACCCAGTGGAAGACGGATATGATTTTCTTCGACAATACAAAGGTTTGCCCAACACCCAATTACTATGTTCAAAAAATGTTTGCCGTCAATGCAGGGGATATTTATTTCAGCAACGTTGTTACAAAGGATAATAAAGATTCAGCACTGGCGGTGTCCAGTGTGCAGGACAGCAGAACGGGCGATATTATTCTGAAGCTGGTAAATTACGGTCAGGCCACCAAAAACGTGAAAGTAAATCTCAGCAGGTTTACAAAAATAATTCCCGAATCAGAACAAACCATTCTTACCGGTACACCGGATGCTGAAAATACATTTGAACACATCAGCAATGTAGTGCCCGTAACAACACCCTACCGGGTAAGCAAAAGCTTTGACTATCCTGTCCCGGCTATGTCGCTGACTGTAATAAGAATTAAAACAATAAAATAGAAGCATGGCAGGAAGTACACAGACCCCGGATGTTAAACAAAATAAACAGTTATCATATAAAAACAATGAAAATGAAAAGTAAAGCAGCAATCATATGCGCCCTGTTAAGTTGCCTGTCGGTAACTGCATTAACTGCTCAAAACCCCATCATCAGGGACTTGTTCACTGCCGATCCTGCACCTATTGTCTATCACGATACGGTTTTCCTTTACACAGGGCATGATACCGCTTCTGTAACGGCTACGAATTACAAAATGCCCGACTGGCACGTGTTTTCTTCCACCGACATGGTAAACTGGAAAGACTATGGCGCCCTGCTCTCGCCCGGAACATTTTCATGGGCTACCGGTGATGCTTATGCGGCGCAGTGTATTGAAAGAAACGGAAAGTTCTACTGGTTTGTTTCCACCTTTCATAAAAAGGACAGTATTAGCAACGGTGGTGCCTGTATAGGTGTGGCGGTATCTGACCGGCCCACGGGCCCGTTTAAAGATGCTATTGGAAAAGCGCTTACCATTAATGAAATGACAACGGATATGAAGTACGGCTGGGATGATATTGACCCTACCGTCTTTATTGATGACGACGGGCAGGCCTATCTATTCTGGGGCAATGGCAGTTGCAAATGGGTGAAGCTGAAAGAAAACATGATTGAACTGGATGGCGCCATCACCACATTTAAACCATTGCATTATATAGAAGGTCCCTGGGTGTACAAACGCAAGGGATTGTATTATCTCGTATATGCCAGCGCAGGCACCAAACCGGAAATGATTGAGTATTGCACAGCCAACAGTCCTGCCGGCCCCTGGACCTACCAGGGAATTATCGAGGAGAATGTGCCCAACAGTTTTACCACGCATCCCGGTATCATAGACTACAAGGGTAAATCTTATTTTTTCTATCACAATGGCAGTTTGCCAACAGGCGGCAGTTACCGGCGGTCTATTTGTGTAGACTATATGTACTATAATCCCGATGGCACTATTCAGAAAATAATTCAAACTACAAAAGGCGTAGAACCTGTGCCGGCCGGCAAAACAAAAAACACGAAGAAGAAATAACATCATTTACCATTCATTTGCTTTTTAATTATGTTCAACAAATCTTTTGCCGTTTGGATAATGCTGGCCTGTATGTTTTTTGTGCTTCGGTTGCCGGCACAAAAAGCACATAACCCAATAATTTTTGCCGATGTTCCGGATATGTCAATGATTCGTGTGGGAAATACTTACTACATGAGCAGCACTACCATGCATATGAGTCCCGGGGTGCCCATTATGAAATCGACCGACCTGGTAAACTGGAAACTGGTGAATTATGCCTATGATACATTGGCCAATGTGGACGCACTGAACCTGACAGATGGTAAAAGCACCTATGGAAGGGGATCCTGGGCCAGCAGCATCCGTTATCACAACAACAAATTTTATGTAACCACTTTTGCACAAACCACTGGAAAAACTCATATCTATTCCACGAACAATATTGAAAAAGGCCCCTGGAAAGCAGTCTCCTTCCAACCCAGCTTTCACGACCATTCCCTGTTCTTTGACGACGATGGCAAAGTTTATATGTTGTACGGCAACGGCAAACTGAGCCTGGTTGAATTGAATGAAGATGTTTCGGGTATCAGGGAAAATGGCCTGAACCAGGTGGTAATAGAAAATGCCAGTGCGCCCAGCCAGGTAGCAGGCAAACGTGGTGGGCTTGGCGCAGAAGGTTCACAATTGTACAAGATCAATGGAAAATATTATTTGTTCAATATCACCTGGCCGCCCGGCGGAATGCGAACGGTAGTTATTCACCGTGCAGAGAAAATTACCGGTCCCTGGGAGGGCAAAATAGGTTTACAGGACATGGGTGTGGCACAGGGTGGATTAATTGATATGCCCAACGGTCAATGGTATTCTTATCTGTTTCGCGATTATGGTTCGGTGGGCCGCATTCCTTACCTCGTTCCTGTTACATGGGAAGATGGCTGGCCGGTACTGGGTGTAAATGGAAAAGTACCTGAAACACTTAACCTGCCTGCTAATAAAAGTTTGATTCCCGGCATTGTAAACTCAGATGAATTCAACCGCAAAAAAGGAGAAGCAGCCTTACCATTGGTCTGGCAATGGAACCACAACCCGGATAACAGTTTATGGTCGGTAACAGAAAGAAAAGGATTCCTGCGTTTGAAAACCGGAAGGGTTGATACTTCGTTTTTACTGGCACGCAATTCATTAACACAACGCACCATCGGGCCGGTATGTTCCGGTACCATATCGCTGGATGTATCGGGTATGAAAGATGGCGATTTTGCAGGACTGGGATTATTACAAAAGCAGTTTGGCCTGCTGGGTGTTACGATAAATGGCAACAGCAAAGCCATTGTAATGGTTAATGCCAGTACAGGAAAACCGGAGGAAGCAGCCAGTATTCCGCTTAACCAGGCTACCGTTTTTCTAAAGGCTGAATGCAATTTCACCGATAAAAAAGACCTGGCCGGTTTCTTTTACAGCCTGGATGGTAAAACATGGCTGCCCATCGGCACACCGTTAAAGATGGCCTATACCATACCGCAGTTCATCGGTTACCGCTTTGCGCTATTCAACTACGCCACCAAAAACACCGGCGGCTTTGCAGATTTTGATTATTTCAGGATAACTGAAACAATATCGACCGCAAAATAAACCAGGCTCAAAAACTTAATTAAACAGGAAATTGTTTATGAAAAAATACCCACCCAACCTGCTCATTGCATTTTTTACTTTGGCAGCCGGTTTTGCAACCGCACAAAACCCAATTATAAGAGATCAGTTTTCAGCAGACCCCTCTGCCAGGGTATTCGGAGACAGGATATATCTTTATCCTTCGCATGATATTCTTGCAAACGAAAACAGGGGGCGCCCCGGCTGGTTTTGCATGGAAGATTATCATGTTTTCTCCTCTGCAAACCTTACAGACTGGACAGATCATGGGATAATTGTTACCCAAAACAAAGTGCCCTGGGTTAAACCCGACAGCTATAGTATGTGGGCGCCCGATTGTATTGAGCGCAACGGAAAATTTTATTTCTATTTTCCAACATCTCCCAAAGATACCACAGCATATGGAAGAGGATTCAGGGTGGGTGTAGCCATCGCAGACAAACCAACCGGGCCTTTTGTGCCCCTGCCCGAACCCATAAAAGATGTACGTGGTGTGGATCCAAACGTGTTTATCGATAAAGATGGACAGGCATACCTGTATTGGTCGGCAGGTAATATTTACGGAGCAAAGTTGAAAGCAAATATGTCTGAACTGGACTCACCGGTAAAAACATTGGGTGAACTGCCGGGCAAGGGACTAAAAGAAGGCCCGTATATGTTCGAGCGCAACGGCATCTACTATTTAACCTATCCGCATGTAGAAAATAAAATTGAAAGACTGGAATACGCCATGGGCGACAATCCGCTGGGGCCTTTTAAAGTTACCGGTGTTATTATGGATGAATCGCCCACGGGTTGCTGGACCAATCATCATTCATTGATTCAATTTAAAAATCAATGGTATTTATTTTATCACCACAATGATTATTCACCGGCTTTTGATAAAGCCCGCTCGGTAAGGGTAGATAGCCTGTCTTTTAACGCAGATGGAACCATCAAAAAGGTAGTACCAACTCTACGCGGTGTTGGGATAACCGATGCGTCAAAAGAAATACAAATAGACAGGTTTACCCAATTAAGTGACAAAGGCGCATTCATTAGTTTTATTGATACGCTTGATCGCTTCAGGGGATGGAAAACAACTTTTAATACAGCAGGTGCCTGGGTTCAGTACAACACGGTAGATTTTGGTAAGAAACGGTTTAAAACCGTTTCCGTAAAAGCCCTGGCTGAAAAAGGAGGCACACTGCAAATACATACCGGTGGCATTGACGGGCCGCTTGCAGCAGAAATAAAAATTGCTGCAGGTACAGAATGGAAGGTAGCGGGTGCACCAATACAGAAAATGCAGCAAGGCATTAAAAACTTGTTTATTGTATCGAAAGAAGACGGACCGGTATCGGCCGACTGGATTAGTTTTCAATAGGGAGCCTTCCAACCAATCAATTGCCAGATATAAAAGCCGTTCTATAATCAGTAAAATAAAAATTGCCAGTTATGAAAAAAATACTCGTTGCCGCATTGATAACACTCCCCTGGGTTGTCAATGCCCAAAATGCAAAAATCAAAATTGATATTGAAAGAACCATTGGTGAAATCGATCCTAAAATTTATGGGGTATTTATGGAACCCATTCAAATTAGCGGAAGAAGGGGTTTGCCCGATTCGCCCAGGCTTAATACACTCTATGGTACCCTGTATAATCCGGCTTCTCCGCTGGCAGATGAAAATGGTTTCAGAAAAGATTTTATTGAAGCAATGAAGGAACTAAAGGTTACCAATATGCGCTGGCCGGGGGGAAATTTTTTAATGGGCTATAACTGGCAGGATGGTATTGGCCCGAAAGAAAAACGTCCGGCCCGCATCAACATGGCCTGGGGCGGCATTGATAGTAACCAGGTGGGAACCGATGAATGGTTTGCATTGAACAAATCTATAGGCAGTGAGAATGTGGTAGCGGTAAACCTGGGGCTTGGCACCATACAGGATGCTGCCTACTGGCTGGAGTATTGCAACTATCCCAAAGGAACTTACTATGCTGACCTGCGTGCAAAAAATGGCCATCCTGCTCCTTACAAAGTAAAAATCTGGGACCTGGGCAATGAAGTAGACGGAAAACCATGGGAACTGGGTCATAAAAATGCAGAGGATTATATAGAAGTGGCCAGGGAAGCCGCCAAAGCTATGCAGGCTGTTGACAATAACATTGAACTGGTGGGCTGTGGTTCTTCCTGGTACAGCCAGAACGAATGGGATAACTGGAACCGTAAAATCCTGGTTGGTATTGGAGACAAGATAAAATACCTGTCCATACACAGCTACTGGGAAAGCTCGCCTGATTATTACACACATATGGGAGGGGGCGCTAAAATTTTTGATGACAGAATTAAAATTACTGCAGGAGAAATTGAAGCCGTATCCAATACACAGGGCTTTAAAAAACCAATTTATATTTCAGTAGACGAATGGGGCGCGTTTGGGCGGAATTTCATGAGTGTTTTGCCGGTGGCACAATCTTTCAATTCTTTTATACGGCATGCAGATGTTGTAAAAATGTCCAACTTCACCATGCTCACATCATTGCTGTCCAGCGATCCTAAAAAAGGAACTTATAAATCTCCACTGTTTTATATTTTCAAAGCTTACTCCAACAATTGTCTGGGTGATGCCGTAGATGCTTATGTGGCCTGCGATACTTTTAATACAGAAAAATATAAAGGCATGCCCTTCCTGGATGTGAGCACTACTTATTCCAGGCAAAGCAAAACGGTGTTCATTAATGTAGTAAACAGGCATAAGGATAAAGCCATTCCCACTGATATTATAAACCTGTCTGGCTTATTGGCAGGCAACGCTGAGGTAAGCCTGATCAGCGGCAGTGATTTACAGGAAGCGTTCTCTTTTGACAAGCAGAACGATTATATCCCTGTAAAAAAGAATATCACAACAAAAGACAATATGCTGTCGTATACATTTCCACCGCATTCATTCACGCAAATAAAAATTGCCCTGAAGTAAAAACAACTGTATGTATACTCATAGCGGCCGCATTGCCGGTTGGCCTGGGCAGTACCGGGATTGAATGTATAAAATAATACATCTTCTTATCAAATAGAAAAGATTTTCCAGGCCATTGAACCTTCCGTCAAATAAGTGAAAGAGGCAGCCCGTCGGACTGCCTCTTATCATGTATGCATCTATCCTTTGCCGGCAAGCTGGTCTTTGTCAGCGCTGCGCCGCTGCCGAAAAAATCCAATTGCTTTTCATCATTGATGCAAACAGTTATTTATCCCAGAATACTCTTGTCGTTAAGTTATCCGCGCCGCCAATTGCCTGAACAGCGGCAAAATAATTGGTTTTATTATTGGAAGATTCATAATCAGGATAAGACAACCTGCGAATGAATCCGCCGCCAAGGTTATTATTGGCAAGATTAGGGCTTAAAGCCGGGAAACCAGTTCTTCTGAAGTTGGCCCAGGCTTCTGTGCCGTTTGTTACAGATGCTATCCAGTATTGCGTATTGATGAGTTGTAATGCATTTGCCGGATTGTATGCAACTCCGGGGTCGGTAAGGTAGGCAGTTTTAGCAGCTGCAGATACCGAAGCGCCGTTTGGATACAGTGCATAGCTATCTATATCTGCTATTATTCCATTTTCATAATAGGTCTGTGCCGCAGCATCGCCACCGGCTATCCAGCCTTTTTTTGCTGCTTCTGCCAGCAACAAAGAAGTTTGGGCATAGGTTATCCAAAAAGTAGGCGCTGTTTGGGAAGCAACACACTTCACGTTTAGCTGCGAATAGTTGTAACCACCGCCCCTGCTGCCCCTGTAGGGAGGATTTGCAAGCGCATCACTGATAACACCCACCGGTACACCAAACTGATTAGCGGCAGTGTAATCGGGATTGGGATCGGCCAGGGGATTATTGGGATCGGCAAACTTTGCAACAATAAACCCGCTTCTGGGGTCATTGGTTGATTTTAACTGGTTAACAAAAGGTTCAGCGGCATAATAAAAACGGGGGTTGTTATTTATTAATCCAAGGTTAAGTACGTTTGTAGCCAGTGTGCCATCATATTTCACATAAACATTGTCTGCATTCGACGTCATTACACCTCCGGCGAATGCTTCTGCAGCCAATGCCTGGGCTTTTGCCGGATTAAGTTTGGAATAGCGCATTCCTAATCTCAGTAATAAAGAATTACCGAGTTTTTTCCATTTCGCTACCTGTGCCGAAACACTGGTGATTGAAGTTGCGGCATTTTTCCCGAAGAAAAGATCTGCTGAAACATAATCGCCTGCGGGGTTCAACGCCGCCGTAGCTTCGCGGATTTCTTTTTCCAGGTCTGCATAGATAGCTGCATCGTCGTCATACTTCGGATAAAAAATATTATCAGTATAAGCCTTACCAGCATCGAAGTAAGGAACATCTCCATATTCGTCTACCAGGCCCATAAATGCCTGGGCCTTCCATATGCGGATCATGCTCAGTAAATTCACTGAATTGGTATTCCCTTTCAAAATGGCAGTTGCCTGCACCAGGCTTTTGAGGCCGCCTGTAGGAGGGTTATTGGCCGGTGCTGTTCCGGTGTATGAGGCATCCCATCTGCCATTATTAAAGTTATCGATGTCGGCATTAAAATTAGGACCAAGGGTAGCCCCGGCGTTGAACGGGTTTACAAATTGCTGAACAATGGTATTTTCTGTTTCCCAGCCTGCCCCGGTGAAAGTACGTTCTGCCCCTGCAAAAAGAAGCGCCGGATCAATGGAAGTTACCGCATAGGGATCTGTATTTATTTTCACAAAGTCCTTGTCGCATCCTTCAAAAAATAATATGGTACTGATAAGGATTATTCTATTTATTGTCTTTAGCATATAATTAAAACTTTACGTTTAAACTTAAATTATAACTACGTGTTGTTGGTAGTGATGAATTCTCATATCCCGTTCTGACGTCTCCGGAAGATTGAATGGCTTCGGGGTCAAGGCCTGGCAGATCCTTATGCAATATGGCCAGGTTGCGCACTGAAGCTGATAGGGTAAGTCCTTTGAAGAATTTCAGGTAAGAAACTTTTTTTACAAGACCGGTCAGGTTATACGCTAATGAAACATTTCTCAGCTTGATGAAATCTGATTTAAAAACGAAAGGATCCCCAATTTGAAGATTCCGGTAATCTGCATAAAAGCCCTGCAGATCTGTAACCGCTACGGTATTTGGCTGGCCGGTACCCTGGTTGATGCCTGGAAATACAATACCGTTCTCTCCATCACGGCGACCAACAAGCGAAGCTTTGGACAATCCCTGTCTCAGCGTATTTAACGCCGTAGAAGACATCACTTTGCCACCAAACTTGTAGTCTATAAATATTGCCAGGCTAAGGTTTTTATAAGTAAATGAGTTCGTCCATCCACCCGTATACTTCGGTATCGCACTGCCGATGGGCTTATAATCAGGTGTTGCCAGTAAACGACCCGCCGGGCTGACAAGGATGTTGCCCTTATCATCCCTTAAATAAGTTCTTGTATACAATTGGTTCATCGGTAACCCTACTGTATAATGTATTTGTCCAAGGAATTCATTGCCCGTGCCATTAAAATAAAGCAAAAGGAAATCATTTACACCCGGTGAAATGCTGAGTACTTTTGTTGACAGGTATGAATTGTTCCAGGAACTGGTCCAGTTAAAATGGGCAGTTCTTATTGGCGTAACTTCAATCATGGTCTCCAGACCGCTATTCCTTAATGAAGCAAGATTGGCTTTGGAATTAGTATATCCTGAGGTGTTGGAAAGGGTTACAGATAACACCTGGTCGGTAGTTACTTTTTTAAAGGCCGAAATATCAACATGCACTCTGTTGTTGAACATGCGCAATTCCAGGCCAATTTCTTTTTCATCTGTTTTAAACGGCGTCAAAGATGCGTTGGGCGCATTTCCGCCTGCAATGGTTGCTGTGACCTGTCCATTAAAATTACTGGCCGCAATAGCATAATTCAGCAGGCCTTCGTAAGTATTGACACCGTTGGCACTTCCTGTCTTGGATCCTGCTACTCTTAATTTACCATAGTTAAGCCATGTTTGGCCGGGCATTAATTCGGAGAAAACAAAACTGGCGGAAACAGATGGATAAAATACGTGGTTGTTATGAGGATTATAAACGGAGAACCAGTCTTCCCTGCCGGTAAAATTAATATACAGCAGGCGGTTGTATCCAAGCTCGGCCAACCCATACAGTGAATTGACCCGGCTCTTGCCATAAAAATAAGATTCGGTTTTAACGTTTCCGTTGGCAATTGAGTAAAGGTCTTTAACCACAAAATTGCTGGAACCGCCATTCAAACTACTGCCTTCACTGGTATAGGTGTTTCCGCCAAAACTTACATCAAAAGAAAATTTTTTGAATTCTTTGTTGGCACCCACCAGGAAATCCGCATTCAGTTCAGTACCCTTTCCCTGCGAAATATTATAACTTCCTTTATACGTACCATCGGCATTGGTTGGCACGCTGGTTCCGATACCGTAAGGAAACTGAGACTCATTGCTTGAAACAGAGTAATTGTAGTTGTATCTTCCCTGAAGGTATAACCAATCTGTGAACTCATATCGCAAAGTGGCGGTTCCCAGTATACGATCCCTGTTGTTCACCCAATTTTGCCCCGCCTGGTTGGCATAATAAGGATTGAGCACAGTGCCCTGAAAGCCCGATGTCTGGGCTTCCGTTCCATTGGCAGGATTAACGGCACTGTTTTTAAGAGCCGATAGTGGAATAGAAGGCGCCAACCTGGTGAAGAAGTTTACAGAACCTGCCCCCTGTGTACCTACCTGCGGAGGATTACGTTGTATTTCATTTGCCCAGTTAATGTTGAGCGATAATTTCAGTTTGTCGGTAATGTTCTGATTAAGTCCAAAATTGAAAATCTTCTTTTTATATTCATCTCTTGGTTCAATACCCTTTGCATCCGTTTTTGCGAATGAAGCCCTGAAACTGCCTTTTGCTCCCCCACCCGACAAAGCGATGGTATTGGTGAAATTGGTGCCTGTTTGCAGATACCCAAACAGCCTGTTTTCATAAGCTTTATAGGGCTGAAGCGTGCCATCAAAAATAGGAGTAGGTGCGCCATCCAGCTTTGCGCCCCAGCCAAACTGACCGTTGCCCGCTGCACTGGCTTGTGAAGTTGGCCGCTGACCTCCCGTACCCTCGCCATACATGGTTTGGAATTGATCCATATAATTCAAAGCCTTCTGGGCAGTGTAACTGGATGTATATTCAACCCCTATGCCTGCGTTTTTTGAACCGGATTTGGTAGTAATAATGATTGCACCGGCAGCCGCTCTTGAACCATACAAAGCAGAGGCAGTTGAACCTTTCAGCACAGTCATGCTTTCAATATCATCCGGGTTAACCACCTGCAGGTTATCTCCCTGATCGCGTTGATTACCACCTCCGTCAGCACCTCTTGCACCCTGGTCCATAGGAAGGCCGTTAATTACAATAAGCGGCGAGTTGGTTGACCCCGCAAAACCAACCTGTCCACGCAGACGTATTTGCGTGCTTGAGCCTGCACCGGCAGCCGGCGGTGTAATGTTCAGACCAGCTACCCTTCCTTCAAGAGATTCACCAACATTGATAGTCCTGTTGGTGACGAGCTCATCCGTTTTAACAGATGTTGCAGCATATCCCAATTTTCTTTCCTGGCGTTTAATGCCAAGGGCCGTTACAATTACTATATCCAGATTTCTATCGCCCCTGATCAGGTTTACAGAAATATTGTTTCTGCCGTTTACAGGAACTTCTAAAGTAGCAAACCCTACATGGCTTACAACAATGATATCATTACCGGCACCAGCAATGCTGAATTTTCCTGCAGCATTTGTACTGGTAGCTTTTGATGTACCTTTTATCATTACGGTTGCACCGTTAACGGGTGTATTGTCTTCACCTATAACGGTTCCGGTAATTGATTGTGCTTTCGCAGTACAAAAGATACCAATGAGAAAAAAAGAAAACAAAAAACTGATTAAATGGGGGCCATGAGCAGGTGGGCGATTTTTCTTCATAAATGCAAGTCGTTTTGTTAAATAAAAATTTGCAGGAGTAAATAGTGTTTACTCCCGGGTGTATGTAAGCGTAACGAAAATAGCCTCGCTTTCAGGTAAAAGCTTCCAATAAAGAACTTTGTTGAATTTTGTAAACAGGTATAAAATACAGATGTTTCCCTATGAAATGCAACGATGCTTAATTACATGTAAAGAATAGTTCACGAGCACCTGAGCGCAGATCTGAAAACACAGGCGCTGTATGTAAACCAATGCATTTCAAATAATAATAATGTAGCAACGCTGCTGTTTGCGAAAGAAAAATTTTTTATTCATGATGTCTAAACGCTGGATATCGCCATAAGCAGGCTGCTAAAAAGCAGGGTTATAGACAATACATTTTACGATATAAAATGCAACAAATAATAACCCTAAATGCAACAAATACACCCCCTGCTCATTATCGTATATTATAGTATGCGCAGTTGTTCCGGATTTTTATCTGCCTGTTTGAACGCCGATCGCTGGTTGACAGTTTCCAATTCCTTATTGGCTTCAGCAATATTTCTAATTTTATTTCGTGCCAGCAATCAAGGCATCAATTGATTCCGGGCAAGGGCAATGCAAATGCCCCGGGGCTAAGGGTAAGCCCCGCCGCATTTGTACATAACTCATTTGAATGCCGAAGCCAGGCATCCCCTTCATTAATTGGTCTATTCAAAAAAAGGCATACCGGGAGTGGCATATTTTTTCATGGCGTCTTCGTTAATGTCAACACCGATGCCGGGTTTTTCCGATAAAGTGATAAAGCTATCCTTCACCCACTCTCCATCATAATGCACAATCTCTTTAAACATGGGGTCTGTGTGGAAATAGGATTGCCACTCGAGGATTAAAAAATTAGGCACGGAAGCGCACACATGACAAGAGGCCATACATCCAAGGAAAGAAGCCACCATATGCGGCGCAAATGGTGTATAATAAAGATTGGCAAGATTGGCGATACGCTGTCCTTCGCCAAGGCCACCTGTTTTTTGCAAATCGGGCATAACAATGTCTACTGCACCAATTTCAAGCATGCGACGAAAACCATATGCCAGGTACTGATTCTCGCCCGCTGCAATCGGGGTAGTGGTAGAATCGGCAATGGATTTATATGCTTCCACATTTTCAGCGGGTACAGGTTCTTCCAGCCATAATAAATTCAATGGCTCCAGCCGCTTTGCCACCGCGTGCCCGGTGGGTGCATCATAACGTCCATGCATATCCACCAAAATGTCAATATTGGGACCAACGGCTTCCCGCGCTGCTGCAATCTGGTCGTACATGCGCTGCAGTTCTGCAGGACTGGCAGTCCAGTTGTAGCGATCATATTTATTAGGATCATTAGCCTGGTCAAGATCAAACTTCATAGCATTAAATCCCATACTTTTTGCCTTGGTTGCAGCATCCGCAAAATCTTTTGCAATTGGCAGGGTACGCTGGTACAATGCGGTATCGCAATACACCCGTATTTTATCACGAAACTTTCCACCCAGTAAGCGATATACAGGCAGGTTCAATGCTTTGCCGGCGATATCCCAGAGCGCTGTTTCTATAGCCGACATAACAGCCACATACATACCTGCCTGTGCGCCCTGAAAGAATCCACCCTTACGCAGGTCTTCAAATAAACGGTTTACATCCAGGGGGCTTCTGCCTTTTAACCTGGCGCCCAGGTTTTTGACCAGGTGATAGGTTCCGGCAATAGCGTCCACTCCTTCTCCGCAACCCCAGATATCCTGGTTGGTATATATTTTCACAAACAGGCTCCCCCTGATATACCCGCATTTTATATCGGTAATTTTTAAATCGGAAGGCGCCGATAACGTGGAAGTATTACGGATAGCCTTTTCATATCCATTTCCAAAAGATTTTAACGAGGCAAACGGAGCTATAGCAGTAGCCAGAGCAGCCCTGCTTAGGAACGATCTTCTTGAATTATTTTTCATGTTCGGTGTATTATTGGTAGATATATTATTTTATTTTCTTTTAGTCATTACCAGGTCCTGTCTTTCAAATATTGCTGAATAAGTTCTTTGGGAACCGGTAATTCATTGATATGATCATTGAGCCATTTTGAAAAATCGCGTTCTATTTCGTCGGACCATCTTGCATCGATTTGTCCCGCGGTATATTTTCCTTCACGTAATCTTTGATGGCCAAACATATCCCTCAACCGCACAATTTCGGAGGTGGTAACTACTTTCTCAGCAAGGTGTGGCGGAATAAATACGACTACGCCCAGTTTCCCCAACACGATATCGCCGGGCATAACAGTAACCAGGCGAATACGTGTTGGCTGGTTTATTCCAACAATCATGGTATTCAGATCGCCCGGCGGGTTGTGATAAGAAGGATCGTAGCTTGTATAGTAAGAAGTAAAACCGCCGATTTCTTTCAGTCCCTCCACATCGCGCAAAGCCCCGTCGTAAACAATACCGTTGCCCGAACGCGCATAAATGGCATTGCCTACGTTATCGCCAATGGTAGGACCATTCTTATGTGCGCCAAACTGGTCGGCAACATAAACATCTCCCTTTATCAACAGGTCTACAGCCCAGGTATTCTGTCCCCGTTTGCCCGTTTTTTTGCCTGCTGAATCTATCGCCTTCCATACATCAGGTCTTGCAGGCATAAATGTTGCCGTTACTGCCCGCCCCACCAGCACACTGTCTGGATTAATGACCTGCCATCCTTCTGCTACCTGGTAGCCATAGCCCGCATTTTTCATCACTGCCCATGCTTCTTCCACGCTTACCGATTTCATCCGGTTGATAATATTGTCGGGAACTTTTGGCCGGCCGTCGGCAAAGCGTTCACCTTTCCACTCGGGTGTTAGTGCAATCAACTGGTCTCTTGTTATCTGCACCTGCTGACCAATAGATTGCAGGCTACACAAAATGCTTGCGAAAAAGAACAGGTATTTTAATGTTGACATAATATTGGTTTTATGATGATGATTTGATATAAAACTGCCGGTATGCCGGCTATACAATTTTTAAGTATCTATGCCTGCAGCCGGTACAACACCGTGCACCGTTTTCTTTTGTTCACCGGGAGAACGATTGTGCCACCAGCTTGCCAGTGAAGAGCCCGTTACATTCATCAGGGTACCAAATATGACCGGGGCCAGTCCCAATGTTGCTACTTTTCCTATTCCCTTGGCCAGCGCGGCTGCCAGCCCCGCGTTTTGCATTCCTACTTCAAGTGCAATAGTTCTGCAATCTTTCTCCGGAAATTTAAGCAGGCGGGCCGACCAGTACCCGAGAAGATACCCGGCGGTGTTATGAATAAATGTTGCCGCCACCAGCAATCCGCCAATCTCTACCAGGCTATCGCGCCCCGCCGCAATAATGACTACCAGTACCAGCGCAATCCCTATCATCGAAAATGCTGGTAATGCTTTATCCAGCCATTTTAATTTGCCGCGGACCAGGTAATGAAAGAGCAACCCGGCAACGATGGGCAGTATTACGATCTTTGTAATATCCCAGGCCATTGGCCAGAATTCAATTTTCACATAACTGCCGCCCAGTAGTTTCATCAATAGCGGCGTTAAGAGCGGCGCCAATAGTGTAGAACAGGTGGTAACTGATACAGACAATGCCAGGTTAGCTTTTGCGAGATAGCACATGACGTTTGAGGCGAGGCCACTTGGACAACAGCCCACTAAAATGATACCTGCAGCAATTTCAGGAGGGAAATTAAACAAATGTGCCACGGCAAAGCCCACCAGCGGCATAATGGTATAATGACAAACAATACCAACAATAACTCCCTTGGGCATGGCCAGCACCTGTGCAAAATCTTTCAGGTTTAATTCCGTTCCCATGCCAAACATGATCACCTGCAGCAGGTAGGGTATCAAAAAAGAACTTTCTTTTCCGCCGATATGTTTGAAATAGCCCGGGTAGTAAAGCGCAAGGCTTGCAACGCCCAGTATCATAACGCTGTACCAAAAGCCTTTGAGCAACTGACTGCCTCTGAAAGCAATGGCAAGACTGCCGAAAAAAAGTGCGGGCAGCCATCCAATCCAGCCATTCCATTTTTGGAACGATGCCAAAAGATATAACAGCAGAAAAACAGCCGCTGCTGCGTAAAAAAATGTATACAATATTTTCTTTTGTGTCGCCATTGAAACTCCTTTTTTTACAGATCCTTTCGCCGGTTTTTTAATATATTTTGCCTTACTCCTGCCACGGGTGGTTTACCGGCCATGGTGCAGGGTCGTTCAAATGCCCGGAAATTGATAAGAAACAGGTGGTGATTTGATTGCTGCCGCAAAGAACCGGACCTTTAGCTATTCCGGTTACAGGAATAGACGGAACCAACCGCAAGTATGAAGTTTTGTTATGGTCTGATATAAATAATTTCATATGCAATCCTGTACCATCATCCGCCAGCATCTGTCCACCGACAATCGTAATAATCAGCACGATATAAAGGAACGGAATTTATTTCAACTGGATTTACAAATACCAACAGAGTTGATTATTGCAAGTATTCCATAACCTCTGGATTCCCAATTATTAATATCGCAGGATTGCTTTCTCAAACTCCGCTGTATCATTGCCCTGTCGCTTGTATTTTCCTGCAATTCAACAGGTATAAGCCAGTCAATCTCTTTCAAAACAATGCAGATCGCTTTTTGTCATCATCACCTGTATCATTCATTACTTCGTTTATGTTTCTGCTGCTGTTTTCAATACCTGTTTTCGCCGCCCCCGATTTCTAAACTTTGTTTGCGTATTGCGGACGTATTGCTGGTTGCTATCTTACACGGGTTCAAATTTTTTTGCCCGCTTTTTAAATTCATTGTGCAACCCCGGTTGCTGTCTAAAATCCATCATAGTATTTTATTGGAAGTTTTGTTATGGCAAGTTCAGGTACCTTGCTAAAACTGCATTTCCCTTTAGATCTGCATTAACGATTTATCTAAAACTTAAAATTGCCATTATGAAAAAAACACTTTTTTTCCTGGGGGTGTTATGCCTTCCGGGATATTTCTCCTGCACTAAGAAAATGGATAAGGGTACGGACCCGGCGCAATCACTTACAGCTGCTGCCGGAAAATCGGGGCACGGAAATGAATCGCTCATATTTGATCCCACTGGTCTTATTTCCGCCAGCGCACATGGAACAGTAGACACCATTCAAAAGGGTTTTAGTTTTACAGAAGGTCCTGCTGTTGATAAGCATGGGAATGTATTTTTTACTGATCAGCCAAATGATAAAATTTACAAATGGTCGGCAAACAGCGGTATCATTACCACCTTTTTAACCGGTACGGGCCGCTCCAATGGAATGGAATTCGACAGAGACGGTAATCTTATTGCCTGTGCCGATATGCACGGGGAAGTATGGAAAATATTTCCTGATGGCAGCCATACGGTGCTGGTAAATAATTATAATGGCAAACTATTAAATGGACCCAATGATGTATGGATTAATCCTGTTACCGGTGGCATCTATATTACCGACCCCATATTTCCAAGAGATTATTGGGATGCATCTGATCCCCGCAAACAAAGTTGGGAACCGACCCACTCTGAACAGGCTGCAACCGGCAAAGGCGGTCATGTATATTACCTGGCGCCCGGCAGTCACACATTGGTTAGGGTAACTACTATGGCGGAATGGAATACCGATACATGGCCAAACGGTATCGTTGGAACGCCCGATGGCAAAAAATTGTATGTAAACAACTGGACTTATGATGGCACAGGCAAAATTCAGGCTTTTGATATTAATGCCGATGGAACACTCTCCAATATCAGGCCGTTTGTAAACAATGTAAACTTCTGCGACGGTATGTCGATGGATGAAAGAGGAAATATTTATGTCAGCGGCGGGGTGGGTGTGAATGTTTATGATCCAAAAGGCAATAATATTCTTACGATCAACACCGGTGGTGGCAGCAACAATGTTTTTGCAGGAGAAAATAATAAATTATTATTCATGACCGGGCCGGTAGACAGGATAACTTCGTTAAAGATGAATGTAAAAGGGGTGGAAAGATATTAAGCGGTATTTGCGAACTAGTTTGTTTTTTATTAATTAAGCCAACCGGTTCAAAACAACTTAAGAGATCCGGGATAATTTGAAACATTACAGCCAGGAGTAATAGTTGCGTTAAAAAAAATAATGACGCTCTACTTCGCCTGGCTGTATTATGTTCCGGAAAGAGCATCCGTTTCCGGGTCTTTCACCATAACATTATAGTACAACCGTAAATGTTCCGCCCCCCTATTCTTCAAATCTTTATTGCAGGCTACAAAGACCTGCTTTCAAATAATCAACCAATTAACACCGCACTTATTCAATCCGCAAACTCTTTACAGGATTTGCCATGGCTGCTTTTATTGCCTTAAAACAAATGGTTAGCAGTGCAATTACCATAGCAATACCTCCCGAGCCAACAAATACCTGCCAGCCAATGGTAATGCGGTAGGCAAAATTCTCCAGCCATTGGTACATAAAATACCAGGCCAGGGGACATGCTATCACCGATGCTACAAGGACCAGTTGCAGATAATCTTTTGAAAGCAGGCTTACAATCCCCGTTACACTTGCACCCAGCACCTTGCGGACACCAATTTCTTTTACCTTTCTGTCCACCACAAATATGGAAAGACCGAAGAGACCAAGGCAGGCAATAAGCACTGACAATCCTGCAAACCCATAAAATATACCTTCCATTTTTTGCTCGTTCCCGTACTGGCGAACAATGCTTTCATCAATAAATGCATACTGCAGGGGTACTCCCGTAATGGTTGCTGCCCATGTTTTTTTCAAATGGTTGATCGCTTCGTCCATATGCCGGGCATCGATTTTTACTGAGACTGCGGCTGCTTCCCTGGCATAACGGATCAGTAAGGCCTCCACAGGTTTGTGCAGGCTTTCAAAATTGAAATCTTTTACCACACCGATTACCACCTGCGCGTCTTTTCCTTTTCCAAACCGCTTGCCAATGGCATTTTCAGGTTGTTGCCATCCAAAAGTTCTGACAGCTGCTTCATTGACCAGCACGGCCTTCGCCGTATCGGAAGGAATTGCATTAGAGAAAAAGCGACCCGCAGCCAGCTTTATACTGTAGGTGTCAAAATAATTGCTATCAACACTCATCTGGTACAAACTGGTAGAGATCTCTCCCCCCGCCAGGTTTTCAGTCGTTGTCCAGCCATTTCCCATACCACCCACCACATTGGCTTCGTGGCTGGTTACATTAAGGATATACGGACTGCGCATCAAATCCCTGCGCAGCGAAGCATATTGGTTAGACATGGTCGCCTCCCCGTTGAAGTTTACTTCGAGCACTGCGTGTGCATCAAAACCCAATGATTTGTTTTTAATAAAATTCATTTGTCTGCCTATGATAAGAATGGATGCAATCAGTGCAACGGCAATCGTAAACTGGCATATAACGAGCGCCTTGCGGAGGATGTTTCCTTTAAGGCTTTGCGAAAAATTTCCTTTGAGTGCGGTTGCCGGATGAAATGAAGACAGCAAAGCCGCCGGATAGATGCCTGCAATGACTGCAATCAAAACAATAAAACCAAGGATGAGTGAAACAGTTGAAAGCGTATAGGTAAAATAATAGGGCTGACCGCTCCATTGTGAAAATGCGGGCAGCAGCAGCTTCATTAAAAAGAGGCTGATGCCAACAGCTACTCCACAAATAATACATGTTTCAGCAAAAAACTGGATAATAAGTTGTTTGCGGGTGGCGCCAATTACTTTTCGTACAGCAATCTCTTTGGCTCTTTTGATGGCCCCTGCTGTGGTGAGATTAATATAATTGATACAGGCCAGCAATAACACAATGATTCCTACAATACTGAATATTTTAACCCGGGAAAGACTTCCGTTATTGGGCGTATCATACCGGAGATTGGACCTGAGATGTATTTCCCTGAGGGGTTGCAAAAAATAATGGTAGGACATTTTATTTTCCTTCCATTCTCTTTCAGAAAAACGTGCTGCAATAGCATTGATCTGGTTTTCCGTCTGTTTATATTTTGATGGGCTGTTTAACTGTATATAGGTCAGCGGCCATCCGCCTACCCATTGGTTGTCCATATCAAAAGGCCCCTGCTCATTCACAATGTTTTTGAGTAATGCAGTTGACAACAGGCAGGTAAACTGCAACTGCGAATTAACCGGGAAATCTGCCGCAATGCCTGAAACAGTCACCGGATATTTTTTATTGATCAGCATTGTTTTACCCATGGGATCCTGTGTTCCAAAATACTTCCGGGCAAGTTTTTCGGTAAGCACAATCTGTCCTGCGGTAACCAATACTTTTGCAGGGTTGCCTTTTATGAGCCTGAAACCAAAAAAGCCAAAAAAATTACTGTCTGCCATGGCAGCATTGGACTCTGCAAACTGGTCGTTACCGGCTTTCAGGTTAAAATTACTTTTAAAAATGCGGCAGGCTGCTTTTACCTCCGGCAGCATTTTTGGTAATTGGGCGCCAAAAGCGGGACCAGAAGGCGCCTGGGAAAAGGATTCACTTTCGCTTTTAAATGTATTGGCCAACCGGAAAATCTGCGCAACATGCGGGTGAAAATTATCGAAACTCAGCTCCCGTTGCAGCCATACCGCAATCAGCAGGAACGCCGTTATACCGAGTGTGAGTCCACTGATATTTAATACAGCGTATGTTTTGTTTGTGCTCAGGTTGCGCCATGCTGTGGTCATGAATTTGCTTATCATACAACTGGTTTTGGCTTGTCTGTGGATGATGAACCTTAACCCTCACGAAATGCATGCCTTATTATAATCAGGTGATATTCAATTTACCAGGTCGCAGGAATTTATAGGACAGTACGGTACCGATACACCAAATTGTCCGCAATTGATACAACTATTCTGAAATGTTCAAATGCAAACAGTGGATTTACTGTCACCGTGATTATGGTTATGAAAGAAAAAGGGAAGTTAATTGCCAGCTGACCCGGCAGCTTCTGCAACCTCTTCTTTTCCGACAGGTATGGTTATTTCCACAATATGCTCAGTGAGATCGTCGACAAGTAAAATGGTATTACCCTGTAGTCCGCTCCTGTTTGCTGTGCCAATACCATCTGCTGAGCTATCAGCTTGCTTTATGGTGATGGTATAAAAAGTTCTCCGGTATCGGTAACTAATTTTAGCCGATGTCCATTTTTTTGGCAGGCAGGGTGAAATAGTAAGTTTGTTCATTTCGAGCTTTATTCCCAGCAGAGATTCTATGACCAGCTGGTACATCCAGCCGGCAGAACCGGTATACCATGTCCATCCGCCACGCCCCTGGTGCTGTGGCGACGCATAAACGTCGGCCGCCATCACATAGGGCTCAACTTTGTATATCATCATGTCATCTTCGTTCGATCCGTGGTGCACAGGATTCACCATATCGAAAAGCTCCCAGGCGCGATCGCTATTGCCCATTTCGGCAAATGCCATTATCATCCAGATAGCGGCATGTGTATACTGCCCGCCGTTTTCCCTTACTCCGGGAACATATCCCTTGATATAACCCGGATTTAAATCTGATTTATCGAACGGGGGGTCTAATAATTGTATCAGGCCAAGGTCTCTTCTAACCAGGCGTTTGTTTACTGCTTCCATTCCCATGGCGGAACGTTTGGCATCACCGCCGCCGGATAATACCGACCAGCTTTGAGCAATAGAATCAATCTGGCACTCTGCATTTCCAGATGAACCCAATGGTGTTCCATCATCGAAGTATGCCCTGCGGTACCAGTTTCCATCCCAGGCATTCTTATCAATGTTCACGCGTAATTGTTCCGCGTGAACAGCACATTTATTTGCAAAGCCGGTGTCATTGTATAGCAGGGCAATTTTTTCAAATCGTTTCAATACATAGAAAAGAAAAAAACCTAACCAAATGCTTTCGCCTTTGCCATGTCTTCCTACCCTGTCCATACCATCATTCCAGTCTCCTGACCCCATTAACGGCAATCCTTTTTCGCCAAAGCTCAGTCCCTTTTGAATGGCACGCACACAATGTTCATAAACAGAAGCTGTCGCATCCGAATAATGTGGAAGGTCGTAGTATGATTCTTCTCCCTGGTTTAGCGGACGGCCTTCCAGGAATTGTATTTGCTGATCCAACAAACCTGTATCGCCCGTACTCAACACATATTTACCTGTAACAAAAGGTAGCCACAAAAAATCATCGGAGCAACGGGTTCGCACACCCCTTCCTGTTGGGGGATGCCACCAGTGTTGTACATCTCCTTCTTTGAACTGACGTGAGGCACAAAGTAAAATTTGTTCCCTTGCCAGACCTGGTTCCGTATGAATAACTGCCATTACATCCTGCAACTGATCACGGAAGCCAAATGCACCGCCAGATTGATAAAAACCACTTCTTGCCCATAACCTGCAGGCTATGGTTTGATACAATAACCATCCGTTGGTAAGTATATTCAATGACTGATTGGGTGTTTCAATTTGTATTGCGCCGAGGGCTTGTTTCCAATATTGATGAACCTTTTCCAATGCCTGATTGGCGGCGGCTAAGCCCCTGAATTGCCGCACAAGATTACTCGCCTCTTGTACATTTCGTCCGGTGCCCAGCCGGAAAATGACAACCTTTTCCTGGTTGTTAGCCAGTTCGCAATTAACCTGGAGCGCAGCGCACGGATCCATAGCAGCACCGGTTTTACCGGAAAGCTTCATCCGGCTTAAGGCGTCTGGTTTTTGGAATGAGCCGTTTCTTCCTATAAATTCGGTTCTGTCGCCCGTCAGCGATCTGCCAATGTCGTCTACATCAAAAAATACGATCCTGTCATTAAAAGTAGTATTGTATGGATTTTTCGCAATTAATGCGCCGGTAGCGCTATCCAGTTCAGTAACAATGTGCATCACTGATTTTGGCCTTGCATCGCCCAAAACCAATTCGGCGTAACCGGTGGCTGATAGCTTACGCAATCTGCCGGAAATATTCTTCAATTTTAAAACACTGAATTTTACGCTGGATGCTATATCAACATATATCCATAACTCAGAGCGAATTCCATCTTCCTGGTATTCGAAGACGCTGTAACCAAAGCCATGGCGTATCTTATAAACAGCCAGTCCGCGTGTGGGCAGGGGTGTGGGAGACCACACTTGTCCGGTCTCCTCATCTCTTATATAAAATGCCTCTCCTCCCATATCGCTTACGGGATCATTATTCCACGGGGTTAGCCTGAACTCGTGCGCATTTTCAGCCCAGGTATAAGACTGACCACTTTCAGAAACCACGGTACCAAAACCCGGGTTGGCAATGATGTTCACCCAGGGAGCCGGGGTAGTTTTTCCCGGTTCAAGAATGATTTTATATTCAAGTCCGTTCTTTGTAAAACCGCCTAATGAATTAAAGAACAGTAAATCTTCCGGTACTGCCGGAGAATTGGCGGTAACCATGTTAGGTGATGATACAGGAATAAATGCAGGAATGGGTGGTTTTGAAACAGCGCGCAGGTTTATTTGTTCGGTCAGCGTTCCCTTACTATCGGAGATGATTACGCGCGCTACCGTCTGCAACAGTATTCTGTCTTCCTGTGAAATCTGGTCTGCATGACGAACAAAAATGCCACCAGGTCTGTCCGTTAGATTGGCACCTGTACTTGCCGTAATAAGGCCCAATATCTGATCCTGTAATAATTGCCTGTACCCGCCCTGGTCCTCATTCCAGATAACCAGGTCAACGGCCAGTCCCTTCAGACGCCAGTAGGCATGGGCCTGTACCAACTGGTTCACCAGCATTATATTGGCGGGGTCTGCAATCTGCAATAGCAAAATCGGCAAATCACCCGAGATAGAATAACTCCATAAAGCGGACTGGCCGCGATGATTTTTAATAAGAACACCAGCATCTGCACGGAGCGATGGATTTGCATAAATAATCGAACTGGCTAACCGGCCGTACAATTGAGCATCTGATTCCTTTGCATTGATTTGCTGAAGCACCACCTGGTTGTGTGTCCAGGCCAGTTCAATAGCCCGATCCGCCAGAATCCGATCCTGGTATTTTTCTATCATGCCCTCGCAAATATCGCGGGTTTCAGCCATGCCAAAAACCAAATCCATGGTGGCAGTTTGTTCAGGATCCAATGCAATGCGGTAGCGGATTGCTACAACCGGATCCAATACCGATCCTTGTGTATTTGAAAGCATCCCGGTTTTTTTTATCGCGTCGGGATAGTTGATGGAATTTCCCCTGCCAATAAATTTCATCCGATCGGTTTCATAGGAAACGCTTTCAATATCCACCCCGTGTGCCTTCATCAGGTGAAACATCCAGGGCGCCTGCTCTTCAACAGACCTTGGCCTGCGTGTGCAAATGATCGCATTATGACGCTCCACGATCTCCGTTTGTACAAAGAGATTGCTGAATGCAGGATGAATGGAATCGGCTGCAGCCGAAGTAAGAACCACTTCTGCATAGCTGGTAACAGTAATTACTTTCCTGCTTTTTGATTTATTTTTAATGCGTACCCGCCTCATTTCAATATCGTTCTCGGGCGATACAACAATTTCAGTTTTGGTTTCAAAATTTTTACCCCGCAGGTGAAACTCAGCGTGCCCCTGTGAAAATACCACCTCATAGTTTTTTACAGGCTTGCGTGAAGGCTGATGTGTCATTGACCAGTAGTTGCCATCTTCTTCCTGTATATAACAAAAGCTTCCCCAATTATCACACGTGGTGTCTTCCCGCCAGCGTGTAACGGCTATATCTTTCCACCGGCTGTATCCACCTCCGGCATTGGTAACCATAACATGGTATCTGCCGTTCGACAGAAGCTGCACTTCCGGTGCTGTTGTGTTTGGATTATTGATGAGACGCACTTGTGTGTCAACAGTGTCTGCGCTGGTTTCTGCCACATCCGTAGTATGGGAATAGAAAGAAGTAACTTTTGGTATCCGCTCCTGCAATAACAACAATGTAGCCTGGAACTGTGGCTCAGCTTCAAAACGTTTTTGCATAGGCCGTTCCAATAGCAGGTAGGCCAATGAAAGAAAACTCATACCCTGATGGTGCACCATAAAGGAACGTATAACTGAACAGGTCTGTCCCCTCGGCACGCGTGCCGGCGTATAGTCGATGGCTTCATAGTAACCAAACCTTCCTTCAAAGCCATCCTCCGTTAGCCGTTTCAGATTTTCGCAGGCTGGTTCAGGCGATACCATCAGGGCCATTACGGTGGCATAAGGCGCAACAACCAAATCTGCACCCAGTCCACGTTTTAGCCCAAGTCCCGGAACACCAAACGCACGATACTGGTAATTAAAACTTGCATCCATCATATTGTATCCCGACTCTGAAACACCCCAGGGTACATCACGTTGTTTTCCGTAGTCTATCTGGCTTTTAACTGTTGCCTTATTGGTTTGATCCAGCAGCGTGTTATCGTATGCAGGCATCACCAATTGTGGCATCAGGTATTCAAACATGGAGCCGCTCCAGGAAAGCAGTATAGGTTCACCACCCGAGTTGGTAAGCAATCTGCCGAGGGCAAACCAGCTTTCCTGCGGCAATTTGCCTTGCGCAATGCCAACAAAAACGCCCAGCCTTGCCTCTGATGCCAGTAAATCATAATAGCTGGCATCCCTGCGTTGTTCACTTGCGTTATATCCGATAGATAATAAATGTTTTGATTTATCGTACAGGAAATCAAACTCCATGTCTGCCAGTTCTCCCACCTGCTCGGCGAGGTGGTAAACAGCAATTATTTTTTTGTTGGCCGCCTCGCATGCGTATTTAACCGCAGCCTGCAGGCTGACCAGCCATTCATTCTCTTCCACGCTGTTATCTGCAAAGTAATTTTCCTGTATAACAGCACCCAAAGCAGTTTCAATTCTTGCGATATCATTGATGCTTGGTACTTCTTTGCCGGCCAGAATTCCGGTAAATTTTTTTGGTGTTTCGGGTAATGTTAACCATGGCGCAAAAAATAAAACATCATCCAGCGCTTCCTGTATCTGCCGGGTAATGGCAGTTGCCCATTCATATGCCACATCGTCCTGATCGGGTTTCAGTGAGGCTTGCATATCATGTGCTAAACTTACCAGTACCTCCAGGTGGGTCCTGGCTGCAAATAATGAAACAGGTTCGTTTAACCGCACTTCATCCAGGTATTTTGTAAATGCTGACTGACCAGTTACCGTTGTTTTACCAAGTGAATCTTCAAGAATATGAAGCGTCGTTTTTAAGCCCGCAAAAAATTTCGGGCTCAATATTTTTTGCTCCGGCAGGGCAAGAAGCCCCTGGCGCAGAATCAGCAAATGACCGGCAAGATTGCCACTATCTACCGACGATACATAACGCGGAGACAGGTATCTCAACGACTGTGTATCGTACCAGTTATAAAAATGACCTCTGTAACGCTCCAGCATTTCCATACTACCAATAGTGTTAAGCGTGCGCTCCATCAATTTTACCGGCGACAGGTAGCCGAAATCGTAAGCCGTTAGGTTGGCGAGTAGTGCAAGCCCCATATTGGTAGGTGATGTACGGTGAGCTACTACCGGGTTAGGTTGTTCCTGAAAATTATCAGGAGGCAACCAGTTATCGTCGGGTCCAACAAATTTTTCAAAAAATGACCAGGTTTTCCTGGATAATTTATGCAGAAAGACAATCTGCTTTTCAGAAAGTGTTGGTTCATATTTATCAATCGGACGACTGATTAGCCAGGTAATGGCAGGACTTAATATCCATAACACCAGGAAAGGTAATGCCACCAACAAATTAATAGGCTGATTGAACAGGATATAAATCAGCATTACTACACCAATACATGGGCTGATCCACATCCTGGCGTAGGTATGTGGCAGATCCTGTTCAATATTTTTTCCGGGGTTGCCCGATGCAGGGGTCCATTGCAATAATTTTTTACCTGATACCAATATGCGCCAGTTCGTACGAAGAATGGCATCCAGGTGATACCAGGCTTCAAAGGGCAATGTAAGAATGGTGAAGACCGCCTGCACAAAATTCCGGTAAGCGGCTACAATTGAAAACCTGATATGGGTTTCGAATGAAACCTCTTCCGGCTTTTTGACCAGGTCCCAGATAGCGCTGACCAGGGATGGAAGGATAATAATAGCGATAACTGCCAGTGTCCAGAACCAGGCGGACGACAATACCGTCCATCCCAATATCAGCAATACCATCAATGCAACAGGAACAAAACTACGTCTCAGGTTATCGAAAATTTTCCACTTCGACAATATGGTAATTGGATTTTTCCTTAATCTTTTATCTGCGCCGGCAACCCATGGCAGAATCCAGTTCCCGATTTGCCAGTCACCACGTGTCCAACGATGCCGCCTGCTGATATCTTCACTGTACCTGGACGGATATTCTTCATATAATTGTATATCACTTACCAATCCTGACCTCACATAACAACCTTCCAGCAGGTCATGACTCAGGATCCGGTTTTCGGGGAAACGGCCATTTAATACTTTCTCAAATATGGCCACTTCATATATTCCCTTACCAATAAAAGAGCCTTCGCCAAAAAGATCCTGGTATAGATCGGATACAGCACGGGTATAGGGATCAATTCCTGAATCACTGCCATGCATTTTTGCGTAAAGGGACCGATCCGATCCGGCCAGGCTAACAGATACCCTTGGTTGAAGAATACCATAACCATCGATAACCCTTTTCTTTTTCTCGCTATACCTCGCTTTATTAAGCGGGTGTGCCATAGTAGCCACCAATTGGCTGGCTGCATCGCGCGGCAACTGCGTATCTGTGTCAAGGGTGATTACATATTTTACGTTGGAGTAAATATCTGGATCGCCAATAATCAGGGAAAAATTACCGGTTATCCCTTCTCTTAACAAACTGTTCAGATCGGTTAATTTACCACGTTTACGTTCATAGCCCATCCATATTTTGTCTTTGCTGTTCCATTTTCTTGGCCGGTGAAAAAGAAAAAACACCTGATTTTTTTCATGACCATATTTTGTGTTCAGCGCTTCTATTTTTGCTTTGGCAAAAAGCAGTAGCCGGTCATCTCCGGGCAAGTTTGCTTCTTTCGCATCTTTAAAATCTGTGAGCAAACCAAAATGCAGGTTCGCGTCTTTATTGGCAAGATATTTTACCTCGAGTCCTTCTGCCAATGACTCTATATCAGCTTCATCGCTGAGTAGCGTAGGAACTACGACCAATGATCTGTATGCTTCGGGAATTCCTTTCGAGAAATCCATTTTGGGCAGCAGGGAAGGCTTTACGATCAGTGTTCCGATCCAATTTATAAATGCAACGGCTAAATGCGTTGTGCAGATCAGGGAGATGATTCCAACGGCGATGAGTAAATTATTATGGGCACCACCAGACCATGCCTTTAAAACAAAAGCCCCGCTTATCAGGAAAGTCAGGAGTGTAATACTTCCTGCGTAAAGGAAAAGAGAAAGTTGTCCGGCAAGTCTGCGGAAAGATTCCAAAAAGGATTGATGCATTTGGGCAAGTTGCTCTGTCTGTCTCCGCCCTTTTCCTATTAAATAATACCCAACATGTGCCTTGTTGCTTTCGCCGTTATTTTTTTCAGCGCTTTCATGTGCAAGGTTAACCGCTATTTCTGCAACTTCCTGTTCTGATTTTTTACTACTTTTTGATATTTTTTCAACTGCATGACGGTAAGCATCCCTGGTGGCAAAATCCATGCTGGCGTATACCCCATCTACGTCACGGAAAAGTGCCTGTTCCACCAAACTCATGTTTTCAACAAATTCGCGCCAATCCATGGTTGCCAGAAAACGAAGGCTGCCAATACTGTTACTCATCGAAACCTGGTCAGCGGCCAGTTTTTGTGTTTCGAAGTTGACCAATTCGTTATTGGTTTGTCCGATTTCTGAAAGCCGTTGTTCCATCCAGCTGAGGGATAAAGCCAAAGCCGGACCTTTGCCCTGCAACCTTCTTGTGAGTTCTGCTATAAATGAACTATCCGTCGGCGGATTTGATCTGGCCATATCTGCAATGACAAGTATCAGGCTTTTAGGATCTTTTTCCGCCATCTCAATCATTTGGTCGGCCCAATAGTGCGCCAGGTTACGGTTGATTCGTCCCACGGCAATCCGCGCAGCAACACGACGCAAATTTTCGATCAGCGCGAGTCTCAGCATAATAGGAATTGCCCACAGTTCTCCCAGCTTAAGCGGACTAATGGATTGATACGCGCTAATAAAATTACTTAACGCCGTCGCATCCACACGGCCATCACTATGCGATATTATTCCAAGTGCAATGTCATACACACGTGGAAGGCCTTTTGACTGACCATTATACAGCCAGGGAAGAGCCTGACTATACCTCCTGGGCAAATGTCGTTTTCCTGTTCTTATCTGGTCTTCGATCAGGTAAAAATTATCCAGTAACCATTCGCCGGCAGGCGTAATTTGTCGTGCAGCTTTAACAGTTTCTGTTAACAGGTTATGTACTTCCAGTAAAACTTCCTCATTATTGGCAAGTCTTTTCAAAAGCTGATCCGGTGCGGGGCCTTCGCCCAGGGCGTGTTCGGCTGCCAGTGTTTTACCGTACTTTTCCATCTGATCGGCACTGAATAATTCCGCACGAAGAGGTGGCTTTTCATTGGCATATTTTTTCATGAGATCATATCCCGGGAACGAGATTCCAAGCAGGGACAGAAAATCCTGTATCGTATTATTTTTCACCGTAAATTAACTGGTTTAAGTAATTCAATCGAAAGCAGCACCGGTACGGTATGCTTTCTTATCCGGACTTTCACTTTGTCCTTCTTACCAGGACATGCAGAGAGTGGGTGATGGGTATATGTAAATATAGTAAAAAATTCTTAGCCATGTATTATAAAGCGACTATATCATACCGTATTTAATATCGAACGCAAATGCTAATGTTCTCTTATTCAAAAGCAATAGTTGTCTTAAGTATAGATTAATTTGCTCGTCAGCTTGTCAGCATTTCCGGGCTGTCTGCAAATTTCAAAATTTTTCTATTTGCAGAATATAAAAAGCTTTATAACCATCAATGTGAATCTTTGAAAAAGTTTAACTCTATAATGTAACCGCCAATATTAATTTATTAACCTGCTTGCTGACTTTGGTTTACCCGGTTTTATTTCCTCCTATCAGCAAGTTCTTAGATTATGATGCCGTCCATTCCGGCAGAATCACAAACGGTAAAATATTGACTTTAAGTCGTGAAATATTTTATTTACATTTAGGATCCCGTAAATCCTGAGTCACTATGAAAAGATTTTTTTTATCTGTGTCAATTTTATTGCTCATATTACCTACTACCTTTTCACTCTTCGGGCAGGCGCCCGTTATTCAGTGGCAAAAAATCTGGGGAAGCAGTAATGGCGACTATGCCAGTAATATCAAGCCAACGTCGGACGGTGGATATATTATTGTCGGTTATACCGAAGGTGCTGATGGTGATGTGGTCGGCTACCACGGCAACATCGCTCTTGGCGATCTATGGGTTATCAAGATGAACAGTGCTGGTGCAATGGAGTGGCAGAAAGCCCTTGGGGGAATATTTTCTGAGGTGATGGGGCCGGACGTGCTGCAGACACCCGACGGGGGATACCTGGTCGCGGGGTCTTCGAGTTCAAGGGATTGCGGGATGGCCACCAATCACGGGGGCCTCGACTGCTGGCTGGTGAAGCTGAAACCCAACGGGGATATCGCCTGGCAGAAAATGGTAGGAGGCGAATACAATGAATATGTTACATCTATTGACCCCACCGCAGACGGAGGGTATGTGATCGGTGGTTATAGCAATTCTGTAACCGGGGCTTTTTCCGGTCATCATGGTACGAGTTCCACATTCGACTGGTGGATTACAAAAGTAGATGCCGGCGGCAATCAGGTTTGGCAGCTGACCCTTGGCGGCACCCAGGATGATCAATGTACGTCTGCGCGGTCTACACCGGATGGAGGTGTGATTGCCGCAGGTTTGGTATGGAGTGCTGACGGCGATGTTGCCGGTCTCAATCATGGAAGGGCAGATTATATGGTGGTAAAGATCGACAATGCCGGTGTGATACAATGGAAGAAAACCTACGGCGGCTCGGAAGCCGATCTTGCCTGCGGCGTTCGTCTCACGTCAGATGGAGGTTATATTATAGCAGGGGCGTCGGGCTCGAACAATGGCGATGTGAGCGGTAATCATGTTAGCGTGGGGCCGTTTTTAGATTATTGGGTGCTGAAGATTAACAGCAATGGTGTGATTCAATGGCAGAAATGTTATGGCGGGAAATACAGTGAAACCCCTTACTTCATACAGAATACACCCGACGGTGGCTATGTGTTGGTAGGCACGTCGGAATCTCCTGATGGTGATGTCGGCTGCAATGCAGGAAGCGCTGATGGATGGATATTGAAGATCGACGCAGCAGGCAATAAAGAATGGAGCAAGGTAGTGGGTGGCAATTATGTTGATGACCTTTTCTCGATACAGCCACTGGCCGATGGGTCGTATATCGTAGGTGCAACCACTTGCTCGGCCGATATACCGGGCTATCACCCTTCAAAACCCGGCGGCTCCAATGTATGCGGTGATTATTGGGTGTTGAAATTATCGGCGGCACAAGCAACGCCCGCTCCTCCAACGGTTAGCATCAGTCCTGCGAATGCACAGGTTTGCGCGGGCAGTGCATCAACTTTTACGGCCACTGTGAATAATACGGGTGTAAAACCATCCTATTCCTGGACGCGCAACGGCCAGTCGGTGGGCGGTAACAGCCTAAATTATACGGCGTCTGATTTTCATGATAATGACGTGCTTGCGGTGAAAGTTATTTCAGGGTCTGGCGTATGCGATATCAGCGGGCTCACGGCCGCTGCCGTTGAGACGGTTCATTTGAACACGACCGTTTTGCAGCCGGTCATCAAGATTAGCTCGGGATTCACAGTTCTCTGTGACTGCGCACCGGCCACGTTCAAAGCTACTGTCACGGGCGGTGGCAGCCATCCATTCTATCAATGGCAGCTGAACGGCGTGGTGACTGGCATCAACAGCGATACCTGGTTAAGCAACGGACTCAAACCTTCGGACGTCGTAACATGTGTTTATTCAGACAGTAGCGGATGTATTGCCAATGCACCGCTCATATCCAACGCGCTCTCGCTGGTTCCGGGAACGGGTGCGCCAGCGGATGTTACAATTTCCGGGCCTAAAGACCTCCCGTGTGGAGGCTCGCAATTGACCATTAGCGCAAACGCCCGGAATGCCGGCGCTAATCCAACTTATCAATGGAAAGTCAACGGGACGAATGTCGGCGGGAACAATGATCAATTTACCAGCAGTTTGTTGAACGACGGGGATATCATCAGTTGTATCGTCACGCCGGATGTAAATGATTTATGTGCCACGGGCGGCAATGCCACATCCAATGCTATTACCGTGCATTTCCAACCAAAAATAGCTCCGGTAATAAGTATAACGACGCCTTCTGCCACGATATGTGCGGGTCACCTGTTGACGATAACGGCGACCACGCAATATGCAGGCCTACAGCCAGTCTACCAATGGTCCGTAAACGGCGTACCGATGGGAACGAACAACATACAATTCTCTTCCACCGGCTTTGCAGATGGTGATGTGGTTCAGTGCACGATCACAGTTGACCCCGCGTATGCGTGTGCGTTGCAGAATTCGGCCGTTTCCAACGCGGTGAATGTGACGGTGCTTAGCCAACCCGACCCCTCGGTGAGTATTGCTGCATCCTCGCCCGCTGCCTGCGATGGGAGTGTAATCCGGTTTACGGCTGATGTACAAAATGCCGGAGCAGGTGCGCAGCTTCAATGGCTAGTGAACAATGTTCCGGCAGGCGATAATGGCCCGACATTCAGCAGCAATATGCTGCGGGACGGTGCAGTGGTCGTCTGTTCCGTGACTCCGGGCATGGGTGCGTGCAATACATCGCCGGTGCAGTCCAACGCCCTTACAGAAACAATCTGGCCGTTACCCCGGGTACAGATTACGCCTCCCGACACCCTAGTGTTATATAACGGGCAGGCGACGCTGCATACCGTTGCGAGCGCGGATGTCGTCAGCTGGCTGTGGTCGCCGGCGGCAACACTGGAGAATGCGCATATACTGAACCCAAAGACAATACCGTTGCAGAGCGACATACAATATCTATTGACAGTGACGACGGCTAATCAATGCAACAGTAAGGCCACGGCCGTCGTACATGTCTACCGAACCCTGAATATGCCAAGTGCGTTCACACCTAATGGTGATGGAGTAAACGACCTGTTTCGCATCCCACCGGGGATCATGATACAATTGAAGGAATTCTCCGTGTATGACCGTTGGGGAAATAATGTGTTTACCACGAAGAATGCCGGTCAGGGCTGGAATGGGACGATCGGCGGCCGTCCGCAGTCTGCGGGTATCTATGTGTATGTGATCGTCGGGTCCGATCTTAAGGGGCCCGTGAGTACCAAGGGAACGTTTACCTTGGTGCGATAACGATATCATATCGGGAGAAACAATAAAACTAGGTAGTCAGCTTATTGTAAAGGTGATAAGCAAAGTAAAACATTCCTTTTTCAGAACACTATCTTGGCCAGGTGCTTAACTGGGAATTTGTGCCAAAGCTTTTGCAAAGGAAATCCGGGATCTTGTACCAACGTCGTTTTTCCCCTGGTGGAGTTTTCCTCCAATGATACTTATTTTGCTGGGCAATTGGAACCGCAAAAGCATCCGAAAAAGAACAGAAATTCTTAACACCGGCAAACTCTGTGATTACTTACAAGCAATTGGTCACACTGATATGGTCTTTATCTGCGGAGATCCATCCGCAAGTAAGCGCAGTACCATAGACGCCACAGAACAGATGAAATCTATGGATTTCATTAATGGGCAAGATGCAATGGAGGCTATGGTGTTCGCAAACATAGATTCTGAAGTCAAGAAAAGTCGCAAATTAACAGAGCAACTGTCAGAACTTTCAAGCGCTGCCTTATTATTTATCGATCTAAAGAACGATCCGGGCAAAGATTATTCTTTAATAAAATCAATACATATAGATATATCAAAGTTGGGTAAACTTTCCGCAGCAGTTTTTGAAATCGTGAATAAGTATGAAATGACGAGCGAAAAGTTTGTGGATGACCAACATCAGGCGGAATATAAAACCGCTAAAAGAGCTTTTGAAGAACAAATTCAAAAAATTTCGGACAGTTATATTGAAATGAAAAATAGAATCAATAGAACCATAGAAGAAGTGCGCAATGATATTAAAACGTTCAATATATAAGACAACCCAACGGACAACCCGACAAATAAAAAACCCTCCTAATCAATTGAATATCAATTTAAAAGGAGGATTTATCAGTACCCAGGATGGGAGTTGAACCCACACTCGCATTGCTGCGAACAGGATTTTAAGTCCTGCGTGTCTACCAATTCCACCACCCGGGTGAGACACCACCCCGCTTTATAAAAAGTAGGGACAAAAAAAATCCAAACGCAGGGTTTGGATTTGGAGCGAAAGACCGGGCTCGAACCGGCCACCCCGACCTTGGCAAGGTCGTGCTCTACCAAATGAGCTACTTTCGCGTTTGTTGCGACGGGCGCTCTACCAAATGAGCTGATCCGTTTGCTTATAAAGAACTGTTTTTTGGGACTGCAAAAATAGGAATTGCAGCCATACAGCAAAATATTTTTTATGGTTATTTGTACTGCGGTGTGTAGAGCGTATTACCGGGTACATTTACTTCCGGCCTGCCTTTGTAACGGTGTGACCATAAACCAAAACTGCCACCTACAAGAAAAGCAACTATGCAAAATACCTGCAGGTAAAAAAGAAATACCGAAGAATTTACCCAGCTATAAGCAAAATCTTTTTCTTTTGGATCTTTATATTCTATTGGCTCTACAGCTTCCATAATAATTAAATTATTACCCGCAAAAATAGCGGTTACCGTTTATATTACACAGGTTTATGCACTATAATTTCAGAAAATTTTCTTTTGCCCCGTACAAAATAAGCCCATACTATACTTTTGTTTAACCAGCCGTTCAGCCTGCCGCTTCGGATTGCCGGCATCCAGCCTGCACCCTGCTTAATAAACAACCATTTTACAAATCCTGCATGGGCCTTCAAAATAGCTATAAAATACGCGCCCTCTCCTGCCAACAGCCCCTTCCAGGCAGTAATGGCATCCAGCAACAAGCGCAGGGGCAGCTTCCACAACAATTGCTGCCGGGGCAGGTTCTTACACAACATGACCAGGTTGTTCCTGAAATTCAGGAAGACCTTGCGCTCATTCCCTTTTGGCAGCGTACCACCACCTACATGGTATACCACCGAAGCCGGACAAACCATTATCTTATAGCCCGCCAACTGCATACGCCAGCACAAATCAATCTCTTCCATATGGGCAAAGAAATATTCATCCAATCCCCCGCAGGCATGGTAAACACCCGCCCTTACAAACAGGGCGGCGCCGCTGGCCCAAAAAACCGCTGTAGTATCATCGTATTGTCCTTTATCCTCCTCACAAACATCAAAAACCCTTCCCCTGGCAAAAGGATAGCCAAGAAAGTCTATCCACCCCCCTGCCGCCCCGGCATATTCAAACATGTTGCGCCTGCCTTCCATCAATATTTTTGGCTGGCAGGCACCAATCAGCTTGTCAGCTTCCATTAAGTCAATCACCGGCGCTATCCAGCCGGGCTGTACCTCCACATCAGAATTTAACAGCACATAGTAGTCTGCCGCCACCTGTTTCAGCGCATCATTGTACCCCTTTGCAAAACCGCCATTCTGCGGCATAATGATAACCCGTACACCGGGATGCAGTTCGCGCAACCAGCTTATTGAATTATCTGTGGATCCATTGTCGGCCACTATTATTTCACAATTGCCATAACGGGTGGCAAGTACCGACGGAAGAAACCGCTGCAGGTATGCCTGCCCGTTCCAGTTGAGTATGACTATAGAAACTTTTGGCGCCAAATAGAATTGAGCTGATTAAAAAATAAAATAATTATAAACCGGAAAGCTAATTGTTGTTGGTGAAAATACCAACAATGCAGCAAATGTCTGAACTGGGATAAATTGGATGAATGGGATTATTGAGATACCCATTGCGAAGCAATCTCTGTGTATTGCCTCAATGCCAGCCGAGAAAAACTAAAGTCCCCCCTGCCTCAGTGGTTCAAAAGATCAAAAAATCAATTTACATTCGGTGCATGATAGCATCGTTGTTTAACTGGCGAACAGGACTGGCATTTATAGCCATTATGATTGTGAGCAGTTCAGTTTTTTATTCGCAATACCTGGCAAAAAAAATCACCAAAGAAGAAAGATTGCGGGTAGAGCAATGGGTTGAAGCAGCCAAATTACTGGTCAACGACTCAACCGGCGTAAGCACCAAACTGGTTACGCTTATAATACCGGAGAATAAAACCATTCCTATTATTGTTACCAATGAAAAGGGCGATATCGTTACATCGGCCAACCTCGATTCTGCAAAAGTGGCTTCAGACCCGGGTTACGTGCGTGCACAACTAAAACTGTTCCGTGCACAGAATACGCCCATTGAATGGGTAAACCCGCTCGATTCTTCTGCACGCGATTATTATTATTACGGTCATACACAGCTTTTACATGAAGTGCAATATTTTCCGTTGATACAGTTGTTCATTGTTGCGTTGTTTATCATCATTACCATTATTACCATCAGCACCCGTAACAAATCTACCCAAAACCAGGTGTGGGCCGGCATGGCCAAGGAAACCGCCCACCAGCTGGGTACGCCGATATCATCGCTGGAGGGTTGGGTGGAAATGCTGAAGGAGAACAGTTCCAACGACAGTATTACGCCAGAATTAAAAAAAGATGTAGACAGGTTAAAACTGGTATCGGATCGTTTCGGAAAAATTGGCAGCAAACCCCAGCTTGAGCTAAACAATATTGTAGAAGAAATTGAAAAAATGGTGGAGTATGTGCGTAAACGCGCTACCGGCAAAGTGCAGTTTTCGTTTCAGCACGATGATAAACAAATTATCAGCGCAGCCATTTCCCCTCCGCTGTTTGACTGGGTGATTGAAAACCTGTTAAAAAACGCATTGGACGCCATGGATGGAAAAGGCGCTATTTCAATTGATATTAAAGAGAATCCAAAAGATATCTATATAGATGTTACGGATACCGGCAAGGGCATTAGTGCGGCCAATATCAGCAAAGTTTTTAAGCCGGGTTTTACTACCAAAAAAAGAGGCTGGGGCCTGGGTCTTAGCTTGTCGAAACGCATAGTAGAACAATTTCACAACGGAAAACTATTTGTAAAACAGTCCGAGTTGGGCAAGGGCACTACATTCAGGATTGTACTGGTAAGGCCGGTTGATCGGTTGATTAGTTGATTGGTCGATCGGTTGATTGGTTGATCAGTCGATTGGTTGATCGGTTCCGGAATTGCCTCAGCCAACTAATACGACAGCCGGTTGACTGCTCTTGCCGGTATTTGGCGAACCGGGCAACCACTCAACCAATCAACCGATCAATCAATCAACTTTTCAACTACCCATCCAACCAATCAAGATTTCAATTAAATTGCAGCCTGCTGCGGAGGTGGCGAAACTGGTAGACGCACTACTTTGAGGTGGTAGCGCCTTTTACCGGGCGTGGGAGTTCGAATCTCCTCTTCCGCACAAAAGGCAGCCCGGACCGGGGCTGCCTTTGTTTTTTACCCCTCTTTACTTAACAAAATCATAACCGTTTTTTCCGAATAAGGGCTTACCTGTATAGAGATATTTCTGCTTACTTGCGTAACTTTATGGTGGCAAAACCTGTAAGAATAGTATACATATCATGGGCGAACACATTAATAAGGATGAAAACGTTTTGACAGATATTCTTTCTGCAGCCAGGGCCCTGTTTGAAAAACAGGGACTTAAGAAAACCACCATGGATGATATTGCCTCCAGGATTGGAAAATGCAAGGGTGCCCTGTATTATTATTTTGCCAGCAAAGATGAAATTTTTGAGGCGGTGGTACACCAGGAAATGACTGAATTTTTTAAACAGGTTACCATTGAGACCAGTGCTGTATATGGCGCCAAAGAAAAACTGATTGCCTATTGCCGCACCCGCTTAAAAAAAATAAGTGAACTGAGCAACCTGCATGAAGTGCTGAAAAAAGATTTGATAGACTTTGCGGGAAAAATGGAGATCATCAGGAAGAAATACGACACCCTGCAGGTAGCGCTGGTAAAAGATATTATTGTTGAAGGCATTAAGAAAGCCGAATTCAAAAAAATGGACAAGGAATACATCGAATCCCTCTCTTATCTTATTGTGAGTTCATTTAAAGGACTTGAAATGCCATTGAATGTAGACATGCAATATACCAGCCTTAACAAAAGAGCCGAATTTATTGTAAATGTAATGGTAGATGGTATTGGTTGCCAGCGGATAGCAATGTCGGAACTGGCCCCGTTTAATTAACCTCTGTAAGTCTGGTCTCCTCTGCAATGCTTTCTTTCTCCGGAAAGAATCTTTTTCTGATTACGTTGAAAAGCCAGATGCCAACGATGGCACACATGATTCCTGCAATTACATCCAGCACATAATGGTGATTGGTATACACGGCAGAAAACCATATGCCACACATTACGGTGGCAAAAACAATATTCATATACCCGACCCTGTTTTTCAGGGCATAGTAAAAAACAATTACCGGGTAGGCGGAATGCAATGAGGGCATAGCAGCAAAAACATTAGACCCCTTGCTGTAAAGCGATTGGAAAATATTCGCATGTACCATTGCATCAAACCTGGCAAGTCCGGCGGTATTGCCGGGGGTATGGGCATTAAATACAAAACCATATTTGGTAACATACCAGGGTGCTGCCGCGGGATAACTATAATAGATCACAAAACCCAGCAGGTTAACCAGCAGGAAAGTAAACGCAAAATAAAAAAACTGCCTCTTTTTTTTAATATAAAGATAAATGGCAAACATCAGCGGTACGGGTATCCAGCACAGGTAAAAAACGCCCGACAGAAAATCGAGCACCGCATGCTGGTGCAGTTGCCAGTATTCATTGGGTGTTATGGTGTTGCCATCATTTGTTTTAATACCGAAAATATTTTTTTCTGCATTGTAAATGCTTTCTATATGCACTGAATTGTACCTGTAATTGGGGAAAGCTTTCATGTAATCGAAAATGATCCAGTATATAACAAAAACAGAAAAAGCTACCACAAAACTCCGGGTAACCAATGAAGCAAAAAACAGTGTGTTGCACAATACCACCAGGAACAATTGTTCGGGGCGGTAGCCAATTAAAAAATAAGAAACCAGCAGGTATGCGGCCGAGATGGCAGCCATCATAAGTATCAGTCGTGTGGTAAATAATCTGGGTGGCATTAATGGCCTGTTACTTTTTATTTTTAAAACCTGACTGAAAAAAGATATCCCAGATAGACGAGCTGACGCCATAACCTTTGGTGGAATCAGAATAATGATGCAGCATATGGTGCTGCTTGATGCTTTTCATGATTTTACTTTTAAAATTACCATGGTGTATGGCATAATGCGTCATATCATAAATCAGGTAACCAATCAGAAAACCGGCAAAAAAAGCATCCATTATTTTTGCAGGCAACAGCCAGAGAAAAAGAAAATAAAAAAGCAGGGCCAGTGGTATACTGGCAGAAGGTGGCATTACCAGGCGTTTTGCATCGCGCGGATAATCGTGGTGCACACCATGAAATATAAAATGAAGGCGTAAGCCCCATTTTGATTTGGGAACGAAATGAAAAATATAGCGGTGCAGCAGGTATTCAGTAATGGTCCAGATAAAAATGCCGGCCAGTAAATACAAAAAGAACCAGCCAATGGTATTATTCAGTACAAAAAAAGACCGGTAAATAAATATGGCTATCACCGGTACATATATAAACAGGGGCACGGTAAAATGCACTTTGGAAAGGCTTTCCATAAAGCCATTCCTGAACATCCGCGTTGATGAAGAATCATTCGAGATATAATTTTTAGGCATCTGGTTATATTTTTAGCCGGTCCGTTACTTCTTTGCCGCTGGCGGGGTCTACCCCCTTAATTTCTACATACTCTACTTTGGGCGACCAGAAAGAACCACCGTTAATTTTTATAAAAATCCTGTTCAACACTACTGTTTTTGAATTTACTGTAGTGTACACCCTGTATTTATTATCAACGGCCGATTTTAGCAGGTAAAGCAAATATTTTTTATAGGAAACAAAATGCATTACATACCCGTTGCTGTTTTTCAGCGCTGTTGCTTTTATACCGTAGGCAAAAGTACGTTGTATATAAGAAAGTTCCTGCCGTTGTCCCTGATCTGAGTATCTTATCCAGTAAACATGTACAGGTTCTTCTGTATTCAGCTTGCCATTTTCAAAATTTAAATCGCAAACAATGGTGTTTTTGTTGGATGTACGCTGCAGGTAAAACAACTGGTTGCTGGAAAAGGGCGGCACCGGGAAGGTATCCATAATAGCCCTGTCAACAGCAACGGCAGTACGCTGCTGGGCCTGCGCACTGGCAACACCAGACAAAGCAACCGCCAGCGCCAGTATGGTGGTAGCGGCCACTGAAACCGTTCCTTTTTTTTCTTTCCTGTCTTTTTCATCCAGCGCTTTTTTTGCATCCCTGAGGCGCCTGATAGCAGTTATATTGGTTAAAAAAGCCATAATAGTAAGTGGAATGGTAAAAATAGACATTGTCTCAAAAATGTGAAAAGGAACTCCGGGAACGAATAGTTTATAATTTCCGCCAATAAAATGGGAAGCTATACCACACAGCATAGCAGTAAGGCCTACCATTACCACCCTCTCCGGTCTTTGCATAAGGCCGCCTTTCAGGGGCACTCCCAGTCCCTCGGCACGGGCCCTTGTATAACTCACCATCATAGAACCTATCAATGCAATAAATCCAAATAATGAGCTTAAAAAATAATGATGAGATACCAGGTAATAACAAATGCCAAGAAACATAATCATTTCACTGTACCTGTCCAGCACAGAATCGTACATGGCGCCGAAGGATGAAGTCATATTTCCCAGGCGCGCTACCTGGCCATCGAGCATATCAAATAATCCTGCAAACAGGATCAGTGCACCTGCCCAGCCCACGTAAGAAAGGTCTCCCCTGTTTGTTTTTTCTGCACCTGCAATAAAAATAATGGCCACGCCAATGTTTAAAATAAGACCAATGGTGGTAACCCCGTTGGGCGTGAGGCCCAGCTTTATAAGAACCCTTACAAAAGGATTAATGACTTTATAGATTAATTGTTGTAGTGTATCCCGTAAACTCATAGCAGCGCAATTAAAAATCAAATTTAACTCTTCCGCGGATACCCCATTGCGGCACGTTGGCGTGATCCAGGTAGCTGAATCTTTTAACCACATCGACCCTTAAAAGTTTAAAAATGTTGGAAACACCCGCACTTACTTCTATATAGGGTTCTTTTGCAAGGGTAAAAGTAGAAGTTACTCCGTCTGTTACGGGAAATTTCAACTGGTCGACTGACTTGTCGGGATTGTTTTCATCCCTCAATCCGCCAAACAGGATCTTACCGGTAATTACCTCGCGCCATTTTAATTTTTTAAACAACGGAATCTTGTTGAAAATAAACCCGTTAAAATAATGATCCACATTCAATGACGCATAGCGATCGCTTACAAATTCCAGAAAATTCATCAGGTTATACGAATTCAGCTGGTATGTATATGTTTGGTTGGCACGGTGAATATTCAGCAACGGGAAGGGTACTTTTCCAAATAAATATCCCCCTTCAGCAGATATATCGGTATAACCCAGTTGCGATAAATAAAAACGCTTGAAAAAGTTCAGGTTCAGCGTCTGGTAATTGTATTCTCCGCCAAAAAGCCCTTTTATGCCTGCAATATACCGCAACCTGATAATGGGGTGCTTGTTAATAATGGGAATACGGTACAATTTACCCTGGTAAAACTGTTCACCGGGCGCATAGCGTAATTCCACGGCCAGTTCACCGGTGGTAATATCAGGTATATTGTAGGGTACCCCGTTATCTACTTTCGAATACACAAATTCTTTTCCTGCCGGCGATTGTTTCCAGTATTTGAGTCCCACTGTATAGGAAAACCGGTTAATCAGTTCATGCACATAATCCAGCCTGAAGATATCATTGTACAGCCACTTGTTGTTATCGCCCCGTTTAAAGGACAGCAGGAAATTGTCTTCCTGAACAAACTGCAGTTCCTGGCCGGGTATTTTTGTATCGCGTTGAAAAGAGGCACGCACATAATGCAGCGGAAAGGAGTAAATACTTTTATTGTTGAGCGAATAGGTGCCGCTTAGAAAGTATTTCCATTTCTGATCCTTAAAACCATAGGCTGCATATTCTTCTGTATAAAAGCGGGGGCTGAATTTAGGCGTGGTCCTGCCGCCAAAACGCAGCCTGAAACCTTCTACGGGATTAAAGCTATAAAATGTACTAACCGGGCCAATTTCGTAGGCCGGCCCTGCCGCTTTGTATCCTGCCAGGATCAGTGTAGCAATATCAAGCGTTCTTCTGAAAGCGGGCATCCTTTTAAGGCTGTCTATATTTGCATACACTTTGGATTCTGAACGGCTTAACGAATCATGGCGGCTTTTCTCCCAATAATCATTGTCTTTTTCCAGCGCGCCCTCTGCCACCTCAATTCTGGGGCCTGAGAAAACAGAATCGGGGATGCTGATATCTGTTAGAAAATCTTTGAAAGAAACAGAACGTTCCCCTACAATACCACCACCAGTTTTCGACAATCCAAAATCTGCGATAATATCACTTTTGGAAACATGGAAACGGCCATTGGATCCTTTTTCAAAATCCTGGTTTATTTTTAATTCGCGTACAAAGTTCAGGTTGGCATATTTGCTTACCAGGATGTTTAATTTCTCAATAGCATATTTACCATCCAGGGTTATAAACAGGGTTCCCCTTAATAAAAGATCATTGGGGTTGCGGGGCGAAAAATACATCTGTACCAATTTCTCACCGGCCACTTCAATGGTATCTTTGATATAGTACATGTAAAATGTGGGGCCTACATCTGCCAGCGGACTTAAAAACTGGTTGGTCATCAGTGACAGGTTATTGGCATAGATGTCTACATCTTCATACAATCGGTTCAGGTAGGCACTTACACCCCGGCTGTCTATGAATTCGCCAAAATCTACTTTCTTCTGTGCAATAATGACAGATTTATTTTTCTCGCCTTTTTTCTGGTAATAGTTTTTTGAAAGCGTTTCTTCCAGGTAAACGGGCGATACGGATTTGCCTTCCAGTTTGCTGGTATCTCCGTTCTCAAATACAAACCCAAACTTTTTGGTAAACCTGTTTTTTTGCAATTTTTCTGAAAGACCACTAAGGGATATCTGCATTTTTTCGTACTTCTCGTACGATGCAGAGGTATATCCTTCCAGCCTGTTTTCAGATTTATGCTCAATTACTTTCCTGATAAGATCAACCGCGGGATTGTTTTTATTGGTATACCTGGCTTTATTTTTTTTGGTAATGGTTACGTTATTGAGCTGACTGTACAGCGGATGCAGCACCACATCAAGTACCAGCGAGCCGGTATCCTGTTTAATAGGAATGCGTAGTCTTTTGTATCCTACGATAGAAAATTCTATAAAACCAACCGCCTGTTCCGATTGCAGAAAATACATGCCGGAAGAATCTGTTCTAACCCCGTGCGAATTCCTGAAATACACGCTTACATTTGATACAGGTAAACCATTTGATGAATCTTTAACTACACCGGTTACAATAAGACCCTGTCCCTGCGCTATGTTAAAAAATGCCAGCATGATAACCAATAATGCCCATCCTCGTCTTCTTTTCCCGTTGTTCGGTGCCATTCTATTTCTTTTCTATTTAAAAACAAATCTTTTTTGCAACGCATAATTATAAGTAACCCCTACTATTATGCTTACCAATACCCTTGCTATGTATTCATCAATCCTTGTAAAATATCTAATCAAAAACATGCCTGAACTATTCAATAAAATACTCCCTGCCCAAACAAGAATATATCTTCCTGCCTGCACATGGGTGCCTTTCAGGCCCTCGTTAAAAACCCATTTCCTCACTATCAGAAAATTGACCAGTCCGCCGCAAAATGCACCTTCTGCCGTGGCCAGTGATACCCTGACAGGTGTGTTACCGGTTAACTGAACCATCATGGTGAACACCAAAAAATCAATAACAGAACCAATAATGGCCGCCCCCTGGGCTTTCAGGAAAACAAGCATATTAAAGAATATTTGTAACCATTATCAACTGCAATACCAAATTGGCACATATTCCAGCGGCCACATCATCGGCCATTACCCCCCATCCACCCGGCAATTTTTCTGCCGACGAAATAAAAAGTGGTTTTACAATATCAAAAAACCTGAACGCGGCCAGGCCAATCAGTGCATTTGGCCATTGATGGGGAACAAACAACAGTGTACAGCACATACCCGCCGCCTCATCAATTACAATTTTATTGCTGTCTTTCCCCCAAACAGGCTCCAGCCTGTTTGAAACAAATACGCCTGCGGCCAGCAGTACCAAAAAAACTACTACCTGTACCGGGGTATTTCCAATAGAAGGACGTACGAGCCACCACAATATTGTATATAATATCGCAGCAATTGTGCCCCCGCCTTTTATATTTCCTATACCGCCACAGGTAGCAATCATTTTGCTGAAAATCATACAGTAGCAAGTTCTTCTTCGTAGTAATCCAGCCCAAGATGCGTAATCAAATCTTCTCCCATCAGGTAGCGCAATGTGTTCTCCAGTTTTATCAGCTGTTTGAATATATCATGCTCTGTACGCAGTTGCGGCAATGTCTGGGGCGATTTGAAATAAAAGCCCAGCCATTCCTGTATACCCACCAGCCCGGCTCTTTTGGCAAAATCGGCAAACAGGGCCAAATCCAGTACCACCGGTGCTGCCAGGATAGAATCGCGGCATAAAAAATTAATTTTTATCTGCATTTTGTAACCCAGCCATCCAAAAATATCTATGTTGTCCCAGCTCTCTTTGTTATCGCCATGCGGAGGATAATAATTAATTCTTATTTTATGGTACACATCGCCGTATAAATCGGGGTTATCGTCTGGTTTCAATATATCTTCCAGCACACCCAGTTTTGACACCTCCTTGGTCTTAAAATTATCCGGCTCATCCAGTACATAACCATCCCTGTTGCCAAGGATATTGGTAGAAAACCAGCCATTGATACCCAGTGATCTTGCCTGTAAACCCGGTGCCAGTATCGTTTTCATTAAGGTTTGGCCCGTTTTGAAATCCTTACCGCCGATTGGTGTACCGGTAATTTTAGAAAGTTCAATCAGGGCGGGAATATCGCAGGTTAAATTGGGTGCTCCGTTCATAAAGGGAATGCCCAGCTTAATAGCGGCGTAGGCATAAATCATACTGGGTGCAATTGCAGGATCGCTGTTTTTCAGTCCTTCTTCAAAAGCGGCCAGCGATTGGTGTACCGCGCCTGCTTCTATGTATTTTTCGGTAGAGCCGCACCAAACTATCACCAGCCTGTCAAGATCGTGCAGATCTTTAAAATTTTCCATATCCTGCATCAATGCTTCCGCCAGCGCTTTTTTGCTTTCACCCTGTTTTACATGAGTACCATCAAGGTTTTTAATATAGCTTTTATCGAAAACCGCTTTCATAGGTTTAATAGCTTCCAGTTCCGGGCGTACGGCATGCAGCAGCATGGGTTCAAGCACTTTTGCCTTGCTGGCTGCTTCAAACAC